>Ga0079224_100014994_pt1 | contig 10840 bp, 6 predicted proteins | sample Stecom2015_FD_80414 | JGI IMG/M metagenome (GOLD analysis project Ga0079224, IMG submission 80414) | Agricultural soil microbial communities from Utah to study Nitrogen management - Steer compost 2015 | ecosystem: Environmental > Terrestrial > Soil > Agricultural land | place: USA: Utah...
CTCCAAAATCATAAATGTAATTCATCGTCTTTTGCCGACCATTGAAGTAATCGGACAGATAAGTTTTCGTTGCCTCATACTGTTGGTAGCGATTTCCTCCGAAAAAACCAAATTCTTCTTCTTCTTCTTGGATATTCTTGATTGAATCACTGGCATAGGGTGCACCGACATTGAATTGATATAGATGGTCATTCTCCCAGTTCATCACACATTGTACGACGATATGCAGCTGGTGGAAATTAAAATTTTCAGGGACGATCACCGTTCTGTAAATCTTAGGGTTGCTGTACCGTAATTCTATTTTAAGTTTATGAGCCATGATGTATTTATTGGTACGATAAAATAATTTGCTAAAAATAGTATTTTCCTGGTGCATTTTGAATAGTAGAAATTCAAATGGTCTTATAGCCCGCGATTAGCCAATTCATAGCATATGATCTACAATAGTAGAAATTCAAATGGTCTTATAGCCTTTGATAGTGTTAATACAGAGTTATCAGATCTACAATAGTAGAAATTCAAATGGCCTTATAGCCCATCCGCTTATATGGAGTTATATAATTATCTACAATAGTAGAAATTCAAATGGCCTTATAGCCTCTATACGGCGCAAGCAGCAAGAAATTATCTACAATAGTAGAAATTCAAATGGCCTTATAGCCAGGTAGCAAAAGAAATGCTCCGGTCGAATCTACAATAGTAGAAATTCAAATGGCCTTATAGCCCAAGACATTAGATAAATCATACGCGAATCTACAATAGTAGAAATTCAAATGGCCTTATAGCCATAATCTTATACCAGCCCCAGGCCTTCGATCTACAATAGTAGAAATTCAAATGGCCTTATAGCCTTTACTGGACTTACACATTCGGTACGTATCTACAATAGTAGAAATTCAAATGGCCTTATAGCCCTACGATACAAGCGTATACGATGAATATCTACAATAGTAGAAATTCAAATGGCCTTATAGCCATGGGGAAATCAGACTACAGATTCGAATCTACAATAGTAGAAATTCAAATGGCCTTATAGCCCACATATAGCAAACTTTTCTTGCTGGTATCTACAATAGTAGAAATTCAAATGGCCTTATAGCCCGTTCGGCTAATATCCCCGTGTGGTAATCTACAATAGTAGAAATTCAAATGGCCTTATAGCCAATGAAATTAGGGAATTGTTAAACGAATATCTACAATAGTAGAAATTCAAATGGCCTTATAGCCATACTTGGACAATAACCGGGCTATCCATCTACAATAGTAGAAATTCAAATGGCCTTATAGCCTATGTTCTGTAAAGCGTCATCGATAACATCTACAATAGTAGAAATTCAAATGGCCTTATAGCCAGGGGTGGTATAGTTACCGGAGCTGTATCTACAATAGTAGAAATTCAAATGGCCTTATAGCCTTCCGTAATGGTAAGGATACCGTATAATCTACAATAGTAGAAATTCAAATGGCCTTATAGCCCACTACGCTTGGCGTCGTGATATTATATCTACAATAGTAGAAATTCAAATGGCCTTATAGCCGTCACTGGGGAGGGCTTAGCTCGGTATCTACAATAGTAGAAATTCAAATGGCCTTATAGCCACCAATAACATTCCGGTATCTTCTTTATATCTACAATAGTAGAAATTCAAATGGCCTTATAGCCTGACGCTACCGTAGGCCAGCATCAAAATCTACAATAGTAGAAATTCAAATGGCCTTATAGCCTATTAATCCTTACATTATGACGAAAGAAATCTACAATAGTAGAAATTCAAATGGCCTTATAGCCAGAGATTGTAATTGACCGCAATCCTTTATCTACAATAGTAGAAATTCAAATGGCCTTATAGCCGAGTTTATGGATGTTGCGGAAGAGATGGCATCTACAATAGTAGAAATTCAAATGGCCTTATAGCCAAGATGACTCCTGAAGAGATCGCTTCTTATCTACAATAGTAGAAATTCAAATGGCCTTATAGCCACTGACCAAGACGAGCAGAAGATAGCATCTACAATAGTAGAAATTCAAATGGCCTTATAGCCGATATAAACCCAATTGGGCTGAAATAATCTACAATAGTAGAAATTCAAATGGCCTTATAGCCAGGTACGCAGACATAATGTCTGTCTTTTGCCTGATAAACCACTCAGGCAGCCCAAATGTAGTCGATAAAAGTTTAAATTCAAAGCCAACATGTCAATATTACTGCATGAAGACGGAGGTTTGCAAAATCATATTAATATCAAGTCCTCTTCGTCATGTATCGCATAGCCATATCGAGTTATTTTACACGTCTGACTCATCTGGAAGATCATCACACTATCCCTCTCATCAAAGTGTTTCGCAAAATAGCCGTCAATCTTCACCTGAATATTTTCCAGCACCCGATCACTATTGCGGATCTGAAAAAGTGAATACTGCAAGCGATGTCCAAATTTACTCAAAAATTTGGAAAACTTAGTCCGAAGTTTATCATCACTGATGTCGTACGAAATTAATAGCATGCCTTTTTATTTTGATAAGTGAAAGACGGGATATTGATCCATGGATTTGTCGCGCATAAAGGCTCTGTAGTATTGTTGACAGTACAGAAAAATATCCGCTTTATACTCCAGAAGCGCCGTTAGTAGCCAACGCGTATACTCCTTGCTCTGCTTAAACTGCAATTTATACTGTCCTTTTTCAAATAGAAAATCATCCTCGCGAATCTGGCCCAATCCGTATGCTTTCTTTATTTGCTTGTCTATAATACAACGAAACGGTTCTTGCAGGTCGCAGACCAAGGATTTCCGTTTGTAAAAATTACGGTGATAAACCCCTTGGTAAATATCAAATCCGTACAGATGAAGCATATTTTCGACTATGTAGAATAGAAAAGTATAGCCGATATCCAGTAGTACGTTGATGATATCGTGCTTCGCCCGCGGTCTTCTCCCTTTCCAAGGCAAGGTATCGAACCAATTCTGAAAATAAACGCGTGACGCAATGCCTTCCAAACCCAATATACTGTTCAGATCATCAGCGGCGGACAGCTGCTCGAGGTATTGCTGCAGCATAACGATCGCTTCTTTACAGGACAGCGATTTTTTACGAACGCTTTTTAGCATCGTCAATTGATTGGTTATTTTATTGTGTACGAGTGATCGCGCTATGTGCAATTCATCATAGCGGTATTGCTTTTTACGAAGCAGAAAGTTTCCCTCCGTAGGCGAGTTCCAACAACCAATCATGCGGAAATTGTAGGAGAGCCAATAGATCGGAAATCCGAATTTTCGGCTGCGTTCCATCAGCCCGGAACTCACCGTACCATGACCGACAACCCATAAGGCCAGTGTACGATGACAGGTCGTCTGCAAGATGATTTTATCCTCTTTATCTTTGACGATCAGGTTGTCATTCTTGAAGGAAAAGTACTGCCCTTCTGTGGCAAATACGATAACAATGTTTTTTTCTTTAAAATCGGGATAGCTTAGCATAATGATTGGTCACATAAAAGGTTGTAAATACAGTTTTCACATTTCTGCTTGTTGGCTTGAAAGGGCGTTGTTTCCAGATCGAACGTATTCAGATCGATGATCAGTTGCTCAAATTTGGTGAACATCACCGCATCATCCTCTGGCAGAGGTATCGGATAGTTTTTGTTATGCACGAGATCATGGATCACGATTTCGCGCACATCATATCCTGCATCCTGCAATCCAAAATACTGCGCATATACTTGGAACACGTAGCCATCATAGATGGTCTTGATTTTTCGTTTCCGCTCGGTCAAGCGACCTTTCTTACTATCAAACACATCGATCTTACCGCAGATGTTGTACTTTTCCGAGAACACGTCCACACCCATTAGTACATGCGCGGAGGTGCTGTATGTTTGCTCATCCACCGTAGTATGAGCCGCAGTACCTTTGTACTGCGGCGCCTGCTTATAGACGGTATGATGGAAGCTCCCATAGAGCTGATGGAAATATATACTTCTTGGACAGAAGATAAAGTCGTTCAGGTACGAGAGGGTAATGTAGGATTCCATGGCTGATGGTTACTTGCTTCTAAAGCTCTTCACATACCTCCTTTCATTATTCGCATTTTGTATATTTCCAAAAAGATTCTTTAAGGTCTTCAGAGCTATATGGTAGGCGCCGTTCTCATCTCCATTACTGATAAGATGAATATTTTGACCAGCCTTATTAGCTGAAATCAACTTTTGGATTTTTTCGCTTATATCAAGGGAAGTACCGTATCCGCATAATGGATTTTGGCAAGTAATATCATCCTTAAAACTGCCTCGCTGTACAGTTGTGCCTCCGCAGGCCGGACATTTTTTGGAAGTGTACATCGGATCAACAAAATGGACGATACCAAACGGTTTGCAAACGTATTCTACCCCCTGTTTTTTCGAAAGCTTCCTGGTAGTTTCGTAGTTATCATTGCTACGAAAAGCTGGCACCAAATTGATGATCCCTGCATCACATTGAATCCTGAACAACTTTCGCAATAATTGCACTTCGAGATAGTGATAAGTTCCCAAACCAGCAAGGACCAGATTTTCCTGATCCATAAAATCATGATCTCTCGGAATTTCCTTTTCAGACAATCCGTCTCGCTGATTATAAAATGCTCTCGTCAGATTTTCTATAGATATATATGCGTTGTAACTGAATCGCTTAAGGAGAAATGCGATTACCCCTACTATGTTTCCAACTATACCTGACTTTAAATTATCAGCTGCATCCAATTCAATCAACTCCCGTAAACTGGTTTGATCATTTTCCGTGTGAAAAGCACAAAATGCTTCCAACATATATTTAATACGATCCAAAGGTAAATCAGCAAAGTGGCTTCCCTCTTTGTAAGGAGTGATGAGCTCCTTCATATGATCTTTAATATCCTGAGGAGTTCTATGTTGCGCTGCGAACGCTTTTACTTTTTCTGGATTAACCTGCATCTGATATTGCAATTTGCGGATATAAGCCAACTGCTTTAACTTTACTTTTTGTTGGTTGTCTTGGGTATAATTTCCCCGTTGATCTTTAACCTTTATCGACGACAAGTCCACTAATACTTTCTTCCCATCCACCGTTGTTTCCACCCGAAGATTACTTAAGTCGAGTATATCCCGGTTATCCATAAAACGATGTTCCCATTGCTTTTTATCGGCATTAAAGCTCCGGGTATAGATTTCAAAACCACCTTGTATTGCTCCGTCTTTATTCAAGACACATAGCGTGGCTAATTGCTTGAGACCTCTGTCAATTCCGATTACCACGTAATCATTGGGTTTGACGCTACCATTTACTATTTCATTAAATTTTTCGACGGCCTCTTTTTGGGCATCTGCATCATTAAAGATCTCGATCTGTTCTTTCTTCGACAAGTATTCTGTTTTTATAGGGACAATTTCGCACTGAAAATAACCGATCATCTGAAACCTGGAGTATCGCTTTTGCTCCGGTTTCGGATAATTTGGTGTAGGCATACGATATGACATCCCAAATTCAGGATGTAGGCGATATTCAGTGCAGTCGGCATCAAAAATATTTACCCAATCTTTCGAAAATTGATTGCGCAATTTGGTTTCTTCAACAATGATATCTTGATTAATGATGGGAAGCAAAAGACATTTCTCCTCTTTAACTAGACGTTTGACCGTATCTTCGGATAGTTTGCGATCATTCTTAAAGCTATACCCTTTTTTATCAACCTCTCTTTCAATTTCTTCAAAACTATCGCAGGATGAAAAATCCCAACCAAATTCACCCCAATTTTGAGCTTTGGCCATTTCGGATTCGTTGAGGCATCGCTTAACATATTTCAAGAATGCTTTATCATCTTTATACACAGACCACCTTTTCTTCACTCTTTCCCAATCAGGCTGTTGGCCATCCATATGAAAATCTTTAAAACCACCTTTATTTTTTATGAGCTTGTTTAAGGTTTTCGATGTAAGGGATTTGACATAATACGACGTTAACGTTCCTGACTCCTCATGTACGAAAAGTTTATCCAAATCGATTATCCCTTCACTTAAGGGATACAATAAAACATACCGGTCTTGGTTGTTGTCTTCTATAATCGTACCGTAATGGGTGATTTTATTTAATTCATTTTTCGCCTGGAATTTCTCACGAAGTGCTCCAAAAAGTTTTCCAAAATTGGACGCTAAGTCTTTAAATTGTTCCGTAACTTCTCTATACTTACCAATCTTATTCTTCTGTTCACCACGTAGTAGCCCGATTTTGTTCTTAGCTTTTTCGTATTGGTTATAACTCTGGTCTTTTTTCTCTTTTTTGTAGACTTGCTCCTCTTTCGATAATTGAAGCCAGGAAAGTATCGCTTGGTTTGCAGAATCGCCTTTTGTCCCACGTAAAGGTACTTTCGGAAAAGCATCTTCATTCATAAGACTGATTGCTTTGTCTATGATAGCCTCCCTGTCATTAGGCTCTTCATGATCAAGTTTGGCGAGCAATCCTCGCAAATGTAGCAATAGGGCGTAAGTCTTAAAAGCTTCACATGAAGTATTGACAAAAAAAATATTTTCTAAAAATTTTTGACATTGTACCTCGGGAAAATTCAGCCCCTCATGATATTGTGCTTTTGCCAGGCTTTCCCACGTAAAATCAAACGCCACCTTTAGTGGATATTTGTAGAGATTGAAATCGCCTTTGTCTTGCAAGTCAGCATAATCCTTTGCTGGGCTTTTCGGCTTCCCTATGGTGTCTAAGAGGGTTCCGAGTTCATCCTTATCTATACCAAGTTTACGATGAAAGTACTCCACTAACGAATACCGAACAGACACAGGTATCGGCTTATACTTGAACAGCTGTACGCACTCTATTACGGACATACTACTGTTAGATAGTTGCCCAATCTTGTCTTTTACATTTTCAAAATAATCAGAAACATCATCCTGTTTGATTAAGTTATTAATGACATCTGACAATTTAAGCTTTACTAAAATTGCCTCTATCTCTTCGTCAAAAGCATGAGGTTTTTGCAGTGCAGTGTATTTATTCAGCGTAGTTCTGCCGTATGGAACGTAGCCCCCGTTCTCTCCAAAATATATCTTCAGCGCCTCAATCTGTTCCTGCAACTGAAAGATATCCATCATTACGAAATCACGAAGTTCTTGGCTAGCTTCATTATCCAACAGTTTTTCCAAGTCGGGAACACAAAGAGATGAATTACAAAGTGGCACTAATGTTTCATTGACCAATTTGCATATAGAGAGGAACATCTTTCTGAAGTCCACTTCATTGAGCTTACGATCCGTTCGGTTGTCCTTTAGAGCACTTTCAAATTGTCGGATTGCGGGTTCAAAGTCAACAAGCCTTTGCTTGACGGTTTGCAGGTTACCAGCCCAGTAATCGACCAAATAGGCTTTACGTTCTTTTCCATTATACTTACTCTTTAAGGAAGAAAGCCTGACAATTTGACTTTGAGGTTGCTTTACATCACGATAATTTTTCCAAAAAGCATCGAACCGGGCTTTTCGAGCCATCACGCGATAGTATTCTTTTGAAAGAGCGAGCTGATCGTCGCGGGTGAAGATTTTACTCCATGTGTCTGTATAACGTTTTATCTCTTCAATACAAGCTCTTATTTTTTCTAATGGAAGCGCCGTATCGGTATTGGATTTAAGTTTTCCCTTAATTAATCTCTCAGATTCAATGGTAAGCTCTCTAAGCGCCGCATGGCTTTGATAAATCGAACCATCAAAATTTTCTTTTCTTACTTTCTCTTTTTGTGTAAAACCAAACCTAAGTGTCTTACTGAGTTGATACTGATTGGTAAATGCTGCTAAGCTCATATCTTGGTCTATTATGTGATTAATAAATTGTATTGTAATCTAATAAAAAAAACAGGTAAATCCCTTATGCCTATACACAAAGATTGGGGCTACCTGTGCAGCCATTGTGCACACGTAGCCCCAATATTAAAGCGATAGTTACTATTCACCTTAAACTCACATACCCCCATCAGGGGATACGCATCTAAATCAATCTGTTAATTTTGTATATCATCAAGATCTTTAGGTCGATTACTCGCTTGTTTTGCTTTGATCAATTGATTTTTATGGATTGTTCGGATAGAAAGTAAATCGTCCTCAAAAACGACAGCGCTCGAGTAGGTGTCCCGAAAATCTTCGTTGAAAATATTGCCCATGTCATTCCATATTAATGGTGAGATCTAGCATTGAACTTTGTACGATCTATTTTTGGAGGGTTATACAATGGATAGTTGTAGGCCACACTGTTCAAATAAGTCGTAATTTTCAATCTTTCTTTCCAAGTTAACTTGGCATAATATGATCTGTGATTAGCGGCTTGTGTTGCTGTCTGACCTTTAAAAGCTGTTCGATCCAGTCTAAATTGACCCATACTCAAATGTATAAAATTATATTAGATTTAGTTGTATTGTCCTAAGCTGATTTCGCTATAGCTTTTCCAACTTGTTCATACGTACCTGATAGTAATACGGCATGACTTGCTGGTTGTGCGGCATGATGTTCCATTACCGCACCAATTCCCCCTTAAAAGCGCGTTGCAACAACGACTGAAATAACTCGTCGGACTTCTCGGCATTGGTCTGCGCTTTGAGCTGGTTGATGAGCTCTATTTTATTTACAAATTCATTTTGTATTTCGATTGGCGGAACAGAAATCAGTAGTTCTTCTATCCTAAAAAGAGCTAATTTGGGAACACCCACAGCCATTATTTTTTTCTTTATCTGACTCTGTATGTAGCTTGATTGTAGAAAATAAGCTAAGAATTTGTTGTTCAATTTGGAACTATCCTCGATGATAAATTTATTAGCATTTTCCGTCAAGTTTGCGTTATCCAATTCCTCCGGAACTATTCCGATATCACCGATATTTACTCCAACAACAGTTATTACGACATCTCCAGCATTAACTATATATCTAGCTATTTTCTTTTGGGTTTGCGGCAATAAATACTCGGTTTTTATGGGTCTTATATAATCATTCTTTATATCTCCTGCTTTAATATAAGGAAAGCCAGTATCTTCTTTTACTAACTTTTCACCTTTCGGAACTCTTTTACCTCCCTTTACTTTACAAATTTCTTTTAGTTGCTTCAACTCCCACCCTTTCTCATTCCTCACCGGATCGCCGAACATATCGATAAAAATCGCTTGCGCAAGTTCATCGTATTTTTTCAGCAGTTCCTGATCCTTGCGACGTAATTCATCCGCTTTATCCAAAATAGCGGCTATCTTTTCTTGGATAAGAAGTGGTGGAAGGGGGATTTCAAGGTTTTCTAATTTTCCTCGTGAAATCCTTCGTCTTGTTGTTCCTGTAATATTAGGAGCAATTTTAGATTGAAAGTCATTCGAGTTAATATAGTGTTGCAAAAATCTAGTTGATACAGTCTCATTATTTGGCCTAAGAATTGCAATATCAACCACAGTGACATATTTCTCATGTTCTTCAAATGGAAAAATACAGCATCTTCCAATAGGATCAGGCATTCTAGCAATAAGAATATCACCTTTTTTAAGATAAGTACACTTCAAATTAGAGGCTCTATCTTTTGTCATAAATCGTGAGGATTTATCAATAAATTTTCCTACACCAATATCTGCTAATTGAATTAATCTGATTTCACCATTTTGATCTTGATCTTTACTTTCTATCCAATCCCCATCGATGAAAACACCTCCTTTAGATACTAAACTCTTTAACTGGACTTTCTCCCAACTCATAACAGCTCCTTTAACTCGTTCAACAATGCCTGACGTTCACTATCGATCTGCGCAATCTGCTCTAGGATAACCGCAGGTTTTTCGTAGACCACTTCCTCATACACCACCTCTTTGTAGCGGTTGATACTGAGGTCGTACCCATTGTCGCGGATCTCCTCTGCCGGAACAAGAAACGACTGCTCGGTGCGAGCACGACCTGTTTCTTTCGCCAAGTTCTGATAGCGGGCGATAATATCCGGAATATCATTGTTTGCAATTGGCGCACGCTTATCGTCCAAACTATAACCATCCGCTTTCATATCATAGTACCAAACCTTGTCTGTGCCTCCCGAGTTGGTCTTCGTAAAAATCAATATCGCGGTGCTTACCCCGGCATAAGGTTTGAAAACGCCCGACGGCATGGAAATAACTGCGTGTAGCTGCTGGTTATCGACCAATTCTTTACGGATGGCCTTATGCGCACCGGAAGATCCAAATAATACGCCGTCCGGTACGATAACCGCGGCTCGTCCGCCTAATGAGAGCATACGCAGCATTAAGCTAAGAAACAGGATTTCGGTTTTCTTGGTATTGGTGAGCTTCAGCAAAGAGTTTTCCACTTCATTGCTATCGAGTGCTCCTTTAAACGGTGGGTTGGCCAAGATAAGCGAATAACGGCTGCTGATATCGTTGCGCTCTGCTAATGCCGAGCCGGAGATCAAAGTCGGATTCTCGATACCATGCAACTGTAAGTTCATCGATGCGATGCGCAACATAGACGTATCAATTTCCATCCCACTGAACATCTCGCCATAATAATGATCTCTGAATTTTTTATCCAGCAACCAGTCTTCGTGCGTTTCTTGAATATATTCGGCGGCATTGACCAAAAAGCCTGCTGTACCCATGGCCGGATCACAGATCATATCATCTTGCTGCGGTTGCATCAGTTCCACCATCATGCGGATTACGTGGCGCGGTGTGCGGAATTGTCCGTTGGTACCGGCTTCGGCAATCTTGCTGAGCATGTACTCGTAGAGGTCTCCTTTCGTGTCTCGGTTACTCAAAGGCAACTTATCGATCTGTTGGACAACTTTATCCAGTAGACTGGGCGTTTCGATCATAAAGGTCGCTCCC
>Ga0079224_100014995_pt1 | contig 10840 bp, 10 predicted proteins | sample Stecom2015_FD_80414 | JGI IMG/M metagenome (GOLD analysis project Ga0079224, IMG submission 80414) | Agricultural soil microbial communities from Utah to study Nitrogen management - Steer compost 2015 | ecosystem: Environmental > Terrestrial > Soil > Agricultural land | place: USA: Utah...
GAAGGGGGAAGGGGAAAAGCCTCGACGGCTAGCCGAGATCCCCTTCTTCCCCTTCTCCCTTCCCCCTTCTCCCTTCTCTTTCCCGCGCCCTTATCTTCGCCGCGATGAAATCCGGATGCGGCACGTGCAGCAGGTCGGCGATGCGGCGGATCAGGTGCAGCTCGTGATCGTCCAGGCGCGCGTCGGAATAGGCGACGCGCCACATGCGCTCGATGACGGCGATCTTCTGCTCCTGGGTGAAATGCCGGTTCAGCAGCGACGTGAACTGGAAGTAGTCGCTCGCCGCGCGCACTTCCTCGTGTGCCGCCTCGAGCAGCTCGGCCGCCTCGGCCGGCGACAGGCCGAGCCGGTCGACGATCGCGTCGCGCGCGGCGTCGCGTTCCTCGGCGGTGGTCTCGCCGTCGATGCGCATCATTTCGGCGAACAGGGCCGCCGTGGCGAGCTCGATGCCGTGTTCCTGCCGGGCGGCGTCGGAGGCGGTGCCGAGGTGTCGTTCGAGAAAAGTGCGAAGGGCCGAGATCATCGGGCGATTTTCGCACTTCGGCCGGCGCCACCCGAACGCGCCGTCCGCTCCACTACACTTGCGGGATGCTCGTCGCGCCGCCGTTTCCTCGCAGCACCTCCGCCGATTCCCTGAACCCCGAGCAGCGCGCGGCGGCGTGCTGGGGCGCGCGCGACGCGCACGGTCGGTTTCGCGCCGGCCCGCTGCTCGTCGTCGCCGGCGCCGGTACCGGCAAGACCTCCACGCTCGCGCACCGCGTCGCGCATCTCGTGCGCAACGGCGTCGATCCGATGCGCGTGCTGCTGCTCACCTTCAGCCGCCGCGCCGCCGACGAGATGACGCGGCGCGCCGAGCGGCTGCTCGCGCAGGAAGCCGGCCTGCATGCGCGCGGCGGCGCGCGCGCCGCGCTGCGCCTGCCCTGGGCCGGCACTTTCCATTCGGTCGGCGCGCGCCTGCTGCGCGAATACGCGAAGCGCCTCGGGCTCGACCCGCAGTTCGGCATCCTCGACCGCGCCGACTCGGCCGACCTGCTCGATCTCGTGCGCCACGAGCTCGGGCTGTCGTCGACGTCGCGCCGCTTCCCGCGCAAGGAGACGTGCCTGGCGATCCATTCGCGCACCGTGAACGGCGGCCGCCCGCTCGAGGCGGTGCTGCACGAGCACTTCCCGTGGTGCGCCGACTGGCGCGACGCGCTCGCCGCGCTGTTTCGCCGCTACACCGAGCGCAAGCAGGCGAATGCGGTGCTCGACTACGACGACCTGCTGCTGTGGTGGCATGCGGCGATGGGCGACGCCGCCTTCGCCGCCGAGATCGGTGCGCGTTTCGATCATGTGCTGGTCGACGAGTACCAGGACACCAACGCGCTGCAGGCGCAGATCCTGCTCGCGATGAAGCCCGACGGCGAAGGGCTGTCGGTGGTCGGCGACGACGCGCAGTCGATCTACGCGTTTCGTGCCGCCGACGTCGGCAACATCCTCGATTTCCCGGCGAGGTTCGACCCGCCGGCCGCGACGATCGTGCTCGAGCGCAATTACCGCTCGGTGCAACCGGTGCTCGACGCGGCCAACGCGCTGATCGCGCAGGCCGCGCGCCGCCATGCGAAGACGCTCGTCGCGCAGCGCGGCGGCGGCGCGCGCCCGCAGCTCGTCACCGTGCCCGACGAGCGTGCGCAGGCCGATTGGGTCATCGACGCGATCCTGCGCCATCGCGAGGAAGGCATCGCGCTGAAGCGCCAGGCGGTGCTGTTCCGCAGTGCGCACCACAGCGCCGCGCTCGAGATCGAGCTCGCGCGCCGCGACATCCCGTTCGTCAAGCACGGCGGCCTGAAGTTCCTCGAATCGGCGCACGTGAAGGACCTGCTGGCGGTGCTGCGCTGGGCCGAGAACCGGCGCAACGCGCTCGCCGCGTTTCGCGCGCTGCAGCTGATGCGCGGCTTCGGGCCGGCGAACGCGCAGCGCTGCATCGAGCTCGCGCTCGACGCGCGCCGGCCCTTCGCCGACGCGCTCGCCGCATTCGCGGCGCCGGCGGCGGCGGGCGAGGACTGGCCGCGTTTCGTCGCGCTGATGCGCGGACTCGTCGATCCGGCGGCCCCCTGGCCGGCGCAGATCGAGCCGGTGCGGCACTGGTACGCGCCGCTGCTCGAACGGCGCTACGACGATGCCGTCGTGCGCGCCGCCGAGCTCGACATGCTGCAGTCGATCGCCGCGCGCTTCGGGACGCGCGAGCGCTTCCTCACCGAGCTCGCGCTCGATCCGCCGCAGGCGAGCGGCGACCTCGCCGGCGAGCCCCGCCTCGACGACGACTGGCTGGTCCTGTCCACGGTCCATTCGGCGAAGGGACAGGAATGGGATGCGGTCTACGTGCTGAACGTGACCGACGGCAATTTCCCGAACGAGTACGCGACCGGGCGGGCCGAGTCGATCGAAGAGGAGCGGCGGCTGCTGTACGTCGCGATGACCCGCGCGCGCGACGCCCTGTACCTGCTCGAGCCGCTGCGCCATTTCACGACACAGCAGCCGCGCCTCGGCGACGCGCACGTGCACGGCGCGCGCAGCCGTTTCCTGACCGACGCGCTGCTCGCCCGTCTCGACCGCGTCGCCCCCGTGCAGGGCGACGCTTCGGACCCTGCGCCCGGGAAGGACGGCGCTTCGGACGCCGCGCCCGGACGCGAGGGCGCGGCGCTCTCCATCGACGTCGCGGCCCGGCTGCGCGCATTGTTCTGAGGCCGGCGATGCCCGTTTCGCACCAGGTCGATTCGCCCTACGCGTGGTTCCGCCTGTTCGTCAGCCTCGTGCTCGCGACGATCGGCGGCTGCGGGATGTACGTCGTCGTCGTCGTGCTGCCCGCGGTGCAGGCCGAGTTCGACGTCGCCCGCGGCGCGGCGTCGCTGCCGTACACGATGACGATGATCGGCTTCGGCATCGGCGGCATTCTGATGGGTCGCCTCACCGACCGCTACGGGATCGTCGTCCCGGTGACGATCGGCGGCGTGTCGCTCGCCGCCGGCTTCCTGCTCGCCGCCGTCGCCGGCAACCTGTGGCTGTTCGCGCTCGCGCAGGGGTTGTTCGTCGGCATGCTCGGCAGCTCGGCCACCTTCAGCCCGCTCGTCACCGACACGTCGTTCTGGTTCGATCGCCGCCGCGGCATCGCGGTGGCGATCTGCGCGAGCGGCAACTACCTGGCGGGCACCTTCTGGCCGCCGGTCGTGCAGCATTTCGTCGAGACGGTCGGCTGGCGGCAGACCTATGTCGGCATCGGCCTGTTCTGCCTGATCACCATCGTTCCGCTCGCGCAGCTGTTGCGCGCACGCGCGGCGACATCGACCTCGGGCGCTGCGCCGGCCGGCCCGGCGCCCGCGGCGACGGCCGCTCCGATGCCGGCGGCGACGGCTGCCCCGATGCCTGCGGCGACGGCCGGCACGGGCCCGATCGCCGCCGCCGTTCCGTCGATCGAGCGGCTCGGCATCTCCTCGAGCACGCTGCTCGTGCTGCTGTGCATCGCCGGCGTTGCCTGCTGCGTGGCGATGTCGATGCCGCAGGTCCACATCGTCGCCTACTGCGGCGACCTCGGGTACGGGCCGGCGCGCGGCGCCGAGATGCTCTCGCTGATGCTCGGCTTCGGCGTGGTCAGCCGGATCGTCTCGGGCCTGATCTGCGACCGCATCGGCGGGCTGCGCACGCTGCTGCTCGGCTCCGTGCTGCAGGCCATCGCGCTGCTGCTCTTCCTGCCGTTCGATTCGCTCGCGTCGCTCTACGTGATCTCGGCGCTGTTCGGCCTGTTCCAGGGCGGCATCGTGCCGTCGTACGCGATCATCGTGCGCGAGTTCTTCCCGCCGTCGGGCGCCGGACTGCGCGTGGGGATGGTGATCACCGCGACGCTGTTCGGCATGGCGCTCGGCGGCTGGCTCTCCGGCGTGCTGTTCGACGTCACCGGCTCCTACGACGCGGCCTTCGTGCACGGCATCGCGTGGAACGCGCTCAACGTCTCGATCGTCGCCTGGCTGCTGCTGCGGCTGCGCCGCCGCGGCCACCTGCCCGGCCTGCTCACGCCGGCAATTCGATCGTGACGACGAGCCCGCCGCCGTCGCGCGGCGCGGCCTCGATGCGCCCTCCGTGCAGCTCGATCGCGCGCCGCGCGATCGCCAGGCCGAGACCGTAGCCCTGCGCGCGGCCGGCGGCGCGTCCTCGCTGGAAGGGCTCGAAGATCGTCTCGCGTTCGTCTTCGCCGATGCCGGGTCCGCGGTCGCAGACCTGCAGCCGGAACGGCCCGTTCGCCGCCCATTCCGCGCGCACGTCGACGGTGCTGCCCGGCGGCGCGAACTTCAGCGCGTTGCGGATCACGTTCTCGAACGCGCGGTGCAGCAGGTCGGCACGCGCCGAAGCCTGCCGGCGTTCGAAGCGTTCCTCGTAGCGCAGCTCACGCTCGGTCGCGTGCGCCTCGAAGCGCGCATCGTCGACGATCGACCCGACGAGCTCCGCCAGGTCGACCGGCTCCGTGCGGCCTTCGGTCGGGGACGCATCGAGTCGCGCGAGCGTGAGCAGCCCGCCGACCAGATCGTCGAGCCGCACGCTTTCGCGCTCGATGCGCTCGAGCATCGCGTCGCGCCGCGCCGGATCCTGGCGCGCGATGCCGATCGCCGCCTGCAGGCGCGCCAGCGGCGATCGCAGCTCGTGCGAGACGTCGTGCAGCAGCCGCCGATGCGAACCGACCAGCTGCTGCAGGCGTGCCGCCATCCGGTCGAAATCGCGTCCGAGGTCGGCGAGCTCGTCGTTGCGTCCGCCCATGCGCTGCGCCACTCGCGTGTCGAGCGCGCCGGCGGCGAGCGATGCGAACGCACCGCGCAGGTGCCGGATCGGCTGCGTCAGGTACCACGCGAGCAGCGCGCTGAAGGCGAGGCTCGCGAGCAGCGCCGCGCCGGCGATCGCCCACGGCGGCGGCGTCGTGCGCCGGGGGCGGCGCGGCAGCGCATCGGCGGCCGGCACGAAGAGCAGCAGGCCGCTCGCCTCGTCGTAGCGCACGGCACGGCGCGTGCGCCGGTCGGCATCGCCTGCCGACCCCTGTTGCAGGCCGCGCGCGGCGCGCGCGCGTTCGAGCGCTTCGTCCGGCACCGTCCGCCCCAGCAGCTCGCGTCCGTCGCGGTCGACCGCGTACACGCCGAAGCCGCCGCGCGATCGCGCGTCTTCGGCGAGCCAATCGCGCAGCGCTTCGACCCCGCCGTGGCGCAGCGCGGCGGTCGCCGAGCGCAGTGCGAGCTCGGTGCGCGGCCCGGCGGCGAGCGATGCGGTTTCGTCGCGCACGCGCTCCTGGTGCAGCGCGACGAGCACGGCGACGATCGCGCTGGCGGCGATCAGTGCGAGCCAGAACGCGAGGAGGAACTTCCAGAACAGACGTCCCAACGCGTCTCTCTCCGGGGCGATCAGGGAAGCACGAACTGGTATCCGCGGCCGCGCACCGTCTCGATCCACGGCGAGCCGTCGTCGCGCGGGCCGAGCTTCTGGCGCAGGCTGCTGACGTGCACGTCGAGGCTGCGGTCGAAGCGCACGAGCGGGCGCCCGAGCGCCGCGCGCGACAGCTCGTCCTTGCCGACCACGCGTCCCGCCTGCCGGGCGAGCGCCGCGAGCACCTCGAATTCCGTGCTCGTCAGCGGCAGCGGCGCGCCGCGCCAGTGCGCACGGCGCTGGCCGGGCCGCAGCGTGAGCGGCCCGACCGAGATCGCCTCGGCTCCGTCGTGCGCGTCGCGCGCATCGCGCAGGCGGCGCAGGATGGCGCGCAGGCGCGCGGCGAGCTCGCGCGGCGTGCATGGCTTGGCGACGTAGTCGTCGGCACCGAGCTCCAGGCCGACGATGCGGTCGATGTCGTCGCCGCGGGCGGTGAGCATCAGCACCGCCACGCGGCTCGCGGCGCGGATGCGCCGCAGTGCCTCGATGCCGTCGAAGCCCGGCATCATCACGTCGAGCACGACGATGTCGAAGCCGCCTTCGAGTGCCCGGGCCACGCCGGTCGGTCCGTCGGCGGCCGTCTCGACGTCGAATCCGTCGCCGCGCAGATATTCCGAGAGCAGCTCGGTCAGCTCTGCATCGTCGTCGACGAGCAGCACGCGGGGCGGATCGTCGTGGGACCGGGAGGCGGGCATGGCGCCGATCATATCGGTGCGGGCACTCGCGCAGACCCCTTCCCGCGCAAACGCAAAACCTTCCTTACGAATGTTTACATCCCGGGGACGGCACTTAACGCGGCGCGCCCGCAAACTTCGGACCGTACCGGCGCATTGGCCGGCGTCTTTCGAAAGGAGTCCGAACGAGATGAAACCCGCACGTATCGCAGCGTTCACCGTCGCAGGCAGCCTGGCGCTGGCCGCCCCCTTCCTGGTCTCGGCGCAGTCCTCGTCCGATGGGCCGCAGGCGCGTCCGTCGAACGTCCAGATGAAGCAGCACGCCCACTGGCGGCATGGCGGCGGGCACCACGCGCACGGCAAGTGGGCGCACGGCAAGCGCGGTCACGGCGACCGTTTCCTGCGCGGGCTCGACCTGAGCGACGAGCAGCGCGACCGGATCTTCGAGATCCGCCACGCCACGGCACCGAAGATGCGCGAGCAGATGAAGGTGCTGCGCGAGACGCGCGGCGAGTTCGGCCGGCTGGCGCTGTCGAACGAGTACGACGAGGCGAAGGTGCGTGCGCTCGCCGAGCGCAATGCGCAGGCGATGAGCGAGATCGCGCAACTGCGCGCGCGCAGCATGAACGAGATCTACCAGGTGCTCACGCCGGAGCAGCAGGCGAAGCTGCAGGAGCGGCAGTCGCGGCGCGGCGAGCGGCGCAGCTGATCCCACTCGCGCAGGCCGGCCGCCGCGCCTCGGGGCGCGCGGCCGGCGTCTCCCCGGGAAGACGAAGCTTCGTGCCTTCGGGCCCGACGGCAGTACCATCGCCCCGATGATCCCGCTTTCGCCCGACTCCGCCGATCTGCGACCGCTCGACGAGAACGACCTCGTGCGGCTCGACGCGCTGCTCGACGAGACCGGCAACGAGAATGCCATGGTCGTCGAGGAGATCGACGGCTTCCTGGCCGCGCTCGCCTGCGTGCCCGACGTCATCGACGAGGAGGCCGTGCTCGGGCACGTACTCGGCTTGGAGCCGGGCGAGGACGCGGCTTCCGGGGCCGGCGACGGCGTCGCATCCGAGACGCGCGCCGAGATCGGCGCATTGCTGCGCCGTCATGCCGCGCGCGTCGTCGCCGCGTTCGGCGCCGGCGAGTTCGGGCCGGTGCTCTCGTACGACGACGAAGGCAACGCCGACGGCGTCGCCTGGGCGGTCGGATTCCTGCGCGGCGTCGAGCTGCATCCCGAGAGCTGGGACGCGCTGCTGGCCGAGAAGGATTTCGCCGACGCGCTCGACGCCATGCACGAGCTGGCTGCGGTGCTGGACGACGACGCCGGCGACGCGGCTTCCGCGGCGCCGACGCCCGGCGAGCGCGACGCGCTCATCGACCGGATGATCGCGGATGCCGTCGACATCCACGAATTCTTCCGCCCCTATCGCGAGGCGAGGACGACGCCGGCGGCGATGCGGGTCGAGACGGTGCGGCGCGGCGAACCGAAGATCGGCCGCAACGATCCGTGTCCGTGCGGCAGCGGCCGCAAATACAAGCAGTGCTGCGGGGCCTGATTCAGGCGAGCAGCAGGACGATCCCCCCGAGCACGACCGACACGACGAGCGCGGTGCCGAGCACCGAGCCGACGAACGACAGCCATTCGCGCCAGTCGAAGTTCGGCGCATCGGGGTGGATGGGGAGCGATTCGCGGGCCGATTCTCGAGCCATGATCCTTCCAGAAGCGATCGGTGCTGCGCGGGCGCCCTGCCCGGCGCAGCCGCCACCCACCAATGGAAGCAGGAGCGTCGGGATGCCGCGCAGGCGCGATCCGGATCCCTGCGGGCACGATTCGGGCAAACTGCGGGCAGCGCACCGCCTCGAGCGCCCGGCTGCCGGCCGCCCGCGCCTTTGCGCTACATTGCCCCGATGAGCCGCCGCATCGCCATCGTCGAGGACGAACCCGCCATCCGCGCGAACCTGTGCGACGCCTTCGCACGCCACGGCTTCGAAGCCGTCGGCTACGCCGAGCGCACGCAGGCGCAGCAGGCGCTCGCCGTGCGCCTGCCCGACCTGGCGATCATCGACGTCGGTCTGGGCGCCGAGCCCGACGGCGGATTCGAGCTGTGTCGCTGGCTGCGCGAGCACGCGCGCACGCTGCCGATCCTGATGCTGTCGGCTCGCGACTCCGAGATCGACATCGTCTCGGGGCTGCGGCTGGGCGCCGACGACTACGTGACGAAGAACGTCAGCTTCCCGCATCTGCTCGCGCGCGTCACCGCGCTGCTGCGGCGGGTCGACGCGCTCGCGCAGCCGATGAAGAGCGGCGAGCGGCTCGTGCGCGGCGCGCTGGTGCTCGATTCCGCGCGCTTCGAGGCGACCTGGCGCGAGCTTCCCGTCGAGCTCACCGTCACCGAGTTCTGGATGCTGCACGCGCTCGCGCGCCATCCCGGACACGTGAAGAACCGCGAGACGCTGATGCGCGAAGCGAATCTCGTCGTCGACGACCAGACGGTCACCTCGTACGTGAAGCGCATCCGCCGCAAGTTCGAGGCGGTCGACGCCGCGTTCGATGCGATCGAAACGGTCTACGGGCTCGGCTACCGCTTCGTCGAACGGAAATGAGCGCCGCGCGCGCATCCGGATGAGCGCCACGCGTCGCTGGCGCGTGCCGCTGGGCCTTCGCTTCAGCCTGGCGCTGGCGATGGTGCCGCTGCTCGCGCTGCCGCCGATCGGCCTTCGCTTCGTCGAGGTGATGGCCGAGTTCGCACGCAACGAGCGGCTCGAGAACCAGGGACAGGCGGCGCGCAATCTCGCGGCGTCGCTGCACGAGCACCGCGCCTTGTTCGACGTCGAGCAGGCGACGCTGCGCCGGCGCGCCGGCGCCGAGCTGCTGCCGGTGGAGCTGCTCGCCGACGTCGTCGCAGACGACGACGCGCGCGAGTGGATCGAGACGCCGGGCCGCGCGGTGCCGATCCGGCCCGTCGATCCGTCGAGCGCCCCGGCGGGCGCGGCGTCGATGCACGTGCGGCTCGCCGCGGCGCGCGCGCAGGAGCGCCCCGGGCGCTTCTTCCTGCTGGTCGACGCCGACGACGAGCGGCTCGTGCTGCCGCAGCGCGTCGACGGCGTCGATCTTCCCGGCGACCGCCTGATCGTCGAATACGGCGACGCGCCGGATGCAATGCGCATGCGCGAGGTGACGCCGCGCGAGCGCCCCGGCGGTTGGCTCGCCGAGATCGAGTTCGACGAGGAGCCGCGCTTCCTGCGGGTGCATCTCGTCGACGTCGACTATCTCGGCTCGCGCCGCATCGAGGGCCGCGGCGATTCGGGCCTGCTCACGCCGGTGCAGCCGCTGGCCGAGCAGGCGCTCGATCCGCGTTCGCTGCTGTGGGCCGATGCGGTGCGGGGACTGGCGCGCGCGAGCGGACGGGTTTCGGTCTTCGATTCGAGCGGTGCGTTGCTCGCGCAGTCGGGTGCGATCGCCGGCGGACCGCCGCCGCCCGACGACTGGCAGGGTCGCCTCGCGCGCCGGCTGCTCGCTGCCACCGTGCAGTTGCGCCCCGGGCGCTTCGAAGTCTTCGCCCCGGACGCAGCCTCGCCGGATCCGGGCGAGCAGTCGCCGCTCAGCCGCGCGCTCGCCGGATTGGCTGCGCAGCAGGCCGAGCGCGTCGATTCCGACAGCGGATTGCCGGCGTGGCTGCTGACGAGCGCACAGCCGGTCTGGGTCGGCGACCGGGTGGTCGGCGCGCTCGTCGTGGAGGAGCACACCGGTTCTCGGCTCGGCACGCATGCGCGGGCGATCGAACGGCTCACGCTGCTCACCGCGGCGGCGATGGCGGCGAGCGCCCTCGCGTTGCTCGCCGTCGGATCGGTCACGGTGGCGCGCATCGTCCGGCTGCGCCGCCAGGCCGAGCGCGCGATCGATTCGCGCGGGCGCGTGGTCGGAAGCGTGCGTGAGCCGGTCGTCGCCGACGAGATCGGCGCGCTCGCGACGAGCTACGCGGGCGTGCTCGAGCGCCTGCGCCAGCACCAGCAGTACGTCGGCAACCTGCGCGGACGACTCGTGCACGAGCTGCGCACGCCGATCATGGTGGTGCGCTCGTCGCTGGAGAATCTCGTCGCCGAAGCTGAAGCCTCGCGCGCCCCGTCCTCGCCGCAGCGCGATTCCTGGCTCGCGCGCGCGCGCGACGGCACGCAGCGGCTCGAGCGCATCGTCGCGAGCATGGGCGAGGCGTCCAGTCTCGAGTCGATGCTCGCCGACAGCGAGCTCGAGACGGTCGACCTGGTGGCGCTGATGCGCGCCTGCGTCGACGGCTATCGCGACGTGTTCGCGCCGCGGGCGTTCGAGCTCGAATGCGCGATGGACTCCGCGCCGTGTCCCGTCGTTCCCGAGGCGGTCGCGCAGGCACTCGACAAGCTCGTCTCGAACGCGGTCGATTTCGCCGAAGGCGACAGCGCGATCGTGCTGTCGCTGCGCTCGGTGCTCGAGGGCGGAACCCCGATGTACGCGATCTCGGTGCGCAACCGCGGCCCGGCGCTGCCGGCGGCGATGCGCGACAGCCTGTTCGATTCGATGGTGTCCGTGCGCGAGCATCGGACGTCGGCCGGCACGCACCTCGGGCTCGGCCTGTATCTCGTGCGCCTCGTCGGCGAATTCCACGGCGGACACGCGTTCGCGCGCGACGTCGAGGGCGGCGTCGAGGCCGGGTTCACGCTTCGAGGAGGAGAAGGGAGAAGGGAGAAGGGTGAAGGGTGAA
>Ga0079224_100014996_pt1 | contig 10840 bp, 10 predicted proteins | sample Stecom2015_FD_80414 | JGI IMG/M metagenome (GOLD analysis project Ga0079224, IMG submission 80414) | Agricultural soil microbial communities from Utah to study Nitrogen management - Steer compost 2015 | ecosystem: Environmental > Terrestrial > Soil > Agricultural land | place: USA: Utah...
AGCACGGCCAGGACCTCGTCGCGCTTGGGCGGGGCGAGCATCACCAGCCGCTGCCTTGGCGCGAGCTCGTGCAGGCTCGGCCGGGCCAGCAGCGCCCGCGCGACCAGGCCACCCATGCTGTGGGTCAGCAGCCCGAGCACGGCCGGGCGACGATCGGCGAGCCACTCGTGGATCTCGGCCTCGAGCCGGGCGGCGTGCTCGTCGAGGGTCAGTCGGCGGGTGTGATAGCCGAAGGGTCGCGCGTCGAGTCCGTGACGAGCGAGGAAGCGCGCGGTCGGGAGCATGCCGATCGGAGACCGCAGCGCGCCGTGGAGCAGCACCACCGGGATCGGATCGGTCATGACGCGGCGCTCAGTTGGGCTCGGCCTTGTCGGGCTCGGCCTGCTTGTCGGGCTCGGCCTGCTTGTCGCCCGCGGCCTTGGGCTTGGCCGCGCTCGACTTGTCAGCCCCGGAGGGGCGTGAAGACTTCTTGGCCGCGGACTTCTTCTTGCCGGTCTTCTTTTTCTTCTTGGTCGCGTCCCCTTCGGCGCCCGGGGTCCAGGGACCGCCGAGCCACTGCCGCAGGCTCGGATCCTGCTGGACCTTCTCGAGCCGCATGAAGTGGACGACCACGATCACGATCACCACGACGATCGCGGTGACCTGCCCGAGCGTGACCGGGCCGGCGATCTCCGGGGTCTTGTCGAAGCGAAAGGGATCCTCGATCAGGTAGCGGGTGACCGCGAAGCTGCCGAGCGCGAACAACCCGACCTGACCCGAGTACTGCCGCCGCGAGCGAACCCAGAAGCTCAGGCCCGCGGCCACGGCCGCGATCGCGGCGGCGTAGAGCTGCGAGGGATGGACCGGGAGCGACTGATCGGCCGGCAGCCGCATGCCCGCGAGCTCGCGGCGCTGGACCTCGTAGACCAGCGAGTCGGCCGGGAATTGCACGGCCATGAAGAAGTCGGGATCGACGTAGTGACCGAAGTCGGCCCCGGCCAGGAACGCGCCGACCCGCTCGAGCACGATGCCGAGCAAGAAGGCCGGCGCCGCGCAGTCGAGCCAGGCCCACGGCGGGATCTTCTTGTTCTGGCAAAACACCCCGGCGATGATCAGCCCGGTCAGCACGCCACCGAAGCCCGAGAGCCCGCCGGCCTGCAGCTGGATCAGCGCCCCGAAGCCGCCTTCGGCCTCCGGGTGCTGGAACAGCCACATCGCGCGTGCGGCCAGCAGACCGCCGGCGACCGAGACCACGTAGCCGGTCCCGAGCACGTCGGCCGGCAGCTTGTCGTTGCGAGCGAGCCTCAGGCTCAGGATCCAGCCGAGGATCAGGGCGACGGCGATCAAGAACCCGTAGGCGTGGATCGGCGTCTCGCCGAGGGAGAACAGGACGGGATGCATGGGCGGGGCTGGAGCCTATACCAGGAGCTCCGAAGGAGCGACCGGAAGGGTGGGGGTCCCGGCACGGGTCCGCCCGGGCCGGGGGCGGCCAGCCGAATGGCCGCCATCAAACCTAATGAAAGGGCTCGCCCGGCGCCTGCCGTGGCGAGCCCTGTCGGGGTTCTCGAGTGTGGAGCGGGGCCGGATCAGTCGGCGTAGACCGCTTCTTCCTTCTCCTGGGCCTCCTTGCATTGGATGCACAGCGGGGCCTCGGGCCGGGCTTCGAGCCGCTTGGTCGAGATCGGCTCTTCGCACTCCTCGCAGACCCCGTAGGTGCCTTCGTCGATCTTGCGCAGCGCGAGCTCGATCTTGTTGAGCAGGTGCCGCTCGCGCCCGCGCAAGCGGAACGAGAACGCTTGCATGTACTCGCTGGAGGCTTGATCGACCTCGTCGAAGCGATCGTCGGCCGACAGGATCATCTCGTTCTCGAGGGTCTCGTGGGCCTGATCGAGCAGCCTGCGGCGCTTTTCGCTGAGCAGCGACTTGAATTTTTCGAGCTGCTTGGGACTCAAGTGGGAGGACACCGGACAGCCGTCCTTTCAGTTGGCCCCACGAACCGCGGTGACGTGGGGGCGGGAGCGTATCGGCTCGGGCGTGGCCAGACAAGCGAATTGCGCGTGGCTGGTCGGCCGGCGGAAGCGGCGATCGGTCGTTCGCCGTCGTCGGGAGGCGTTCGCGGGGGTTCTCCCGATGTTTCATGGACCGGTCGTGGGCGTGAGAGATCGACCGGTTTGCGGTGGAGCCGCGCGCGCTTGGTCGAGATCGACCGTCGGGGGATCGCCTCCGAGTCCGCCCGCTCGATCGACCACCGACCCGGCCCGATTCGTCGTGGGAGCCGGGCTCCACCGCAGGGGGCGGTTGACTGCGATCCCACCTTATCCTACCGTTTCGCGGCTGCTCCCTCAGGGAGGACGTCACCCGAATGGCCAGCTCCGACAAGCGTAAGCAGAGCCTCTACTTCCCCGAAGAAATGCTGAAGGAAATTCAGTTCGAGGCCACGCGACAGGACCGCTCTCTGTCGTGGATTGTCCAGAAAGCTTGGAAGCTGGCGCGCAAGGAGATCATGAAGTTCCCGAGCGTCAACGACATCGAGGACGACATGGAGGACGACCACCGCGGCAAGGACGAGTAGCCGGGTTGCCGCGCCAACTCGTCACTGGTACCTCGAAGACCGGCGCGAGCCGGTCTTTTGCTTGGGTCGATTCGAGAGTGAGAGCCCTTCGTGCCTGAGCCGCGAAGTCAGCGTCACTGGGTGGTGCGAGACGACGGCGCCCAGCTCCACGTGACCAGCCTCGAGCCGCATGACACCGCGGCGCGGGACCGGCCAACCTTGCTGATCCTCGACGGGATCGGCTGCGCGGGCTGGGCCTTTCGTCGGCTCGCGCCGCAGCTGGCGGCGGGCTACCGGGTCGTGCTGATGCAGTACCGCGGCCACGGCAATTCGCCGACGCCGCCGCGCCCGTGGCAGCTGGGCATGCACACGCTCGCCGATGACGCCGCCGCGGTCTGCGACGAGCTGGGGATCGAGCGGACCGTGGCGCTCGGGTTCTCGATGGGCTTTCAGGTCGCGCTCGAGCTCTACCGTCGTCACCGCGCCCGGGTCGCCGGGTTGATCTCGCTGGCAGGTCCGCCGGGTCAACCGCTCGCTTCGTTTCAGGGCACCGATCTGTTCGGCCAGCTGCTCCCGCTGGTGGTCGCGGTCACCCGGGTCGCCGGATCGATGACCGCGAAGGTCTGGCAGGCGATCCTGCCGAGTCGGCGGGCCATCGACTTCGCGCTCCGCTACGAGGTCAACAGCGATCGGATCGACAGCCGCGACTTCGAGCTGTACCTGCGGCAGATGGCCGACATGAACCCCGAGCTGTTCGTGGCCATGCTCGAGCAGGCCCAGCGCCACTGCGCCGACGATCTGCTGCCCGAGATCCGCGTGCCGACGCTGGTGGTCGCCGGAGCGCGCGACGACTTCGTCCCGCTCGCGCGGCTGCGGGCGATGGCGTTCGCAATCCCGGGGGCGCGCTGGGAGGTGCTCGACGAAGCCACGCATGCGCTCCCGGCCGAGTACCCGGACGAGCTCGCGCGGCGGATCGGGAGCTTTTTGAAGGAACTCACGTGATATACCGCGAAGCGATTTTTTGAGAGCGTGTTTCGGCGCATCGCCGAAAAGCACTATAAACGCTGAACATGTCACGCGAAGTCGTCATCGCGAGCGCAGCTCGGACACCCATCGGCAGCTTTCAAGGGGCGCTGGCGTCGGTCAAGGCGACCGAGCTCGGCGCCATCGCGATCAAGGCGGCGCTCGAGCGCGCCGGGGTCGAGGGCAGGGAGGTCGACGAGGTCCTGATGGGCATGGTCCTGCCCGCAGGCGTCGGTCAGGCTCCGGCCCGGCAGGCCAGCAAGGGCGCAGGGATCCCCGACTCGGTCGGCGCGCTGACCCTCAACAAGGTCTGCGGCTCCGGGCTCAAGGCCGTGATGCTGGCCGCCCAGGCGATCCGGGCCGGCGACGGCGAGATCTTCGTGGCCGGCGGCATGGAGTCGATGTCGAACGTGCCGTACCTGATCCCGGGCGCGCGCGAGGGCCTGCGGCTGTTCAACAAGACCCTGGTCGACGGGATGGTCCACGACGGCCTGTGGGATCCCTACCACGACTTTCACATGGGCAACGCCGGGGACCTGTGCGCGCGCGAGTGCGGGATCGGTCGCGAGCGCCAGGATCAGTGGGCGGCCGACAGCTATCGGCGGGCGCAGAGCTCGGTCAACGACGGGCTGTTCGACGCCGAGATCGTCCCGGTCCCGGTCCCGCAGCGCAAGGGTGATCCGCGGCTGGTCGGCAAGGATGAGGAGCCGTTTCGCGGCGACATCGACAAGCTGCCGACCCTGCGTCCGGCGTTCGCCAAGGACGGCACGATCACGGCCGGCAACGCGCCCTCGGCCAACGACGGCGCCGCGGCGCTGGTCGTGATGTCGCGCGAGCAGGGCGACAAGCGCGGTATCAAGCCGCTGGCGGTCATCAAGGGCTACTCCGGCTTCGCCCAGGCGCCCGAGTGGTTCACCACCGCGCCGGCCGGGGCCATGCAGGCGCTGCTGAACAAGACCGGCACCCGGGTCGAGGACGTCGACCTGTGGGAGATCAACGAGGCGTTCGCGGTCGTCGCCCTCGCCAACCAAGACAAGCTCGGGATCCCCGGCGATCGCATCAACGTCCGCGGTGGCGCGGTCGCCCTCGGTCACCCGATCGGCTGCTCGGGCGCGCGGGTCCTGGTCACCCTGATCTACGCGATGCAGCAGCTCGGCAAGCAGCGCGGCGTCGCCTCGCTGTGTCTCGGCGGCGGCGAGGCGGTCGCCCTGATGGTGGAGAAGGCATGATCGACATCAAGACCATCGGAGTGCTCGGCGCCGGTCAGATGGGCGGCGGCATCGCTCAGGTCGCCGCGCAGGCCGGCTACCAGGTGCTGCTCGCCGACGTCGACCTCGAGCGAGCCAGCGCGGGCAAGGGCCGGATCGACAAGTTCATGAGCCGCTCGGTCGAGAAGGGCAAGCTGTCGGCCGCCGACAAGCAGGCCGCGCTCGACCGGATCACCTGCGTCAACGGGGTCGAGGATCTCGGCCCCTCGGACTTTGCGATCGAGGCCGCGACCGAGAACATCGAGCTCAAGAAGCGGCTGTTTCGCGGGCTCGATCGGGCGCTGAAGGCCGACGCGATCCTCGCGACCAACACCTCGTCAATCTCGATCACGCTGCTCGGCGCCGAGACCAGCCGCCCGGCCAGGGTCGTCGGCATGCACTTCATGAACCCGGTCCCGGTCATGAAGCTGGTCGAGCTGATCCGCGGGCTGCCCACCGACGACGCCACATACGAGGCCACCAAGGCGCTGGCGATCAAGCTCGGCAAGACCGTGATCACCTCCAAGGACTCGCCGGGGTTCATCGTCAACCGAATCCTGATCCCGCTGATCAACGAGGCCTGCTTCGCCCTGCAAGAGGGGCTCGGCAGCGCCGAGGACATCGACACCGGGGCCAAGCTGGGCCTGAACCACCCGATGGGGCCGCTCGAGCTCGCCGATCTGATCGGCCTCGACACCTGCCTGGCGATCGCCGACGTGCTGCTGCGCGAGCTCGGCGACGACAAGTACCGGGCCGCCAACGTCCTGCGCATGCACGTCGCCGCCGGCTGGCTCGGGCGCAAGACCGGCCGGGGCTTCTACGACTACAAGGGTCGCTGAGGGGTCGCACAAATGAGCAGCTACGAGACCCTCGAGATCGAAGACCGCGGCTTCGCCCGGATCATCCGCATCAACCGACCCAAGGCCCTCAACGCGCTCAACCCCACGGTCATCGCCGAGCTCTCGCGGGCGATCGAGGAGCTGAGCAACTCGCTCGAGGCGGGCAATTGGTCCATCCGGGGGCTGATCCTGACCGGGGCCGGAGACAAGGCGTTCGTGGCCGGGGCCGACATCTCGGCGATGGTCGACATGCAGCCCGAGCAGGCGCTCGAGTTCGCCAGCCGCGGTCACGCGGTCGGCGAGATGCTGGCCAACCTCGCGGTCCCGGCGATCGCCGCGGTCAACGGGTTCGCGCTCGGTGGCGGCTGCGAGCTCGCGCTCGCCTGCGACTTCATCATCGCCGGCGACAAGGCCAGGTTCGGCCAGCCCGAGGTCAAGCTCGGCGTGATCCCGGGCTTCGGTGGCACCCAGCGGATGATCCGGCGAGTCGGCATCGCCCGCGCGCTCGAGCTGTGCGTGACCGGCGAGATGATCCGCGCCGACGAGGCGCTGCGCATCGGCCTGGTCAACCGCGTGGTCGCGGGCGAGCAGCTGCTCGACACCTGCATCTCGATGGTCGACGGGATCGCCAAGATGGGCCCGCTGGCCGTGGCCGCGGCCAAGCGGGTCATCCACCGCGGCGCCGAGCTGCCGCTTCCGGCCGCCAACATGCTCGAGGTCGAGAGCTTCGCCGGTCTGTTCGAGACCCGCGATCAAACCGAAGGCATGCGTGCCTTCCTCGAAAAGCGCGACGCGCAATTCACCGGGGAGTAATCCGTGCATTTCCAGTTCACCGAGGAGCACGAGGCGATCCGTCGGACCGCCCGCGAGTTCGCGGCCCGCAGCGTCGCGCCGATCGCCGCCGAGATCGACAAGCACGCGAAATTCCCCAAGCAGCTGGTCGCCGAGATGGGCGAGCTCGGGCTGATGGGCATCGAGGTCGAGCCCGAGTGGGATGGCTCCGGGCTCGATCCGATCGCCTACGTGATCGCGATGGAGGAGATCAGCGCCGCGTGTGCCTCGACCGGCGTGATCATGTCGGTCAACAACTCGCTGGTCTGCGATCCGCTGCGCAAGTGGGCCAACGACGCGCAAAAGGACCGGTGGCTGCGGCCGCTCGCGTCCGGGCAGAAGCTCGGCTGCTTCATGCTCAGCGAGCCCGAGGCCGGCTCCGACGCCGCCGCGCAAAAGACCGTGGCGGAGCCGGATGGCGACGGCTTCGTGATCAACGGGGTCAAGAACTGGATCACCAACGGGCCGCAGGCCGATGTCGGGATCCTGATGTGCATGACCGACAAGGCCAAGGGTCACCGCGGGATCTCGTCGTTCATCATCGACATGAACGGCGAGGGCGTCAGCCGGGGGCCGAAGGACGACAAGCTCGGGATCCGGGCCAGCCACTCGTGCCAGGTGTTCTTCACCGATCACCGGGTCGGCCGCGATCAGCTGCTCGGCAGCGTCGGCGACGGGTTCAAGGTCGCGATGAGCACCCTCGACTGCGGTCGAATCGGCATCGCCGCCCAGGCGCTGGGCATCGCTCGCGGGGCGTTCGAGGCCGCGGCCCGCTACGCGACCGAGCGCAAGACCTTCGGCAAGCCGATCGCCGAGCACCAGGCGATCAGCTTCATGATCGCCGACATGGCCACCGAGATCGACGCGGCCCGGCTGCTGACCTACCGGGCCGCGTGGCTCAAGGCCACCGGTCAGAGGCACACCACCGAGTCGGCGATGTGCAAGCTGATGGCCTCGGAGGTCGCCAACAAGGTCGCCAAGAACGCCGTGCAGATCTTCGGTGGCAACGGCTACGTGACCGAATACCCGGCCGAGCGCTACTACCGCGACGCCAAGATCACCGAGATCTACGAGGGCACGAGCGAGATTCAGCGGGTGGTGATAGCCTCGAACATCATCCGGGCGCTGTCCGCCGGCTAACAGAGCCCCAACCCCCCTTCAGTCCCAGCCAGGGAGCTACGTGATGACGATGCCCAGCAAGTCCCTCTCACTCATCGGTCTGATCGCGCTGGTCGGCGCACTCGGCTGCAAGCCCAAGACCACGACCAACCAGGATCTGCTCAACCAGTACTCGGGCAGCAAGTACGAGAGCGACATGGTCGCGACCGACTACGAGACCGTCGAGGATCAAGGCGACTCGATCGACCCCCGCACCCAGGCCGCGATCCAGGACACCATCACCACCGTCTACGTGACCGACTTCGAGAAGTGCCTCGAGACCGAGATGTCGCGGCTCGAGAACCGCTGGATCGCCGGCGACTTCGCGGTCGACCTGACCATCGAGACCTCGGGGATGGTCTCGGCGGTCAAGTTCCTCGAGGTCGACATCAAGGAGCGCAAGACCCTCAACGACAAGGGCGAGTTCGTCAGCGAGGGTGGCAAGGCGCCGCGCAAGGCCGACAACTTCGAGTCCTGCGCCGAGGCCAAGATCTACAAGTGGGAGTTCGATCCGCCGCCCGAAGTGACCTACACGCACAGCTACAACGGTCGCGTGGGCGAAGCCTGGTAGATGGACTTCACGCCAACCGAGACCCAGGAGATGATCCGCAGCACCGCTCGGCAATTCGCCGAGCGGACGCTGGCCCCCAGCGCGGCCACCCTCGACCGCGAGCACGGCTTTCCTCGCCAGGCGCTGGCCGAGGCCGCCGAGCTCGGGCTGCTGGGCATCAACGTCCCGGGTGATTACGGCGGCGTCGAGGCCGGGGCGGTCGCCTACAGCCTCGCGGTCACCGAGCTCGCGCGCGCGTGTGCGGCCACGACCGTGGCGATCTGCGTGTCGAACATGGTCGCCGAGGTCATCTGCGCGTTCGGCAACGAGGACCAACGCAGCGAGCACGTACCCAGGCTGTGCAGCGGCGAGTATGTGGTCGGCGGCTTCGCGCTGTCCGAGTCGGGGGCCGGCAGCGATCCCGGCGGCATGACCACCCGCGCGCGCAAGACCGACAGGGGCTGGGTGATCGACGGCTCCAAGCTGTGGATCACCAGCGGCACCGATGCCGGGCTGTTCGTGGTCTGGGCCCGGACCAGCGAGGCGCCCGGGGCCCGCGGCGTGTCGTGCTTCCTGGTCCGCGGCGACGCCCCGGGCCTGACCGCCGGCAAGCCCGAGGAGAAGCTCGGACAGCGCGGCAGCCCGACCACCGCGCTGGAGTTCGACGGCGTCGAAGTCGGCGACGAGGCGCTGCTCGGCGATCTCGAGCGCGGGTTTCCGATCGCGATGATGGCGCTGGACGGCGGCCGGATCGGCATCGCCAGCCTCGCGCTCGGGGTCGGGCTGGCCGCGAGCGAGTTCGCCAACCGCTACGCGATCGATCGCAAGCAGTTCGGCCAGTCGATCGCCAACTTTCAGGCCATCCAGTGGATGATGGCCGACAGCCACACCGAGCTCGACGCCGCCCGCTTGCTGGTGCTGCGGGCCGCGTGGCTCAAGCAGCAGGGCCAGCCGTTCACCCGCGAGGCCTCGATGGCCAAGCTGTACGCGTCCGAGCGCTCGTTTTGGGCCTGCAACCGCGCGCTGCAGATGCTCGGCGGCTACGGCTACACGCAGGACTTCCCGGTCGAGCGGTACCTTCGCGACGTGCGGGTCACGATGATCTACGAAGGCACCAGCGAGATTCAGCGGATCGTGATCGGCCGCGACGTGGTCCGGCTATTTAGCCCCCCGCGGCCGATGTAGGGCTGCGCGGCGGGCTCGTTGTTTGCCACGATATGTGGTGGCCCCCGTGGGGGCCTCATCGTCGGTGTGGAGGCTGGCCGCTCAGCGACCGCAGGCGACGTTGCGACGCTGCAGCTCCGCGGCTTCTTCGTCGCCGGCCATCACCGCCTCGTGGCCGAGCCAGCGAAACATCGCGTTGGCGATCGCCGTCTCGCCGCGCTCGTCCCATAGCCAGACGGCGAGGTTGCACAGCGGATCGTGAATCTGCGAGAACGCCACGCGGGTCAGCTCGCCGCCGCCGAGCTCGCAGATCTGCTCGTACTGCTCGCGGATCGCCATGAACTCGCGCAGCTCGTCGAGCGAACCGAGCGGCTTGCGGGCGCGGACCCGGGCGTCGAGGGCCTCGCACACGACCGCGAGCTCGTCGAGCAGCGCGTGGCGAAGCTCGCGGGCGACTCGGCGCAGCGAGGAGCAGTCGTCCTCGAGCAGCGACAGCGGCACCGAGCCCGCGAGCGCCAGCGCGGACAGATCGGCCTCGACCTGGCGACCGAGGCGATCGATGACCTGATCGGGATCGCCGGCCCGCAGCGCCAGGGCCCGCCGCGCGGTTCGATCGCGCAGCTGCGGATCGCCGAGCAGCCGATCCCACGCGCGTCCGAGACCGACCAGCCGCTCCGCCGGGATCTTGCCGCGGGCGACCGCGTCACCGTGGGCGACCAGCAGCGCGGCGCCGTCGATCGCCAGCTCGGGGATCGCCACGGCCCGTCGGACCTCGGGCACGACCTCGGCCCGCGGGACTCGCAGCGCCCGACGCAAGAGCGGCAGCATCCGCAGCCGCGCGCCGCTGAGCACCCACCGAAGCACCAGACTCGCGTCGCTCGGGACCGGCGGATAGCCGATCAGTCGGGCGGCGATGTGTCCGAGCAGCCGGGTGGTCCGCGAGCGACGATGCGGTGAGCGGCCGCGCAGCTCGACCTCGGCCCAGGCCCCGCGATCGGCCGCGTCGGCGGTCAGCCACTCGTTGGCCAGGTAGCGGGTCAGCGGCGGACGGTGATCGTCGTCGAAGTCGGCGACCATCCGCATCAGTCGGCGGGCGGCGCTGCGATCCCCGAGCGCGTCGGCCAGCAGCGCGCTGCCGAGCACGCCCGGGGCCTCGAGCGGCTCGAGCTCGTCGCGGCGAGCGGTCAGCCAGGCGATCGCGGCCGGGTCGGGGACCCGCTGGCGAAGCACCGCCCACGCGCCCGCGACCAGCTGCCCGCCGGGGACGTCGCCCCGCCAGATCCAGCCGGACAGCTGCGCGAAGTGCCACGCTGCCCGCCACCAGCCCAGCGGGATCAACACCAGCCGCGTGATCGGCCACGGAAACAGCAGCACCAGCACCGCCGCGAACGGGATCGCGTGGACCAGGTGACCGCGGGCGATCGACAGCGCGAACAGGGCCGCGACATAGCTCAGGATCAGCGCCAGCACCCCCGACCACAGTCCGCGGGCCCATTGC
>Ga0079224_100014997_pt1 | contig 10840 bp, 9 predicted proteins | sample Stecom2015_FD_80414 | JGI IMG/M metagenome (GOLD analysis project Ga0079224, IMG submission 80414) | Agricultural soil microbial communities from Utah to study Nitrogen management - Steer compost 2015 | ecosystem: Environmental > Terrestrial > Soil > Agricultural land | place: USA: Utah...
CGGTCGTCATAGGTCCAGAGGAGCGCGCAGAGGGTTTCTACCCGCTCCTCAGAGCGAGCCATCACCACCGCTCGCTTGCCCCGCTCCAACGTTTTTTCCAGGAGCTGTGGAAGGGCGCGATCCAAACCGATCGTGGTGAGATGGTAGAAACGCACCTCAGTCACCGCGCCCAACCCTCAGTGATCTGGCTTATTATTCCAAATTCTCGGAAACGTAGCGGTCAAGAAGGCGCACACCGAAGGCGGTTGCCCCCTTCGGCACGGTGGGCGCGTCCTTGTCGGACCAGGTTGTCCCGGCAATGTCCAGATGCGCCCAGTTCACGCCCTCATTGACGAAGCGCTGCAGGAACTGGGCGGCGGTGATCGAACCGGCCCAGCGCTGACCGGTGTTCTTCATGTCGGCGATGTCGCTGTCGATCATTCGATCATAGTCGGCGCCCATCGGCAGCCGCCAAACCGGCTCGCCCACCGCGGTTCCAGCCTCACTCAGCGCCCCCGACAGCTCGTCGCTGTTGCTGAACAGCCCGGCCGTGTTCTTACCCAAGGCGATCATGATCGCCCCCGTAAGGGTCGCCAGGTCGACAATGGTCGAAGGCTTGTAGGTCTCCTGCACGTAAGTCAGCACGTCCGCCAGAACGAGGCGCCCTTCGGCATCGGTGTTGATAACCTCGATTGTCTGGCCGGACATGGAGGTGACCACATCGCCGGGCCTCTGTGCCTTGCCATCGGGCATGTTCTCCACCAGGCCGCAAGCGCCCACCACGTTGACCTTCGCCTTGCGCGCCGCCAGAGCATGCATCAGGCCGACGACCACGCCGGCGCCGCCCATATCCCATTTCATGTCTTCCATGCCGCCAGCCGGCTTGATCGAGATTCCGCCCGTGTCAAAGCAGACCCCTTTGCCGACGAAGGCGACCGGATACTCGGAGCTATCTCCCGCACCATTCCAGGTCATGACCAGCAAGCGCGGCTCGCGCTCGGATCCCTGGGCAACACCCAAAAGGGCGCCCATTCCGCGCTCGCGCATCTGGCTTTCGTTCAAGACCTCGATCTTTACGCCGACGTCTTCCAGCGCACGGGCGCGCTCGACGAAGCTTTCCGGGTAGATGACGTTGGCGGGTTCCGACACGAGGTTGCGGGTCAGGAAAACGCCGTCGATCACCTGCTGTAGCTTGTCAAAGGCCGCTGCTGCAGCCTCATGAGCTTCCGTACCGACCGTAAGGCTTGTCAGGCTGAGCTTCTTCTCCTGCTCCTCCTTCGTCCGGTACTTGTCGAAGCGATAGCAGCGCAAACGTGCACCTGCCGCGGCGTGCGCCGCCTGCCCGCCTGCATCCAGCATCATGCCGATCGGCTCTGAAATCAGCGTAGCTTCGGTAACGCCTGCACCGTTGAGATGGGCTGCCAAGGCACCTCCTGCCGCTTCGAAGTCAAGCGCGGCCGCCTTGTCTGCCTTGCCCACCCCTACGAGGATGAGGCGGTCAACCTTCAGGCCATGAGGCGCGAAGAACTCCGTCACCTGCCCCTTCTTCCCTTTGAAGCGGCTTCCGGAGAGAAGGCGGCCGATGGCCCCTTCCATGCTCTCGTCGATGCGCGCCAGTACACCAGCTGGAGTGGCATCCTCCGGCACCAGAACGGCGAGCACTCCACTGCTGGGAAGATCAGGAGCGGAAAAGCGGATATGCATGGAAGATCCCTCTCTATAAAGCTCTCGTCCTCGCCTCATGTGGCGCAGCGAGGTCTCGATCATTCATCGGGGCGCAATCAGCCCCTCAAAGGCCTGATGTGGTCTCAGGCTTCAAGCGCCTTGACGATGTCCTCACACATCTTCTTGGCATCGGCCAGCAACATCATGGTTTGGTCCATGTAGAAGAGCGGATTGTCAACGCCGGCATAGCCGCTGGCCATGGAGCGTTTGACGAAGAGGACATTCTGCGCCTTCTCCACGTCCAGCACGGGCATACCATAGATCGGGGACGCCGGATCGCTCTTGGCGGAGGGATTGGTGACGTCATTGGCGCCGATGACGAAGGCCACGTCGGTTTCGGCAAACTCCCGGTTGATCTCATCCATCTCGAAGACTTCGTCATAAGGCACATTGGCTTCGGCCAGCAGCACGTACATGTGGCCCGGCATGCGCCCCGCCACCGGATGGATGGCGTACTTTACCTCGACCCCTTCGCCCTTGAGGAGATCAGCCATTTCCCGAAGCGCATGCTGCGCCTGCGCCACTGCCATGCCATAGCCCGGCACGATGATGACTTTCTCAGCGTTGCGCATGAGGAAGGCTGCATCATCCGCCGCGCCTTGGCGGTAGCTCCGCTGCTCGCCATCGCCCGCGCCCGCAGCGGCGCTTTCACCGCCGAAGCCACCCAAAATGACGGAGATGAAGGAGCGATTCATGCCCTTGCACATGATGTAGCTGAGTATCGCACCGGCTGAACCGACCAACGCGCCTGTGATGATCAACAGGTTATTCCCCAGCGTGAAGCCGATGCCGGCCGCCGCCCAACCCGAGTAGGAGTTGAGCATGGAAATAACCACCGGCATGTCGGCGCCGCCGATCGGAATGATGATCAATACGCCCAGCACCAGGGTCAGCAGGACCAGCAGCCAGAAGGCCGTCGCCGATTGCCCGGCCACCATCCAGATGATCAGGATCACCGCAAGGATGCCGAGCGCGAGGTTCAGCCAGTGCTGCATCGCAAACACCACCGGCTTGCCGCTCACCAGGCCCTGCAGTTTCGCGAAGGCGACGATTGACCCGGTGAAGGTGATCGCCCCGATCGCGGCACCGATCGCCATTTCAATAAGCGAGGCCGTCTTGATGTCTCCAGGCACGCCGATGCCGTAGGCCGCCGGATTGTAGAAGGCGGCTGCCGCCACCAACACCGCCGCCAGGCCCACCAGGGAATGGAAGGCAGCCACCAGCTGGGGCAAGGCGGTCATCTGGATGCGGATCGCGATAACCGTGCCGATCGCGCCGCCCACGATGATGCCAAGCAGGATCAGTACGAAATTGACCTGCGGCATGATGAAAAGCGTCGTGATGACCGCGATCACCATGCCCGCGATGCCAAAGCGCAGCCCGCCACGGCTGGATTCCGGATGGGACAGCCCGCGAAGCGCCAGAATAAAGCAGACGGAGGCGATAAGGTAGAAGAAGGCAGCGAGATTGTAGCTCATCTTGTGTCCTTGTCCCTACTTCTGCTTCTTCTTGAACATGGACAGCATCCGATGGGTCACCAGGAACCCGCCGAAGATGTTCACGCTCGCCAAGGTCACGGCAATGAAGCCCATGATCTCGCTGAAGCCAAAATCGCCTGTACCCGCCGCGATCAGAGCGCCGACGATGATCACCGAGGAGATCGCATTGGTGACGCCCATGAGCGGCGAATGCAGCGCTGGGGTGACCCGCCACACGACGTAGTAGCCGACAAAAATCGCCAGGATAAACACGGTCAGCCCGGTGATGAGTGGCGACGGCCCAACTGCCTCCACCAGCCCCGAATCTGATGAGATCCGGGCCGTTTCGCGCGCGAGTGCCGCGGCATCATCCGAGAGGTCTCGGGCACGGTTTGCCAGGTCGATTGCCTGCTGCATCAAGTCTTCGCTCATCTCACTCTCCCTTTTCGGTCGGTACGAGTGCCTGATGCACCACCGCCCCGTCACGGGTAACGAGTGTTCCCTTCACGATCTCGTCATCCCAATCGACTTTCAGAGACTTGCTGTCCTTGTCGAAAAGCAAGGAGACGAAGTTGAAGAGGTTATTCGCGTAGAGCATGGAGGCGTCAGCGGCCAGCCGGCCGGGCATGTTGCGATGGCCGATGATCTTTACGCCATCGACCTCGACGATTTCACCAGGTCGCGCCAGTTCCACATTGCCACCGTTCTCGACAGCGAGGTCTACAACGACCGCGCCAGGCTTCATGGACCGGAGCATGCCTTCCGAAACCAGCCGTGGGGCCGGCCGTCCTGGTATCAGGGCCGTGGTAATCACGATATCCATTTTTGGGATCGACTCGGCGAGCAGCGCTGCCTGCTTCTTCTGATACTCCGCACTCATCTCCTTCGCATAGCCACCAGCCGTCTCCGCCGCCTTGAACTCCTCGTCCTCTACAGCCAGGAACTTGCCGCCCAGGGAAAGCACCTGTTCCTTGGCGGCAGGGCGGACATCGGTCGCGTGCACAACGGCACCAAGCCGCTTAGCGGTGGCAATCGCCTGCAGCCCGGCTACACCCGCGCCCATGACCAGAACTTGAGCCGGGTTTATGCGGCCGGCGGGGGTCATCATCATCGGAAAGGCTCGCCCGTAAACGGCAGCCGCATCGATCACGGCCTTGTATCCGGCAAGGTTCGCCTGGCTGGAAAGGACATCCATGGCCTGCGCTCGGGTAATCCGCGGCATGAAGTCCAGGGCAAAGCCGGTAACACCAGCCTGTGCCAAAGCATCCAGTTCTGGCCGCGCGCGAAAGGGATCCATGATGCAGGCCAGCAGAACACCGCGCGGGAGCGCGGGCAGTTCATCCGGCAGTGGTTGACGCACCTTCAGCACGAGATCGGCTTCGGCCGTTGCTGCAGCCGCGTCGGGAGCGATCTGAGCGCCCTGCTCCTCGTAAGCCGCATCTAGCAGCGAGGCACCTTCTCCGGCACCAGCTTCAACAACAACCTCGATCCCGAGGCCCTTGAATTTCTTTACCGTCTCAGGCGTGGCCGCGACGCGGGGCTCATCGGGCCGCCGCTCCTTTAGGATGGCGATCTTCATCGGTCTTCTTCCGATCCCCCTAGAACTGATGGCGCGTGGACGAATTAGAGCGGGATGATGCCGTGCGCCGTACCTCGCCACAAGGCCAGGAAGTGTAAGATTACGACCAAAAAGGGTCGGTTATGGGTGAAAACTTGGCTTCTTTGGCTTTGGCGAGGATGCGATAGAGCCAGCAAATCCAGGAGTAAGCGTCGGCCGGGCGGGGATGTGAGCAAAGTCACGTACAGGGGCCACAAGCACTCCACTTGAGCGCCGGCTGCTCCTTTCCGGCTGCGGCCAAACCGGCGTTGGCCCAGGAATCCAGTTATTTTTAGAGTCGCGCCACAGCTTCAGACTATCGAGGTTCCAGAAATCCGCGACCAGGAACTTTGTTACCGGATGACCGAGCTGCCGGTGTGGGGAGTGAAGCACTGCTGGTCGGGCTCTATCCGAAGATTCGGGATGTACGTAGCGCACTGAATGGCTATCTCTAGCTTCTGAGCGATGTAGGGAAAGGCATTCACGAGGCTGGAACCTGCCGCAGATGACGCTCGGAAGTGGTCTCAAAATCCAGGGAGCAGGTGACAGGTGGATCGAACCGAAAAACAGGTAATCGACGAGCTGTTCGACAAGCTTGGGGTCGCTGAGCAGCAAAGCGGCGCGCGGGATCGTGAGGCCGAATCCCTGATCCAGCAGCATCTTGTCCGGCAGCCCGCAGCCCCCTACTACATGGCGCAGGCGATCGTTTTTCAGGAGGAAGCCCTGCGGCAAGCTCAGCAGCGTATTCAGCAGCTGGAAAGCGAGCTGGCGCAGCGTCCGGCAGGCGGTGGCTTCTTGGCCGGCCTCTTCGGCGGCGGCGACACTCACGCCGGCCGCCCCTCCCCTCGCCCCTCCAGTCGCTTCAACGACTATCAGGGGCGGGGCGGCTTCCTTGGCGGCGCCATGCAGACAGCGATGGGCATAGCCGGCGGAATGATGCTCGGCTCCTTTCTCCACTCCATGATAACAGGCGGCAACGAGGCAGTAGCGGCAGAGGCGGCGCCTGCTGACATGCCTCCCGCCGAGGAGCCGCCTGCTGACGCGGGTTTTGACAGCGGCTGGGATGGCGGCTTTGATGATGGCGGCGGCTTCGACTTTTAGAGCAAGCTCGCCTCATCGGGCGGCACTCCGCCTTTCCGACTTGAAAGAATAACGCTAAGCCACTTCTGAATCGGACGCAGAACAGGCATCCTGCCACCAAAGGCATTCCGGCACGACGCCGGACCCTGTGTTAGCATAAAAGGAGAGACTTCATGGCATTCGAGCTTCCGACGCTTCCCTACGCTCAGGACGCGCTGGAACCGCACGTCTCGGCGAAGACCCTCAGCTTCCACCACGGCAAGCACCATCAGGCTTACATCAACAAGACCAATGAATTGGTCGCGGGTACTGAGCTGGAAGGCAAATCCATCGAAGAGGTGATTGCGGCGGCCAAGTCTTCGGGCAACCAGACGCTTTTCAACCAGTCAGCCCAGGTATGGAATCACACCTTTTTCTGGAACTGCATGACGCCGAACGGCGGCGGCAAACCCTCGGGCGCGGTTGCAGAAGCGATCGAGAAGTCCTTTGGTTCCTATGACGAGTTTGCCACGAAGTTCAAGAACATGGCTGTCGGTAACTTCGGCAGCGGCTGGACTTGGTTGGTGAAGACCGCCAATGGAGTAGAGATCACCAATACCGATGATGGCGACACCCCGCTTGTGAAAGACGGCCAGACTCCCCTGCTGACGATCGACGTTTGGGAGCATGCCTACTATCTGGATTACCAGAACCGCCGCCCGGATTTCGTGCAGGCCTTCCTGGATAATCTGGTCAACTGGGATTTTGTGAACCAGAACTTCTCTGCCGCTTAGCACGCGGCCCAGTTTCTGGCCTTACAAAGGGGCTGCCTCGACAGCCCCTTTTTTTTGCCTACCCCATCCCTCAGCAGTTTAGGCCGTGAAAGGCTGAACCGTATGTCCGTGGTCGATCGGGCCATGGGCCTGACCAAGGCCTGGCGCGCCTGCGATCGCCTTCTGCAGGTAGGCACGTGCGCGAATGACCGCGTCGCGTAGCGGGAGGCCTTGAGCCAAGCCGGTGGCGATGGCCGACGCCAGCGTGCAGCCTGTGCCGTGGGTGTGCTCGGTTGGGATGCGGGTGCTGGTGAAAGCCTCAACACCGTCCGAGGTGGCCAATACGTCCACCAGATCGTTTCCCTCCATGTGCCCTCCCTTGAGCAACACCGCCTGAGGACCGAGAGACCTTAGCTCCTGAGCAGCGGCGCGCATCTCCTCGACGCTTCGGATGTCATGGCCGCAGAGTTTCTCCGCTTCGGGAAGATTGGGGGTCAGCAGGCCAGCGAGCGGCAGTAGAGAATCCTTGAGCGCGGCCACTGCCTCCTCTTGCAGCAGGGTGGCACCAGAAGCCGCTATCATCACAGGATCTATGACCAGCGGTATGCCTTTAGCGTGGCGGACAAGAGCACCAGAAACCGCTTCGATGACCGGGGCCGAATGAAGCATACCAGTCTTGATCGCGTCCGCCCCAAGGTCCTCCAGCACAACCTCGATCTGCTGGACGATAAACTCGGGAGGGATCGGCATCACACCGAAAACACCAAGCGTGTTCTGCGCCGTCAGGGCTGTGATCGCGCTGCTACCATAGCCGCCGAGCGCGATGATCGTTTTCAGATCCGCCTGGATACCGGCGCCCCCGCCGGAATCCGAACCTGCGATGGTCAGAACACGCCCCTGCATCATGTCTTGTTTCCTCAGCACAAAAAGATGTGAGCCGGCCGGCACGCACTATAAGTGCCTGACTTGCGGGCGATTTCAACCTGCTGAAGGAAATAGGGGCGCTCCGTTCCGAGCTATCAAGCTGCCGGCCTCGAGGCCTCTTCGATGCAGCGGGCTAAACCTTCGACAACTTGCTTTACGAGTTCAGGATCCTCGCCCTCCCCCATCACCCGAACCACGGGTTCCGTACCCGACTTCCGGATCAACAGTCGGCCGGTCTTGCCAAGTACCGCCTGTGCATCCTGAATTGCCGCATCGACAACCGGTAACTCGAGGGGATGGGTGCCAGGCTCGAAGCGGACGTTGTACAGCAACTGAGGTAGCGGCTCGAACACGTCCAGAACCTCGCTGGCGGGGCGGCCACTGCCCACCAAGACCGCCAGCACCTGGAGCGCCGCGATCATGCCGTCACCGGTCGTGCTATAATCGGAGAAGATCAGGTGGCCCGACTGCTCACCCCCAAGGTTGCAGCCCTCTTCACGCATGCGCTCGACGACATAGCGATCACCAACCGGCGTGCGAAGCAGCGGCACCCCCAACCCCTCTAGATGGCGCTCCAGTCCCAGATTGGACATGACTGTCGCGACAACCCCGGGTCCTTTAAGCCGCTCGGCCCGGTGCCAGTAGGAGCCGATCAGAGCCATTACCTGATCGCCATCGATGCGCCGCCCCTTCTCATCGACCAGAATGACCCGATCGGCATCGCCATCCAGGGCGATGCCCAAGTCGGCCGCCTCGGCGATCACGCGCTTTTGCAGTGCTTCGGTGGCGGTTGCGCCGCAATCTTCGTTAATGTTGACGCCGTCGGGCTTGACGCCGATGGGGATAACTTCGGCACCAAGCTCGAACAGCACCGTTGGCGCTACCTTGTAGGCGGCCCCGTGGGCGCAATCGACGACGATCTTCAGTCCGTCTAACTGCAGCGATCGCGGGAAGCTCGACTTGATGAACTCAAGATATCGGCCATAGGCGTCGTCAAGACGACGGGCGCGCCCGAGACCGCTACCGTCAACACGCAGATCGGCCACTGAGTCCATCGCAACTTCAATGGCCAGTTCCTCTTCATCCGTGAGCTTGTGCCCATCCGGCCCGAAGAACTTGATACCGTTGTCATCAAAGGGATTGTGCGAAGCGGAAATCATGACGCCCAGATCGGCCCGCATGCTGCGGGTGAGCATCCCCACGGCCGGAGTCGGCAAAGGACCGAGCAGAACCACATCCATGCCGACCGAGATGAAGCCGGAGGTCATTGCAGGCTCAAGCATATAGCCGGACAGCCGCGTATCCTTGCCGATCACGACCAGGCCATGGCGCCCAGGATCGCGAAACTTTGCGCCGGCCGCCATGGCCAATGCCAAAGCCGTGCTGGCGGTAATGGGCTCCACGTTCGCTTTCCCGCGCACCCCGTCCGTTCCAAACAGCTTTCTGCTCACTACTCATCCTCCGCGCGGGGAGTGGCCGGCGCTGGCCGCTCCATTCCCGCATCTTCTACCGCCCGCCACAGCGCGAGTGCCTGCAAGGCTTCCTGAACATCGTGGACGCGATGGATATGCGCCCCGCGCAATACACCCGCCAGCGTCACAGCCAGGGTACCGGCCACGCGGTCCTTTGGCGATTCGCCCTGCGAGAACTTGCCAATGAAGGATTTACGGCTTACGCCCAGTAGCAGCGGGCAGCCAAGCCCGTGAAACACCGCCAGGCGCGCCACCAGTTCCACGTTATGCGCCGCGGTCTTGCCGAAGCCGACCCCAGGATCGACGCAGAGGCGGCTCAACGCTATGCCGGCCTCCTGGCAGGCCTCAATCCGCTGGGCAAGATAGTCGTAAACATCGAGCACCACATCGTCGTAGCGCGGAGCCACTTGCATAGTTCGTGGCTCACCACGCATGTGCATCAAGATCACCGGCAAGCCGCTCTCAGCCGCCACAGAGAGCGCTTCAGGCTCGGACGTCAGAGCCGAAATGTCGTTGATGATCGCCGCCCCAGCGCTGGCAGCCTCTGCCATGACGGCGGCGCGCCTGGTGTCTACCGAAACTCTCACCCCTTGACTGGCAAGTCCTTTAACGACCGGTACGACTCTTCTCAGTTCTTCCTCTAGCGTGGGAGGTTCCGACCCAGGCCGAGTGGATTCCCCCCCGACATCGATAAAGTCTGCGCCGGCGGACCACATGGCGAGACCGTCGGCAACCGCCCGTCTGCTATCGAAACGATCGCCGCCGTCGGAAAAGGAGTCGGGCGTGACGTTGACGATACCCATGATGCTGGGGCGCGTCATGGAGACGCCGGCTAGGTCAGGGCGCGGCTTGGTCAGTGCGGCTTTTACCTCCGAGGGGAGCTCTTCGGCCGAAAGTATCTCTCGCTCAACCCCAGAGGCGCTTCGCCGACAGCAAATGGCCGTCGTGAAACGCGTGGTTCTGCTGCCCCCCAGGGGGAGTGCTCCGGGAAGCGCAGACGTGAAGCCCGCAGGCTCGTAGTAAAGCTTCTGGGTCATGAGGCGGTTGTAGCGCCGGAGGTCAGAGCGGAAAAGCGTCTGAGCTCGGCTTTGCACGAAGTTGTCCAAGCATTAGCCAAAAAGGGATGTGCCACCCCCCGCGGAGGAAGGGCGGCACATCCCATTTCAATCACGTGAAAGAAGTGACCCAGGGGCCCCAACTAGATCCTTAGCCTGCAGGTTCAGGCTCCGGTCCGATGCCGCCGCCAGCTTCCTTGTTTTTGCCACTGGTCGGAACCGAGGACCGCCTGCCCTTCCCGGGCTTGGGTGCAGGCTCCCGATCGTCACGTTCGATGGTCTCACCGCGAAGCACCCTTTGCACTTCGTCCGCCGACAGCGTCTCATGCTCCAGCAGACCCCGAGCCAAACGGTGCAAGTCGTCCATGTGGTCCCTCAGCACCTGCAGGGCTTTATTCTCGGCCTCGTCAATGATGCGCCGAACCTCTTCGTCGATCAGACGAGCAGTCGCTTCCGAGATGCTCTGCTGACGCGCCACCGAATGGCCGAGGAAGACCTCGTCCTGGTTCTCGTTATAGCGTAGCGGCCCAAGCTTTTCGGACATGCCCCACTCGGTTACCATCCGCCGCGCGAGGTTGGTCGCCTGCTGGATGTCGTTGCCGGCACCGGTGGTCACGTTCTCATCGCCGTAGATCAGCTCTTCGGCTGCTCGTCCGCCGAACATCATGGCCAGCTTGCCAAGGATTTCCTTCTTCTTGAAACCGTAGCGATCCCGCTCGGGCAGAGACATGGTCACGCCCAAGGCACGTCCGCGCGGGATGATCGTCACCTTGTGCAG
>Ga0079224_100014998_pt1 | contig 10840 bp, 7 predicted proteins | sample Stecom2015_FD_80414 | JGI IMG/M metagenome (GOLD analysis project Ga0079224, IMG submission 80414) | Agricultural soil microbial communities from Utah to study Nitrogen management - Steer compost 2015 | ecosystem: Environmental > Terrestrial > Soil > Agricultural land | place: USA: Utah...
GAGCCGAGCCCGAGAGATAATTCCTCCGTGCTCGAGCGTGAAATCAAACTGGCGTATGGGTCGGCCGGCGAGGCGCGGGCGGCGTTGATCGCGGCGGGGGCCGAACCGCGGGTCGCGCGGCGCCTGCAGGACGACACCCTCTTCGATACACGTGAGCGCCAGCTGTACGCGCAGGGCACGGCACTGCGCCTGCGACGCGAGCACGGCCGCGGGGTCGTCACGTTCAAAGGGCCCGTCGTGGAGGGCCCGATGAAGCTCCGCGAAGAGATCGAATCGGGCGTGGACGACGCCGATGCGATTGCACGTGTCCTGGCGGCGCTGGGCTTTCATCCGTGGTTCCGCTATCAGAAGTACCGGGAAGAGCTCGTGGCTCCAGGCGTGACAGCGACGATCGACGAGACGCCCGCGGGCGTCTACGTCGAACTCGAGGGCGACGCGTCAGGTATCACGGCGCTGGCCACGCGTCTCGGCCGGGGCGAGCGCGACTACATCCTTGCGTCGTACCGGGCGCTCTGGACCGAACGACATGGCGAGAACGCCGGAGACATGATCTTCTGATGCTGCCGCCCTGTCTGGTGCTGACGGCGGGACTGGGCACACGCCTGCGACCGCTCACCGATCTCATCGCCAAGCCCGCGCTGCCCATCGCAGGCACCCCGCTCGTCGCGCGCATTCTCACCTGGCTGGCACGCGAGGGCGTCACCGACACGGTGCTCAACCTGTCGCACCTGCCGGAGACGATCACCGGCATCGTGGGCGATGGCAGGCGCTTCGGCCTGCGCGTACGGTACTCCTGGGAGCCAACAGTCCTCGGCTCGGCCGGCGGCCCGCGCCATGCCCTGCCGCTTCTCGACGCAGCGCGCTTCGTAATCGTCAACGGCGACACGCTCACCGACGTCTCGATACGCGCCATGCTCGACGCGCACGCCCGGTCGGGCGCCCTGGTGACGATGGCCCTCGTGCCGCATCCGGCCCCCGGCCGGTACGGCGGCGTGCACGTGGCCGACGACGATGCGATTACGCGCTTCAGCGGACGAAGCGAGAGCCACGACGGGCCGCTGTGGCACTTCATCGGCGCGCAGGTCGTCGAAGCGTCGGTGTTCGCGGGACTGCCCGACAACGAACCAGCCGAATCGGTGGGTGGCATCTATCGCGGGTTGCTGGAGACGGGCCGCGTGCGCGCCTACCGCTCGCACGCGACGTTCCGCGACATCGGACGGCCGCAGGAGTATCTCGAGACGACGTTGTCGGTCGCGCGTGATGAGGGCGCGACGCGCGACATCGTCGTCGAAGCGGGCGCCGACGTGGATCCACACGCGAAGCTCGACCGCGTGATCGTATGGCCGGGCTCGCACGTGCCTGCCTCCGCACGCCTCACCAGTTGCATCGTCGCCGGCACGCGCGTGCCCGAGGACGCCATCGCCGAGCACGCCTGCATCGTGCCGACCGAGAGCGGACCGGCGATCGTCGCTTTCCAATAGCCTTCGGTATTCTGTGTTCGGTATTCTGTCTTCTATTTCCCGGAGACCACTTGACTTGCCGTGGTAGACGGGCCGCTTCGATACCACGGCAAGTCAAGTGAGTTTCCGTTCAACCATGGACCGCCGCACTGACGAGGGGACCCGCGTCCGGCTCTGCGTACAGGGGTATCTGGCACGCTGCCGCCAGACCGATGCGCTGGTCGTGCCGCTGACGGGCGACGCCTCGGACCGCAAGTACTTCCGCGTGGTGCCGAAGGACGGCGACTCGTACGTGCTGGCCGTCCATGCCGATGCGTTCGACATGAAGTCGCTCCCCTTCGTGAACGTCGCGGAGCTGTTCACGAAGATCGGCGTACCGGTGCCGCGCATCCTTGGGGACGCCGCCGACCTGGGCGTCCTGGCGCTCGAAGATCTGGGCGACGTCACGCTGCAGGCCAATCTCGGCACACGCACGGCCGCGCAGCACGACGATCAGTATCGCGAAGCGATGCGGTTCATCGCGCTGCTGCAGTGCCGCGGCCCGGAGTTCCGAGCGATCAACTACCTGCCCTACCAGATTGGCTTCGACAGCCCGCGTCTGATGTGGGAGCTCGAGTACTTCCTGCGCCACTTTCTCGAGGGCTACCGCGGCGTGACGCTGGATGACGCCGAGCGGCAGGCGCTGCTCGAGGAATTCCGCGTGCTGGCCGACGAGCTGTCGAATGAGCCGCGCGTACTCTGCCATCGCGACTATCACAGCCGGAACCTGATGGTGCACGACGACCGGCTGTACGTCATCGACTTCCAGGACGCGCGCCTGGGCCCCGACACGTACGACCTGGTGTCGCTGCTGCGCGACTCCTACGTCGACCTGCCGGAGCAGGCGGTCAGCGCGTTCATCGCGCACTTTCTCGAGGCCCGCGGCAAGGGCGACGACCCCGCCGAGTTCCGGACGCGCTTCGACGTGATGTCGCTGCAGCGCAATCTGAAGGCCCTTGGCACGTTCGGCTACCAGACCATGGCGCGGGGCAACCCGGTCTATATCCAGTACATGCCGAGAACGCTCGCGTACGTGCGGACGAATCTCGAAAAGCACGCGCGCTTCGGACGGCTGCGCGACATTCTCGCGGCGCACATCGAGGAATTGCAGTGACGTTCGGCGTCTCGACCCATCTGTTCCACAACGAGGTCCTCGACGCCGCGCACCTCGCGACCATCCGGCGTCACGGTTTCGATGCCGTCGAAGTCTTCGCGACGCCGACGCACGTCGACTACCGCAGCCGCGAGCGCGCCGCGGAGATCGCGGGCTGGCTGAAGGCCGAGGGACTGCGCGCGCACAGCATCCACGCGCCGATCACGAGCGCTCTACGCGACGGCGCGTGGGGCGACGTGTGGTCGAACGCGTCGGTCGACGCAACATTGCGTCAGGCGGCGATTGCGGAAACGGAGCGCGCGATGGACTTCGCGGCCACGATCGGCGCGCGATTCGTCGTCATCCACCTGGGCATTCCGGATGGGATGAAGGTGCCGGCGGCCGACAACGACGCCGGCGTGCTCGCGCGCAGTCTCGCGGCGATGGCCACCGCCGCCCGGTCCTTCGATCTCACGCTGGCGCTCGAGGTCATTCCCAACCATCTCTCGACGCCCGAGGCGCTCGTCGAGCGGCTCGACGCCGCGGCCGACGATGAAACGGACGAACTGGCCGGGCATGGCATCTGCCTCGACGTCGGCCACGCGCACATGATGGCCGCGCGCGGTGCCCGCGGTGCGGTCGACGCCGTCGAGGTGGTGGGCGGCCACCTGGTCACCACGCACATCCACGACAACAACGGGCGCAGCGACGATCACCTCGTGCCCTTCCAGGGGACGATAGACTGGAGTGCACTCGTCATGGCCTTCCAGAAGGTCGGCTACGACGGCACGTGGATGTTCGAAATCGCGGCGCCGGCCGCCGGCACCGATGCCGACGCCACGCTCGCCCGCGCCGCGAAGGCTCGGCAGCGGCTCGAAGCGCTCGGCGCCCCTATCGAATTCTGAGACACGGCAGCATGCAGCACGTCTACATCGAAGACATCGCGAAGTACGAAGGCCAGTCCGTCACGCTCAAGGGCTGGCTCCACAACCGCCGGTCGAGCGGCAAGATCCACTTCCTGACCGTCCGCGACGGCTCTGGCTTCATCCAGGCCGTCATGTCGAAACAGGCCGTCGGCGAGGAGATGTTCAAGCGCGCCGATCACCTCGGCCAGGAATCGTCGATCATCGTCGAGGGCCAGGTGCGCGCCGACAGCCGCGCGCCGGGCGGGTACGAAATCGACGTCACGACGCTCGAAGTCGTCGCCGAAGCGCACGACTATCCGGTCACGCCCAAGGAACACGGCCCCGATTTCCTGCTCGATCGTCGCCATCTCTGGATCCGATCGCCGCGGCAGCAGGCCGTACTGCGCATCCGGCACGAGGTCATCGATGCCGTGCGCGACTTCTTCAACAGCCGCGGCTTCGTCCTCGCCGACGCCCCCATCTTCACGCCGTCGGCGTGCGAGGGCACGACGACGCTGTTCCCGGTGACGTATTTCGACGAGCAGACCGCGTATCTCACGCAGAGCGGACAGCTCTACAACGAAGCCAACGCGATGGCCCTCGGCCGCGTGTATGCGTTCGGCCCGACGTTTCGCGCCGAGAAGTCGAAAACACGGCGGCATCTGACCGAGTTCTGGATGGTCGAACCGGAAGTCGCGTACGCGACGCTCGACGACATGATCGATCTCGGCGAGGCGCTCATCGTCGATGTCGTCTCGCGCGTGCTCGATCGCCGTCAGCAGGAGCTGAAGGTGCTCGAGCGCGACACCTCGGCCCTCGAGAAGGTGACCTCGCCGTTCCCGCGTATTTCCTACGACGAGGCCATCGAGATCATCCGCGCGAAGGACCTGCCGTTCGAGTGGGGCGGCGACTTCGGCGCACCGGATGAGACGGCCGTGTCGGAACACTTCGATCGGCCCGTGGCCGTACATCGCTATCCGTCCGCCGTAAAAGCCTTCTACATGAAGCCCGATCCCGAGCGGCCGGACGTCGCCCTTGGCGTCGACTTCATCGCGCCCGAAGGCTACGGCGAAATCATCGGCGGTGGCGAGCGTCTGGCCGACCTCGACCTGCTCATCCAGCGCATCAAGGAACACGACCTGCCGCAGGAAGCGTTCGAGTGGTATCTCGACCTGCGCCGCTACGGCTCGGTGCCGCACGCAGGGTTCGGCATGGGCATCGAACGTGTCGTGAGCTGGATCTGCCGGCTCGACCACCTGCGCGAAGCGATTCCGTTTCCACGGATGCTGCACCGGGTCTATCCCTGACCATGGCCATGAAGATCGGCTTCGTCTCGCTCGGCTGTCCCAAGAACCTCGTCGATGGCGAGGTCATGATGGGCCTTGTACGCGAGGCGGGGCACGAGCTGACCGCCGACGCCGATGCGGCCGACGTGCTCGTCGTCAACACGTGCGCGTTCATCGACGAGGCCAAACAGGAATCGATCGACGCCATCCTCGAGATGGCCACCAGAAAGACCGCGAGCGGCGGACGCGCGCAGCGACTCGTCGTGACCGGCTGCCTGGGTGAGCGCTACCGCGAGGAACTGAAGAAGGAAATCCCCGAGATCGACGCCGTGCTCGGCACGGGCGATGTGCCGGCGATCGTCGCTGCCGTCACCGGCGTGGCCACGCCAGGCGCGGCGCCGCTGACGTTCTACCGGAAGAATCCACACAGAACACAGGACACAGAATCGGTTCGGATCGAACCGACGTACCTGTACGACGCGAGCACGCCGCGCTACACGTCGACGCCGAAGCACTACGCCTACATCAAGGTCGCCGAAGGCTGCGACTACACCTGCGCGTTCTGCATCATTCCAACCCTCCGTGGCAGCTACCGCAGCCGGTCCGAAGACTCGATCGTCGCCGAGGCCGAAGCGCTCGCGGCTCGGGGCGTGAAGGAACTGCTGCTGATCTCGCAGGACACGACCTTCTACGGCAACGACCTCGTGCGCGACGGCGGCAAAGCCGAACGCGGCGCCCTGGCACGCCTGCTCCGCCGGCTCAACGCCGTCGAGGGCCTCGAGTGGATCCGCCTGCTCTACCTCTATCCGACGACCATCACCGACGACACGCTCGACGCGATGGCCGAGTGCGAGAAGGTGTGCCGGTACATCGATCTGCCGCTGCAGCACGCCTCGGCCGACGTCCTGCGGCGGATGCGCCGGCCCGGCGACCGTCGGGCCTACGACAAGCTGCTGACGCGCATCCGCACGCGCGTGCCGGGCGTCACCCTGCGCACGACCTTCATCGTCGGCTTCCCCGGCGAGACCGACGCCGAGTTCGCCGAACTCGAGCAGTTCGTCCGTGACACCGGCTTCGACCACGTCGGCGTCTTCACCTACTCGCACGAGGAAGGCACCCGCGCCTTCGCTCTCGCCGACGACGTGCCGGCCGCCATCAAGCGGAAACGGCGCAATGCCCTCATGAAGCTGCAACGCGGCATCGTCGCGCGGCGCCAGAAGGCCCGCCGTGGGCAGACGGTCCGGGTCATGGTCGACGGCCCCTCGGCCGAGTCCGACCTGGTCTGGCAGGGCCGGCTCGAGGGCCAGGCCCCGGATATCGACGCCGTGGTCTACCTGGACGAGTGCGACATCGCCTCGCTCGTGCCCGGACAGGTCGTCGAGGCCCGCGTGACGGGGTCGCGCGGCTACGACCTGGTCGCTGCCCCTGTCTTTGCCGCCGTCGGGACGCGCTGATATACTCTTTCGAGGAACTTAGCCGGAAGTTGCTGAGTGGGCCGGTGCCCACTTTTTTTGTTCTAGGGGCGTTTTTCGGTGGCAAACCGGGGAGCGCGGGGACTGCTGACACCCGACCAGCACGCCCGCCTGCGCGAGGCGGCCGAACGGGTCGCCGGCAGCCACGGGCTCGATATCTTCGACGTGCAATTCAGGCGCGAGTCGAACGGGCTGGTGCTGCGGGTGGTCATCGACCGCCGGCCCGGGCCCGATGGGCTCGATCCGGCGCCGGTCGATGGGACGCCGGATGGCGTCACCGTGGACGAGTGCCAGCGCGTCAGCCACGATTTGAGCGCGCTGCTCGACGTCGAAGGTGAGGCCCTGGGCATCCCCGACGACGAGTACACGCTCGAAGTGTCGTCGCCGGGACTGGACCGGCCGTTGCGCGGCGAAGCGGACTACCGTCGTTTCGTCGGCCGGCTGGCGAAGATCGTGACCGTCGAACCGGTGGAGCGGCAGTCGGCATTTGCCGGACGCCTCCGTGGGCTCGACGAGGGGATCGTGCTGCTCGAAGAGGGCCGGCGCACGCACCGCGTGCCGCTGGCGCTGATCAAGCGCGCGCATCTCGATGTGGAATTTTAGGTTGACACACTCTATGGCTACGCAGACCAATCCGCTGCACCAGATGATCGAAGCCGTCGCCCGTGACAAGGGCATCGACACCGAGATCATCGTCGCCGCCCTCGAGGAGGCCTATCTGGCCGCCGCGCGCCGCGTGTTCAAGGGCGAAGAGAACCTCAAGACGAAGATGAACCCCGAAACGGGCGACATCGACATCTTCGCCGTCAAGACGATCGTCGAGGAGGTCACCAATCCCGACCTCGAATTCGCGCTCGACGAGGCGCGCAAGCTCTATGGCGACGAGGCCGAAGCGGGCATGGAAATCGAGTTTCCGAAGGACCGCGAGAAGCTCGGGCGCATCGCCGCGCAGACGGCCAAGCAGGTGATCTTCCAGAAGGTCCGCGAGGCCGAGCGCGAGAACGTGCACAACGAGTTCAGCCAGCGGATTGGCGAGGTCGTCAACGGCACGGTCAAGCGGTTCGAACAGGGCGACATCATCATGGAGATCGGCCGCACCGAAGCCGTGCTGCCGCGCAAGGAACAGTCGCGTGCCGAGAACTACTCGCTGACCGACCGTGTGCGGGCCGTCATCAAGATGGTCAACCGCAATGCGAAGGGTCCGCAGGTCGTGCTGTCGCGCACCGACCCGTCTTTGCTGATCAAGCTCTTCGAGCAGGAAGTGCCGGAGATCTACGACGGCACGGTGGTCATCCGCGGCGCCGTACGTGAGGCGGGCGACCGTGCGAAGGTTGCGGTCTACTCGCGCGACCGTGACGTCGACCCTGTCGGCGCCTGCGTCGGCATGAAGGGCACGCGCGTGCAGGCCATCATCCGCGAACTGCGCGGCGAGAAGATCGACATCGTCGAGTTCTCGGAAGACCCCGTTCAGTTCGTGACCAATGCGCTCAGCCCCGCGCGGGTCCAGCGCGTCAGCATCGTCGACGATGCGGAACGCGTGATGGAAGTGGTTGTCGAGGACAAGCAGTTGTCGCTCGCCATCGGCAAGAAGGGCCAGAATGTCAGGCTCGCGGCGAAGCTGACCGGCTGGAAGATCGACATCAAGAGCGAGGAAGAAAAGCGCCGCGAGGTCGAGGCGCACTTCGCGGAACTCGACTTCGGCGGATCGCGATGGCTCAACCTGCCCGGCATCGCCGACGAGGTCGTCGAGACGCTGCGGGGCGCCGGGTTCGAGTCGAACGAGAAAATCATCGCGGCCGATGTCGCGGACCTGACGGCCATCGAGGGCCTGGACGACGAGACTGCCACGGCCGTGAAGGCCGTGGCGCAGGAAGCCATGGACGCCGGGTTGAAGGCGCAGGCCGAGCTCGAAGAGGCCGAGCGGCTTGAGGCTGAGCGGCTCGAGGCCGAGCGCGCCGCGGCGGAAGCAGAAGCGGCGGCCGCCGAAGCCGCCCGCGCTGAGGCCGTCGCGACAGACGAAGCGGCGGGAGACGCCGACGGCACTCAGACGGCCGAAGGTGCAGAGAGTGTTGGAGCGGCGGAGGATGCTGGTGCGGCCGACGAGGCCGTGAAGCCTGCCGAATAGCAGGACAGCCACCAACACCAATCACCAGCAACGGGGTTCGAAGCGAGGAACTTTGGCAACAGTCCGGATTTACAAGATCGCCGAACTGCTCGGGATGAGCAGTCAGGACGTCGTGGCCCTTCTCAGGAAGGACTCCGGCATCGAGGTGAAGAGCGCGTCGAGCACGATCGAAGAGGTCGTCGCCGCGAGCTTCGTCGAGCGCCAGGCCCGCGAACGCAAGCTGACGCTGCCCGCCAAGAGCAAGTGGTTCGTCGACACGCCGGCCGGCGCGCGCAGCGGTGGCAAGAAGGCGGCAAAGGGCGCGAAGGCGCCGGCGCCCGAACCAGCGGCGCCTGCTCCGACGCTCAGGCCGCGCCTCGTCAAGACGCCGAAGCCTGCGGCGGCGCCCGAGCCGGTCGAAGCCGAGCCCACCGTCGACGCAGCTCCCACTGCCGAGGCGCCCGCGCCCGAAGTCGCGCCTGCGCCGCCGGCGGTCGCGCCGCCCGCCGAGGTGCCCGAGGGTGTCGTCGAGACTCCGGCCGAACAGCCGGCACCTGCTGCCGCCGCGGCCGAGCCCGTCGAAGCGGCCCCCGAAGCGGCTCCGGCCCCGCCGGAGACTCCAGCCGAGACGCCGGCCGAACCGGCTGCTGCCGCGCCGGCGCCGGCAACGCCGCCCGCCCGGCCCGGTCGTGTCGTGCCGCCGAGCATCAGACTGCGCATCGAGGACCCCGAAACGGGCCGTGCGCCCGCCGCTCGCCCGACGGTGCCGCGTCAGCCGATTCGTCCGCCGGCACAGCCGCCGGCGCCGATTACGCGTCCACCTGTTCCCGGTCAGCGGCCGATCGCGCGTCCGCCGATGGGCACCCGTCCGCCGCTGGGCGGACCGCGTCCGCTGCCCACGCAGCCGGTCCGGCCCTCGTCGCCGGGTGCACGTCCGGGCATGCCCGGCTCGCGGCCGCCCTATGGGCAGTACCGTCCGTCGGGCCGCCCGCCCTTCCAGCGTTCGGGCGGCGGATCGAAGCGGTCGCGTGAAGATCGCGGCGCTCCCGCCGCCGTCGCACCGCCGCCGCCCATCACGCGCAGCGTGACGCTGGCTGAAGGCATGACCGTCAAGGACCTCGCCGACAAGCTCGACGTGAAGGTCAAGGACGTCATGCTGAAGCTGATGCAGAAGCGTCTGATGATGACCATCAACACGACGCTCGACACCGAAACCGCGCAGATGATCGCGCGCGAGTTCGGCGCCGACGTCGAGATGCGCACGTTCGAGGAGGAGCTCATCGAAGAGGCCAAGGCCGAGTCGAAGCCCGAGAACCTCGTCTCGCGCGCGCCTGTGGTCACCGTCATGGGCCACGTCGACCACGGCAAGACGACGCTGCTCGACTCGATCCGCTCGGCGCGTGTCGCCGAACGCGAAGCGGGCGGCATCACGCAGCACATCGGCGCCTACGCCGTCTCGGTGGCCTCTCCCGACGGCGGCGGCGAGCGCAAGATCGTCTTCCTCGACACGCCGGGTCACGAGGCGTTCACGATGATGCGCGCGCGCGGTGCGCGCGTCACCGACGTCGTCATCCTGGTCGTCGCGGCCGACGACGGAGTCATGCCGCAGACGAAGGAAGCCATCGACCACGCCAAGGCCGCGGGCGTGCCGATGATCGTCGCGATCAACAAGATCGACAAGCCCGGCGCCAACAGCGAGCGCGTCAAGCGTGAGCTGACCGACCTCGGCTACATGCCCGAGGAATGGGGCGGGCAGACCGTCATGGTCGAAGTGTCGGCCAAGCAGAAGAAGAACCTCGAGCAGCTGCTCGAAATGGTGCTGCTGGTCACCGACATCGGCGAGCTCAAGGCCGACCCCTCGCAGTACGCCGCGGGCACTGTGCTCGAGGCAAAGGTCGACCGCGGGCGCGGTCCGGTCGCCACGGTGCTGGTGCAGAACGGCACGCTGCACGTTGGCGACGACTTCCTGGCCGGCACGGTGGTCGGGCGCGTGCGTGCGCTCATCGACGACCGCGGCCGTCAGGTCAAGGAAGCCGGCCCGTCGACGCCGGTCGAGGTGCTTGGTCTCACCAGCCTGCCCTCGCCCGGCGACACGCTGCAGGCGGTCGAAGACGCCGCCAAGGCGCGCCAGGTCGCCCAGTACCGCCAGTCGCAGGCCAAGGACAAGGCCCTCGGCGCGAAGGGCGGCCGCCTGACGCTCGAGACGCTGCAGGCGCAGCTCTCGGACGAGGGCTCGAAGGAACTGCCGGTCATCATCAAAGCCGACGTGCAGGGTTCGGCCGAAGTGCTCGCCGATACCCTCCAGAAACTCGGCGACGAGAAGGTCAAGGTGCGCGTCATCCACTCCGGTGTCGGCGCCATCAACGAATCGGACGTCCTGCTCGCCACCGCATCCAACGCCATCGTCATCGGGTTCAACGTGCGGCCCGACCGCAATGCCGCCGACGTCGCCGAACGCGAAAAGGTGGACATCCGCCAGCA
>Ga0079224_100015000_pt1 | contig 10839 bp, 7 predicted proteins | sample Stecom2015_FD_80414 | JGI IMG/M metagenome (GOLD analysis project Ga0079224, IMG submission 80414) | Agricultural soil microbial communities from Utah to study Nitrogen management - Steer compost 2015 | ecosystem: Environmental > Terrestrial > Soil > Agricultural land | place: USA: Utah...
AGGCGGGCTACTACCACGCGAACCTGGCGGAGGATGGCGACGGACTCTCCCCCAACCCGTTCGTCGACTGCGATATCTGCGTCCCGCCCGTCGCGAACACGTGGGTGTGCCTGCGCGGCATGTTCGACTTCGCGAACGACGACGCGCGCCTGTTCGTCGATGACGAGCTCGCCGTCGACGCGAAGGATTCCTCGGACTGGCACTCCGGAAATGGAAATTTGCCGGAGAACCCCGCGCAGATCGGCTTCGGGTGGGCGCTCTATGGCGGCTCGATGACCACCGTCTATTACGACGACATCGCGATCGGCTACGAGCCCATCGCGTGCAATTGAGGCCGCGTCTCAAGAGCGGTACGCCGCGAGAGCGGCGGCGATGACTTCGCGAACGGGGACGCCCGCGGCGCGGGCGCGCTCGACGCAAACGTCGAACTCGGGTTTTACCTGGGGCGGACCATAGGCGCCCTCGCTGATCTTGAGCGGGACGCTTCCGAACGGCGTCGCCACGACCTGCACGCGTCGCGGGCGCTCGGTGCGCGTCACCTCGAGCCGGCGCACGCCGATGCTGCTCGTCTCCGCGAGGAGGACGCTCGCCAGCGCATCGGCGCGGGCCCGCTCACACAGAGCGGCGAGGACGAGGCCCGGTCGCCCTTTCTTCATGGTGACGGGGGTCGCCCAGGCGTCGAGCGCGCCAGCGGCGAGGAGTGCTTCGAGCGCGTGCGCCGCGAGCTCGCCGGTCATGTCGTCGACGTTCGCCTCGAGCACGACGTGGCTGGCCGCAGACGCCGGGCGCTCGGCGGGGACGCTGCCGAGGACGGCGCGAACGGCGTTTGGCCGATCCGGGAGGCGCCGCGTGCCGACCCCGACGCCGACACGCTCGGGAACGATCGCCGGCCACTCGGTGAGCGCCTCCGCGACCGTCGCGACGATGGCGGCGCCCGTGGGCGTGACGAGCTCGCCCGGGAGCCCGGCAGGGTACGTCGGCACCCCGCGTAGGCACAGCACCGTGGCTGGCGCAGGCAGCGGGAGCTTGCCGTGCTGGCACGTCACCGTGCCGCGCCCGAGCGGGAGCGGTGTTGCGACGACACGCGCTCCGAGATGCACGAAGCAGGCCGCCGCGCCGACGATGTCGACGATCGAATCCACGGCCCCGACCTCGTGAAAGTGCACCGTCTCGATCGGGACGCGGTGCACCTCGGACTCGGCTTCGGCGAGGCGCCGAAAGATGGCGCGCGCGAGCGAGCGCACGTCGGGCTCGAGCTCGGCGCCCTCGAGCAAGCGCTCGATGGCCGCGTACGAGCGCTGCGGCTGCGCCCTTTCGACGCGCACCACGAAGCGCACGCCGCCGATGGCGCCAGTTCGGGCCGGGATCTGGTCGACGGAAAATCCGCTGAGCCCGAGCGGAGCCAACGCTCCCGCGACGGTGGAGAGCGGCACGCCGAGATCCAAGAGCGCAGCCACGGTCATGTCGCCGGCGATGCCGCTCGGTGTGTCGAGAAAGAGAAGCTTTCCCGAGCCGGCGGCGGCGGGGAGCGGCGCGTTCGGCGTTGGAATGGGCGCGTGGTCGTGGTGGGAATGCGCGTGCGCGTGCTCGGCGGAATCCTCGCCGTGCGTGTGCCCATGCCCATGAGAATGCCCATGGGAGTGCGGATGCTCGTGCGCGTGCTCGGAGGGTTCGGGGCCGGGGGATTTCACGCAGCGTTCCTCGCTCGCAGCATGCGCACCACGGCGGCCGCAGCGCCGAATCCGTTGTCGATGTTGACGACGGTCACGCCGGACGCGCAGCTCGTGAGCATGCCGAACAGCGCGGTCAGGCCCGAGAGCGCCGTGCCGTAGCCGACCGAGGTCGGCACTGCCACGATGGGTGTGCCGACGAGCCCACCGATCACGCTCGGCAGGGCGCCCTCCATCCCGGCGACGACGATCGCCGCGGGCGCCGCGCTGAGCACGTCGAGGCGCGCGAGCAAGCGGTGCAACCCCGCGACGCCCACGTCGAACACCCGCTCGGCGGGCACACCGCACATCCGCAGCGTCTCGAGCGCCTCTTCGGCCACCGGAATGTCGCTCGTTCCGGCCGTGACCACGGCGACCGGCGCCGAGGTGCCCAGAAGGATCGGACGGTGCTCGTGCGTGAGCACGCGCGCGAGGGGTGCGTACCGGAGCTCCGGCAGCTCCGCGTGCACCTCCGCGGCGAGCCCCTCCGAAACGCGGGTGATCAGGACGTTTTCGCCGGCCTCGATCAGGCGACGGGCGATCCCGACGATTTGCGCCGCGGTCTTTCCCTGACCGAGCACGACCTCGGGGAACCCGAGCCGCAAGGTGCGATGATGATCCACCTTCGCGTACCCGAGCTCGGCGAACGGAAGGGCTTCGAGCGAGCGGGCCGCCGCCGCGACGTCGAGCGTTCCAGCGCGCACGCGTTCCAGGAGAGCTCGGAGCTCGTCGGGGCTCATGGAGTGCCTCGGCCGAACGCCGCGTCGACACACGGAGAAACGGGGCTTCGCGTCGTCAATTCGGTGGCGTTCTAGCCTAGATTTCGGCCTGACGCCGGAGGCGCCGTCGCGCGGCAACGCGCCTTCCCCCAAAATCCAGGCCCAGCTTGGATTTCGGGCGGATACCGGACGGCAAGCGGCCGCCCTGGGAGACCCGTCGCCGGCCTGGCGGGTTTCCAGAATCCCGTGTTAGGGGTGGACGGGCTATGCCAGCACCGCTCGGGCCCCTGGTCGGCCTGGCGCTGGGCGGGCTCCTCGCTCGGGCGCGCCCGGACGCCCTCGGTCGTGAACGCCTCTCGCTCGGCTCGCTGCTGCTCGTCGTGCTGTTCGCGCTCCTGGTGTTCGCGCCGGGCGCGGCCTACTTCATGGTGTTCGAGCCGGACTGGGCCTATGCGTACCTGGTGGACGGCTCGCGCCGCATCGGTGCGCTGAACGTCGCGCTCATTCTGGCGAACGTCGCGAGCGTGCCGGTCGGGTTCGCGCTCTCGCTCCGCGCGCCGCCGACGCGCGAGCTCGCGACGCTCTCTCGGGTGGTCGGGCTGCCCGCCCTGGGCGTCGGCCTGTTCGTGGTGGTGCTCTTTCCGCGCCTGAGCGTCCAGGCGACCTATGCCCAGTATCACGGGGACTTCGGGACGCGCCCGGTCGCGGGCGGCCCGCTCGGGTATGCGCTCATCTGGACGACGCTCGTCATCGTAGGTGGCGCGGTGTGGACCGCCTACGCGCTCCGGCGCATGGACTAGCGAGGCTTCACCGGCGTCGCGGTGCTAATGGACGGCGTCATGGAGTCTGATGACGCTCGAGAGCTCGAGGGATTGGCGCAGTCGGTGGTCGATCGCGCGCGTCGCGCCGGCGCCGACGTTGCAGAAGCGAGCGCGCGCAAGGGATTCGATCTCAGCGTCCGAGTGCGCTTGGGCCGCCCCGAGCTCGTCGAGGAAGCCGGCCATCGCGGCGTCTCGCTGCGAGTGCTCCGCGACCAGCGCGTCGCCATCACCAGCACGAGCGATCTGTCCCCTGCGGGGCTCGATCGCCTGGTCAGCGACGCCATCGAGCTGCTCGACCTGAGCCAGCCGGATCCGTTCGCGGGACCGGCAGAGCCGGAGCTGCTCGCTCGCCCGCCCTTTCCGGACTACGACCTGTACGACCCGCGCGTCGAGCGCATCGACGCCGACGAGGCGCTCTGCCTCGCCACGCTGGCCGAGCAAGCCGCGCTCGGCCTCGATCCGCGCATCACGCTGAGCGAAGGAGCCACTTTCGCGCGGAGCAGCGGCGTCGGCGTGCTCGTGCTCTCGAGCGGCTTCTCCGGCGCGCAGCGGAGCACGTACGCCTCGCTCAGCGTGGCGCCAGTCGTCGAGGACGAAGGCGGCAAGAAGCGGCGCGGTCACTACTGGACCGCGCACCGCCATTTCGAAGGGCTCGAGCGCGCCGAGCTCGTGGGACAGGAGGCCGCACGCCGCACGCTGCGCAAGCTCGGCGCTCGCAAGGTGCCCACGACGGAAGCCCCGGTCGTCTTCGACCCGGAGGAGGCGCGCTCGCTGCTCGGCAGCTTCGCGGGCTGCGTGCTCGGGGGCGCGCTCTGGAGGAAGTCGAGCTACCTCCTCGATCGCGAGAACACGGAGGTCGCGAGCCCCCTCGTCACGATCGTCGATGACCCGACGATTCCGCGCGCTCCGGGCTCCCGCGCTTTCGATGGCGAAGGGCTGCCGGCGCGCCGGAACGTCGTCGTCGAAGCGGGGGTGCTCAAGAGCTACCTGCTCGACAGCTACAGCGCGCGAAAGCTCGGACGGGCCTCGACGGGCTCGGCGGCGCGCAGCGGCGGGAGCATCGGCCCCTCGACGACGAACTTCCTGCTGCTCGCGGGGAAGACGCCCAAAGACGAGATCGTGCGCTCGACGGAGCGGGGTCTCTACGTGACCGACCTCATGGGCTTCGGCTTCAACCCCGTCACGGGGGACTTCTCGCGGGGAGCCGCCGGTTTCTGGATTGAGTCCGGCGAGCTGACGACGCCGGTCGGCGAGGTCACGATTTCTTCGAACCTCGACACGATGCTCAAGAGCATCGACGCCGTCGGGGACGACTTGGTCCTGAAGTCGAGCACGGCAGCCCCCACGCTGCGCGTCTCCGCCATGACCATCTCGGGCACGTAGTCCTCGCGGCTCGAAGGTTGCCAACGCTTCCCGGCGGGGCGTAGCCCTCGCGGCGCCGCCAGCGTGAATCCGACGACGCCGCGCCGAGCTCCCCCGAGGGCCTCGAGGACGCCCCTCGGACGAGAGCGGGTCGGAAAAAATTCGAGCGCCCCCCTGAAGGTCCGGCTTGCCGCCGCCTCTAAGAGACTGCGGCGCGTGCAGGATGGCATGCGCCCCGAAAAAGGGAGGAGCGCTTACGATGGGAACCCTGAATTCGAAGGGCAGCGTTTGGGGCGCGGTGCTGGTCGCAGGCTTCGCGGCCGCCTGTTCGGACGCGGTATCCGAGGCGGAGCTCGGCGGCGAGACGGTGTCGCAAATCGCAACCGGCCTGACCGTCCAGGACCGGATCGACGCGTGCCTGGAGGACCCGCGCGTGATCGCGGAGCTCGTCAGCGTGGACGTCTGCGTGGGAGCGGATCTCTTCTTTCGCGAGACGTTCGAAGGGAACGGGCGCACGTGCGGGAGCTGCCATCCCGTCGACAACAACACGACGCTGGACGTGCCGTTCATCACGGCGCTGCACCAGCAGAACCCGAACGATCCGCTGTTCGTCTTCGAGACGAACCCCGAGCTCGCACAGCTCGAAACCTCGGATCTTTTGAACTTCGCCGCCATCCTCGAGAACGTCGACGGCTTTCAGGATCCGACCAATCGCTTCGTTTCCCGCACCGTCAACCACGTGCTCTCGCTCGCCACCAGCATCACCCCCGACCCGGCCGACGGCACCCCGACACCGCCGCTCGAGCGCACCGGGTGGGGCGGCGACGGCGTCGGCGATGGCTCGCTTCGAGCCTTCTTGGAAGGTGCCATCAAGCAGCACCTGACGAAGACTCTGGAGCGCCGCCCCGGTATCGACTTCCGCGTTCCCACGGAGGCGGAAGCCGATCTCGCGCGCGCCTTTCAGCTCAGCCTGGGGCGCCTGAACGAGCTCGACCTCGAGGAGGTCCGGATCTTCGATTCGGAAGGCGAAGACGGCCGCCAGGCGTTCATGGATCCCGAGCGCGGCCGCTGCAACGTCTGTCACTTCAACGCCGGCGCGAACTTCCAGGACTCCGGGAAGAATCGCAACCTCGACAACGGGCTCCGCTTCTCCGGCAGCGTGAACCTCCTCACGCATGGAACGGTGAACGGCATGGTGATGACCGACGCGGGCTTCGGCGGCGCGGAGCTCGACCAACCGAACGCGGATCCGACGGGCGTCGGCTTCAACAACGGCTTCGGCAACCTCACCTTCAGCACACCGCCCTTGATCGAAGCCGCGGACACGCCGCCCTTCTTCCACAACGCGTTCAAGGCTTTCTCGAACACGCCCGACGACATCGACGGGGCGATCCGCTTCTACTCGTTCCCGGCGTTCAACCTCTCGCTCGGCGGGCAGATGCTGATCCAGCGCTTCGGCACGCCGCTCGAGCTCCTGCCCGCGAACGCCCGCGCGATCGGCCGGTTTTTGCGGATCCTCAACATCGCCTTCAACGTCGATATCGCCAAGCAGCGCCTCGAAGCGGCGAACACGCTCGCCATCGACTTCCACGATCACCGCGCCGACATCCAGAAGCGCCTGATGGAGCTCGCGGAGGTCGAGATCGACGACGCGCTCGACGTGCTCTCGCAGGAGGTCGACCTCTACCCGATCGCGCAGCAGCGCCTGAACGAGGCGAAGACGGAGATCGCCCTCGGTCTCGCGACGAGCTCGTGGTCCGTGCGCCAGAACCGAATCTCGAACGCCATCTCCCGCTGCCTCAATGCGCGCGACCTCTTCGGCTCGAACCTCGACTTCGTCCTCGGCGAGGGCAACCTGATGTTCTGAGCCTCCTCCCACGTCCAGAAGCGCTTCGCCCGGGCCTCGGCCTGGGTTTCGGGCCGACGCCCGAGCTCCAGGCTCAACGCACGGTGTTCGGGGTCCCGGGCGAAGCGCCGGGCTCGGCGTGCTCGCCGAACGCGTCCGGGTCGTCGTCGCGCGCGTCCAAGGCGCGGCGCGCGACGCTCACCCCGGCGCGCCGGCTCGGGATGCTGGGGAAGGCGGAGTGAACGCTTCCCGTCGCGTCGAGCAAGCGAACGCGCTCTCCCGAGTTCGACAGGCCGTTGCCCCCGAGCGCCGAGAGGCGCACGAGCGGCACCCCGGGCGCCGGAGGCACGTCGCCGCCCAGCCCGCCCTCGAAGTCTTCGCGAACGAGGAGCGCGGACTCGCCGGGTCCCAGTACGAGCTCCGGGAGAACCGAGGCGCCCGCGGCGTCCTCGAGCACGAGGCCGAGCGTGCTCCCTTCGAGGCTTCCCGCGTTGACGAGCTCGATCCACTCTTCCTTCGGCTCCGGGCCGAGCGGGTTCGCCAGCACCTCGTTGAGGATCCAACGCGGGCGCGCGGGCAGCGTGCGCACGCTGACGGCGATGGGTCGCACGACGCCCGAGCGCGTCACGGCGAGGCCGCGGACGTCCTGCTCGGCGCCGGGCAAGAGCCCGAAGAGCACGTGGCCCTCTCCTGGCCCGAGCACGAACACGGCCTCGGCGCCGCCGCGCTCCACCCGAAAGAGGAGCGGCTCCGGAGCGTCCGTGATCACCAGGCGGTCGTCTTCCGCGCGCGCACAGGCGGGCCCGAACGCGAGCTGATCGGCCCCGCACTCCGCCTCGCGCGGCTCGACCGGCGTGCTCGCGACGAGCGGCGCGGGATCGAGCAGGTGCGCGTCGACCTCCGGCGGGAGAACCGCGATGTCCCCCGGGGAGAGCCCTTTCGGGCGAACGGCGCTGCACGCCCCGCCCGCCTCCACGCGGAACGCCGACTCGAGCGTCGCTTCGGCGAGGGGCGGCTCGAGCACCAGCGACCAGGCCGATCGCGGAGCGCTCGCTCCGCAAAGCAGCACGTAGCCCGCCCCCGCCTCCCCCGCTTCGGGCCACACGCGCGCGAGCCGCGGCGTCACGTTGCCCGACACGATGTCGATGACGGCGAGGCGACCGAGCGTCTTCGAGACGAGCGTGATGCGCCCGCCCGGCTCGAGAAACCGGCTGGGGGCGACGACGATCTCACCGCTCTCGGGCTCGGACCAGGCGAGGGCCGGCACCTCCCGCTCGCTCACCGTCCGAGGCAGCGTACCGCGACGCACATCGCGGACCTGTGAGTCCGAGAGCTCCCCCTCGAAGAGAAAGAGCTCCGCGGGTGCGAGCGCGGGCCACTCCTTGGCTCGGACGCGGAGCCGCGCGGCGGGCAACGCGCGCCCCTCGACCGAAGGCTCCACGTTCACCTGGGGCGGCTCGCGGGCGGGCGGCGCGGCCAGCGGATCGCCGCAGCCGAGGTGCGTCGCAAAGAGCACGCCCGCGAGCGCGACTCGAGAAGGGGAGGGAGCGATACCGCGGGCCATGCGCGCTCCACTCGTTCGGGCGCGGCACGGAGCCAGTTGCGGCCGTGCTATCGTCGGGCTCGGTGCTCGCCGAGGATGTGCAGAAGCTCCGCAAGGACCTCCGCCTGAGCCTGCGCGAGCTCGCCGCGGCCCTTCGCGTCGAGCCGAAGGAGGTCGCGGCCTGGGAAGCCGGGGAGCTCTTTCCGACGAAGCGTGCCGTGCTGGCGATGCAGCGGCTCCGCGAGCAGGGTCCCGGGGCCGTCGCCGGCAGGAAGCCGAGCGCCCCGAGCGCGCCGCCGACGGGCGGCGTGGCCCGCCTCGGCGACCCCGCCTTTTGGCGCGTCGTCCAAAAGCTCGTCGCCCACCCCGCCCTCTTCGACGAGGTCGCGGCCCTTTCGGAAAAGTACCCCGAGCCCGCACCCGCCGCGCCCCCGAGCGAGCGTCAGGATCCCGAGAGCGGCTGAGGCTCCGCGGGGCGCGTGCGGCTCCGAGCGCGCACCCGCTGCCGGAGCTCATGGACGAGCGTGTAGAACGTGGGCAGCGCGAGCAGCGTGAAGGCGGTAGACGTGAAGAGCCCGCCCACGAGCACGATGGCGAGCGGCCGCTCCACCTCGGTTCCGTGCAACGGCAGAACGAGCAGCGGGAGCAAGCCCAAGATGGCCGTGCCAGCGGTCATCAGCTTGGGCCGCACGCGGCCCACCGCGGCCTCGCGCAGCGCGTCCTCGAAGGGCCGTCCTTTGGCCACCAGCGTGCGGGTTTGCGTGACGAGCACGAGCCCGTTCTGCACGGCGATGCCGAACAGGGCGATGAGCCCGACCAACGAGGAGACGTTCCACGTCTCGCCCGAGAGCCAGAGCGCGAGGACGCCGCCGACGAGCGCGTCGGGCAGCGTCGCGAGCACGACGAGCGCTTCACCGCTCGACCCGAGCGCCGCGTAGAGGAGCACGAACACGAGGAGCACCGCGATCGCGATCGCCGTCGCGAGCGAGCGAACGGCCCGCGCCTGCGTCTCCACGCGGCCCCCCACGTCGACGAAGTAGCCGCTCGGCAGCTCGAGTTTTTCGGCGAGCGCTCGGCGAAGGTCGGCGGCCGTGCTCGAGAGGTCGCGCCCGGCGACGCTCGCTTCCACCGCGACGCGCCGGCTCCCCGCTTCGCGACGGATGGAGCCGGGCGCGAACGTCTGCTCCACGCGCGCGACCTGTGCGAGGGGGATGCGCGTGCCATCGTGACCGTCGAGCAAGAGGCCGCGCAGAGCGCTCGCGTCGCTGCGGCGATCCGCTTGCAAGCGCACCACGAGATCGAAGCGGCGCTGCCCACGCCAAACCTCGCTCACGCGCTCGCCCACGAGCCCGATGCGCACGGCGCGGATCACGTCGCCCGGCGTGAGCCCGACGCGTGACAGCGCCGAGCGGTCCACGGAAATCCGAATCTCCGGGAGCTCGGCGAGGGGCTCGACGCGCAGATCGGCGACCCCGGGCACCTCGGCCGCGATCGCGCGCACGCGCTCGCCGAGGCGCGCGAGCTCTCCGAGGTCCGGCCCGAACACGCGGATCGCGAGATCGGCCGGCGTGCCGCCGAGCCCCTCGTCGATGCGCATCCCGAGCGGCGTCGTGAACAGCACCGAAACGCCCGGCACGCTCTCGAGCCGCTCGCGCATGGCCCGGGTGAGCGCCTCGGTGTCCCGCTGCCGATTGGGCCGGAGCACGACCAGGACGTCCGAGACGGTGTGCGGCATCGGATCCTCCGTACGCTCGGAACGGCCCGTCCGGCGCACCACGTCCTCCACCTCCGGGAACGTGCGGAGCACGTCCTCCACGCGATGGTTGAGCCGATCGACCTGCTCGAGCGAGGCCTCGGCGGGGAGCACCGTTTGCAGGAGCAACGCGCCTTCGTCGAGCTCCGGCATGAAGTCCGCGCCGATGCGCAGCCCGAGCACCACCGCGGGCACGGTGACGGCGAGCGAGACGACGCGCACGAGCACCGCGCGCCGCATGCAGAAGTCGAGGGCCGGCGCATAGAGCCGCTTCACGGCTCGGACGAGCGCCACGTCCTCGGCCTTGCCGTCCCGGCGCGGCCGGAGCACGAGCGCGGACAGGGCCGGCGTCAACGTGAGCGCGAGCGCGAGCGCGGCGAGCATCGACGCGACCACGGCGATGGCGAGCGGCCCGTACATGCGCCCCTCGAGCCCGCGCATGGCGAAGAGGGGCGAGAACACCGCGATGACGATCAGCGTCGCGAACGCGATCGGGCGCCCCACTTCGATGGCGGCCTCCGTCGCGCGCCGCCGCCGCTCGGCGGGCGCGCGCGTGCCCTGGATGCGGTGCACGACGTTCTCGACGACGATGATCGACGCATCCACGAGCAGGCCCACCGCGATGGCGAGCCCTCCGAGCGTCATCGTGTCGAGGCCCACGCCGGCGCGCTCGAGGAGCAGCGCCGCGAGCGCGATCGAGAGCGGGATCGTGAGCGTGACGAGCAGGGCCGCCCGCGCGTCGCCGAGCAAGAGGAAGAGCACGAGCACGACGAGCACCGCGCCGAACAGCACGGCGCGGCCGACGCCTCCCAAGGCCGACCGCACGAGGTCCGACTGGTCGTACGCGACGCGAATCGTGACGCCCTTGGGCAGCGAGCGCTCGAGGTCGCGCACGGCCTCGCGTACGCCCGCGGCGACCTTGACGGTGTCCGCGCCGAACTGCTTCACGACGCGACAGCTCACGATCTCGCCAGCGAGCCGGTGCGCAATGCCGCGGCGGAGCGCCGGCCCCTCGCGCACGTCGGCGACGTCGGAGAGCAGCACCGGCGTGTCGCCGCGCACCGCGACGACCACCGCGCCGACGTC
>Ga0079224_100015002_pt1 | contig 10839 bp, 5 predicted proteins | sample Stecom2015_FD_80414 | JGI IMG/M metagenome (GOLD analysis project Ga0079224, IMG submission 80414) | Agricultural soil microbial communities from Utah to study Nitrogen management - Steer compost 2015 | ecosystem: Environmental > Terrestrial > Soil > Agricultural land | place: USA: Utah...
GCGTCCTCGTACGCGTAGTAGACGCGCTGCAGCAGGTAGTTCGCGCTGAAGGGCACGAGCCCCGCGACCATCGTCGCGATGACCGGGCCGATCGCGCGCGCCTGGTCGAGCGGGTCGAGCCCGCTGCTCTCATCGAGCGTGCCGCCGATGAGCATCGCCGCCGGCGTCGACAGCGTGATGAAGGCAGCGGTCGCGAAGACGTTCACGAGGCCCACAAGACGCAGGCCAAGCCCCAGCGAGGAGCGGACGGAGTCCGTGTCGTCGTTCGCCGCGAACGTGCTGAGCGAGGTGAAGAGCGCCGTCGCCAGCGACACCGCGATGAGCGAGTGCGGGAGCATGAAGACGAGGTACGCGAGCGAGTAGGCCGCGAGCGACGCGCTCACCTCGCCGGTCGTCGACGACGCCGAGGCCGCCACCCGTGAGGTGACGATGAAGCCCAGCTGCCCCACGAGGACCGCGCCGAAGGTCCACATCGCGACGTTCCCGGCCGTGCCCAGGCCCACCCCGCGGAACCCGAAGGTGGGGCGGAACCGGAACCCGATCCGGCGCAGCGGCCAGACGAGGATGAGTGCCTGGCCGACGACGCCCAGGGTCGCGGAGCCCGCGAGGACCGCGATCTTCCCGGCGTCCCACGTGCCGACGGCGTTCTGGATGCCGCCCGCGCCGAAGAGCGCGATGAAGATGCCCAGCCCGGCGATCGCGATGACGTTGTTGAGGACGGGCGCCCACATGTAGGGACCGAAGCTCGAGTGCGCGTTGAGCACCTGGCCCAGCATCGTGTAGAGCCCGTAGAAGAAGATCTGGGGCAGGCACCAGTAGGCGAACGCGATCGCCAGCGCGCGCTGGTCGTCGTTCCAGCCGGAGGATGAGTACAGCCGGACCAGCAGTGGCGCGGCGAGGGTCGCCAGCAGCGTGACGGCACCCAGCGTCATGACCGCCAGGGTGAGGAGGCGGTTGACGAAGTCCTGTCCGCCGTCCGGGCGCTTGGCCGCGCGGATGATCTGCGGAACCAGAACCGCGTTGAGGACACCGCCGGCCAGCAGCATGTACAGGTTGTTGGGGACCTTGTTCGCGACGTCGAACGCGTCCGCCGCACCGCCCACCGTCACGCCGATCGCCGTCGCCAGGAGCATCGCCTTGACGAAGCCCAGGATGCGCGAGGTGAGCGTGCCCGCGGTCATGACCGCGGACGAGCGGGCGAGCGAGGAGAGCCTGGAGGCCACGGGGGTCCTTCCGCGAGGGGACGCTGGTCGACTGTGCGGGTGATCGGGTCAGGCAGTGCGTGCGCGCATCTGCCGGGTCATCCGTCCTGGGCGCGGGCCATCGCCGCGGCCAGCTGATTCTCGGGGATCTTACGCCGTCCGCGCCGGATCGTCGCGACCAGACCCACGACCAGCACGACCACCAGGACGGACCCGATCGCGATCGTCGCGGTGTTCTCCCAGTCGGCGCGCACCCGCACCAGCAGTTCGGTGCGCTGGGGCAGGGCATCGCCGTCGACGGTCAGCAGCGTGACCGTTGAGCGGACGTCCGCGTTCGCCAGGCCCCGCACGGGGACGTCGACGCTGCGGGCCTCGCCCGGGCCCAGGGTGACGATGTCGGACAGCTCCGTGCTGAGCTGCGGGGTGGGCGATTCGACCCGCAGGCGCACGCGGGCGCTGCGGTCCGTCGCGTTGTCGACGCGGACGGGGATCATCGCCTGCTCGCCGGTGACGAGCAGGACCGAGGACCCCGGCTCGGGCTTCACGCCGTCCGCCAGGTCGGTCACCCAGCCGCCGGCCGCGTCCGCGCAGTCCCCGATCCGTCCTCCGTCGACGACACCCGCAGAGGTGCAGGCCAGCAGCGCGCGGGACATGTCGCGCGCCACACCGTCCGCGTCGACGAACGCGTGCGAGGCAGCGGTCCCGGTCTCGTGCTGCTGCTTGAGCTCGTGGAGGACGGACTGTGCGCCGCTGGCCATGCCGTCGGATTCGGCATCTGCGCGGGCGCCGTCCTCGTCGGGAGGCTGGATGCCGCTCTGATCCTGCTGCCCCGTCAGATCCTGCTGACCGTCCTGGGCGGCGTCCTGCTGACCGCTCTGGTCCTGCCGCCCGTCGCCCTGACCGTCCTCGACGAGGGAGGCGGGGTCGACCAGCTGGCCGCGGGCCACCGGCTCGGTGGCCATGAGCGCATCGAGTGTGGTGCCCTCGATCCACGGGGCACCCGCGAGATCGTCCGCGAAGGCGGCGTGCCCGCTGCCGGCGGAGGTGCGCGGCAGGGTCAGCAGCAGGGCGCGGGAATCGTAGGGGCGCTCGGCCGTGACAGCGGCGGACAGGGCGAGGAACTCCCCGGGGACCGCGGACCGGGAGGCGGACGCCTGGGCAGCGGCGGCCTCGGCGAGGCCCGAGTCCGCGACGAGGGACTGCAGCACACGCGGCTGGCTGTCATCCGGCAGCTGGGGGGTGCCTGCGGCACCGCCCGCGGACGTCGCTCCGTCCACCGTGATCGCGGAGTTCGCGGACGACGTGTACGACGTGAGGCTGGGCTGCTGGGAGTCGGACAGGATGACGGTGCCCGCGCCCGTGTCCTCGATGAGTCCCAGGTCGTCGGTGCGGACGGTGCCCGCGGCCGGCCACACGACGTCGGTGCGGCCGCCCAGCAGATCGTCGACCAGCCGGCGCTCGTCCAGGGCGGTGTCCGCGAGGTCGCCCATGTCCGCGTGCCACAGGGCGGTGAGGTGGGCGTCCGCCCACGGGAGGGCGAGGGTCTCGTGCGAGCCGGCCAGGTCGCGGAGGTCCTCGTACCAGGCGGCGAGGTGCGGGTGGTCCTCGCGGGCCTCGGCCCCGGGTGCGGTGGGCAGGGGGTTGCCCTCGTCATCCGCCGAGGCCGTCTCACCGTCCTCGTCCGACGCGGCCTCGTCGTCCTGCTGGGCTGCGTCGTCCTGCGGGGCGTCGTGGGCCTCGGATCCGCCGTGGGCGCCCGGGTCATCCCCACTGTCCTCCGCGCCGTCCGCCGCGGAGTCCTCATTGTCCTCGTCCGACGCGTCGGTCGGATCCGCGGGCGAGTCTCCCGTCGTCACGTCGAGGGCGGCAGCGGCGGAGACCAGCAGGCGCGGGTCGACCGCCAGGACCGAGTCCGGCAGGCTGCGCGCGCTCGTGACGACCTGGCTGAGGGCCCCGGCATGGTCGCCGGTGGCCTCCGGGTCCGCGGCGCGCTCCAGCACGTCCGGGTCGATGAGCGGACCGCCGCCCGTGCCGGTCGCGTCGAGGGTGACGGGGAGGACGGTGGTGAGCCGTGTGGGGTCGATCCCTGGGTCCGGGTACCAGACCGTGAAGGCGGGGGCCGTGTGGTTGATGGATGTCTGCCCCTGGATTCCGGAGACCGTCGCACCCAGCCCGTACGCGCCCCACGTGGAGTCGACTGACCCGGAGGGGACGGCCTGATCCGCGGGGATCGTGAACGTGAACGTCGTCTGCTCGCCCGGGGCGATCGTGCCCGGCAGATCGGGGATCACCAGCTGCGGCTCGTCGTCCGCGTCCTCCCCGTCCGCGCTGTCGTCCACTGCGTCCGGCTCCGGATCGGGCTCCGGCACCTCCTGGCCGGCGCTCACCAGCAGCTGTGCGCCGGTCTGCTGGTCTCCCCACCGGTTCACGTCGTCGCGCATCGACATGCGCGAGGACGAGCGGACGACGGACAGGCCCGACGGCGCGAAGTCCTGGTCGGTCGGATTCACGATGCGCCCGGACAGGGTCACCGCGCCGTCCTCGTCCAGCCACGGGGTGACCTCGTCGAGGACGACGTGCGGGGTGTCGGGTGCCGCGGACTCGTCCGGTGACGCGGTCGCGTCACTCGCGGCGGTCTCGGCGGTGCTCGCGACGGCGGCGGGGACCCAACCGGTCAGGGGCGCTGCCATGGTCAGAGCGCACGCGGCCAGGCCCGCGGCCCAGCGGGCGACGGGTGAGCGGGAGGTGCGGGCGCGGGATGCGTGCGGCACGAGCGGACTCAGCGGGGGTCCGACTGCAGCGTCGCGATGTGCGAGCGGGCGGCGGCGACGATGCGGCGCTCGTTCGCGAAGGACAGGGTCGTGGGCAGCTGCTCCAGCGGCACCCAGGCCGCGTCGATCGCCTCGAAGTCCGGGTCGTTCTCGATGGTGATCGCGCCGCCCGTGGCGCGCAGCAGGAAGTGGTGCACCACCTTGTGGATGCGGTTGCCGGACACGGAGAACCAGTAGTCGACGCTGCCCAGCGGGGCGATGACGCTGCCGATGATGCCGGTCTCCTCGGCGATCTCGCGGCGGGCGGCCTCGGCGGCGGTCTCGCGGCCCTCCAGGTGGCCCTTGGGCAGGCACCACTCGAGGCGGCCGGCCCGGTTGATGCGGGCGATGATCGCGACGTCCAGGGTGGGGGTGTCGAAGTCGACGACGACGCCACCGGCGGAGGTCTCCTCCGTCGTGGAGGTGCGCACCGGGAAGGGCCCGGGCTTCGGCATCCTCGGTGTGGGCGTGGGTCGTGACATGCACTCAACTCTAACGGGGTGCGCTGGGGATCGGCTGAGGTGACAAGGCCACGGACGATCCGGGCACCTGGACGCGGAGGGAAGCGAGTGCGGCCGCGGCGCCGGCCACCGCGCCAGAGACTGACGAGACCACAGCTGCCGCACCTGTCCGGGCAACCGCGGCCGTGGGCTCGGGGCGGTAGGCTTGGGCGCGCTTCGCGGCCGCGCAGTCCCGCGCGGAATCGGCGGAGCGATCGCACCCGGACAGCCCAGGACCGGCAAGCCCAGGAGGAGACGGCGTGGACGCAGCAGCAGCGCACGTGAGGATGGTCGACGCGCTCGATGAGCTGAGCCCCATCCTCGACCCGCTGGCGCAGCGGTTCGCCCAGCGCGGCTTCGAGCTGGCGCTGGTGGGCGGATCCGTCCGCGACGCGCTGCTGGGCCGCGACATGCCGGACCTCGACTTCACGACCGACGCGCGCCCCGACGACATCCTCGCCGCCATCCGCGGGTGGGCGGACGCGCACTGGGACATCGGGAAGCAGTTCGGGACGATCGGCCTGCGCAAGGGCGACCGCCTCATCGAGATCACGACCTACCGGGCGGAGCAGTACGACCCGGACTCGCGGAAGCCCGTCGTCGCGTTCGGCGACACCCTGGACGCGGATCTGGTGCGGCGCGACTTCACGATCGGCGCGATGGCCGTGCGCCTGCCCGGCCGCGTCTTCGTCGACCCGCACGGCGGCCTGTCCGACCTGGCCGCCGGCATCATCCGGACGCCGGGCACGCCCGAGGACTCCTTCTCCGACGACCCCCTGCGCATGATGCGCGGCGCCCGCTTCGTCTCCCAGCTGGACTTCGAGGTCGCCCCCGAGGTCCGCGACGCGATGACCCGCATGAGCGAGCGGATCGACATCATCTCCGCCGAGCGCGTCCGCGACGAGCTCGTCAAGCTCATCACCGGCGTGCGCCCGCGCGCCGGCATCGAGCTGCTCGTCGAGACCGGAGTCTGCGAGCGCATCCTGCCGGAGTTCGCGGCCCTGCGCGACCAGCAGGACGAGCACCACCGCCACAAGGACGTCTACGAGCACTCGCTCACCGTCCTCGACCAGGCCGTCGAGCTCGAGGCCGTCTACGCTCGCCGGGACGCCGAGGCCGCGGAGGCTGCCGAGGCCGACGCCGGTCCCAGCACGCCCCCGTTCACGTCGCCGGACTTCATCGTCCGGTTCGCGGCGCTCATGCACGACGTGGGCAAGCCTCGCACGCGGCGGTTCGACGCGAATGGCGGCGTCACCTTCCACCACCATGACGTTGTGGGCGCGAAGATGACGAAGAAGCGCATGCGGGAGCTCGCGTTCGACAAGGACACGCTCACGAAGGTCGCGCGCCTCGTCGAGCTGCACCTGCGCTTCTACGGATACGGCGACGCGGGCTGGACCGATTCCGCGGTCCGCCGCTACGTGACGGACTCCGGCGACCTGCTCACCCGCCTCCACATCCTCACCCGCTCGGACGTGACGACCCGCAACCAGCGGAAGGCGAACCGCCTGGCGCGCAACTACGACGAGCTGGAGCAGCGGATCGCAGCGCTCGCGGAGAAGGAAGCGCTCGACGCGATCCGCCCGGAGCTGGACGGCACCCGGATCATGGAGATCCTGGGCATCCCGCCGGGACCCCTGGTGGGACAGGCCTATCGCTTCCTGCTGGAGCTGCGCCTGGAGGAGGGCATCGTGGGCGAGGAGGAGGCCGCGCGCCGCCTGCGCGCCTGGCACGCGGAGGGTCCCGGGATCTCCAGCTGACACTCAATCTGCGGCTGATAGATTGACGGCGCAGTCGTGCTCGCTGCCCCGACAGCCTCAGGATTCGAAGGAGAACTCATGGCCCCCGACCAGCCGGAACGCACCGCGTCGCAGGATTCCGCCGCCGCATCGTCCGTCACGGAGCAGTTCCGCCAGGCGCGCGACCTGCTCCTGGAGCACCGACTGGACGCGGAGGCGGCACGCGCCGCGTTCTCCTGGCCGCAGTTCGAGCACTTCAACTTCGCCACGGACTGGTTCGATCCGCTGGCCCAGGGCAACGACGACCCTGCGCTGTGGATCCTCGAGGAGGACGGCAGCGAGCAGGTCTACTCGTACGACCTGCTGCGGCGCCGCTCGAACCAGGTCGCGAACCTCCTGCGCCGTGCGGGCGTCACGCGCGGCAGCCACGTCATGGTCATGCTGAACAACCAGGTCGAGCTGTGGGAGACGATGCTCGCGGGCATCCGCCTGGGCGCAGTCCTCCTGCCCACGACTGTGCAGCTGGGCCCCATCGACCTGCAGGACCGCGCGGAGCGGGGCCGGGCGGACTTCGTCGTCGCGAATCCCGCGGATGCGGCCAAGTTCGACGAGGTCGACCATCCCGTCGTCCGCATCGTCGTCGACGCGGACGGGGACACTGCGCCGGACCTGCGCGAGGGCGATGTGCTGTACTCGGCGGCTGCGGACGAGTCTGAGGACTTCACCGTCGACGGCCGCACGAGGGCCGATGACCTCCTCCTGCTGTACTTCACCTCCGGCACCACGTCCAAGGCGAAGATGGTCGCGCACACCCACGCCTCGTACCCGGTGGGCCACCTGTCGACGATGTACTGGATGGGACTGGAGCCGGGCGACCGCCACCTCAATATCGCCTCGCCGGGCTGGGCGAAGCACGCGTGGTCGAACCTGTTCACCCCGTGGATCGCGGGTGCCTGCGTCGTCATCGTCAACTACTCCCGGTTCGACGCCTCCTTCCTCATGAACATCATGGGTCGCGTGGGCGTCACGAGCTTCTGCGCTCCGCCCACGGTGTGGCGCATGCTCATCCAGGCGGATCTCTCCACCCTCGCGACGCCGCCGGCGAAGGCGCTGGGCGCGGGTGAGCCGCTCAACCCGGAGGTCATCGCGATTGTCGAGCGCGAGTGGGGCGTGTCGATCCGCGACGGCTTCGGCCAGACGGAGACCACCCTGCAGATCGGCAACCCGCCCGGTCACGCGATGAAGCCCGGATCGATGGGCATCGCGATGCCCGGCTTCGATCCGGTGCTCATCGACCCGGCGACGGGCGAGGAGACGCAGGAGGGCGAGATCTGCCTGCGCCTGGACCCCCACCCCCTCGCCCTCATGCAGGGCTACTGGGGCGACGAGGAGCGGACGGCGGAGGCCTTCCGCGACGGCGTCTACCACACGGGCGATGTCGCCACCCGCGATGAGGACGGGGTCTTCACCTACGTGGGCCGCGCGGATGACGTCTTCAAGGCCAGCGACTACCGGCTGTCGCCGTTCGAGCTCGAGAGCGTCCTCATCGAGCACGAGGCCGTCGCCGAGGCCGCGGTCGTCCCGTCGCCGGATCCGGTCCGCCTGGCGGTCCCCAAGGCCTATGTCGTGCTGCGCAGCGGCTTCGAGCCGGATGCGGCCACGGCCGAGGACATCCTGCGGTTCTGCCGCGAGAACCTGGCTCCCTACAAGCGGATCCGCCGCATCGAGTTCGCGGAGCTGCCCAAGACGATCTCCGGCAAGATCCGCCGCGTCGAGCTGCGCGCCCGCGAGCGCGACCTGCACGGCGAGGCCGGCGGCGTCCCCGGCGCGGATCCGGTCGTGGGAGCAGGCGGGTCGACGGCCTCGGCGGCGGGCGGTGACGGCACGGATGGCGCAGGCGCGGTTCGCGAGTGGGCGGATTCCGACTTCCCGTCGCTCAAGGGATGACGCACCGGACGCACAGCGGCCTACCATGAATGCGTGGTTGAATCGACGGGTTGTCCGCACCGTGAACACGATCGCTGGCGTCTGAGGGCTCTTCCGGCGTCCGTCGTCGCGCGTGCTGCGGACGGTCCCACTCACCGACGGCGGAGGACTCCGTGACCCCATCCAAGACACCCAGGCATGCCGGATCCGCGAGTCGTCATCGCGCATCCGGCGGTGCTGCAGCCAGCGCGAAGGCGAAGGCGGCGGCCGGGGGCTCGCGCCTCACGCGCTGGATCGGCTACCCGCGGCCCGGTCGGACCGGCTGGCGCCGCTTCGTCCCGGCCTTCCGCCACTGGGCGGTCGCGGCGCTGGTGCTCGTGGCGCTGGGACTGGGAGCCTTCGGCATCGGGTACGCGGTCACGGACATCCCGGAGCCCAACGTGGAGGCGTCCGGTCAGACGTCGACCGTCTACTACCGGGACGGCGAGACGGAGATCGGCTCGTTCTCCGCCGAGGACCGCACGAACGTGTCGATCGACGAGATCTCCGAGCCGATGCAGCAGGCTGCGATCGCGGCGGAGGACCAGTCGTTCTACGAGAACCGCGGCATCTCCTTCAAGGGACTGTCCCGCGCCATGTGGGGCGTCGTGACGGATGACTACGCCGGCGGTGGCTCGACGATCACCCAGCAGTACGTGAAGAACTTCTACCTCACGAACGAGCGCTCCCTGGACCGCAAGGTCAAGGAGATGTTCATCTCGCTCAAGATCGACCAGGAGCTCACGAAGGACGAGATCCTGGCGAACTACCTCAACACGATCTTCCTGGGCCGTCAGAGCTACGGCATCGAGGTCGCCGCCAACAACTACTTCGACAAGTCCGCCAGCGAGCTGGACGTGTCGGAGAGCGCTCTCATGGCCGCGATGATCCAGCGGCCCGGTGCGGCCGATCCGGCGGAGAACCCCGGGGCCTACGAGGACCGCTTCCGCTACGTGCTCAACAGCATGGCGAAGCTGGGGTACATCACGGAGGACGAGGCCGCCTCGACGGAGATGCCGGAGGTGAACTCGAAGCCCGAGGACAACCAGTACAAGGGCCAGAACGGGTACCTGCTGGCGAGCGTGCTCCAGGAGCTCAAGTCCGTGGGCTTCACGGAGGACCAGATCAACCGCGGCGGCTACGACATCGTGTCGACGTTCGACGAGGGCGCGATGGAGTCCGCCGTCGAAGCGGTCGAGAAGCTGCCGGAGCTCTCCGAGGGCATGCACGTGGGCCTGTCGTCCGTCGACCCGGAGACCGGCGGCGTCGTCGCGATCTACGGCGGCAAGGACTACCTGGAGCGCGCCCAGAACTCGGCGACGCAGGACACCGCGCAGGCCGGTTCGACCTTCAAGGTCTTCACCCTGGTCGCAGGACTGGAGAACGGCTTCCGGCTGACGGACTACTTCTCCGGCACCAGCGGCACGACCTTCAACTACGACGGCACCCCGTGGACGGTCCGCAACTACGGCGGCTCGACCTACGGTCCCGTGTCGCTGCTGCGGGCCACGCAGTCGTCGATCAACACGGCGTACGCGCAGCTCAACATCGAGGTGGGGCCGGAGAAGACGGTGGACGTGGCCAAGCGCGCCGGGTTCCCCGACAACACGGTGGGCCTGGAGGAGAACGCGGCCAACGTGCTGGGCACCGCGAGCCCCACGGTCACGCAGATGGCCGGCGCGTTCTCGACCTTCGCGGCCGAGGGCGTGCACCACCAGGTGCACTTCGTCGACACCGTCACCGACTCGGACGACCAGGTCGTCCACGAGGCGGAGAAGAAGGGCGACGAGGCGTTCGACCAGGCTGTCGCGGCGGAGACGTCCTACGCCCTGCACAACGTGGTGACCGGTGGATCCGGCTCGTACGCGAACAACCTGGGCCGTCCGGCCGCCGGCAAGACCGGCACCTCGCAGAACGCGTACTCCGCGTGGTTCGCCGGCTACACGCCCAACCTCTCGGCCGCGGTGTCGATCTTCCGTGAGGACGAGGCGGGCAATCCGATCCAGATCGGCCCGTACGGCGGGCGCGGCGAGATCACCGGTGGATCGTTCCCCACGATGGTCTGGACCGACTACATGAGTGGCGCCCTCGAGGCGATGGACCTGCCCGTCGAGCAGTTCCCCGAGCGCGGCGAGCTGCCCCACGTCGAGAAGCCGCAGAACGACTCCGGTGTCCCCGACCAGCGTCCGGCCCCGGCTCCGGCTCCGCCGCGCGACAACGGCGGCGGTGGCGGCGGAGGCGGCGGCTCGTCCGACGAGGACGAGGGCCGCGAGAACGACGAGCCTGAGGAAGAGGCACCCGAGGAAGACGAGGGTGACGGGTCCGATGGAGAAGAGGGCGGCGGCATCGAACCCCCGAATGAGGGCGGCGATGACGGCGGCGGTGACAACGGCTCCGGCGGTGACAACGGAGGCGGCAGTGACAGCGGCTCCGATGGCGGCTCCGGAGGCGGAGGTTCCGGCGGTGGCGGTGACAGTGACGGTGGCTCGGGCGGTGGAGGCTCCGACGGTGGCGGCGGCGGTTCTGAATCCGACGACTGACCCCGTCACCTCCCACCGGGTCTGACCCGTCTGCTGGGCTGACAGCCCAGGGACGCTGAGGCGCGCGGCACCCGCCGCGCGCC
>Ga0079224_100015004_pt1 | contig 10839 bp, 11 predicted proteins | sample Stecom2015_FD_80414 | JGI IMG/M metagenome (GOLD analysis project Ga0079224, IMG submission 80414) | Agricultural soil microbial communities from Utah to study Nitrogen management - Steer compost 2015 | ecosystem: Environmental > Terrestrial > Soil > Agricultural land | place: USA: Utah...
CAGCAGCACCCCGACCGCGACGCCGAGGACCACGCCGCTCACCGGCGCCCCCACCACCGGCAGCGCGGTCCCCACGGCGGTTGCCACGACGGCGAGCACCACCGCGAGCGCCAGACCGGGGAGCCTGCCCCGCCACCGTGCGGTGAGTGTGCTGTCGGGTCGGTGGGCGGCGAGGGACATGTCCCCATGATCCGCCTCCGCGGGCCGGGGGAACGAATCGGGATAGGCTCGACGGCGGTCCTGAGAGAAAGGTCGCAGCTCCATGCAGTCCTCGCCCGCCGCCAACGGCCCGATCACCACCGTCGTCTTCGACCTCGGCCGGGTGCTCGTCGAGTGGGACCCCTACGACGCCTTCGCCGACCGCTGGACGCGGGAGGAGTGGGAGGCGTTCTCCGCCGAGATCGACTTCCCGGCCTTCAACCACGAACAGGACGCGGGGCGGACCATCGCCGACGCGACCGCCGCCCTGGCGGCGACCCACCCCCACCGCGTCGCCGACTTCGAGCACTACATCCGCAACTTCGCCCGCTCCCTCGGGGGGCCGGTCCCCGGCACCACCGAGATCGTCGACGAGCTGCGCGCGGCCGGTGTCCGGGTGCTGGGCCTGACGAACTGGTCGGCCGAGACGTTCCACGAGGCCGCCCGCTCCGCGCCGGTCATCGACCGCCTCGAGGCGGTGCTCGTCTCGGGCGAGGTCGGCCTCGCCAAGCCGGACCCGGCGATCTACGAGCTCCTCGTCGACCGGTTCGCGCTCGACCCCGCCCGCACCGTGTTCACCGACGACTCCCCGCCGAACGTCGCGAGCGCCGCCGCGCTGGGACTCCTCGCCCTGCACTTCACCGACGCCGACCGGCTCCGCTCCGACCTGGCCGGCCTCGGGCTGCCCGTGCGACCGCTCGCACCTTCCGACGAGACCTGAGCGTGAGCGTGGCGGCCGGGCGGTCCACCTAGACTCCTGGACCATGCGCCTCCTCTTCGCCGGCACCCCCGAGGTCGCCCTCCCGTCGCTGCGCACCCTGGTGGACTCCGAGCACGACGTCGTCGCGGTGCTCACCCGGCCCGACGCCCGCCGCGGCCGCGGCCGCACCCTGCACCCCAGCCCGGTGGCCGCCTGGGCCCGGGAGCGCGGCCTGCCCCTGCTCACCCCCCGCACGCTGCGCGACCCCGAGGTGCAGCAGCAGATCGCCGACCTCGACCTCGACGCCGCCGCCGTCGTCGCCTACGGTGCGCTGCTGCCGCGTGAGCTGCTCGACGTCCCCCGGCACGGCTGGGTCAACCTCCACTTCTCCCTGCTGCCGGCCTGGCGGGGCGCCGCCCCGGTGCAGCATGCCCTCATCGCCGGCGACGACGTCACCGGCGCGACGACGTTCCTCATCGAGGAGGGCCTGGACACCGGGCCCGTACTCGGCACCCTGACCGAGACCGTCCGCCCCCGCGACACCGCCGGGGACCTCCTGACCCGGCTCGCCGAGGCGGGTGCGCCGCTGCTCCTGGCGAGTCTCGAGGCGCTCCACGCCGGCACTGCCACCCCTGTCCCGCAGCCCGCCGACGGCGTGAGCCTCGCACCGCGGCTCGAGCCGGCCGACGCACGGGTGGACTGGGCGGCCCCCGCCGCCGCCGTCGACCGCCTGGTCCGCGGCACCACCCCGGCACCGGGAGCGTGGACCACCGCCCCGGACGGCTCCCGGCTCAAGCTCCGCCCCGTGCGACCGCGCCCCGACGTCACCGACCTGGCACCCGGCCAGGTCCGCGCCGGCAAGCACGAGGTGCTGGTGGGCACCGGCAACGGCGCGGTCGAGCTCGGCGAGGTCGCTCCTGCGGGACGCTCGTGGATGGCGGCGGCCGACTGGGCGCGCGGCGCCCGCCTTCCGCAGGACGCTCGGCTCGGTGGGGACGCCCGGCCCGGCGAGGACGCCCGGTGAGCGAGCAGCCGCGCGGCCGCGGCCACGGCCCCCGCGGTGGGCAGCGCCCCCGTCGCCAGACCGGCCGACCCACCGGGCGTCACACGCCCGACGCCGCCCGGGCAGCGGCAGCCGACGTCCTGGAGGCCGTCGCCACCGGGGACGCCTACGCCAACCTCGTCCTGCCCCGGGTGCTGCGCGAGCGTGGCCTGACCGGGCGCGACGCCGCTTTCGCCACCGAGCTCGTCTACGGCACGCTGCGCCTGCGCGGACGCTACGACGCGGTCCTCGAGCACTGCACCCGAGGGCGCCCGCTCGACCAGGTCGACCCGCCGGTGCTCGACCTGCTGCGTCTGGGCACCCACCAGCTCCTGGGCATGCGGGTCCCGCCCCACGCCGCCGTCTCCCAGACCGTCGCCCTGGTCCGTGAGCGGGCCGGGCACGGCGCCGTCGGCTTCGTCAACGGCGTGCTGCGCGCCGTCGCCCGCGCGGACCTGGAGACCTGGCTCGACCGGCTGCGCACCGCGACCACCGACGAGGTCGACCGGCTGGCCGCCGTCGAGTCCCACCCCGCGTGGGTGGTGCGCGCCATGCGGTCCGCGCTGCGCGCCACCGGCCGGCCCACCGACGAGCTGGTCGACCTGCTGCGCGCGGACAACCAGTCACCTGCCGTCACGCTCGTCGCCCGCCCCGGCCTCATCTCCCCGGAAGCGCTCACCCGGCAGGTCGAGGGCACCCTGGCCCAGCACGCCGAGCCGGGGCGCTGGGCACCGACGGCACTGCGGCTGCCCGGCGGCGACCCCGCCGCGCTGGCCGCGGTCCGCGACGCACGAGCCGGGGTGCAGGACGAGGGCAGCCAGCTCGTCGCCCTCGCCCTCGCCGCTGCCCCCCTCGGCCACGCCGAGGAGGAGCACCGGTGGCTCGACCTGTGCGCCGGACCGGGCGGGAAGGCCGCCCTCCTCGGTGCGGTCGCCGCCCGGCGCGGGGTGCGTCTCGTCGCCAACGAGGTCGCCCCCCACCGGGCCCGCCTCGTGCGGCAGTCCACCGCGGCGCTGCCCGCCGACGCGGTCGAGGTCCGTACCGGGGACGGGCGCCTCCTCGGCGAGGAGGAGCCGGAGGGCTACGACCGGGTCCTCGTCGACGCCCCGTGCACCGGCCTGGGCGCCCTGCGCCGCCGCCCCGAGGCACGCTGGCGCCGCACACCCCAGGACCTGCCCACGCTGACCACCCTCCAGCGCGAGCTGCTCACCTCCGCGCTCCGGGCGGTCAAGCCCGGGGGAGTGGTCGCCTACGTCACCTGCTCACCCCACCTGGCCGAGACCGCCGCCGTCGTCGACGACGTCCTGCGCGGGCGGGACGACGTCACCCGCCTCGACGCCCGTGCTGCCGTCGCCGCGGCCGCCGCCACCGAGGTGCCCGCCCTCGGCGACGGTCCGCAGGTCCAGCTGTGGCCCCATCTCCACGGCACGGACGCGATGTTCCTCGCCCTCCTGCGCCGGGACCGCTGACCCGCGGCCCACCCCCGCCCGCCGGGTAGGGTCGGAGCCGTGACCGTACGCATCACCCCCAGCATCCTCAACGCCGACTTCGCCGACCTCACCGGCGAGCTCGCGCGCATCGCCTCCGCCGACCTCGTGCACGTGGACGTCATGGACAACCACTTCGTGCCGAACCTCACCCTCGGGCTACCGGTCGTCGAGCGGATCGTCGCGGTGAGCCCCGTCCCGGTCGACGCCCACCTGATGATCGCCGACCCCGACCGCTGGGCCCCCGCCTACGCCGAGGCCGGCTGCGCGTCGGTCACCTTCCACGCCGAGGCCTCCGTGGCGCCGCTGCGCCTCGCCCGCGAGATCCGTCGCGCCGGCGCCCGGGCGGCCGTCGCGGTGCGCCCCACCACCGACATCACGCCCTACCTCGACTACCTCGACGAGCTCGACATGATCCTCGTCATGACCGTCGAGCCCGGCTTCGGCGGGCAGCCGTTCCTCCCCGGCACTGTGGGCAAGATCCGCGCCGCGCGGACGGCGATCGACGCCTCCGGGCGCGACGTGTGGCTCCAGGTCGACGGCGGCATCTCCCGGAGCACCATCGCGGTCGCCGCGCAGGCCGGTGCCGACACCTTCGTCGCCGGCTCGGCGGTCTACGGGGCGGACGACCCGGACGCCGAGGTCGTCGCGCTGCGCGAGCTCGCCGCCGCCGCGCGGTAGCGGTTCGCCGCGGGCGCGGCACCTGTGGCACACTGACCGCGCAAGTACGTGCTCCGGGGTCGGTGAGATTCCGAACCGGCGGTGACAGTCCGCGACCCGCCTTGCGAGGCGGTTGACCTGGTGGAACTCCAGGACCGACGGTGAAAGTCCGGATGGGAGGATGCACGCGCGCGCACCGGATCCCGGTGCGCGCGGCAGCCGCGCACGCGTCTGTCGACCCCGGTCCACGCCGATGAGGACCGGAGGGACGACATGGCGCAGCCCGCAGCGCACCCGGCGCCGCTCGCGCGCACGCTGGCCGCGCACCGCCGCTCCCGCCGCCTCGTCCTGCTCACCCCGGTCGCGCTGGGCGCCGGCGTCCTCCTCCTGTGGGAGTCGGTGGCCCGTGCCGGGCTGGTCTCCCCGTTCTTCCTGCCCGCCCCCTCCGCGGTGGCCCGGCGGCTGTGGGCCGACCTCACCACCGGCGGCCTGCTCGGGTACACCTGGGTGACCTGGGCGGAGGCGCTCCTGGGCAGCCTGCTCGGCGCCGCGGTCGCCTTCCCCCTCGGCTACCTCATCGCCCGCAACCGGTGGGTCGCCGCCGGCCTGCAGCCCTACGTCGCCGCCTCCCAGGCGCTGCCCGCGGTGGCGCTTGCGCCACTGCTCGTCATCTGGGTCGGCTACGGGCTGCTGCCCATCGTGCTGCTCTGCGCGCTGCTCGTCTTCTTCCCCATCCTCCTCGCCACCGTGCTCGGGATGCGCACCCTGGACCCGGAGGTGGTCGACGCGGCCCGCCTCGACGGTGCGCACGGCTGGACCATGCTGCGGCACATCGAGGTCCCCATGGCGCTGCCCAGCCTGCTCACCGGCCTGCGCAACGGCTTCACCCTGTCCGTCACCGGTGCCGTGGTCGGTGAGTTCGTCATGGGCGGGCAGGGGCTGGGCATGGTGCTCTCCGTCCAGGCCAACTCCGCCGACACCACCGGCCTGTTCGCCACCCTCACCGTCCTGTCCGCCCTCGCCATCGCGATGTACACCCTGCTGCGCGCCGTCGAGCGGGTCGCGGTGCCCGAGGGCCCCACCGCCCGCACCCGGTTCGCCGCCCGGCGCACCGCACGCCGACCCGTAAGGAGCACCCTGTGAGAGCTGTCCGCACCGCCGCCGGCGTCGTCGCCGCGTCCGCCGTCCTCCTCGCCGCCGCCTGCAGCGACCCCGCCACCGACCCCGCACCCGAGCCGGGGGAGGGCACCACCGCCGCCACCGACAGCACCGGCGAGGTGGTCATCGGGCTGACCTACACCCCCGACGTCCAGTTCGCGCCCTTCTACCTCGCCGAGGCCAACGGCTACTACGAGGAGGCCGGTGTGGAGGTGAGCCTGCGTCACCACGGCGCCTCGGAGTCGCTCTTCGGTGCCCTCGAGGCGGGGGAGGAGGACCTCGTCGTCGCGGGCGGCGACGAGATGCTCCAGGCACGCGCCGCCGGCGTCCCGGTGGTCACCGTCGCCACCCTCTACGAGGAGTACCCGGTGGTGCTCATCGTCCCCGCGGACTCCGACATCACCTCGCCCGCCGACCTCGCCGGCCGCTCGGTGGGCGTGCCCGGCCCGTTCGGCGAGACATGGTTCGGGCTGCTGGCGCTCCTCGCCGACGCCGGCCTCACCGAGGAGGACGTCACCGTCGAGCACATCGGGTTCACCCAGCAGGCCGCTCTCGCCGCCGGCCACGTCGACGCCGTCATGGGCTTCGCCAACAACGACGCCGTCCAGTTCGCCCAGGCGGGCGTGGAGGTGCGCACCATCGCGCTCGAGGACGTCCCGCTCGTCGGGATCGGGCTCGGCGCGCACGACGACCTGCTGGCCGAGGACACCGAGATGCTCGCGGCCGTCCTGGCCGCGAGCATGCGGGGGGTCCGGGACGTCGTCGCCGACCCGCGGGCGGCGGTCGACGTCGCCGCCGAGTACGTCCCCGGCCTGACCGACCCCACCGCCCGGCAGGCCGCCCTGGCCACCCTGGAGGCGACGGTCCCGCTGTACGGCGCGGCGACCGGTGAGAGCGACCTCGCGCTGTGGGAGGAGATGGCCGCGTTCATGGACGTCCACGGCCTGCTCGAGGGCGAGGTCGACGTCGCCGCGGCCGTCACCAACGACCTCCTCGGTGCCGGGTGACGGTGGACGCCTGCCGCGGGCAGGGTGCGACGGGGCCTATCCTGAGGCACGTGAAGACCTTCGACGACCTCTTCGCCGAGCTGCAGCACAAGGCCGCCACCCGACCCGAGGGGTCGGGCACGGTCGCCCTGCTGGACGCCGGGGTCCATGCGATTGGCAAGAAGATCGTCGAGGAGGCGGCCGAGGTCTGGATGGCGGCCGAGCACGAGGGTGCCGAGGCCACCGCGCTGGAGATCTCCCAGCTCCTCTACCACCTGCAGGTACTCATGGTCGCTCGAGGCATCGACCTCGAGGACGTCTACCGCAAGCTCTGACCCACCACCCCGGAGACCCTGTGCTGCGCATCGCCGTCCCCAACAAGGGCTCGCTGTCCGAGCCCGCCATCGAGCTCCTCGCCGAGGCCGGGTACCGCCGGCGGCGGGACCGGGAGCTCGTGCTGCCCGACCCGGACAACGACGTCGAGTTCTTCTTCCTGCGTCCGCGTGACATCGCCGTGTACGTCGGCTCGGGCACCGTCGACATCGGCATCACCGGGCGGGACCTGCGGCTCGACTCCGGCACCACCGCCGTCGAGCACCGACCGCTCGGCTTCGCCCGCTCGACGTTCCGCTTCGCCGCGCCGCCCGGCACGGTGCGCTCGGTGGAGGACATCGCCGGCAAGCGGGTGGCGACGAGCTACGACGTGCTCGTCGGCAACTACCTCGCCGAGCGAGGGGTCGAGGCGACCGTGGTCCACCTCGACGGCGCCGTGGAGTCCTCCGTCCAGCTCGGCATCGCCGACGTCGTCGCCGACGTCGTCGAGACCGGCTCCACGCTGCGCGCCGCCGGCCTGGAGACCTTCGGGGAGCCGATCCTGCACTCCGAGGCGGTGCTCATCCGCCCCGCGAGCAAGCCCGCCGACGCCGCCGTGGCCGTCCTCGACCGCCGCATCCAGGGCGTGCTCGTGGCGCGCCAGTACGTCCTCATCGACTACGACGTGCCGGTGGAGCACGTGGAGAAGGCGGTGGCCGTCACCCCCGGCCTGGAGTCCCCGACCGTCTTCCCGCTGCACGACGGCAACTGGCGGGCGGTGCGGGCGATGGTGCGCCGGGAGGACACCAACCGGGTGATGGACGAGCTGTACGAGGTCGGGGCGCGGGCGATCATCGTCACCTCCATCCACGCCTCGCGGCTGTGACGGTCCCGCCGGAGCTGCTGCGTCCGTTCCGCCCCCGGGCGGCGCGCTGGGTGGCCTCGGTCCTCTTCGTCCTCACCGTCCTCGGACTGCCCACGCTCCTCGTCGTCATGGCCGTCAACGACCTGGAGATGCCGCTGGGCGACCTCGTCGGCTTCAGCCTCACCGCGCTCGTACTGGCCTGGCTGTGCTTCCGGCAGGCGGCCGTGCGCGCCGTCCCGGACGAGTCCGGCATCACCGTGCGCAACGTCGTCCGCGTCCGGCGTCTGGCGTGGGAGCAGATCGTCGCCGTCCGGTTCGGGCAGAACCACCCGTGGGCCCAGCTCGACGTGTCCGACGGCACCACCCTCGCCGTCATGGCGGTGCAGACCGCCGACGGCGAGCACGGCCGGCGGGAGGCGGGACGGCTCGCCGCCCTGGTCCAGCTCCACGAGAGCGACGAGCCGGGCTAACCGGCGGGCGGCGCCTCCTGCGACGCCAGGACGGCCGCGTGCGCACCTGCCGCGGCGGAGGCGAGGAACGCGGCCTCGTCCTCGTCGAGCCCGCGGCCCATCGTCGAGAGCCGGACCGGCACGTCCTCCAGGGCCCGGCGCAGGCCCCCCGCCGGCACCTCGACCAGCCGGTGTGGGCCGGTCGGTGCGCACAGCGTGCCGGCCTGCTCGCGCACCCCCTGCCAGAAGGGGCCGGGCAGGTCGGGCACGACGACGTCCGCCGGCCGCAGCGCCACCCGCCCGTAGGCGGTGAGGCTGTGGTGCGAGACGCCGCGGTGCCGCTCCCGCGGGTCCGCCTGGGAGACGCGCAGCGCGGCCACCGGGCGTCCGCCCAGCACCGCGGCCGCGTTGAGCGCCTCCCCGGCGGCCACCCCGGAGAACCCCCACCGGGTGCCGGTGCCGAGGTTGCCCGGTCCCTGGGTGACGACGGCGACGTCCGCGCCCACGACGATCCGCGCCGCGAGCAGCGCCGTGTGCACCCCGACGGACTCCAGGTCCCCGCCGAAGGCCTGGCCGGCGGTGATCGTGGCCGCCAGCCACCCGGCCTCGCGCAGCGTGGCCACCGAGCGGGAGAAGGCGAGGGGCAGCGCCCCGCCGTCGGTCATGACATAGACCACGCGCGGTGCGGGCCGGCCGGTCTCGGCGGCCCGGGCCCGCAGGCCGGCGAGCACGGCCGGCAGCGCGGAGTGCAGGTCGGCGACCACGACGACGAGCCCGTCGAGGTCGTCCGCGTCGCGCAGCTGCGTGTGCCACGGCGACTCCTGCTCGTCCACGCCGAGCACCATCGGCTGCAGCGGTGTGTAGCGCGCCTTGACGACGTGCCCCGGGCCGGGTGCCGGGTCCGGCGGCAGTCGGTCCGGCAACGCGACGACCATCGCGTAGCCGCCCGTGCCCAGGCCGCGCACCAGCGCGGAGACGGTGAGCGTCACCCGGTCGCCCGGGCGCGGCTCACCGACGAGGGCGGGGTAGGCCAGCGCCCGCACCGCGGCACGGCCGCCCGCCGGTCGGTCCAGGTCCACGTCGAGCTCCACGGCACCGGCCCACGAGCCGCGCACGGCCCGCACCACTCCGTCACGCCACGAGATCACGCCCGCACGCTACCCGAGCGGTTACGGTGGGGCCCGTGGCTACGCGTGTGGACCCGGCCGAGCGGCTGCTCGACCTGCTCATCGCCCTCCGGCACGCGCAGGGCCGGATGACCAAGGCCGACATCCGCGCCTCGGTCAACGGCTACCGCGACGCGGCCTCCGACGCCGCCTTCGAGCGGATGTTCGAGCGGGACAAGGACCTGCTGCGCCAGCTCGGCGTGCCGATCATCACCGACGTCGACCCGGTCCACGAGGACGCCGTCGGCTACCGGCTCGACACCGCCGACTACTCGCTGCCCGAGGTCTCCTTCACGGCGGCCGAGATCGGGGTGCTCTCGCTGGCCGCCACCGTGTGGCAGGACGCCCACCTCCACGGCTCCGCGCGCCGCGGCCTGACCAAGCTGCGCGCCGTCGCCGCCGGCGCCGAGCCCGACGACCACCTCGGGGTGGCGCTGCGGGTCCAGCCCGCCGAGACCGCCCTCGGCCCGCTGCTGGACGCGATCGGCTCACGCCAGGCCGTGACCTTCACCTACCGGGCCGCGTCCACCGGGGAGGAGAGCCGCCGCCGGGTGCAGCCGTGGCGGCTGCTCAGCCGGGACCGCGGCTGGTACCTCGTGGGCCACGACGTCGACCGCGACGCGCCGCGGGTCTTCCGCCTCTCCCGGGTCGTCGGCGCGGTCCGGCCCACCGGCCCCACCGGTGCCTTCGAGGTGCCCGAGCACGACCCGCAGGAGCTGCTCGCCCTCGGCGCCGGGAGCGGGGTGCGCGCGGTGCTCGCCGTCCTGCCCGAACGGGCCGCGGCCCTGCGCGCCCGGGCCGTGGAGGAGCGCGGCGAGCGGGACGGACGGACCGTCCTCGTCGTCGAGACCGACGACGCCGGCGCCCTGGCCGCGGAGGTCGCCTCCTACGGGGCCGCCGTCCTCGTCCTCGACCCGCCCGAGCTGCGCGAGTCGGTGCTGGAGCGGCTGCGTGCCGCAGCGGCGCTGGGGGAGGGGAACCGTGGCTGAGACCACTGCCGAGCGCCTCACCCGGCTGCTCGCCCTCATCGCCTACCTCGGGGAGAACCCCGGCGTGCCCGTCGCCGACGTCGCGGCGCACTTCGCCGTCAACCCCGAGCAGGTCATCGCCGACGTCAACCTGCTGTGGGTCACCGGGACGCCCGGGTACCTGCCGGACGACCTCATCGACTTCGCCGCCGACGAGTACGACCGCCAGGTCCTCACCCTGACCGACCCGCGCGGCATGGACCGCCCGCTGCGGCTGAGCGCCCACGAGGCCCTCGCCCTCCTCGTCGCCCTCAAGCCGCTGGAGGCGCTGAGCCAGGAGGGTGGCATCGACGACGAGGTGCTGCGCAGCACCGAGGCCAAGCTCACCGCGGCGGCGGGGGAGGCGGCCCGGGCCGCCGAGGCGGTCCACGTCCACGTGAGCGACGCCAGCGCCGCGCTCGCCCCTGCCCGGCGGGCGATGGACGAGGGATGCCGGCTGCACCTGCGGTACGTCTCGGCCGCCGACGTCGTCACCGAGCGCGACGTCGACCCCCTGGAGCTCGTCTGGGACGGCAGCCAGTGGTACCTGCGCGCCTGGTGCCACCGCGTCGAGGGGCTGCGCCACTTCCGGCTCGACCGGGTGCTCGCCGCCGAGGTCCTCACCACCCCCGCCGCGCACCCCCCGGAGCGCACCGGTCGCACCACCGAGCCCGAGCTCGCCGAGGACGACCTCCTGGCCGAGCTCGTCCTGGCCCCCAGGGCGCGCTGGCTGGCCGAGCGGGTGCCCGTCGTCGACCACGAGGACCTGCCCGACGGCGACCTGCGGGTGCGGCTGCGGGTCGCCGACC
>Ga0079224_100015005_pt1 | contig 10838 bp, 16 predicted proteins | sample Stecom2015_FD_80414 | JGI IMG/M metagenome (GOLD analysis project Ga0079224, IMG submission 80414) | Agricultural soil microbial communities from Utah to study Nitrogen management - Steer compost 2015 | ecosystem: Environmental > Terrestrial > Soil > Agricultural land | place: USA: Utah...
ATCTTCGCGCTGGTGTTCCAGAACCTGGGGCTGTGAGCATGGCGGGCGACGCGGTCATCCAGGTGCGTGGGCTGGTCAACCAGTTCGGCACCCAGCGTGTGCACGACGGCCTGGACCTGGACGTGCGCCGCGGCGAGATCCTCGGCGTGGTGGGCGGCTCCGGCTCCGGCAAGTCGGTGCTGATGCGCAGCATCGTCGGCCTGCACCGGCCCAATGCCGGCCGCGTGCGCGTCTTCGGCCGCGAGCTGGACACGCTGGGCGAGGCGGAACGGCGCGCGGTGGAACGCCGCTTCGGCGTGCTCTTCCAGGACGGGGCCCTGTTCTCCTCGCTGACCGTGGGCGAGAACGTGGAGGTGCCGCTGCGCGAGTACTTCCCCGAGCTGGACGGGCGCCAGCGGGACATGATCGCCGACCTCAAGGTGGGCCTGGCCGGGCTGCCAGAGTCGGCCGGCGACAAGTATCCGTCGCAGCTGTCCGGCGGCATGCGCAAGCGCGCGGCCCTGGCCCGTGCGCTGGCCCTCGATCCCGACATCCTGTTCCTGGACGAGCCGACGGCCGGCCTGGACCCGATCGGCGCCGCCGCCTTCGACCGCCTCATCCGCACCCTGCGCGATGCGCTGGGGCTGACCGTCTTCCTCATCACGCACGACCTGGACACGCTCTACACCATCTGCGACCGCGTGGCGGTGCTGGCGGAGAAACGTGTGCTGGTCTGCGGTCCGCTGCCGGAAGTGGAAGCCTGCGACCATCCGTGGATCCGCGAGTACTTCCACGGCCCGCGTGGACGGGCCGCGAGCTCGGCCGCAACCCGTCCGGCCACAGGCTGAACGGGCACGCAAAAGCGAAGGGCGCCCGAAGGCGCCCTTGCGTAATGGACCGATGGTCGCCCGGGATCAGTCCTCGGGGACGACCTCGACCTTGACCGTGCGCTCGACGTCGGCGTGCAGGTGGATGACCACCTCGAACTCGCCCACACGGCGGATCGGGCCTTCCGGCATGATGACCTCGTGCTTGGCCACGGGCTTGCCGGCCGCGGTGAAGGCCTCGGCGATGTCGCGCGGACCGACTGAACCGTACAGCTTGCCTTCGGTGGAGGCGTGCGCCCTGATGGTGACCCTGGCGTCCTCGAGGGTGGCGGCGCGGGCGCTGGCGTCGTTCAGCAGCTGCGCGGCCCGGGCCTCGAACTCGGCACGACGGGCCTGGAACATCTCCAGGTTGGCCTTGGTCGCCGGCACGGCCTTGCCCTGCGGCACCAGGTAGTTGCGGCCGTAGCCCGGCTTGACGGTGACGACGTCGCCCAGGTTGCCCAGGTTGACGACTTTCTGCAGCAGAATCAGTTGCATGATGGTTTCCTTGAATTCGTTAGCGGGCGTCCGTCACGCCCGCAACCGTGTAGCTGTCCGAATCAGGAGCGGCGCGCGGCCGCTCAGTGGTTGTCGGTGTACGGCAACAGGGCCAGGAAGCGCGCGCGCTTGATCGCCAGGGCCAGCTGGCGCTGGTAGCGCGACTTCGTGCCGGTGATGCGGCTGGGCACGATCTTGCCGGTTTCCGTGATGTACTGGCGCAGGGTGCCCAGATCCTTGTAGTCGATCTCGGTGACGCCCTCGGCGGTGAACTTGCAGAACTTGCGGCGGCGGAAGTAACGGGACATGGCTCAGGCTCCTCAGGCGGCGGCGTTGTCACCGGTGGCGGCATCGGCCTCGGCCTCCGCGGCCTCGGCACCCTCACCCTCGCCCTCCTGCGCGGTCAGGGACTTCGGCTCGGGGTCGGCATAGCCGTACTCGGACTCGATGCGGCGCGGCTTCTCGTCCTTGTTCTTCAGGATGTAGCTGGGCTCGGTGATGGCCTCGTCGCGGGCGATGATCAGGTGGCGCAGGACCGCGTCGTTGAAGCGGAAGCCGGCCTCCAGCTCCTTCAGCACCGGCTGCGTGCACTCGATGTTCATCAGCACGTAGTGGGCCTTGGCCAGACGCTGGATCGGATAGGCCAGCTGGCGGCGGCCCCAGTCCTCCAGGCGATGGATCCTGCCGCCGTCACCCTCGATCAGGGTGCGGTAGCGCTCGATCATGGCCGGCACCTGTTCGCTCTGGTCCGGATGGACCAGGAACACGATTTCGTAATGACGCATTGGGTTGTCTTCCTTCTGGATGTCGTCCCCGTTGCCGGGGAAGGCAGCCCTCCGGGGCGTTGCCGGTAGGGCAAGGGACCCCGGCCGGGGGCCGGGGAGCCGCGCATTTTCACGCGGAGCGGGGCCCGGTGCAAGGGCGGCACGCCCCCGTGCGGAACGCCGGCCTCAGGCCAGCCCGGCCACCGGCTCGCCGTCGGTGGTGAAGCTCTCGCCGCAGCCGCAGGAGGCCGCCACGTTCGGGTTGTCGAAGACGAAATGGCTGCCCAGGCCCTCGCGGACGAAGTCGATGCGGGTGCCGTCCACGAACCTGAGGCTCCCGGCGTCCACGAAGATGCGGATGCCGCGGTCTTCGAAGACGTGGTCATCCTCGCGCTGGCTGTCGGCCAGGTCCACGGCATAGGCCCAGCCGGAACAGCCGGTCCGGCGCACGCCGAAGCGCAGGCCGAGCCTGCCGGGCTGCCGCTCGAGGTAGCTGGCGATCCGCGCCGCTGCCGCTTCGGTCAGGGTGATGCTCATGGCGGCAAGTGTAGCCCCGGGCGGCTGAACAACAAGGTCCCGGGTATCATGTCGCCCCCATTTTCCGGAATCGAACCACCATGTCCCAGGTCGCCATCAAGGACGCCCTGTCCGGCCGCATCGCCGCCGGAACCACCATCACCGTCCAGGGCTGGGTGCGCACCCGCCGCGATTCCAAGGCGGGCGTGTCCTTCGTCAACGTCTCGGACGGCAGCTGCTTCGACCCGATCCAGGTGGTGGCGCCGGCGTCGCTGCCGAACTACGAGAGCGACGTCCGCCACCTGACCAGCGGCTGCTCGGTACGCGCCACCGGCGAGCTGGTACCGTCGCAGGGCAAGGGCCAGGCCTTCGAGCTGCAGGCCAGCGCGGTGGAGGTGGTCGGCTGGGTGGACGACCCGGAGACCTACCCGATCCAGCCCAAGCCGCACAGCATGGAGTTCCTGCGCGAGGTGGCGCACCTTCGCCCGCGTACGAACACCTTCGGCGCCATCACCCGCGTGCGCCACTGCATCGCCCAGGCCATCCACCGCTTCTTCCACGAACGTGGCTTCTACTGGGTGAACACGCCCATCATCACCACCTCCGATGCCGAAGGCGCCGGGCAGATGTTCCGCGTGTCGACCCTGGACTTCGCCAACCTGCCGCGCGACGACAGGGGCAATGTCGACTTCCGCGAGGACTTCTTCGGCCGCGAGGCCTTCCTCACCGTGTCCGGCCAGCTCAACGTCGAGGGCTACTGCCTGGCGATGAGCAAGGTGTACACCTTCGGCCCGACCTTCCGCGCCGAAAATTCCAACACCACCCGCCACCTGGCCGAGTTCTGGATGGTGGAGCCGGAGATCGCCTTCGCCGACCTCGACGATGACGCCAACCTGGCCGAGGATTTCCTCAAGTACATCTTCCGGGCGGTGCTGGAGGAACGCGCCGACGACATGGCCTTTTTTGCCGACAAGCTGGAGAAGACGGCCATCAGCCGTCTGGAGAGCCTGGTCGCCTCGCCCTTCGAGCGCATCGACTACGGCGAGGCGATCCGCATCCTTGAGAAGGCGCCGAGAAGATTCGACTTCCCGGTGGCCTGGGGTGCCGACCTGCAGACCGAGCACGAACGCTACCTCACCGAGGAGTACGTGGGACGGCCGGTGGTGGTGATGAACTACCCCGAGCACATCAAGGCCTTCTACATGCGCCTGAATGACGACGGGAAGACCGTGGCCGCCATGGACGTGCTGGCGCCGGGCATCGGCGAGATCATCGGCGGCAGCCAGCGCGAGGAACGCCTGGACGTCCTCGATGCGCGCATGCGGCAGTTCGGCCTGGACTTCGACCACTACCAGTGGTACCGGGACCTGCGCCGCTATGGCACCGTGCCACACGCCGGCTTCGGCCTGGGCTTTGAGCGCCTGGTGGTGTACGTGTGCGGCCTGACCAACATCCGCGACGCCATCCCGTATCCTCGCGCACCGGGCCTGGCGGAGTTCTGAGGCGCCGGCCGTGTTCGTTCCGGACAGGTTCGCCGCCGGGCTGGAGGAGCTGGATGCGATGTTCGCCCGCGACGCCTTCGTCACCCTGGTGAGCAGTGTCGGCGGCGAGCCGTTCGCCACGCACATACCTGTGCTCTATGCCCGTTACGGCCTCCGGGTCGTGCTGCGCGGCCATCTGGCCCGGGCCAATCCGCAGTGGCGCGATCTGGCAGCCCAGACGGCCCTGGTCATCGCGCACGGTCCGCATGCCTACATCTCGCCGACGTGGTACGCGCAGCCGGAACGCAGCGTCCCCACCTGGAGCTACACGGCGGCGCACCTGTACGGCACGGTGGAGATCGTCGAGGAGGAGGATGCGCTGCGTGCGCTGGTCGCCGACCTGGCGGCGCATTACGAGGAGGGCCTGGGCAGCGCCTGGCGGTTCCCCGACAGCGCCCTGGACACCCAGCGAAGCCTGTCCGGCATCGTCGGCTTCGAGTTCAAGGCCACGCACATCGAGGTCAAGCACAAGCTCAACCAGCACCACGATGACGCCAGCCTGCGCGGCGCCATCGACGGGCTTCGCCGCCAGGGCGGCGCGGAGGCCCTGGAAATCGCCGCGCTGATGGAGGAGGTCCTGCAAAAGCGCGGCGGAGGAACACGGGAATGATGGCCGGTCTGGTCCTGTTGCTGCTGGGCATCGCCTTCGCCACCGTCGGGGTCACCGGCTACGTGATCTTCGGCCCGCTGACCTGCCGTCACCTCAAGGACCGCGGCCTGGGCGGACTGATGGGTGGCTCTTCGTTGTCGCCCACCGGGCTGCTGTGGATCCTGCGCGGCGGCTACCGCGGCAGCGACGACCGCAACCTGCGTGCCCTGGCCCTGCCTGCGCGCATCATGCTCTTCCTCACCCTGGCCGGACTGGCGCTGGTGGCACTGCGCTGGCTGCTGCCAGGCACCTGAACCCATTCACGGAGACGGCGCATGGACCTGGACCTGACCGGCAAGCACGCCCTCGTCTGCGGCGCCTCGGAAGGCATCGGGCGCGCCACCGCCCACGAGCTGGCACTGCTGGGCGCCGATGTCACCGTGCTGGCACGGCGCGAGCAGGTGCTGGCCGAAGTCGCCGCCGCCCTGCCGCGGATACATGGCGGGCAGCGCCACGGCTGGCTGGCGGTGGACATGGACGACAGCGGGGCCCTGCACCTGCGCATGCAGGCCCTGGTGACCGGCGCGCGCGTGCACATCCTGGTGAACAACACCGCCGGTCCGGCGCCGGGCCCGGCGCATGCGGCCGACCCGGAGGACTACGTGCGCACCTTCCGACGCCACCTCGTCGCCGGACAGATCCTGGTGCAGGCGGTGCTGGACGGCATGAAGGAGGCCGGCTTCGGCCGGATCGTCAATGTCATCTCCACCTCGGTGCGCGAGCCGATTCCCAACCTCGGCGTATCCAACACGGTGCGTGGCGCGGTGGCCAGCTGGGCCAAGACCCTGGCCGGCGAGCTGGGCCGCTGGGGAATCACGGTGAACAGCGTCCTGCCCGGCTACACGCAGACCGGTCGACTGGCCGCCATCATCCGCAACGGCGCACAGCGTAGCGGCCGCAGCGAGGAGGAAGTGGCGGCCGAGATGCTCGCCGGCGTTCCGGCCGGACGCTTCGCCCGCCCGGAGGAAACCGCGGCCGCCATCGCCTTCCTGTGCTCGCCCGCCGCCGCCTACATCAACGGCGTCACCCTGGCCGTGGATGGCGGCCGCACACGCGCGATCTGACATGCCGGCAACGGCCGGCGCCCCGCGGCCGGGCGTTTCCGGAGCCGGCCGGAATCGTAAAAAGATGTGACAGGCCCTTGATTTGTCGACCCACTCCAGCTAACCGGCAGCAATTGCCGCTATTCTGGAAGGCCATGGACCACCGCATCGGCCATCTGATCGGCGGGGAAAGCTTACCCGGGCATGGCCAGGCGCTGCCCGTGCATGAACCCGCCACCGGGCAGGTCATCGGCGAACTGCGCGATGCCGACGCCATCCAGGTGGATGCCGCCGTCGCCGCCGCCGCCCGCGCCTTTCCCGCCTGGGCCGCCCTGCCACCGGCCCGGCGGGGGCGCCATCTGCACGCCCTGGCCGATGCCATCGAGGCCCGTCTCGAGGACTTCGCCCGGGCCGAATCGCGGGACACCGGCAAACCGTTGCGCCTGACGCGCGAACTGGACATCCCGCGCGCCATCACCAACCTGCGCTTCTTCGCCGGTGCCGGCGAGCACTTTGCCAGCGAAAGCCACCACGATGCCGGCCGCCTGAACTACACGCTGCGCCAGCCGCTGGGCGTGGTGGCCACGATCTCCCCGTGGAACCTGCCGCTGTACCTGTTCACCTGGAAGATCGCGCCGGCACTTGCGGCGGGAAACACCGTGGTGGCCAAGCCCTCGGAGGTGACGCCGCTGACCGCCGCCATGCTGGGCGAGCTCACCCGCGAACTGGACTGGCCGGCCGGTGTGCTGAACATCGTGCATGGGCGCGGCACCACCACCGGTCAGGCGCTCGTCACCCATCCCCGGATCAGGGGAATCAGCTTCACCGGGAGCACCCGCACGGGCGCCCACATTGCTGCCGCGAATGCCAGCCGCTTCATCAAGCTGTCGCTGGAAATGGGTGGCAAGAACCCGACCCTCGTCTTCGCCGACGCCGACTTCGATGCCGCTGTCGAAGGCAGCGTGCGCGCGGCCTTCACCAACCAGGGGCAGATCTGCCTGTGCGGCCCGCGCATCCTGGTGCAGTCCTCGATCTACGGGCGCTTCCGCGACGCGTTTCTGGCGCGCGTGGCGCAGCTGCGGGTGGGCGATCCGCTCGAGCCCCAGACCGACCTGGGCGCACTGGTCTCGCGCGAGCACTTCGACAAGGTGACCGGCTGCATCGAGCTGGCGCGCGAGGAAGGTGGCCGCATCCTCTGTGGCGGCGGGCTGGTCGGTCTGGAAGGCCGCTGTGCCGGCGGCTGGTTCGTCGCGCCGACCGTGATCGAGGGCCTGCCTTCAGGCTGCCGCACCAACCAGGACGAGATCTTCGGCCCGGTGGCCACCCTGCTGCCGTTCAACGACGAGGCGGAGGCGGTGGGAATCGCCAATGACAGCCGTTATGGCCTCGCCGCTTCGCTGTGGACGCGCGACATCTCGCGCGCGCACCGGGTTGCCGCCGCCCTGCAGGCCGGCATCGTCTGGATCAACACCTGGCTGAACCGCGACCTTCGCACGCCGTTCGGCGGTGTGAAAGAATCCGGCCTCGGGCGGGAAGGCGGCTGGGAAGCCCTGCGCTTCTTCACCGAGGCCAAGAACGTCTGTCTGATCTGGGGAGGATCGACATGAACCCGCGTACGATCATCGTCCTTGCCCTGGGCATGCTGCTGGCCCGTTTCCCGATTCCCGTCATCGCGCAACAGGTCCCCACAGTGGACCAGTGGGAACTGAGAGAACTGTGCAACCAGGGCCGCTGCCGGACGGATGTGGTCACCCGGTTTCACGTGGGCAATGGCCAGATCCAGGAGGAGCGCATCGCCCAGCACCGGCCCGCCATCCTGCCCGGCAGCCTCAGCATCATGCTCGGCGAGGAGCTGAAGGCGATTGCCGAGTTCACCGGGGGCACCTTCCAGCGCTGGCGCGAGCCCGAACGGCGCGAATCCAGCCGCAACATCGTGCTGGAATTCAGGCTGACGCAGCTGGAAAGCGACGGCAGCATCTCGCTGCAGGTGAAGAACAACGGTCGCGAGCCGGTCAAGCTTGACCTGTTCATCCGCGCCGCCGGTGCGGCCCAGGCCGAGTACACATCGAGCTGCCCGGTCCTGGCCAACGGCACCGTGTTCGAATACTGGTCGCAACCCATCGTCGAGGTCGTGGTCGGAGACGTCCGGGTCGTCTCCGACGACGGTGCGCTGCAGTGCCAGTAGGGGGCGGGAATTCGGCATGAGTCGGCATCGGGACCTCACTCCGGGCAGCATCCGCACTGATCAGGCTCCGGCCCCGGTGGGCGCCTATCCGCATGCCCGCCGCGTGGGCGACCTGCTGTTCCTGTCCGGCATCGGACCGCGCACGCCCGGCGGCAACGAGATTCCGGGCAACGTGTACGACGCCGACGGGCGGCTGGTCGCCTACGACATCGCGGCGCAGACGCGGTCGGTATTTGCCAACGTCCGGGCCGTACTGGCGGCCAGTGGTGCGCGATGGGAGGACCTGGTGGACGTGACCGTCTACCTGACCGACATGGCCCGCGACTTCGCCACCTACAATGCGATCTGGGCGGAGCACTTCCCCGACCCGTCGCGCGCGCCCTGCCGGACAACTTTGGGCATCACCGCCCTGCCCACGCCCATCGCCATCGAACTGAAGTGCGTCGCCACCCTGCGCGGAAGCGACGCGGGAGGATGAACCCCATGCTGCCGCCGATCGATTTCAAGGCCTGGATCGAGCGCCACCGCGACCTGCTCAAGCCGCCGGTGGGCAACAAGTGCATTTACGACGAGGACTTCATCGTCATGGTGGTGGGCGGACCGAACCAGCGCACCGACTACCACTATGACGAGGGACCGGAGTTCTTCTACCAGCTCGAAGGCGAGATGGTCCTGAGGCTGATGACGGAGGACGGACCGCGTGACGTGCCCATCCGCGCCGGAGAGATCTTCTACCTGCCGCCGCGCGTGCCGCACTCGCCGCAGCGCATGGCCAACTCGGTCGGCCTGGTGATCGAGCGCCGTCGCCTGGCGCACGAGAAGGACGGGCTGATGTGGTTCTGCCCGAAGTGCAACGCCAGGGTGTACGAGGAACACTTCTTCCTGCAGGACATCGAAAAGGACTTTCCGCCCGTGTTCGAGCGCTTCTACCGCTCGCTGGAGCACCGCACCTGCAGGCAGTGCGGAACCGTGCATCCGGCGCCCGCGAAGTACGCCTGAGGAAAGCCGCGCCCGCGCCGCGGGCGGCGACATGGATCAGCGGCGACGCCGCTCCTGTCGCGCCAGGGCCACACGGATGGCCGACGCACCCTGCATCGAGCCGTCCAGGGCCGCAATGGCGGCGCGGGCCTCATGGCCTTCCATCTGCACCTCGGCAAAGCCGCGGCATTCGCCCGTGAAGAGGTCGCGGGCCAGTTTCATGCCGTGCACACGACCATGCGCTGCAAACAGTCCGGTCAGTTCCTGCTCGGATATGCTGCGCGGCAGGTTTCGAACGGTGATGGTCAACATGGGAAACCTCCGGAATCCGGACCGGATCGTTGCCGGCCCGCCAGGCTGACGCCTTGCGGGCGGCGGAAAAAGATCGCCCCGCTGCGGACGCAGGCGGGGCGATGCGATGCAACCGGGCGCAGGCGCCCGGCTGGCAGCTGGATCAGATCACCTGGACCTGGTCGGCCTGCAGGCCCTTCTGGCCGCGCGTGACGATGAAGCTAACCTTCTGGCCTTCCTGCAGCGACTTGAAGCCGTTGCCCATGATGGCGCGGAAGTGGACGAACACGTCGTCACCGCTGTCGGGCGTGATGAAGCCGAAGCCCTTGGCGTCGTTGAACCACTTGACGGTCCCGGTCTGACGATCAGACATGGTGTAACTCCTTGCAATGTATGGAAACTTCCCGGCACCACACGATGCCGGCGGGTACTGGGTTGCAGGGAGTGAGCGGGACGAAGCGATGTACAGATCGATTGGAACTGACGCATCGGATCACGATTCACCGTGATCCCTGACAATCACAGCGCGGCCAGTGTAGCGCCACCGGACCGGAAAAGGGAAACAGGTTCAGGTGGGCCGCGTGGTCCGTTCAGGTTCGGCCGCCGGCGCGAAAGGCTGCCTGCAACGGAAAATGCGCACCGGTACCACATTGCGCCACTCGCTTTCGCCTTCCACGACGGCGAAGCGCTGCCGCAATGGCTGCAGGACGTGGTTGGCGTACTGGTACACCAGGAATTGCCCATCGGGCGCCAGCATTGCCGCCACCGCATCGAGGATGGCATCGCGCACCTGCGCCGGCATGGTGCTGAATGGGATGCCCGAGATCACCAGGTCGGCATCCGGCCAGCCCAGCCTCGCCAGTTGGGCCTGCACATCGGCGGCACTGGCATTGACGATGTGCAGGCGCGGGTCGGGGAAGCGACGCTCCAGCTCGCGCACGAAGTCTGTGTTCATCTCGATGGCCAGGAGCCCCGCCTCCGGGGCCATGGCCTTGAGGATTCCACCGGTGATCGTTCCCACGCCGGGACCGAACTCGACGATGCGTCGTTGCCTGGACCAATCCACCCCCTGCAGCAGGCGTCGCACCAGCGCCGGCGAGCTCACCGCGAAGGTCCCGACCATGCGGGGGTGCTTGAGGAAATTGAGGGCGAAAACCAGTGTCTGGCGCAGGCGGCCGCCGATGGATGCCGGGTCTTCCCTGCTGGTTACATCGGCGGATTCGTCCATGATGGGAAGCCTAGCGCGGGAGCGGCCCGGATGGCACCCCCGGCCCGCCGGGGGTGGGCCGGTGGGCCGGGCCGGGATCGAGTCGACGTTACCTGCCGAGTTCGAACACCACCTGAAGCTCCACCGACAGCGTGTTCTCGCCCGGAGCGACCGGCGTGGACTCGGCCGCGTCCATGCGCGCCATGGCCATTATGGGCACGGGCTGCACGCAACCGCCCCCCTCCGAAACACTGACGATGCGGCGCGCCTGCACTCCCAGGGCGCGGGCATAGGGTTCGGCGCGCGCCCCCGCGCGTGCGC
>Ga0079224_100015007_pt1 | contig 10838 bp, 11 predicted proteins | sample Stecom2015_FD_80414 | JGI IMG/M metagenome (GOLD analysis project Ga0079224, IMG submission 80414) | Agricultural soil microbial communities from Utah to study Nitrogen management - Steer compost 2015 | ecosystem: Environmental > Terrestrial > Soil > Agricultural land | place: USA: Utah...
AGACCACCCCGCACAGCACGTGCAGGGCTGAATGGGTGCGCATGAGAGCCGAGCGGCGCTCGTCGGCCACGGCGGCGCGGACGGTGGTGCCCGCGGGTGGGATCGGGTCGCCCTCGGCGGGGATCAGCTCGAGGTCCTCGCCTTTGCGCACACCCACGATGCGGGTCTCCACTCCCAGCCACAGCAGCACGCCGTGGTCGGCGGGCTGTCCGCCGCCGCCCGGGTAGAACGCTGACTTGTCGAGGACGATCCCCTCGGGCGAGGACGCCAGGACCACGGCCTCCCACTCGCGCAGGTTCTGGTCGCTGAGCTCCAGTCGGCGCGTGCGCCCGTACAGGTCGATGCTCATGACGGAAGCCTAGTGCGGTGTCCGCCCCCGCCTGCAGGGGCGGACACCGCGCGGGCTCGGGGGAACCGTCCCGGCCCGTCCGCCTCTGTCACGCCGGTTTGCGGGAACGACATGCGAATTCCCTCCGGGTTGAGCATGCTTGCTGTGTGCCCCATGATCCACACAATCCCGTCTGCAGCCCGTCGCGCTCCGTGACCCGCGGTATCCGTACGGCTCTCGCCGTCCTGGCAGCGTGGTGCGTGCTGGCCGCCCTCGCCGGATGCACGACGGAGGCGCGCAAGACCGGCCCCTCCTACACGCCGCCGCCACCACCCCCTCGTGCACCCGTCGTAATGATCATCGGGGACAGCTTCACCGTGGGATGGGGCCCGGTGCGCAGATGGGAGACGTACGCCGCGCAGGCGGCCCGGCGGCTGGGCTGGCAGCTCGTCACGGCGGGAGCGGGTGGAACCGGCTATGTGAACCCGGGCCGGGCGGGGCGTGACTTCCACGCCTCGTTCCGGCAGGAGCTGTCCTGGCGCCCCGCGCCCGATCTGCTGATCGTCTCCGGGGGCCACAACGACCGGCGCGTCCCCGCGAGCGAGGTCGAGGCGGCAGCGGACAAGCTGTTCACCGAAGTGAAGACGTACTGGCCGGAGGTCCGCATCGTGGTGATCGGCCCCATCTGGGTGTCCGACGCGCCGCGCTGGGCTTACGACGTGAGGGATGCCATCGCCGCGGCCGCTCGGCGGGCCGGGGCCGAATTCCTCGACCCGTTGGCCGAGCCGAACCTCGTCGGGGACGAGTCGGACGGCGTTCTGTCCGACGGTGTCCACCCGACCCTGCGCGGGCATGCCCGGCTGGCGGGCTGGCTCGTCCGGTCGCTGGGGGCGGAGCCTGACGACGAGGCCGACATGCGCGGGCGACCCCGGCACGGCCACTCCCCGGACCCGGAGCACGCCGAGCCCGATTCGTCGCCTACGGACCATCCGGAAACCGAGCATTCCAAGGATTCGGCCGACCGTGAACCGTCGAAATCCACGACCCCTCACCCGGCCGGAGGGGACCGGCCGGGTGAGGGGTCCGCGCACCCGGCCGGAGCTCGCGTCGGCCCGCCGCCCACGTCATCGGTGACGGGGTAGGGGGCCAAGGCGTCGGGGCGGCCTTCGGTCAGGCGCGGTTTCTGCGCCGCCGTACATGCCGACGTCACTGTTCCGGTTCACGCGAGTCCGGCCTGCGGGCTGTCGCGTGTCGGAAGAACGGAGCGGTTTCCGCGGTACCTCGCCGTAGGTGAAGGCTGGGACGGCAGCGGCCGGGGCCGCGATGCCGGTTGACGCGCGGAATGGAAGCGCCGTGGTGGCGGGGCGTGCCTTCATGGCGGGTCCTTCTGGTGTTACGCGGGGCGCGGCGACCGGTCAGGCGCGTCGTCGCGCCCCGCGCTCAGGGTTGGGGGGAGGATATGGGAGCGCTCCCACTCGAATTGTTCTTTTCCTGCGCGTGATGTCAATGGAGTGTTATGTGACCGGATAAATCATCGGGCGAGGCCTGCGACTCCCTCCACCGATCGGTGAAATTTTCACCGGTGAAACATGCGGGACTTGCCGGCCGACACGGGAAAGCGCCCCGAATCCGCTTCGGGGCGCTTTCCCGTATCGGCTCCCTCAGGCCGGTCCGCCGCTTTCCAGCGCCTTTTCGATCACATCCAGCCGCACCTGCAGGGCGCGGTGCACGTGCTCCGGCAGCAGCCCTTCGCGGTGGCGGGTGTCCACCTTCTCCCGCAAGGTGGACAGCACGCCGGTGGTGTCGGCGTCATGGATCAGGTTGTCGGCCACCTGGCGCAGGTCTACCGCGACGTGCTCTTGGAGCATGCTCCGGTCCTGCGCGGCCTGCACCGCCGCGGAGAAGGCGTCCACCGCATCCGGCAGCGTCACGGAGGCGATCGGGGCGGCGTTGAGCGGTTCCTCCACCTCCCCGATCGGGGCCGACCGCGTCTCCGGCTCCCGATAGGCCTTGACGTTCGGCAGCGGGGACGCCACCGGCTCGGTACGCACCCGTGCCTCCTCGGACCGGTCGACGGGCTCGGCGCTCACCGTCGGTTCCCCGACCGGCGGACCGAGCGAAGCCGACACGGCGGCGAGCGGCTGCTCCCGCACCGGCTCCATGGTGTCGGTCCAGCCCACGATCGCGAGCACGGCGCTCACGGTCAGGGCGATCGCCACCCCGCTCGCCAGGCCACGCGACAGCCCCGTCTCGGGCTGCGGGGCGATCGACTCGGTCAGGACGTCGGCGACGTGCTGGGCTGTCGGACGGTTCCGCGGATCGGCGTCCAGGCACCTGCGGCACAGCATCGCCACTTCTGTGGGCAGCCCAGGGACGTCGGGTAACGGCGGCGGTCCCTCCCGGCGCGCGTTCTCGATCTCTTCCCAGGTCCGCTCCGGATACGGAGTGTCCCCGGTCAGCATCTCGAACAGCAGCACGCCCAGCGAGTAGACGTCGACCGCGGGATCGGTGATCACACCGGCCAGCCGTTCCGGCGCGACGTACGGCGGCGTGCCGTAGTCGGCCACCCGCTCCGACGCCTGCTCGCCGACGAAGGCGGCGATGCCGAAGTCGAGCAGCTTGGCACCGTCCGGTGTGATCAGCACGTTCTCCGCGGTGACGTCGCGGTGCACGATGCCGCGCTCGTGCGCGGCGGCGAGCACCTTCGCCACCCGGGCGGCGATGGTCACCGCCTCCTGCCACGGCAGCGGACCGTCCGCGATGCGGTCGGCAAGCGGCGTGCCGTCCAGCAGCCGCATGACGACGAACGCGGCCATCCGCCCGTTCGAGGTCACCGTCTCCCCGTAGTCGTAGACCTCGATGGCATCCGGATGGATGATCCGGGCGGCGGCCCTGGCCTCGCGCCTGATGAGTTCACGTTCGCCATGGTCGGCGTCGAGCGGCCGGTCGAGCACCTTGACGGCGACCATCCGGTGCAGCGACTGGTCGAACGCACGCCAGATGGCGCTCATGCCCCCAGACGCTATCCGTTCCAGCAGGCGGTATCGGCGTGTTAGTACATCCCCCTCTTTCAATCCCCCCGCTTTATGCGGATTCACGTATCACCAGCTCAGTGGGGAGAGTCGGATTATTGGACGGGGTTTCTCCCGACGATATGGTCGCCAGGAGGAGGCGCACCGCCATCGAGGTCAGCTCCTCGACCGGCTGGCGCACGGTGGTCAGCGGAGGCGCGGTGTGCCGGGCGATCGGCGAGTCGTCGTAGCCCACCACGGCCACGTCGTCCGGAACCCTGCGTCCGGCTCTGCGCAGCGTCTGGATCGCCGCGGCGGCCATGGTGTCGGAGGCGGCGAAGACCGCATCGAGGTGGGGTACGCGGTTCAACAGCCACTGCATGGCATGACAGCCGGATGCGTGGGTGAAGTCGCCGTACGCCACCGGCACGTTGATCATGCCGGCTCGGGAGAGGGTCTGCAGGAACCCCTCCAGCCGGTCGGCGGCACCGGGCAGGCCCGGTGGGCCACCGATCGCCGTGATGGACTTGCGTCCGCCGAGCAGCAGGTGCTCGGCGGCCTGCCGCCCGCCGTCCCGGTTGTCCATGTCCATGTACGGGATGTCGATGTCGTCCGGCGGACGCCCGACGCACCGGATCGGTATGCCGGAGGCGGCGAGGGTCACCAGGATCGGGTGCCGTTCCCGGGCGCCGATCAGGATGATCCCGTCCACCGTGCCCGACACCAGCGGCGGAGCGGTGATGGTCGAGGTGTTGGGAGTGGCGGTCATGATCATCATCGGCACGCCGTGCCCAGCGAGCGTGTCCTCGGCGGAGGACAGTAATCGCGCGTAGAACGGCTCGGTGAACAGGCGTTGAGGTGACTCGCAGACCACGGCGGCGATGAGCTGGTCGCTGCGTCGGTTGGAGACGCCTCTGGGAGCGCGGCGGCGTACGTATCCCAGACGGGACATCGCGTCGTGGACCTGGCGCCGGGTCGAGGTGCTCACCCGCACCGAACCCGTCAGTACACGAGAGGCAGTCGCTGGGGAGACGCCGGCTGCGGCGGCGACCTGAGCGAGGGTGGGCAGATCGTCCATTGTCTCCTCCGCACCGATTAAGCGCGCAGGTGGGAGCGCTCCCAACAACGTATCATTGTTTCGTAAGTGTCAACAGATGTTTCCGAAAAATCACTACCGTGCGCGTCAAATCGGTCAGGTCCCATCTGTTTCCCCAGATGATGACCGAAACTAGTAGAGGCCGTAGGGACCTGAGTTGCCGCCTTTACCGATCTCGCTGACAGCAGGTCGGACGTCTGCAAGATAGATGCCGGATGCGATCACCGACGCGATCGTGAAGATCGAAAGGGTGTGGAGGTACTGCACGGCCGCGGCGAAGGCGAAGAGCACGGCGAAGCCCAGGATGATCATCCACAGCTTCTTCGTCTGCTTGCCGGTGATGGCGAAAGCCCGTGTGGGGGTGCGCAGCGCGTGCACGAACGCGTAGGCGGCCATGGCGAACGCCCCGATGGCGAGCAGCCAGAAGATCAGGTCCAAGATGCCGTGGATCTCAATCATCGCCGCTCCTGTCAACGTGCAACCCGAACATCCTTACCCTAATGCCGTATCCCTTCCGGCGCTTCCCCTGAAGCGGGGAGCGTTTCGTGCGTCTCGCTCCCGGCGGGGCGTGGACAGACTTCGCCCCCGGCCGCGCGGGACGGGCCGAGGGCGAGTGGTGCGTCTTCCCTGCGAGGTCAGCGCTTGGCGGTGGTCGTCTTGGTCGTCCGCGGCGCCCGCTTGGGGGTGGTCTTCGCGGCGGTCGCGGGAACGGCGCTCTCGGAGACCTCCTCCAGCTCCAGCGCCGCATCGCCGCTCACCCGGCTGACGACCCGGCGCCCGCGGGCGGCGAACTCCTCGTAGAGGGCCGCGGCCCTGGCGTTGACGGCCTCGGCGTACTCCTTGGCCCTGTCGGGGAGCTGGACGGCGTAGGCCCGCGCCTTGACCGGCAGCTCGAGGGCCGTATCGCGCAGCTCGCCGCGGCGCGACTGAAGCTTCTCCAGCCGGCTGGGCAGCTCACGCAGCTTCTCGACCGCGTAGTCGCCCACGCCGGCGACGGCGTAGAACGGCTTGGACTCGGTGAGCTTCTTCACTTCGGCCGCAAGTGTCATCGGTGTTAACCTTCCTTGGATTTCTCACGGGTGGCGTTGCCGTCGGGCGGTTCCGTGTCCGCCGTGACGGATTCCGGAGCGGCGGCGTCGTTCCGCGGCGGTTCTTCCGCGCCACCGGCGGGCTCCGGCCGGGGCTGCGCCTTCTGGGAGGTCTGCGCATCCCCGGCCGCGCTCGCCATGCGGTTCTCCCTGCGGAACGACTCGTAGATGTCGATCAGCACCTGGCGTTGGCGCTCGGTGATGAACTGGTCGGCCCGGATGGCGTTCACCACATCGCTGTCCGGCTCGCGCTCTTCGATCAGGCCCGCCTGCACGTAGAGCGCGTGGGCTGAGATCCGCAGCCCCTTGGCGATCTGGTTGAGGATCTCCGCACTGGGCTTGCGCAGCCCGCGTTCGATCTGTGACAGGTAGGGGTTGGAGACCCCTGCCGCCTGGGCGAGCTGGCGCAGCGAGATCTTCGCCTGGGTTCGCTGCTCCCGGATGTACTCGCCGATCGAGCCGACCTTCGGTAGTGCCATGCTTCGAGTATGCCACGTCTGCTTGCAATTGCAAACACATTGGTTAACTAGTGCAAGCATTTTGCCGTGCGGGCGTCCCGCGCCCGCACCGATGGCCGCAAGCAGGCCGAGACCGGAAGCGGCGATTGTTCAGCGGAGAAGAAGCCGGAGAGGTCCGGAGACGTTCAGTGAGGGAGAAGCCAGAGAAGAGGCGCGGAGACGGCGAGGGTGAGGGAGAGGGTCAGGGCGGCCACGCGCAGCCGCCGGGGCAGAGCGGGAAGGGGAGAGAGCAACCGCTGAACGCGGAGCAGCACGCTCGCCTGACTGCCCACGGAACCGAGCATGCCCTGAGGGGCGGGGATGGAGCCCGCCGTGCCGAACCGCAGCAGAGCCGTGGCCAGGCGACGCGGCGAGCAGTGGCGTCGGGCGCGGTCGTCGGCGGCCATCTCGACCAGCAGCCCCACGGCGTCCTGGGCGTCGCGGACCACCTGCGACCACGGCAGGGCCCGGCGCAGCGCGGAGAACGGCAGCAGGACCAGGTCGTGCCGTTCGCGGACGTGCGCCATCTCGTGGGCGAGAACCGCGGCCAGCTCGTCCCGGGACAGCAGCTTGAGAGCGCCGGCGCTGATCACCACCTCGGAGCGGAGGCCCGGTACGCAGTAGGCGGCGGCCCTCGGGTGGTCCAGTATCCGGACCCCGGGGACGCCCGGGTCGTCCCTGGCGATGAGCGCGAGCAGCTCGCGGTGGCGGCGGCGGGCGCGCAGGGTCTGCACGGCGGCGGTGAGAAGCACCGTCACGAGCACCGCGAACAGCGACAGACCGGCGATGAGCGCGATGACGTGCGGAAGATCGTAAGCGGCCGGAGGGTAGTCGCCCGTCATGATCGAGACGGTGAAGGCGTGCAGTCCGCCGATCACGCCCTGGCCGTACGGCTGCAGCGCGTAAGACAGCAACGCGCCGGTGCTGGCCAGCCCCCAGGCGACGCCGAGCGCCTGCCACAGCAGGATCGCCACGTGCGGGGCACGGTGGGTCCACCGCGCGGTCGTGAAACGCCACGCGCCGACCGCGCAGACGATGGCGAGCGCCCCCAGGGCCGCCGTCGTCACTTGTCCTCCAGCTCCGAAAGGACCTTGAGCAGTACCTCGGCCTCCGAGTCGGAGACCGCCCTGGCGAAGCGGGCGAGCGCGGCCGACCGGTCGCCGGTCAGATCCAGCGCCTCCAGCATCAGCTCGGCGACGTAGGCGTCGCGATCGGCCGCCGGGCTGTAGCGCCAGGCCCGCCCGTCACGGGTGCGGACGAGGAAGCCCTTACGGGTCAGCCGGTCGAGCACCGTCATGATCGTGGTAGGCGCGAGATCGCGATCGGCGATGTGCTTGCCGACCTCGCGTGCTGTCATGGGCGTCTGCTGCGCCCAGAGGATGTCCATGATGCTGCGTTCGAGCTCGCCCAGACCCTTCACGTATTTCAGAGTAACGTGCCACCACCGCCGGTAGTACTACGGGGCGTCGAGCAATCGTCTTCTGCGTTTCGCCCCAGCTTACGGGGTGGCCGGCCGCTTCGAAGGCGCCACCGCGGACCAGGGGACGGTCAGCTCGCCGAGGCGCGAGCGCGCCCGGCCGCCCAGCGGCGGGAAGACGGCCACCGGCCAGGTCGCGGCCAGCTGGGCGACAGCGGCCATCCAGCGCTGCCGTACCCCGTAGGCGCCGTACGGCGCGCAGACGTCCCAGGCGTGGTCGAGATCGCGCAGCAGGGCGTGGATCCGCTCGCCCGGCACGTTGCGGTGGATCAGCACCTTGGGCAGGCGCTCGGCCAGGGCCGAGGGGCGGTCGAACCCGGCGAACCGGGTGGCGAGGGTGAGGGTCACCGGCCCGTCGGCGTTCAGCCCCACCCAGGCGGCGCGGTGACCGATCTCCGAGCAGGTGCCCTCCACGACCGCCCCACCGGGGGCCAGGCGGGAGCGCAGCATGTCCCATGCCCGCCACGCCTCGTCCTCGTCGTACTGACGCAGCACGTTGAAGGCGCGCACCAGCAACGGCGGCCGGGGCACCGGCAGCTCGAATCCGCCCAGCACGAACGACAGACCCGGCCGCTCGTACGGCAGCGCCGCGGCGACCCGCGCCGGATCGATCTCCACGCCGATCACCTCCACGCCCGGGTTGATCCGGCGCAGCCGCGTGAAGAGCTCCAGGGTCGTCACCGGCGACGCGCCGTAGCCGAGGTCGACGACCACGGGCCGGTCGGCGGAGGCGAGCATGCGGCCGTGAACGGCGATGATCCAACGGTCGACCCGGCGCAGCCGGTTGTGTCCGGTGGTTCCCCGGGTGATGGTGCCCACCGGACGGCGCGTGCGTGACCCGGCGGGCGTGACCGCCGTGTGCCGCATTCACCGCCCTTTCCGTTGCCACACCCATCTTGCCAGGCCCTCGAGGTGAGGTTTACCGGCCTTTTCGGTCAAGCCTCGGGAATCGTGGATGCTTTTGTCGGGTTAAAGCGCTCGGAGGTGGTGTTGTCGTGAGGCGACGGCGTGTGAACCGGGTGGCGACCATCAGCATGCACACGTCCCCTCTGGACCAACCCGGAACCGGAGACGCCGGGGGCATGAACGTCTACATCGTGGAGTCGGCCAAACGGCTCGCTCAGCTCGGCATCGAAGTGGAGATCTTCACCCGGCAGACCGCCCGCGACCTGCCGCCCGAGGTCGAGCTCGCACCCGGCGTCACCGTCCGGCACGTCACCGCCGGGCCGTACGAGGAGCTGGACAAAGAAGACCTGCCCGGCCAGCTGTGCGCCTTCCTGTCCGGCGTGCTGCGCACCGAGGCCGCCTACGACCCCGGCCGCTACGACGTCATCCACTCCCACTACTGGCTGTCCGGCCAGGTCGGCTGGCTCGCCAAGGAACGGTGGGGGGTGCCGCTGGTCCACACCATGCACACCATGGCCAAGGTGAAGAACCTGCTGCTCGCCGACGGCGACAAACCGGAACCGAACGCCCGGGTGCTCGGCGAGGAGCAGGTCGTCGAGGTCGCCGACGGCCTCGTCGCCAACACCGCCGCCGAGGCCGGTGAGCTGATCGACCTGTACGGCGCAGACCCCTCCCGGGTCGCCGTGGTCAACCCGGGCGTGAACCTGTCGCTGTTCCGGCCCGGTCCCCAGGACGCGGCCCGCCGCAGGCTCGGTCTGCCGTCCGACGCCCACCTTCTGCTCTTCGTCGGCCGCGTCCAGCCGCTCAAAGGGCCCGACGTGCTGCTGCGCGCCGCCGCCGAGATGCTCGCCGAAGATCCCGGCCTGCGTGGAAAGCTGGTCGTGGCCTGCGTGGGCGGGCCGAGCGGGACCGGTCGCGCCCGCCCCTCCCTCCTCGCCGACATGGCTCGCTCGCTGGGCATCGACGACGTCGTACGGCTGGTGCCCCCGGTCCCGCAGGCCGAGCTGGCCGACTGGTACCGCGCGGCGGACGTGACCGCCGTGCCGTCGCACAACGAATCCTTCGGCCTGGTCGCTCTGGAGTCCCAGGCGTGCGGCACGCCGGTGGCCGCCGCGTCCGTGGGCGGACTGCGCACCGCCGTACGCGACGGCGTGTCCGGGCTGCTCGTCGAGGGACACGATCCCGTCGAGTGGGCGCGGGTGCTCCACCGGTTCGTGCGCGAGCCGCGGCTCCGCGCCGACCTGGCGGCGGGCGCGGTCAAGCACGCCGAGGCCTTCGGCTGGTCGGCCACTGCGGCCCGGCTGGCCGAGGTGTACGCCCGGGCGATGGCGCGGCTGCACCGCACACCCATCGCGATCACCTCGTAAGGTGTCCGGATGACCGTAGCGGATGTGGTGGAAGCGGCGCTGAACAGCGCCGAGGTCTCCTACGAGAAGCCCAGGCCCGGAGCCTTCCTGGTCCGGCTGCCCGGACAGCACAAACTGGCCACGATGACCTGGCTCATCGTCGGCGACCGCGTGCTGCACGTGGAGGCGTTCTTCTGCAGGCGGCCCGATGAGAACCACGCCGAGTTCTACCGCTGGCTGCTGGCCAAGAACGGCTCCATGTACGGCGTGCACTTCGCGGTCGACGAGATGGGCGACGTCCATCTGGTGGGGCGGGTGCCGCTGGCGGCGGTGTCGGAGGAGGAGATCGACCGGCTGCTGGGCTGCGTGCTGACCTACTCCGACGAGTCCTTCGACCGGGCGCTGGAGATCGGCTTCGCCTCCTCGATCCGGCGCGAGTGGGAGTGGCGCGCCGCCCGCGGCGAGTCGCTGGCCAACCTCCAGGCGTTCGCCCGTTTCGCCGACCCCCAGCGGCGCTGATCCGCACAGCCGTCCGGCGTAGGCGAACCCCGCCGGCCCGGCGACGGACCCCGCGGGCGAGCCCCGCCGAGGAGCCGTCTGCCCGCCTATAGGCTGTCGCCATGGCGACTTTGGTGCTGTTGCGACACGGTGAGAGCGACTGGAACGCGAAAGGGCTGTTCACCGGGTGGGTGGACGTCCGGCTCTCGCCCGCCGGCGAGGCCGAGGCCCGGCGGGGCGGACAGTTGCTGGTCGAGGCCGGACTGCGGCCCGACGTGGTACACACGAGCGTGCTGAGCCGGGCCATCCAGACGGCGAACCTGGCGCTCGAAGCGGCCGACCTGCTGTGGCTGCCGGTACGGCGATCCTGGCGGCTCAACGAGCGTCACTACGGCGCGCTCCAGGGCAAGAACAAGGCCCAGACGCGTGAGGAGTTCGGCGAGGAGCAGTTCATGCTCTGGCGGCGCTCCTACGACACCCCGCCCCCGCCGATCGCCGACGACGACGAGTACAGCCAGGTGAACGACCCGCGTTACGCGACGCTCCCGCCGGAGCTGATGCCGCGCACCGAGTGCCTCAAGGACGTCGTGG
>Ga0079224_100015009_pt1 | contig 10836 bp, 12 predicted proteins | sample Stecom2015_FD_80414 | JGI IMG/M metagenome (GOLD analysis project Ga0079224, IMG submission 80414) | Agricultural soil microbial communities from Utah to study Nitrogen management - Steer compost 2015 | ecosystem: Environmental > Terrestrial > Soil > Agricultural land | place: USA: Utah...
AAACGGATAAACCAGCCGTTGCACGGGGCTCGATAACGGGTTTCCCCCTGCCTGAAATTAACTCGATGCTCACGCCTTCGACTCAGCTTGTCATCGAGAAAGGTGACATGGAAAATCTGAGCTTTCAATTCTCATTCGACAAAAATCAGTCTGCTGGAGAACTTCAACTAAACTACCGTGATTTGAAGCTGGTTCAACTCAAGGACGCGCCCGACGGTTCAACAAACGACACAACCAAAGACAATCTCAAGACGTTCATCATGAACCTGTTTGTGTTTCGAAAGCATATGGATGAACGCGTGCCGGAAGAAAAGCGAACCGGAACGATCGGCTTCAAGCGCGACGCAAACCGCTCGGTTTTCAATTACTGGGTCAAGTCACTCGTATCGGGTATCAAAGCGGCCTATAATCTGCCGGATCAAGGCTCTAACGTAGGAAAATCGCCGAAGGAAATTCGGAGGGAAGAACGGATCGCACGACGCGAGGCCCGGAAAGCGAGACAGGCAGAGAAGCAAAGAAACAGGGGATAAGCCGTCAAAACGGCTTATAGATAATCCTTCAGGTTGTTTAAACGCAGTGGCTTTTCCAACACATTGACAGCATTGGATCCCCGGTCTTTCAGATCGGGAGGCAGATAATCATACGCGCTGATGAGATTGATCTTGCAGGTGGGATATTCTTCAAGAAGGAACTCCATTTGCTCCCATCCCAAACCGTCAGGAAGGTTGTTATCGATGAATACAACGTCGGGTGATACCTCCTTAATCAGCGACAATCCCGCTCCTAGTGTATTTGCCAAAAAGACTTCGTGATTCAGGTCCAGAAAATACCGCTCCATGAGATGACAAAGATCCTCCTCGTCGTCTATGATAACTATTTTCTTTCTGGCCATCGTGTGAAATTATTATTTATCGTCAAAACAGGCAAATCTAACGACTATTTACCCCAAATATTATACCCTTTGCTCTATCATCGTTTTTTGCATTTCTGACGCGCTTTTTCAGGAACAGTTTTTTAACGAAGCATCTATATCGTAAACAATAACTCTTGCAATATGAACTCAACAAGCAAAACGATTTTGGCAGTTATGGGAGCCGCCGCGGTCGGAGCAGTGATCGGTCTGCTGGTAGCACCTGAGAAAGGAAGCGAACTCAGAAAGAAAATCCAGAGCCGGACCGACGATTGGACCCATCAACTTCAGGACCTCCTCGCTCAGGGACGCGAACAACTGAACACATTGAAGAACAAGGCCGCCGCAGAGACGAACACCTCTTCATCTTCAACGTTCGCTTCAGGTACGGAAGACGCAATGACCAACGTGCGCGAGCGAATCTGATTCGCCAACAACCACTATCTGGAAGTCCGCAACGCAGCGACCAATCGTTGATTTGCCGGACTTCCATTTTTTTGGACCACTACGTAAAAAACAACTCCATGACACCTCCAGAGAAGAAACGAAATCCGTCGAAAGATCCCGTCAAACAACAGCAACGCAGGCCGGCTGAGGCCGAACGAACCGATGCGGAGAACGTTGCCAAACGCGATGGGGACCCCAGTCAGCCCGGACAGCTCTTAGAAAACCGCACTCCCGACGAGAAAACCATTACCAATCACGACGAACAGGAACGTATCACCAACAATGAAGATGAGAGAAATGCGGGAGACTTTTAACCCGTATTCAACGGTTTCCCTGTCGTGCCACGGCAGTGGCACAATCTTTTATTTTTCCGGGAGGGACCGACTCAGAAATGACCGTCGGATATATACTCTTGTAAGAACTATCCTAACGAGAGACTTGGGAAGGGCTGCCTTAAAAGCAGCCTTTTTCATTATGCCTGGTTAAAGGTGATAATGAACGTCGTTCCCACCTGCACCTTGGATTTGACCTCAACGGATACATTATGCGCCTGCAGTATATTCAGCGTCGACGCCAACCCCAACCCTATACCGTTGCGCTTTGAAGTAAAATAGGGCTCAAAAAGCTTGGAAAGGTTCTCCTGCGGAATACCGCAACCGTTGTCAGAAATTTCCAGGCTGTAATTCTCTTCACTGTTAACAACCGAGATAATAAGCTCTCCCTGGTCATGGTCAATCGCTTCAATCGCATTGATGATGATGTTCAGTAGTGCAATCTTCAGCTTCTCCTTGTCCGCCAGAACATAACACGGAACATCGGGATAGTTTACCGAAAGCTTGATCTGCTTTAGCGTCAATCTGTCGAGGGCAATACCGATTGTCTCATCAACGGCAGTCTGAAGAATTACGCGGTCGAAGACCATCTCGGAAGGCTTCGACGATGTCAATAGCTCCGTTATCAGGTCATTGATCCGCTTCCCATTACGATCGATAATATCAATATAAACACGTTCCTCATCCCGCGTCATAGACGCAAGCTGCTCCAGTGACATGTGAATATTGCTCAGGGGATTTCTTACTTCGTGCGCCAGGGTGCGAACCAAACGCCCTGTCGCCGCAAGTTTCTCGGCAAGCAAAGTAGCGCGTTCCGTCTTCTTCTGATTCGTGATATCGTGCAGAATACCCTGCACGTAGCGGTTGTTGTTGTTATCAAGCTCGATCGACAAATAAAGGATACAGTTCCGACGCTTTCCCTTGGCGTTGACCACCTCCAACTCGAGATCGTTCACCTGTCCCGTGTCTTTCAGACGGGCGCGGATGGAAGCCCGAATACTTTCACTATCGATAAACTGATAGAGCGTATGCTTTACGAGCTGCGGCTTCTCCGTCGCCATCAGGTTCACCATGGCCGCATTCACATCCTTGAAAACCAACGACAAATCAGCGGTAAAAACCGCCTCCTTAGACTTCTCAAAAATATTCCGATACTTCCTCTCATTAGCGCGAAGCGCTTTGGTAGACGCAGCGCGCTCGAGTGCATACCGGATGCCCCGCTCAAGTTTCTCCGCTGTCAATTCCGACTTCACGAGGTAATCGACTGCCCCCATTTGCATCGCCTGCTTGTCGATTGCCGAATTCCCCTTACCTGTGAGGAGAATAATCGGTTCCTCGCAATTGAGTTTCATTGCCTCAGCGAGCAAGTCGATTCCCGTCTTGGCGCCGAGTCGATAGTCAACGAAATACAGGTGAAACTTTTTGGCAGCGATATACTCGAGGGCTGTGTTGTAATTATAACACCATTGGATTTCAAACGTCCGATCTTCAATACTGTTAATAAAGCCGCTGGTCAGAATGAAATCATCCTCATCATCGTCAATTATACAGATCTTCACAGGTTGCGATGAGTCGACCATTATAGCTAAGTCTGATTCGCGGGGAGAATCACGGAGAAGGTCGCTCCTTCGTCCGGCCTGCCTTCGGCGAAAATAAATCCATTATACTTTTCGACGATCTTCTTGCAGATCGCCAGGCCGATGCCCGACCCTGGATACTCCGCTTTTCCATTAAGTCTCTGGAATATCTGAAAAATACGATCAGCATACTCCGGCTCGAAACCAATTCCGTTATCCGCGATATTGACGCAATAAAGGTCCAGCCCTGCCGGGAGCTGCAACCGCGCTCGCATTTCACCCGACAATCTGGAACCCTCGATCGTTACCTTCGGGACAACGCCTTGCCGACGAAATTTCAGGGCATTGGATAGGATGTTGACGAACAGCTGCTTCATGTCGGAAGAAGAGGCCTTAACAAGGGGAAACTCACCGTTCACCTCGATAACCGCTCCCGTTTCTTCTATATTGAGTTCGAGATCGGTGCACGCAGCGTCTATTGCCGCTTGAAGCTCGACATCCTCAAGTTCAGTCGGCCGGCGATTGACCCGTGAAAAGTCGAGGAGGTTTTCGATCAAGGTTCGCATGTTTGCCGCCGATGCAAGTATCCTGCTGATAAACAGCGATCCTTCCTGATCGAGGCTATCGCCGTACTTCGATTTCAGCCGCTCACTGAACATCGAAATTTTTCGAAGAGGCTCCTGCAGGTCATGTGAAGCAACGTAAGCAAACTCTTCGAGGTCGCGATTTGATCGATTAAGTTCGTTGATACTTCGCTCCTGTTCCCGCTCAAAGTTACGCAATGCGGTAACATCGCGGTTGATACAAAGCAGCTTGACGGAGCCATCAAGTGGATCCACGACCACTCTGCCCTTTGCCGATATCTGCTTCAATTCACCCGCCCGCGTTCGCACCGAGAATTCCTGCGAGAAACCTGTCTTGTGGGCGAGGGCTTGTTCAATAGCCTCCTGTAGGGGCTCACGGCAGTCGTCGGTTACATGGCCGAGGAAAAATTCGATCGAATCCATACCGGCTACGGGCCCGTCGGGGTATCCTAAAACGGTACGAAGTCCCGACGTCCAGACGACCCGACCGCTCTTGTCGTCAAGGGTCCAACTGCCGAACTGGAGGAGTTCTTCCGTCTCGTCGAGCAGTTCCCGGATGATTTCGTCTTCCTGAATATTCTTCAAATTGCCTCCGGTGTCAGTAGCGATAACAAGGAAATTCAGTTTACGGCTCACACGCGTTTTCCATTGACGCGATCCGCTCTCTCACTACCTTCGAGCTGCTTCAGAGTTCCTGATTATTCAAGTCCTTATATTGTTTGATCTTATTGTAGAGCGTTTTCCGGTCGATCTTGAGCAGCTTGGCCGCTTTGCTCTTATTGAAATCTACCTTCTTGAGCGTCTCCAGGATCCATTCATACTCGGCGTCGATGCTCACGCTTTTCAAGCCTGCCTCGCGCATCGGCGTAGCCGGTCCTGAGGCGAACGAGTCCCGTCCCGCGGTTACCGGAACCTGGTCACCCGCATTCTCAAACTGTAACTTGCGGTAATTGACAAGCTCGAAAGGGATACTCTTGATGTCAATAACACTGCTATCGGCCATCAATGTCGCCCTTTTCACGACATTCTTGAGTTCGCGAAGGTTCCCATGCCACACATACTTCTTGAATACGTCTTCGACCTCAGGCGAGAATCGCTTGACGTTCTTACCCAACTCCTTATTCGTTTGCTGGAGGAAGTGGTTGGCAAAAACCATAATATCATTGACGCGTTCCCTAAGCGGAGGCACATTGATCTGAAATTCATTAAACCGGTGATATAAGTCTTCCCGGAACTGTCCACTACGGCAGGCATCCCATAACTTCTTGTTACTGGCTACGATGATACGGACGTCGAGATCGATGTCCTTGATGCCTCCTACGCGCCGCATCTTCCTTTCCTGAACAACCCGTAGCAGCGTGACCTGAACATCATACGGCAGGTTGGAAATCTCGTCAAGGAATATCGTTCCTCCATTGGCCAGTTCAAAGCTTCCGCTCTTTTGGCCGATCGCACCTGTAAACGATCCCTTCTCGTGACCAAAGAGTTCACTACCGGCGAGCTCGCGCGATAACGTTCCGCAGTCGATCGCAATAAAGGGTTTGTGCGCACGCTTACTCCTCTTGTGTATCTCCTGGGCGATCACCTCCTTACCACTGCCACTCTCACCGTAAATAATGATGCTGTAGTTGGTCGGAGCGACGAGGTCGATCTGGTTAAGGATATTCTTGAAGTCGGGGCTATCTCCGAAAATATAGCTCGTCGTATCGGACTGACGCTTCGCGGACGAAGTTTTATCATCGCGCGACGTATCATCTTCCGCCACAGCTTCTTCCGAGCCGGACGACTTCTCTTCGGTTGATTTGGTTAGCGCTTTCCGTATAGTCAGCAGAATTTCATCCGGAAGCAGCGGTTTGGTCACATAGTCCATAGCGCCGAGCTTCATGACTTCGACCGCAGTTTTGATATTGCTATACCCTGTGATGATAATCACCGGTACAGACGGATTCATCTCTTTGATTTTTTTGAGAATAGAACTACCGCTCATATCCTCCAGGCGAAAATCACAGAGAATTAAATCAGGCTCAAGCGTTTCCAATATCTCGAGTGCCGCTTTTCCCGAGGTTGCATCTATGACTTCGAATCCATGCTTCGAGAGAAATCTTTTGAGTACAAAACATAAGTCCTTATCATCGTCAACGATTAATATTTTTTCCATGGGCCTGTCTTAATTATCGCAAAATTAAAAGTTCGTTTTTTCCTCAGGCCAAAAACGCGCGCATCTGTGCAGCCGGAATGTGCAGCTGTTCGCGGTATTTGGTTACTGTCCGACGGGCAATCTCGAACCCGCGCTTTGCCAACACTTTAACGAGCTGCTGGTCAGAGTAGGGACACTTCTTATCCTCGGAAGCAATCACTTCCTGAATTGTTTTCTGAATTACTTTGTTGCTCACCACTTCTCCCTTGTGGTTTGCGATCCCCTCGGTAAACAACGACTTTAACAAGACATTTCCAAAATTCGTTTGCACGTATTTGTTACACGTAATACGTGACACTGTCGAGATATCGACACCAACCATATCAGCAATGTTCTTCAGAATCATCGGTTTTAGCTTGGTGATATCCCCTTCCTGAAAGTATTCATGCTGAAGGCGAACAATCGCTTCCATCACTTTTAACATCGTCGACTCGCGTTGTCGAATGGCATTTACAAACCACTCGGCAGCATTCAATTTGCTCTTCAGATATTGCTTCGATCGGTTGTCTGTCTGGCTTTTCTCCGTGTCGTAAACCATCTTCTTCCACGAAGAGCTGATGCTTAACTTTGAAGAACGCTCACGGGCCAATGACACATGCATAACGCCATCTTCCTGCGTCAGGACGAAATCGGGCAATATGGCTTCCGTCTGCGACATGAGGTTGCTGGCTGCTACCGGTTTAAGCTTAAGTCCACTCAGCATGTGAAAGACTTCTTTGAGATCCTCTTCTTCGATCTTGAGATCATTGATGATCTTCTCAAAGTTCCGGTGCATTAATTCACCGTAGTAGTTCTCAAGGATACATAGCGCCAACTTTACCTGGGGCGTACAAGGCAGTCCCTTTAACTGGAGCGCCAGACATTCTTTGATGTTCGCTGTTCCCACCCCGACGGGATCAAGTTGTTGGATCACGCAGATGATGCGTTGTACAGTATCTGGTTCAACCCACTTCGAATATTTCATCGAAAAATCGTCAGCAATATTCTCGGCGGTAAACTCCAGAAATCCCTCGTCCGTCAAGCTATCAATAACAAAGTTGCCCACCTCTGTTTCCAGATCGGACAAGCGCTGCAGGGCCAACTGGCTCTTTAATTCTTCCCTGAAGTCTTCTACGGCAACGATCGGTTTCTCCAATGGAGCTTGAGTTTGAAAATGTTGTGCGTTCTCGGTTCGGTAATCGGGAATGTCATCATAACCGTACTCTTCCCAATCTTTGTAATCCTGCGCTGCCTCCTGTGCAGGCGTCTCAAAATTGCTGTCCTCGTCGGCCTTCTCTTCGATCAACGGGTTCTCTTCAAGTTCATTCTGAATACGCTGCTCGAGCTCGATGGTATTCAGGTGCAGAAGCTGCAGCATTTGCAAATGCTGCGGGTGAATCTTCAATTGCTGCTTTTGGGTCAGGTTCTGATATAGCATAACGTAAACAGGATCGGTGAATACTGTCTCTCCTGATTGCAAGCTTGGAACCAATTTTCACCGAAAGCGCCACAATTGACGCAAAGCGTTGAAAACCAAAATACTGCAAGAATCGTACAACGGCCGCCAAGTGGGGACATCATTGAAAGGTGTAGAATCATTTCCCACCTGCCGTTAACTAAAGATAGGTCATTGTGGACAAAATTCCACACCAAAGCCAAGGCATCACACACAAAAAAATTGGTGAGATACTGGTTTTTGCGCTTCCGCGTTGTCCTCTCCCCTAAGGAAGCTCCGGATTAACGAAGTGCGTAACTCAACAAAATTTTGGAAAAACGGAGTGCCGAGGACCGCGTAGAGCAGTCATTTCGACGAGTTGTTTGATGGACGATGCGTGGCATAGGTTTAGTCGCTAACACCCATGTGTCACCAAATACCTAACGTTATGTTACGCTGGACTTTAACCTTCTTAGTGATTGCGCTGATCGCGGCCGTGTTCGGTTTTACGGGAATCGCCTCAGGAGCTGCATCCATTGCGAAGATTATATTTTACATCTTCCTGGTATTCTTCGTAATCTCCCTGATCGCCGGAGCTTTCCGACGGTCGTCTGATTAGCGGCCGATTATGCCCCATTGAAAGTGCATGAAAGTGCAGTCCCCGGACTGCACTTTCAATGGGCTACCTGAGCGGTGCCCCGTCGATGCAGATCACCCGTATTTGGCATTGATGTCACTTCTGTCTCTTCCCGTTTAATAATTCTCACAGCCGTCTTGTCGGGCTTGATTCCTCCTCCAACACGTGTCGCGAAGACCTTGGTAAACTGAGCTCCGAAATACAGGATTATCGAGCTGTAATATACCCACAGCAGGATGGCAACGATGGAGGCGGCAGCGCCATAAGTAACGCCCAAATCCGAGTTTCCGAGATAGAATCCGATAGCGAATTTACCCAACAAGAAAAGGACCGCAGTGAACATCGCTCCGACAAAGGCGTCTCGCCACCGGATTTTCGCATCAGGCAACACCCGGAAAATTATAGCAAACAGCGAAGTGATGACGGCAAAAAGAACTACATAGTTCAAGAGCTGGAAAACCATCACAAGTTCAGCATCAAAGAAGCTGTTCAAATAGTCGCGCATAACGTCGACCAACGCATGAACAATCAGAGATACCATCAGCAGAAATCCCAGGCTAATTACAAGCGAAAATGAAATGAGACGATTGAGGGCCCATTTCACCAGTCCGCGTTTGGGCTTACTACGGATCGACCAGATGTAGTTAATGGAGTCCTGCATCTCCGTAAAAATCCCTGTTGCCCCCATAAACAGCATGACAAATCCGATCACAGCCCCGCTTCGGCTAAACTGCGATTTTTCCAGGTTGCTGATAATATCCTGAATCTGAAGAGCGGCTGCCTCGCCAACAAAGCCGCCTATCTGCTCGTGTATACGCCCTTCAACCGCGTCTTTCCCGTAGAAAATACCTACAAGTGAAATAACAACGAGCAAAAGTGGCCCCAGAGAAAATACGGTGTAGTACGATAGCGAAGCACTGAGTTTCATCCCCCGGTCGCCGAAGAACTCAGTACCTGACTCGACAAGTATTTTACCCAGCTTACGAACTGCCATGGGTTGTATCCATCTTTTGTATCGAATCAACTTCTACGATAAACGCTGAAACTTCCTCTGCTGCATACGCGCCGAATCCATCGACAAGGGTACCCTTAGTCCCATCATCGGTTTCAATCACGTAAAGAACGCTGTTGTCGCCCGGGTCTGACTGACCTTCAAATCGATAAAAATTGATAATCCGAATTTGCTCGGGACCGTAGCCCTTACGATTATCGTATGGTCTGAGCTGTCCCTCCACTACTCGGAAATCTTCCTTATAGCCTTCTCCTCTAACGTAGTTGAGACACGACGAAAGGTTCTTCAACCACGGAATTTCCGGCTTCTCCGGTGTCACTGGTGCTTGCATATCAATTCAGTTTAAGATCAATACTTTTGTTGGGTTATGACACAGTTTCGTGCATTTCGCGATATCGCTTCACAACATCGCGAGACGTCTGGACGTTCTGTCGTTGTTCTTCCAGGAGCGTCCTTACTTCGGGGGGCAAGGGACGCGACGAACTCAACGCTGTCTCATAGGCGCGAAGGGCGGCATCTTCGCCGAACTCACAAAGAGAGAGGACCGATTTACGATCACGGGCAGCCAGCGTCGAACGAATATCCATCCAAAGGCGGTAAAACTTTCCCGCCTGCGTTGTACTGGTAGCCGGGGTCCCACCATGGTTGCGTACTTCCGTCGACAAAGTATTCGCGTATTGAAGGCTTGTGTTCGCCATGTTGGTAAACAGGGTTTTCAGATCAAGATCTGCTGGTTTCAACTCCTCCACAGCCTTCCGGTAACCGTCTGTCCGATCGTGATTGATCCGGATCAGGTCGTTAAGTACTCCTATCAATTCGTCGCTATTGTCCGCCATAACTCATATTCAACTTGCTTCACATTGCCCCCAACAACTCCACCCCTACTGCGACAAAACTATGCCACGCCTTTTCTTATCACCAGGGCATTTGAAGCGTCCATACCTCAATCTGTGGAAATATAGCCACAGCATTTACCGCACAAATGCCGCTCTACCGGCTTTTCGTGGACGACTGCAGCTATGGCACAGTATTTAAACCTTATCAACCAGCAGGTAACGGCGACTTTCACGGATGAGGGGACGATATATGAAGACACTACTTAGAATTTTCGCACTGATTATTGTAACCGGCTTAATGATTTCCATTTCCGGTTGTTCGAATGATCGCAGAGGAGATGGACGGGACGACGTTGCCGAAGGTTTTGACCGGGAAAAGCGGGAGTTACAGCGCGACTTGCGTGAATTACGCCGCGATATCGATAAAGAAATCGGAAAGCTCGAGACGCGTCTCGAGCGTAATACCGACGAAGATCGGGTTGAGATAGAGAAAGCGCATCGCGACCTCAATGAGGAGCGCAGTCGGGTTGACAAAGCCCTTGAAGATGTGGAGGACGCTACAGAAGAAACGTGGGCCGATGTAAAAGTGGCAGCGCGTAATACTTCACAGGAAGTACAAGCCGCCTTCCGCGAAATGGGGAACCAATTAGAGGCGCTGTTTGAAGACAAGGATACAGATACACAACAAGAGTAGTTGTTTATAGTCAGGTTTTAGCTAGTGGGGTTTAAAAGTCGCTATCACTTGTGGTAGCGGCTTTTTTTTTGCAGAAAAAAAAAGCCGGGTTTCCCCGGCCTCTATTCACATCTCTTCCTGGTTCGCTGCCTGGTTAATGTTACTCTCGGCGAGCTGGGTAAGAAGTTCGTCTGTTTCCTTTTCCTCCTCAAGGGTT
>Ga0079224_100015010_pt1 | contig 10835 bp, 10 predicted proteins | sample Stecom2015_FD_80414 | JGI IMG/M metagenome (GOLD analysis project Ga0079224, IMG submission 80414) | Agricultural soil microbial communities from Utah to study Nitrogen management - Steer compost 2015 | ecosystem: Environmental > Terrestrial > Soil > Agricultural land | place: USA: Utah...
TCATCTGCCTGATCTGTCCTTTTCGCTCAATGCAAGCGAAGGCAAAACGCTGACTGAACAGGCAGTAAAAGGCAAAGTCGTGATGCTGTTTTTCGGTTATGCCAGTTGCCCGGACATTTGCCCGACGACCATGGCGCAATTGTCCGAAGTAATGCAGCAGCTGGGGCCCAAGGCCAAAGAAGCGCAGATTCTCTTCATCAGTGTCGATCCGCACCGAGACACGCCTGAAGTGCTGCAGGCGTATGTCAATGCATTCAATAATGGCGCGATCGGGCTGACCGGCACCGAGCAGCAGATCGCCTCCGTGGCGCGCCGCTATCGTGTAGCCTATCAAATCAGCAAGCCCAAGGATGCCAGCAATCCAGAGGCCTATGAAGTGATGCATGGTCGCGGCATTTATATTTTCGATAAAGACGGGCACGCCCGCTATCTGGCTTCGGACAGCGAAACACCGGAGCAGGTAACGGAAAAAATCCGCACATTACTCTGAGTCCGACATACCCGCCATTGCCGGCAATCGGCCGCCTTATCGACCCTGTCTGTTTCAGTACCGATAATGACGCCTGCGGCAATGCACGCCGCTGCGACACGACCAGCAACGCAGGCAGTCGGGCCGGTGCCGTTGAATGCAGCAACTGGCGCTGTCTGCATACTATTGCCCGGTTCGCGTCTTGCGCCACACCGTCCTTCCCACTCGTCTTCGCCACTCGTCTTCGCCACTCATCATCGCCGCTCATCATCGCCGGCCATTACCGCTGACAACCGCTCATCAGCATCCAACATTTCATGGCAGTCGTGCGTCAGCCGCCGTGACAAAAGCGGATACGCGGCAACAACGCACGCATTTTGGTAAACTGGCATTTACCTGTAATCAACATTGACCTGGGAAAGCTATGATCACATTACACCATCTGGAAGCCTCGCGTTCATTCCGCATCATCTGGCTGTTGGAAGAACTTGAGCTGAGTTACCAGATTGAGCGTCACGAGCGTCATCCGGAAACCATGCGAGCGCAGAGCTCCCTGAAGGCAGTGCATCCCCTGGGAAAAGCGCCTGTGCTCTGCGACAACGGCTTTACCCTGATCGAATCCGGCGCCATTATCGAGTATTTGCTTAACCGCTATGACAATCGCGGATTGCGTCCACCTATCTGCTCTGAAGACTACCTGCGCTATTCGCAATGGATGCATTTTGCCGAAGGTTCGCTCATGCCGCCGGCGCTGCTCACGCTGGTGCTCAACAAAATGGCCAATGCCCGCGTGCCCTTTTTTGCGCGCTCCATTGTGAAAAAAACCGTAAATGGCACACTCGAGAGCTTTGTCATGCCTGACCTGAACGTCAAGCTGGATTTTCTTGACACCGAACTGGGCAATACCGGCTGGTTCTGTGGCAGTCACTTCAGTGCCGCCGATATCCAGATGGGATTCGCGCTGCAGGTTTTACACGGTCGAGGTCTCGTGGGTGAAAACCTGCTCAACCTTAAGGCTTTTCTGGAAGCCATTCGATTGCGGCCGGCTTATCAGCGTGCAAAAGAAAAGGCAGGCCTGCTGACGCTGTCCCTGCCCGGAAAAACGGAAGCCCAGGAGCCCGTGGTAGCGCCACCGGCCGACACCACGAGTGCAACAGAGTCCACCGACGCAACCCGATAGAAGTCGCTTTGCACAAGTGACGCTTTAACGACGGCGCAAAAAAGCGATCGTCATACATAAGTAATGATGCAGACGCGGCGGGAGCGGGAGCTGAAGCCGCCCGCCAGCACCGCCCAATTACAATATTGCAATTGCAATTGCCACGAGCCCACTCACAGCGCCTGAATGGCTGGAGCATGAAACAGTCAGCCGGCCCTCGCCCTTCAGGTTGGCTCGTCCGGCCGTTCCAGCCCATATATTCTGCACAGGACATCGTGCCCGTGCAGCATACCGGCCGATCGGCTTTACCAGCGCACAGGATCAGGGCGCATGTTCACGATAAAACACAAGGCCATTGATCACTCGCCAATGCGCACCCCCATTGATGACGAGACCGTCTCAATGACCCAGATAGGCTTTGCGCACGTCATCGTTCACCAGCAGATTGGCGCCCGTGTCGGCCAGAACAACACTGCCCGTTTCAAGTACGTAACCACGATCGGCTACCTTCAACGCTTTATGAGCGTTCTGTTCCACCAAAAACACCGTCACGCCCTGATCACGTATGGTCTGAATAATTTCAAAAATCTGCGCAATAATCAGTGGCGCAAGACCAAGCGTAGGTTCGTCCAACAGCAATAAGCGCGGTTTGCTCATCAGCGCCCGGCCAATGGCCAGCATCTGCTGCTCACCGCCCGACATCGTGCCTGAACGTTGCGACGCCCGCTCTCTCAGGCGGGGAAACAGTTCGAATACATGATCAATACCCTGCTCTATCTCTTCACGCGGCAGGAAAAAGCCGCCCATTTTCAAATTATCCAGCACGGTCAGGTCTGGAAAGACGCGACGCCCTTCCGGCGACACCGCGATACCCCGGCGCATGATCAGCGATGTGGACTCGTTGGTAATATCCTGATCCAGAAACCGGATCGTGCCTGACGAAGCCCGTGGATTGCCACAAACGGTCATCAGCAATGTGGTTTTCCCAGCTCCGTTGGCGCCGATCAGCGTGACGATTTCCCCTTCATTGACTTCAATAGACACCGCATTGAGCGCCTGGATGGCGCCATAGTGTGTACTTACATTGTCCAGTTTCAGCATCTTATTCTTCTCCCAGGTATGCCTTGATGACCCGAGGATCAGCGCGTACCTGTTCGGGCGCCCCGGTCACGATCGGCTTGCCATGTTCCATTACCAGGATTCTGTCGGATATGCCCATAATCAGACTCATATCGTGCTCAATCAGCAATACTGACAAATCAAACTCGTGACGCAGACGATTGATCAGGCCTGCCAGATCCTTCTTTTCCTGTGGATTGAGCCCGGCTGCCGGTTCATCCAGCAACAGCAAAGTCGGCTTGGTGATCATGCAACGCGCAATTTCCAGCCTGCGCTGATGACCATATGCCAGCGTGCCGGCTTCGCGATTCGCATACTCGCGAATACCCATGAAATCAAGCCAGAACAGCGCTGCCTCCAGGGTCTTGCGCTCTGCGCGGCGGTACGAAGGCAAATTCAGCAAACCAGCCAGAAAATTGGACTCGTGCTGGGTATGCTGGGCCACCAGGAGATTTTCCAGCGCCGTCAGCGTCTTGAACAATCGCACGTTCTGAAAGGTGCGCACCACGCCGCGCTGGGCCACCTTGTGGCTGGGCAAACCGGTCAGCGCCTTCCCATGCAATTGAATACTACCCTCTGTGGGCTTGTAAAAACCACTAATGCAGTTAAAAACCGTGGTCTTGCCAGCGCCATTCGGGCCGATAATGGCAAAGACCTCGTTCTTTTGCACTTGCAGGCTGACCGAATCGACAGCCAGCAGGCCGCCAAAACGCATTTTAAGAGATTCAACACGCAGGACTACATCCGTCATTTTCCAATCTCCACATGAGGACGTTTGACCGGCAGCAGACCCTGCGGACGCCAGATCATCATCAGCACCATCACCAGACCAAATATCAGCATCCGATATTCGGCAAACTGACGCGCCAGCTCAGGCAATACCGTCAATGCGATGGCTGCCAGAATCACGCCGATCTGCGAGCCCATTCCACCCAATACGACAATGGACAGGATCAGCGCTGACTCAATAAACGTAAAGGACTCGGGATTAACCAGGCCTTGGCGCGCCGCGAAAAAAGCGCCGCCAAAGCCGGCAAACATGGCTCCCAGGGTAAACGCGGACAATTTGATTTTTGTGGGATTCATACCCAGGGACCGGCAGGCGATTTCGTCTTCACGCAACGCTTCCCAGGCACGGCCGACGGGCATGCGGATCAGCCTGGCCGATATAACAAATGTAATTACCGCAAGCACCAGCGCCATTAGATAAAGATAGATCACCACATCTACGGTTTCGAACTTCCAGCCCATTAAATCATGGAAGGTTTGCTCGCCTTCAGGCGCACGGCGGACCATCTCGTAACCGAAGACCGAAGGCTTGGGAATACCCGAAATGCCACCAGGACCGCCGGTAAGGCTGGTCAGATTGGTCAGCAGTAAACGAATAAGTTCACCGAAACCGAGCGTGACAATGGCCAGATAGTCGCCGCGCAGGCGCAATACAGGAAAGCCCAGGACAAAACCAAAGAGCGCGGCAAACAACCCGGACAGGGGTAGCGCCTCCCAGAACCCCCACCCTGCCCAATGGTATAGCAACGCGTAAGTATAGGCACCAACCGCATAGAATCCGACAAACCCCAGATCGAGCAAACCAGCGAAACCGACCACGATATTCAGGCCCAGGCCCAGCATGACGTAAATCAATACCAGGGTGGCAATATCAATCTGCCCGCGGTCGCCAAAAAAGGGCCATACCACGGCAATAATCAACATCAGGCCGAACAGGCCGAACATGGTCTTCTGGCCAAGGACGGCATGCTTGTCCGAACGCAGCTTTCTCGCCGGCGCTGTCTTGTTGCCCTTGAATATCAGTGGCTTGACCAGCTGCACGATAAAGACGATGGCCATACCGATGAGGACAATGGTCCAGTCGGGCACGATGGTCGTGCGGATGCCCTGGCGCACCAGGCCCAGCCCGAAAATAGGCGTCAGAAGAATACCCGCCACCAGCGTGGCGATAACGGCGTTTTTCAGATTCTGCGTCATACTTTTTCTACCTCCGGTTTACCCAGCAACCCAGTGGGTCTGAACAACAGGATCAACACCAGTAAACCAAAAGCCACTATATCTTTGTATTCCGAGCCAATATAGGCTGCCGCCATGGTTTCGGCCACACCCAGCAGCAGGCCGCCCAGTATGGCGCCCGGAACGCTGCCGATGCCGCCCAGTACAGCGGCTGTAAATGCCTTGATACCGGCAATGAAGCCAATGAACGGATTCAATTTGCCTATGGTCAGTGCGATCAGCACGCCGCCGACCGCGGCCAGCACCGCACCCAGAATAAACGTAAAAGAAATAACCCGATTGGTGTCGATGCCCAGCAGGCTGGCCATGTGCATATCCTGGGAGCAGGCACGCGAAGCGCGGCCCATGCGCGAGTGGCGAATGAACAGTGTCAGCGCAACCATTAGCAAAAATACCACGCCCATAATCATCAGCCTGGAATAGGTCAGCGTAATGGCAAAATCACCACCCAGGCTGAACTGGAACGATCCTGCCAGCAGATTGGGCACAGCCATATCACGCGAGCCCTGTCCGATCGCCACCCAGTTCTGCAGAAAAATCGACATACCGATGGCGGAGATCAATGCGACCAGCCGTGGGCTGCCGCGCAGCGGGCGATAGGCGATTTTTTCGACCGCATAGCCGTAGAACCCGGTAACGACGGCCGAGATCAACAGCATTGCGATAATCACCAGCGGTATCGGAATACCATGATTGATTCCAAGCGCTGATAACGTTACCAGGCCTACATAGGCGCCAATCATATAAATCTCGCCATGGGCAAAGTTGATCATGCCGATAATGCCGTACACCATGGTGTAACCGATGGCGATCAGGGCATAGATCGCACCCAGCGACATGCCGTTGATCAGTTGTTGAATAAATTGAGGTAGAAATTCCTGCATAATGCGCTCCCCGTGCCGTTCCTGCTCCGCCTGGAAACCGGTCTGGAATGAATGGCGGTCTCGTTGCTTTTATTGGATTACGTCGTTCCTTAAGGAGCCTGCGCAAAGGTAAACGCGTACCCTGCCGGCTGCCTTATGCTGCATGTATTCCTGCTTTATGCCTGAGCGCTGCGTGGACGGCCAAGATTCCACATCAGGACGCGGAACGGCGCCAGCAACATTGCGTTGATGATCAGTTTAATACCCACGTCACCAGTGGCCAGCGTCACCCAGGGCACTTCTGTGCCGGCAAAGGCCACGCCGAAAAACAGGAAAGTATCGATGATGGCAGCCAGCCAGCCTGCGATGAATGGCGCTTTCCACCAGGATGTGTCGCGCAGTTTGTCAAACACCAGAATATCGAGCAACTGCGCGGTAAGAAATGCAACGCCGGAGGCGATCGCAATGCGCGAGTCCGCCACCGCATAGGAAGCCAGCACGGCGAAGATGAATCCGATGGATACCACGCGACGAGCCCGTGACGGACCGAAGCGGCGGTTCAGCAGGTCGGTTACCAGAAAACAGACAGGGTACGTAATGGCGCCCCAGGTCAGCCAGGCATTAATATGAAACTGCGGCTGCACCAGAATATTGGACGACACGATAATCAGGCCCATGATGGCTACAGCCAGCAGCGTCTGGTTTGTCGTCATTTTTTCAAATCTTGTGGTATTCATGCTACTTCTTTCCTGAATCTTGAGCGGACTGACCGGCCGCAGCCGACTCCTGCGCCATCTGCGCTGCCCGGTCATTGGCCGCCTGCATTGCCGCCTGCACCAGTCCGGCAAAATCGCCCTGTGCGAACCGGTTCAGCGCTGCAGCCGTGGTGCCGCCCGGCGACGTGACGTTCTCCCGTAATCGTGCCGGTGAATCCTCAGAATCGGCGGCCAGCAGGCTTGCCCCCTTGAGCGTGGCCAGGGCGAGACGCTCTGCCTGTTCCTGGCTCAACCCCAGACTGATGCCCCCGGCGACCAGCGCTTCAATAAACAGGAAGACGTAGGCTGGGCCGCTGCCCGAGAGCGCGGTGACTGCATCCAGTTGCCCTTCATGGTCCACCCAGACCACGTCGCCGACAGAACTGAGCACTTTCTGGGCCAGTTCGCGGTCCGATGACGGTACCGCAGGCATGGCGTAGAGCCCGGTGATACCCTGGCGGATCAGCGCCGGCGTATTTGGCATACAGCGGATAAGCCGGGTGCTGCGTGCCGGCTCCGCCTGATCAAGCCAGCCGGAAAGCAGTGCCGTTGGGAGGCCGGCGGCGATACTGATGACCAGCGTGTCGTCCTGCAAAAACCGGTGCGATGCCTGAATGGCCTGCTGCATGATTTGCGGCTTGACGGCATAGATCCAGACTTTATATTGACCGAGCGCCTCGGAAGCGGCGGCGGCGGTGACCACGCCTTTTTTATCCCACGCGCAACGCGTTGCCTGGCTGGGATCCACAACAAGAATATCCTGTGGCTGGCACACGTTGCCAAGCAGGCCGCCCAACATGGCGCCTGCCATATTTCCGCCACCGATAAAAGCGATAGTAAGTGAATTTTTCATGGTCAGGGATTGTACTCTGCTAATGCCCAACCGCACATCAGAAAATACGCTGAGCCAGACAAAAAGACAAGTAAACGAGTGATTTTACTGGACTTTCGAAACAAATGACTGCTCCTGAAACGGGTTAGGGATAGTCACTATTCTGTCACAAACAAGTCATACTATAATGCCGTTTATCACGTCCCCGTTTGCAGCGGGGCATTCCCACCCCGGAGAATCCAACCATGCGCTATACGATCCGTACTTTGTCCCTGGCCAGCGCCCTGTCCTTTGCCAGCTTCAGCGCCCTTGCGGCCACCGATGTTACCTTCTGGCACTCTATGGAAGGGCCGCTAGGCGAGCGGGTTAGCGACATCGTCAAAGACTTCAATGCTTCCCAGAAAGACTACGTCGTCAAGGCAACCTACAAAGGCAATTACGGGGAATCCATGAACGCCGGGATCGCCGCGTACCGCGCAGGACAGTCTCCGGATATCATCCAGGTGTTTGAAGTGGGTACGGCCACCATGATGTACTCCAAAGGCGCCATCGAACCAGTGCAGGAAATGGCGCAGAAAGCCGGCAATCCGCTGGATCCGAAAGCCTTCGTGCCGGGTATTGCCGGCTATTATTCGGATACCACCGGCAAACTGGTCTCCCTGCCCTTTAACAGTTCGACACCCGTGATGTTCTATAACAAGGACCTGTTTAAAAAAGCCGGCCTGGATCCGGAACAGGGCCCAAAAACCTACGCAGATATCGAAGCCTTTGCGAAAAAGCTCAAGGCAGCCGGGGTCGAATGCGGTTACACCACATCGTGGCCGGCCTGGGTGCTAATCGAGAATTTCGCCGCCCTGCATAACGTGCCCTATGCGTCCAAAGACAATGGCTTTGGTGGTCTGGACGCCCGCGTAGAGCTGCACTCGGATGCCTTTCTGAAGCACTTTGAGTTTCTGAGCAAGATGTCCAAGGAAGGCACCTTCACCTACGGCGGCCGCGGCGATGCTGCCAACGCGCTGTTCATCTCCGGCAAATGCGGCATGTTTACCGGGTCCAGCGGCACACGGGCCAACATCCTGAAGAACGGCAAATTTAAATTCGGCGTTGCCAAACTTCCCTATTACAACGACGTCAAAGGCGCCCCTCAGAACAGCGTGATCGGCGGCGCTTCGTTGTGGGTGTTTTCCAAAAAATCGCCAGACGTTTATAAAGGCGTAACCGCATTTTTTCACTACCTGACCAAACCGGAAGTCGCTGCCAAATGGCACCAGGACACCGGCTACGTGCCTGTGGTCAAGGCTGCATATGAGGCCACCAAAGCTTCCGGCTACTATGAGAAAAACCCCGGTACGGATGTCCCGTTCCAGCAATTGAATGTGGAAACGACGGCGCAATCGCGCGGTGTCCGTCTGGGCTTTTTGCCACAGATCCGTGACATCGAGGAAGGCGTCATGGAATCCATGTTCGGCGGCAAAGTGTCCATCAAGGACGGCGCAGCCGACATGGAAAAACGGGCTAATGAACTGCTGGTTCGTTTTGAAAACGGCAACAAATAACGTATTTTGACCGTTCAGGCAGCGAGGGCGCAACATTATTTCCCTCGCTGCTTTTATTTTTTTGCAAATAACATTTTCCCATTGAACCCCCGTCTGTCTTGCCGGCGCAATCGCAATTGCGCTACAGTCTTCAGATTGAACAGACCCGCTTTATCTGGTCCGCCTATCGCCATATATCCGGTTTGCACTTTTTTTTCGGATATTGCATCGGAACACTCTCATGGAAAAACGCGTCGTTTTCAACCATAAACTGCTGCCGTATCTGCTTCTGGCGCCGCAGTTGCTCGTTACCGTCATTTTCTTTTTCCTGCCTGCAGGCCAGGCAATCTGGCAATCGTTTTTTATCGAATCGGCTTTCGGTGGTGATCAACAGTTTGTCGGGCTGGACAATTACACCAGCCTGTTTGGCAACAGCACATATTATTCATCGTTCTGGGTCACCCTGCTGTTTTCCGGCCTGGTCGCCGTCATCGGCCTGGCAGTTTCGCTCTTGCTGGCCGTCATGGCCAATCGTGTGGTGCGAGCAGCCAGCGCATACAAAACCCTGCTGATCTGGCCCTACGCCGTAGCGCCAGCCGTCGTAGGTGTGCTTTGGGCATTTTTGTTCTCTCCCGCGGTGGGCACGCTGGCCGTTTATATGGCCGATCTTGGCATCAGCTGGAACCCTCGGCTGAACGCCACCGATGCCATGACGCTGGTGGTCATCGCAGCGGTATGGAAGCAGATCTCCTACAATTTCCTGTTTTTCCTTGCCGGCCTGCAATCCATTCCCACCTCTTTACTGGAAGCCGCGGCCATCGACGGCGCCAGCCCATTCCGACGCTTTCGCACCATCGTGTTTCCATTATTGTCGCCCACGACTTTCTTCCTGCTGGTTATCAATATCGTCTACGCCTTTTTTGAAACATTCGCGATTATCGATACGACGACCCAGGGGGGACCCGGCATCTCTACCAACATACTGGTCTACAACGTGTACAAGACGGCATTCAAGTCCTTTGACTACGGTTCATCCGGCGCACAGTCGGTGATTCTGATGATGATTGTGATCACGCTGACGGTCATCCAGTTCCGCTATGTCGATCGTAAAGTCCAGTATTAAGGAAACATCGCAATGATTGAACGACGCCCCTTGCTGGACTTGCTGGCCCATTTGATCCTGATCATCGGCCTGGTCGTGGTGGCCTTCCCCCTCTATATTGCCATCGTCGCTTCGACGCAGACCGCCCAGGAAGTGGCCAATGCCCCCATGTCGCTCTGGCCGGGCAGCCACTTCATAGAGAACTACACCAATGCGCTGCTGGGCGGTTCAAGTTCCGCGCCAAGCAGCGTCGCCCATATGCTCTGGGTCAGCTTTGTTACCGCTATGACGATTGCCATAGGAAAAATCACCATTTCCATGCTGTCGGCGTTTGCCGTCGTCTATTTTCGCTTCCCGTTCCGGATGCTGTGTTTCTGGATGATCTTTATTACGCTGATGCTGCCGGTGGAAGTGCGTATTTCGCCCACCTTTGAAGTGGTCGCCGATCTTGGCCTGACCAACACCTATGCCGGTCTGACGCTGCCGCTGATCGCCTCGGCCACCGCCACCTTCCTGTTCCGACAGTTTTTTCTGACTGTACCCGACGAACTGATTGAAGCCGCGCGAATCGACGGTGCCGGCCCCCTGCGTTTTTTCCGCGATATTCTGCTGCCCCTGTCAAAAACCAGCATCGCCGCCTTATTCGTGATTCAGTTCACATACGGCTGGAACCAATACTTGTGGCCCCTGGTCATGAAAACAACAGATGATATGACGCCCATTGTGGTCGGGATCCGCACCATGATCGGTGGCGGCGATAGCGTGACAGACTGGAATATCGTGATGGCAACTGCCCTGCTTGCCATGATTCCACCCGGGCTGGTCGTGGTGCTGATGCAAAAGTGGTTTGTCAGGGGTCTGGTAGATACCGAGAAATAAAGGATTTCGAAATGGCAACGCTACAATTTAATGACATCAGAAAGACCTATCCCGGCAATGTTGCCGTGATTCACGGCGTGAGCCTGGCGGTGCAGGA
>Ga0079224_100015011_pt1 | contig 10835 bp, 10 predicted proteins | sample Stecom2015_FD_80414 | JGI IMG/M metagenome (GOLD analysis project Ga0079224, IMG submission 80414) | Agricultural soil microbial communities from Utah to study Nitrogen management - Steer compost 2015 | ecosystem: Environmental > Terrestrial > Soil > Agricultural land | place: USA: Utah...
CGTGCGGCTGGGCGTGCCGGAGGTGCGTGTCACACAGGGCGCCGTATCCGGGCCGGTCGTGTCGATCGACCGCTTCGGGAACTGCCTGACGCTGATCCGCCCTCAGCACATTCCAGCGGGCCGTCGGATCGCCGCGATCGAGTGCGGTGAGTTTCGAGCCGAGCGCTTGAGCCGCACCTATGGCGAGCAATTGCCGGGTGAGCCGGTCGCGTTGATCGGCAGCTTCGGCACGCTGGAGCTGGCGGCCTGCGAGGGTGACGCGGCGCGGCGCTGGTCGATCGAGCGAGGCGACATCGTCACCGTGCGGATGGCGGCCGAAAACTAAGCAGCCGGGAAGTTTCGTATACTTCCCGGCTGGTGTGATTGCCCGGTGAAACACGAGGTGTGGAGCGATGGCGAACGAGCGAGGCGGAGCGCAGCGGCGCAGAAAGTTGTCCCGGGCCGAGATCAAGGCCTATGAGGCGCGGCGGGCCGCCGAACGCCGAAGGCTTGCCTTGCAGAGCGCTGATGTCGAGCGCGATGACGCCCCGATCACCCACTCTTACACGATGACCCGCGACGATGAGTACGCGGTGATCCGCAGCGACCTGATCCGGCTCGGCTGGGTCTGCCTGGTGCTCGCCGTTCTCCTGGCGATCGCGACCTTCTTCCTCGCCTAGAGCTGCCTAGACCTCGTCGTCGTCCAACTCCGGAGCCAGGCCGAGGTCGTCTTCTTCGTCCTCGCCGAAGGGCTCGCCTTCGATCTCGGTCGGCTCGTCGTCCTCGTCCTCCTCATCTTCCGCAGCCAGCACATCTTCCAGATCTTCGTCGTCGTCCGGCGGGATAATGAGGTCGTGCTCGTCGGCGCGGAAGAGACGTGTGTCGCGGACATAAGCCCGCGGGATGGCGGCGTTGACCTGTTCGGGGAACGACATCTCGTCGCCCATCTCGGGGCTGCGCTCCAGCTCCCGGATGATCACCCGGACGCGGTCGCCAGCGTTGGCGGTGACGAAGACCTCGTAGGTATTGCCCTTCTCCAGAAGCCACTTGAGACGCCGTGCGAGGCGTGGCTCGGGCGCGCCCACGTAATTGCCATTGGCGTCGGTGAAGACGACCTGGTCACCGTCGAAAGCGATCTCCAGCTTGTCGCCGGCCGCCATCAGGCGCAGCTCGTTCGCCGGGGCCGGATTGACGAGCTCGTCGACATACGTCTTGCCAGCCTCCTGGATGAAGGCGCCGAAGCGCACCGGCGTCTGGAGCTGGTCCTGAACCGGCTCCTCGGATTCCTGATCGCGCAGCGGTTCGAGGCGCTCGAGGTTGCGCCGCGCGATGATGCTAGCCGGGTCGGCTTCCAGGGCGCGCGTATAGGCCTCATAGGCCGAGCGGTAGCGCCCCAGCTCGTAGTAGGCCTTGCCGAGCCGGTTGAGCGCGTCGACGTCGCGCGGCGAGCGCTCGATGAGCTGGTTATTGATCTCAATCGCTTCGGTCCAGCGGCCTTCGATGGCCGCGCGCCGAGCCTGGGCCGCCATCTCGCGGACGGCCTTCGAGCGCGAGCTTGTGCCTGGGAAAGACATGGGGCGAAACTCCTGATCCTGATGAAAACCCTGATTGCTAACTGACGGCGACTGGCTCGCGAACGGCGACCGGGCGGCCGAGCGCGTACCAGGTTGTCGTCTCGGTGATCTCGACGTCGACCAGCTGTCCGGTCCAGTCGCCGGTGGCCTCAAAGAAGACAAGCTGGTTGCCGCGTGTGCGGCCTCGCCAGCGGCCCCGGGCCATGCCGTCGACCAGCACTTCCTGGGTCGAACCCTTCAGCGCGGCGAACTTCCGGGCGCTGATGCCTGCCTGGAGCTCTTCGACGGCCTGGTGGCGCGCGTGCTTGACCTCATGGGGGATGTCGTCCTCCCAGCGCGCCGAAAGCGTGCCCGGCCGCGGCGAGTACATGGCCACGTGCACTTTCTCGAACTCAATGTCGCGCAGCAGGTCGAGGGTGTCCTGGAACTGCTCGTCGGTCTCGCCGGGAAACCCGACGATGATATCGGTCGAAAGCGTGACGCCCGGGATCGTCTCGCGGATACGGGCGATGCGCTCGCGATAGTGCTCGTTGGTGTAGGTGCGGCGCATGCGGCGCAGCACCTCGTTGTTCCCCGCCTGGACTGGGAGATTGACGTGCTCGCAGGCGCTGGGGAGCGCGGCGATCGTGTCAATCAGCTTGTCGTTGAAGTACTTCGGATGCGACGTGAGGAAGCGCAGCCGCTCGACGCCTGGGATGGCGTCGACGGCAGTCAGCAAATCGGCCAGATCGCGGCCATCCTCCAGGTCGTGACCGTAGGCGTTGACCGTCTGGCCGAGCAACGTGACCTCGCGCACTCCGGTCGCGGCGATGCGTTCGACCTCCTGGACAATCTCATCGAAGGGGCGGCTGATTTCGCGCCCGCGGCGGTAGGGCACGATGCAATAAGAACAGACGAAGTTGCAGCCGTAGATGATCGGCACGTAGGCGGTCACGCGTGGGCTGGCAGCCTGGGCGTCGTTATAGAAATGGGGCAGCTCGGCGAGGTCAAGGTCGATCTCGCCAGCATCCGGGATGATCTCGGTCAGGCGGCTGAAATCGGACGGCTCGAAGAACAGGTCGACGTAGGGGTACTGGGCCTTGAGGCGTTCCTCCTGGCCGGTGACCAGACAGCCAGTGACGCCGATCTTGAGGTCCGGGTTCTGCTGCTTGGCGCGCACCAGCGAGCCGATCTTGCCGCGCACCTTGTCCTCGGCGGCCTGACGGACGACGCAGGAATTGAGGATGATAATGTCAGCGGCCGACTCGTCGGAGGTGGCGGAGTAGCCAGCGTGGTGCAGGATAGACTCGACCTTGGCCGACTCGGCCTCGTTCATCTGGCAGCCGATCGTCCAGATCAGATAGTGCTTCCCATTTGATTCGGTCGCAGTCGGTTGTGTTTGCGCTGACTTCTGCGGGGTGATCAGCCGCAATGGTTCCAACGTTCAGCCCCCTTCTGTCGGTTCGTGTGGACACAACCACAAACGCTGATTATACCCGCGAAATGCGGTCGCATTCCGGCGTGTGGGGAAGGGTGTATCCGGGCCGCGGCGGGGCGCGATATTAGGCCCGAGCGTCGACATTATGTATTGGTGTACGGACGTTGTGTCCAATCGCCAGGTGACGTACAATCGTACCTGCCCATTCGAGATTGCCTGCGAGGCACAGCCTGGAGTGCCGGCCCGAAGCATGATGGGGATGCTGTCGGGAGCGGTCGCGCTTTGCCGCAATCTGGGATGGTTGCGAAACTGCTGGGCATTGTCTAGGGGGAAATGTGGTCAAGCGCAAATGCGGTACTTGCCGCTACTTCCGCGATGCCGGAATCGCGTGTTCTGGGTGGTGCACGCATCCGGAACGGGGCGAGCTACACGATCTGGTGTTGGTGCGACGAGAAGAGCTTGCATGTCGGAACTCCTGGGACCAGGACCTCTGGCAGCCACGGGCGGAAACGCCCGTCGGGGCGACTCGCAATCAGCCGCAACCCGCAGCCGCGCGGGTGCCGGATCCCGCGCCTCACGCGAGCCAGAGCGTCGTTCCTGAGAACCCGACCGACCGAGTGACATCCATAACCATCTCGCAAATTCGGCGCGCGCGCGAGCAATTTGTGCCACCGGCCGTCACGGGAGGGCAGCCGAGCGACGCAGTCAGCGTCCAGCCGGAGCCCGTTGCCGCGCCGGAGTCATTTGCCGAAGCGCCGTCCACCGGCGTCTCGGCGCTCGAGCCGAGCTTCAAGCGCGCGCTACGCTCCGGGGGAGGCCGCGCGACGCCTCGCACATCCGGCATCTCGCAGGTCAACCACCGCGTCACCGGCGACACGTCGCGAAACTCCCCGCCGGCGAGGGAGCCGATCGCTGAACGGAGCTTTGATGTTCCCGTGCGGCCGACGTTGAGCCGGCCGGAGCTAGCAAGCGACACGTCGCCGCTGCCGGTCGACGAGGTCAATCGGCTGTTCACAGCTTCACGCGAGGCGGCTCCTCCGGCATCGGTCCGGCCAGTGACGGACGGGCCGCCGGCGCGAACACCGGCGCTCGACCAGTCGATGCGCGGCTATCAACCGGCGCCAGGACTTGAGCGCGCCGAGGGTACGGCGCGTATCCATGTCGACGTCGTCGGGATTCCCGGTGTCGACGGCCCGGAGACATTCAGCGAGCCGGCAATCGAGGCCAAGCCGCTGGGACCATGGCCGATCGACGAGAAGAGCTGGGCGCGCGGCATCCCGCGCTGCTGTGACACCTGTCGGGAGTTTCAGCGCAATCCTGACGGCCGGACGGGGGTGTGTGGCAGCAAATATGCATTCACTCGTCATGCTGTGGTAGAGTGCGACCAACTGGCCTGCCGTTCCAGTATTGGTGTTTGGTGGTTGCCGAGCGACGACTTCTGGCTGGATCGTGCCGAGATCGCTCATCACACGCGACCGACGCCATATCTGGATGCGATTCTCGCGGAAGTGCAGTCCGGGTCTCGTTGAGGGAGGGGCGGCGCCGTCATGGCGTCGCGCATTCGCCGGATGCGGTTTGGGGACCGATAGCATCCGGCGAAAACGAGGGGCACAAATCGCAGTATGTCTGATCTGGGCGATCTCCTACGTCGAGCGCGGGCGCATAAGGGCGTCACGCTGCGGGACGCTGAAAAGCGCACGCGGATCAGCCGCACCTACCTGGCAGCACTCGAAGCGCACGATTTCGACCAACTTCCGCCGCAGACCTATGCGCGCGGCATCGTCCGCAACTACGCGCAGTACCTCGGGCTGGATCCGGCCGCTGTGCTGGCGATGTACGACGCCGCCGTGCGCGAAGGCTCCGAGCGCGACGAGGAAATGCACGTCGTGCCGGCGGTGCAGCCGATCGAGATCCACGGCCACTGGGCGCCGAACTTCGCGATCATCATCTTCATGCTTGTGATCTCTGCCGTGATCTTCACCTGGTTCTACTCGGCCTACCTGCGGCCTTCCGATGAAGAAGTGCCGACGACGATCGCCCAGCCCACCCCCACCGCGATCGAGCAATCGCTCCTCGACTCGATCGCGCTCACACCGACAGCAACTGAGGAAGAGCAGAATAGCGAGGAGGCGGCCGGCGAGACGTCCGATCCCGCCTCGCTCGAAGCTGCTCGCGCAACGGCGACGAGCGTCGAGGCATCCTCGGCGGATCCGACGGCGACCGAGGAGCCCCAGCAGGACAGCGAAGAAGTGACCACCCAGTCGGCGAGCGGTTCGAGTGAGAGCAGTGGCGGCTACGAGCCGGAAGTGCTGCCGGACGAATTCGTCGTCCCAGCCGGCTACCACTCCTTCGCGGTGTGTGCTGAGGACGAGGTCTGGGTGCATGTGACGCTGGACGGGGTATCGGTGGCCATGGACGGCGTGCTGGCGGCAGGCGAGTGCGGGACATTCATTGGCCAGTCGGCCACGGTGACGTCGGGCAACGCTGCTTACGTGCGCGTGTACGTTGATGGCGAGGACTGGGGCACGCTGGGCGAGCCGTGGGACGCCGTCGTGACCTATCCCTGGTAGGTAATCGGAACCTTGGCCGGACCTGAAGTTTTCGGGACGAATCCTTACGTCTCCAACCTGCCGGTGAGCGGCCGGATCGTGACGGTGCTGCGCGGCATTACGGAGGAGCGCGGCTTGCGCCTGGAGGCGTACCGCTCGCGCGCGGTGCCGGCCGGCCAGATCCACGAACTCATGGTAACAGATCAGCCCGCCGAGCCGGGGACGATCGCGGACCGCGTCGGCTTGATCGGCTTCTTCGTCGTCGAGGATCCGGGCGTGCTGCTGGTGGGCGCGCCGGTGCGAATCGGTGATACCGTCATCGGTACGATCGCGGGCTTCGACGACACCCACATTCCGAATCACCAGAATATCTGCCTGCGGGTCGATGAGCTCGTCGACGGGCAGGGTCTTGGCGTTGCGCTCAACGACCCGGTGGTCATTGGGGAAACCGACTCCTAGCCGCTCACCTCATCCCATCCCGCCCCGCAATACGAAACTCTTGACGCGCGAAGAAACTATGGCCGTCCAATATCGTAGGGCTGGAGACAAGCTCCAGCCCTACGAGCGTTGAGCGGGTGCCTCTTCACATATGCCGCCCGGTTGGTTGGCCGTCACATTGCTGCGGCAATGGTCAAGGTTTCTTCCAAGCGCTCCGGCGGCCGGCTGGATCTGTCGACAGGCTCGGGATGCTCGCTGTTCGTCTGAGACTTCTGGGAGAGATTCGAGGCGCGATTAGTCGATCGATAAAGCGAGCCTCTTACGGTCGCGGGGTGGGGGTGTTGCTTAGTCGGTGATGCGGCCCGATGTGATTGCATGTTCGGCTTTGGCGGTATCGAGGCGGGCAGTGAGATGGGCCTCGATCTCGCCTGGGGTTGGGTTGGCCGGGACGCGAATCCTGACGCCCTGAGGGAGCATCTCAACCTCAATCGGCAACTCGCCGCGGTAGCTGCCGTCCAGTTCGTAGGGAACGGCCTCATCACTCTCGATAACGGCGCGCAGGCAGCGAAAGTGGTGGTGCCAGACGGCGCGCTCCGGCCGGCGCAGGGCCATCCAGGTGAAGGTCTTGACGATAGCGGGAAAGTCGGGGGGATCGAAGACCACGACATCGAGTACGCCGTCGGTGCGGTCGATGCCGTCGCCGACGACGAAGCGCGGGTGGATGATCGAGCCGCCGATGGCGAGCAGGACCATCCGAGCGGTGTACTGGTAACGGGTGCCATCCAGGTTGAGCCGCACGTTGAATGGATCGCGACGGAGCTGGGCGATGCCCGGACCGATGTAGGCCAGCCAACGGAAGATGCGCTTCCAGCGCCGCGGCGTCTCGCGCATGATCGCGGCATCGAAGCCGGCGCCGCCCATGTGGATGAAAACGTGCTCGTTGGCGCGCGCAACGTCCATGACGATCGTGTTGGGCGAGGTCAACGCGACGCGGATGGCCTGCGAGAGCATGCGCGGGATGCCCAGGTCCTTGGCGACCATGTTGGTCGACCCGGTCGGCACGATGCCGATGGTTAGGTCGGAACCGACCGCGCCGGCGACGACCTCAGACACGGTTCCATCGCCGCCCACGGCGATGACGACATCGTAATCATCACGGCGCTCGCGGACGATCTCGATGGCGTGATCGGCATATTCAGTTTCGACGTAATCGAAGCTGACGCCCGCGCGTCGCGCTGCGGCGGTGAGCAACTGCCTGAGACGTCGAAGCGAGACAGCGCCGGTCGCCGGATTGACAACGACGAGCGTGCGCTGCGTATTCGTGGCGGCCATGGCTGAACGCTAGGACGCGAACCCTTCTTCTTCTTCGTCCTCCGGCCCGAATATCTGGTCGACGAGCTTGTCGGCGAGCCAGGTCGCGGCGGCCGCGAGGAGAATGCCCAGGATTCCTCGGACGATTTGGCGGCTCATAGGTGCGCTTTCCTCCTACCCTTCCAAAATCACGGCATCGTGCGGCGTGAATGGTGATATAGACCAGAATTGTATATGGAATGGTGAGCGCGCCTCCCGCGCTCTACCTTCGGCTCGGGATGATCGCTCGCGACGCCAGCAGGTACAGCCCCAGCACGATGAGGATCAGGGCTACCAGGGCGTCGCTAAAGCGCAACGTCCCGACCAGCACCGGCCCGCTCAGGCCGAGGCGTTCGAGTGGCCAGACGAAGGCGCCGGATAGCACATTGACCACCCGCCAGGTCGTCGTCCAATGTTCGACGCCGGCGACGCTCAACAGCACGCGCAGCAGCATGACCGAGATCAGCCAGCCGGCGATCAGGCCAATGGCCTCGTCCGGAAGGCGGCGGTCACGACGCCGCGCTGACCGCCTGCGCCGTGCCGGTGGTCGGATCGCCATCGTGAGCGCGCCGCCCTTTCCCGTTCCTTTGCCCCGGTGCGGCGTTCCGCGCCGGTTGCGCTAGGCCGACATGATGTCCTCGGCGGCGTTGAGCGCCGCCGAGATCCAGTCATCTTCGACGTGGTAGTGCGTGACCATACGCACGCCCCGCGGCGAGTAGTTGGAGATCAGGATGCCGCGCTCGCGCATCGCAGCGACGAAGTCGGCGTGCGCCATCTTCGGAAGCGTATCGAAGATCACGATGTTCGTCTGAACGCTGTCGAGGTCGATGCTGATGCCGTCGATCTGGGCGAGGCCTTCGGCGAGCTGCCGGGCGCGCCGGTGGTCCTCAGCAAGACGGTCGACCATCTCCCGCAGGGCGACGAGCCCGGCGGCGGCGATCACACCGGCCTGGCGCATCGCGCCGCCCAGGACCTTGCGGCTTGCCTTGGCGCCGTCGATGAACTCTCGCGAACCGGCGATCATCGAGCCGACCGGCGCGGCCAGACCCTTCGAGAGGCAAAACTGGACGCTGTCGGCGTATGAGGCGATCGTTTCGGCCGGCGTGTCGGAGGCGATGGCGGCGTTGAAGATGCGCGCGCCGTCCATATGGACGGGCACCTCGTGGCGTTCGGCGAGGTCCTTGAGTTCGGCAAGGTAGTCCAGGTCGAGGACGGTGCCGCCGCAGCGGTTTTGCGTGTTTTCGATGGCGATCACGCCGGTGCGCGGGTAGCCGAGGCGCGGCTGCGGGCGAATGGCGCGCTCGACGCGGTCGAGCGGCAGGCTGCCGTCGGGTTGGTTGGGGATTAGGTTGAAGGGCATCCCGCCGAGGGCGGCCGCGCCGCCGGACTCGAACCAGAAGATGTGGGACTCGTCACCCATGATGATCTCGTCGCCACGGCCGCAGTGCGTCAGCAGGGCCGCCAGGTTCCCCATGGTGCCGCTGGGCACGAACAGGGCGGCTTCCTTGCCGAGCATCTGTGCGGCCAGCTCTTCGAGCTCGAGCACGGTCGGGTCTTCGCCGTATTGATCGTCGCCCACATCGGCTTCGGCCATTGCCGCGCGCATGGCCGGAGTGGGCTTGGTCACTGTATCGCTTCGCAGGTCGATCACTGCCAGGTGTCCCTCACACTACATCGCGCAACGTGTCTGAGGCATTATCGCCGAAGGCAGTGAGACGTGGCGGAGTCAGGAAGAGGGTAGGTAAGAAACGGCTGCCATCGCCTTGACAGAACGCCGAAATTAAGTCATACTTACGAGCTACTGTCGTTGATACGCAGGCGATTTGAGACGATTGACCTGGCTGGGGAATATCGGCAGCAGACACGGAACGAATTTGTACGGGAGGCCACGTCCTCCCTTTTTGCCGTGCCGGGAATACTTCAGGATCTAGTCTAACCGATACACCTACTGATCGGGTGCTGCGCTCAGCGTATCGCGCGGTATCGGCACCGTTTTGGTTCAGAGAGGGCAGTCCATATGGTAACCGACCTCGCGTCGAATGAAAGGAAGAGTGGCGGCGTGCTCGATACCTTGACCTTCACCGGAGGCCGCTACTCGTTTGCCCGCGTTCGCCACGATTATCCACTACCTAACCTGATTCAGGTTCAGCGCGATTCCTTCGAGTGGTTCAAGACCGAGGGTCTCAAGGAACTGTTGAGCGAGATTTCACCAATTGTCGACTACAACGACAAGATGGAGCTCCACTTCCTTGATCACCAGTTCCTGGAGCCACGCGCCTCGGTGGAGGTTTGTCGCGAGCGCGACATGACGTATTCGGCGCCGCTGGAGATCGGCGTGCGCCTCGTCATCAAAGAAACCGGCGAGATCAAGGAGAGCCGCATCTTCCTCGGCGACTTCCCGATGATGACCGACGACGGTACGTTCGTCATCAACGGCGCCGAGCGCGTCGTCGTCTCGCAGCTCGTGCGCTCGCCGGGCGTCTACTGCGAACTGGTTGACGACCCGATTCGCGGCCGCAAGCTGTGCCGCGCGAAGCTGATTCCGAACCGCGGCGCCTGGCTCGAGATGGAAACCTCGAACCGCGACGTCATCACCGTCAAGATCGACCGCAAGCGCAAGCTGCCGGTCACGATCCTGCTGCGCGCGATCGGCTTCGAAGACGACGAGCAGCTCTACGAACTGTTCGCCGACGTTGATACCAACGAAGAGCATCGCTACATTGCGTCGACGATCGAGCGCGACCCGACCAAGACGCGCGACGAGGCGTTGATCGAGCTGTACCGCCGCCTGCGCCCGGGTGACCCGCCCACGCGGGAGAACGCCCAGCAGTTGATCGAGGGCATGTTCTTCGAGCCGCGCCGCTACGACCTGGCGCGCGTCGGGCGCTTCAAGCTGAACCAGCGCCTGGGTCGCAACGCGCCACTCGAGCACCGCGTCCTCGACCCCGAGGACCTGCTGGAGATCGTGCGCGAGATGGTGCGGCTGAATAACGGCGTCGGCGAGCCGGACGAGATCGACCACCTGGGCAACCGCCGGGTGCGTGCCGTCGGCGAGCTGATTCAGACGCACGTGCGCACCGGCCTGCAGCGCCTCGAGCGCGGCGTCAAGGAGCGCATGACGATTCAGGACATCGAGCAGGTCACGCCGAACGGGCTGATCAGCACGACCCGGCCGGTGATGGCCGCCGTGCGTGAGTTCTTCGGTGGCTCGCAGCTCTCGCAGTTCATGGACCAGACGAACCCGCTGTCGGAGCTGACCCACAAGCGGCGCCTCTCGGCGCTGGGCCCTGGCGGCCTGAGCCGCGATCGCGCTGGCGTCGACGTGCGCGACGTGCACTACTCGCACTACGGCCGCATCTGCCCAATCGAGACGCCTGAAGGCCCGAACATTGGCCTGATGAACACGCTGGCCTCGTACGGCCAGATCAACGAGTTCGGCTTCATTGAGACGCCGTACCGCAAGGTCTACCACCACATTCCGGGCAATGATCCGGAGTTGCTGGGCGAGAACAGCCCGCTCATCGGGCA
>Ga0079224_100015012_pt1 | contig 10835 bp, 10 predicted proteins | sample Stecom2015_FD_80414 | JGI IMG/M metagenome (GOLD analysis project Ga0079224, IMG submission 80414) | Agricultural soil microbial communities from Utah to study Nitrogen management - Steer compost 2015 | ecosystem: Environmental > Terrestrial > Soil > Agricultural land | place: USA: Utah...
GTTCCATTGCCAATAACCTGTACTCGTAATCCCAGATTTTCCAATAATGAAACCGCGTCCATTCCTGCCATTCCGGTTACGTTTGGAATAGTTTTGAACGGCTGTTGCAACTTTGTGTAATACTTTTCAAAATCTTTTTTTATTACTGGATCAGTTTTGTCAACACCTTCCACAGTATCAATATTTGGGGAATCCGTAAATATTTTTTGCGCAACTCTTTTAAACACAGGTCCGGAAACATCTGCCCCATAAAAGCCTTTTTTAGTGCTAGGTTTGTGAATAATCACAATACAGGAATACTTAGGGTTTTCCGCAGGGAAAAATCCAGCAAATGAAGAAATGTAGCGGCGATTGCCCTTCCAATCTGGCATCCAATATTCGGTTTGGGCAGTACCCGTTTTTCCGGCCATTGAAAAATCTGGAGAATACAGTGATTTTCCCGTGCCCCGTTTCACCGTGTTTTTAAGGATTTCGCGCATTTGTTTGAGAGTTTCATCTGAACAAATTTTTGGATTTATAATCTTTGTATCGTAAGTTGTTACCTTTTCATTCCACGCCCGCACTTCTTTAATAAAGCGAGGCTGCACCATAACACCGTTATTTGCAATAGCATTGTAAAAAGTTAGGGTTTGAAGCGGCGTAAGGTGTATGCCGTACCCATAAGACATTGAGGGAAGCGCATTCCTGCTCCAATTTTTATCCCCAGGCTGTGGAAACATCGGTTCTCCTTCGCCTTTTATAGCAACTCCAGTTTTTTTATTTAAGTGCCAACTTTTTAAACGATCGAGGAATTTATTTGGATTTTTAGAATAATGATCATTAACAATGGTTGCCATGCCAATGTTTGATGAAACTTCCAAAATACGCGCTACAGAAATTTTTCCGTAACCTCCGCGACGCGAATCGTTTATTGGCCTTCCGTAGAAAACTTTTCTGCCATTTCCAGTGTCAATCACCGTGCTGGTGTCAATAACTTTGTCTTCCAAAGCGACCATTAAAGCCATTGCTTTAAAAGTTGACCCGGGTTCGTGGGATTCGCCAATGGCGTAATTTAGTTTTTCGTAATAAGTGCCATCAGATTTTCGGCCCAAATTTGAAACCGCCTTTATTTCACCCGTGGCAACTTCCATCACGATCACCGTTCCGTGCTCAGCTTCATAATATTCCAACTGTTTCAAAAGCGCATGGTGTGCAATGTCTTGAATATTTACGTTTATTGTTGAAATAATATCGAAGCCATCCTGTGGTTCAATTTCATTTTCGTCATAAACGGGTTTCCACTGGCCTTGGGCGATTTTTTGCTTTAGGCGATGGCCTTCTTTTCCGGTCAACAAATCGTTGAACGCACCTTCCAATCCCACGGCATAATAACCGGGACGGTCAAAAGCCTCATCGCCAACGGTTCGCTGTGCAATTTGCCCAATAGGATGCTCACGAACGGTTCGCTGCTCCACAATAATGCCTCCTTTGTATGGCCCTTTTCGAAAAAGCGGCAGATTTTTCACTTTAATATAGTTTGAATAGCCTAGGTTTTTAGCCACCAACAAATAGCGGTTTTTATCGGCACGGGCTTTCCGAAACATATCTTGATAATAAGATACCGGCTTTCCAAACATTTTGCTCAAACCTTCGGAAAGTGGCTTCAAGTTTTCATTAAAATCTTCGGAAGAAACCGTTACCGCATCAAAACGGATATCGTATTTCGGAACGGAGGTGGCCAAGAGACTGCCATCATCTGCATAAACATTTCCACGATTTGCCGGAATTACAAAGTTTTTTGTTGTGTTTTCCTTTGCCAGCTCGCGATATTTTTCACCATCCACAAACTGAATGTTCATCAATTTAATACTTATAATTAGCGCGAAGAGAAACATACATCCGGCAACGATGTATAAGCGGGTCAATATGTTTTTTTCTTCAAAAGCCATTTTCAGTTGTCAGTTATCAGTTGTCAGTTTTGGAATTCTTTTCGCTTTTCACTATTTCTTAATTATTAATCTTTCTTCTCAATTATCATTATTCTCTTTGGCGGAGTTGCGGACGGCTGCAGGCCGCGGCTTTCCATTGCTGCAATTATTTTGCTTTCCATTCGGGCCTGCATCAATAGCATCCGAACGTCTACATATTCACTTTTCAGCTCTTTAACTTCCGCGTTCAATCGTGAAATTTTATGCACTTTTTTATCTGCGCTGTGCGAACTTCCAATCATTATCAAAGCCAAAAGGGAAAGAAAAATGATGAAACGCCAGTTTTTCAACGCATCATCGCTCACCAAAAATTTTCCTTTAATTATGTTGTAAAACCCGTCTTTCATTTTTTTGCGAATGTGTGAATATGTGAGTTTGTGAATAGACATCTCAAACTCTTTATACTTTCTTTTTTTTCTCTATTAACTTTAAAAAGCTATATTTTTTCCGCAACGCGAAGCTTTGCACTTCGGGCACGATTGTTTTGCCTAATTTCTTCTTTGGAAGGAATTATGAATTTTCCAACCGCTTTGAAAGGAACCTCAACCCTTCCGAAAACATCTTTTTCGGGCTCGCCTTCAAACATTCCGTTTTTTATAAATCGCTTTACCAATCTATCTTCCAACGAATGATAACTTATCAAACTGATGCGCCCGCCAGTTTTCAGAACTTCGTTTGTTTGCATCAAAAATTCCTTCAACGCTTCCAATTCTTGGTTCACTTCAATCCTAATTGCTTGATAGATTTGAGCCAAAATTTTATTTTCTTTATGCGCCGGCAGAAATCTGCCAAGCACTTTTTTGAGTTGTTCGCTCGTCTTTATTTTTTCTTGCTGCCGGGCCTCAACAATCACTTTCGCCATTGCAGCTGCGTTTCGCAGTTCTCCGTAATTGAACAGTACATTTCGCAATTGCGCTTCTTCATATTTGTTGACAACGGTATAAGCCGAAAAGTTTGTGTCACGATTCATCCGCATATCCAAATCGGCTTCAAAACGGGTTGAAAAACCTCGTTCGGCAACATCAAATTGATGCGAAGAAACGCCGAAATCGCCCAAAATTCCATCAACAGTTTTATGCCCCTGGAAACGTAAAAACTGTTTCAGAAACCGAAAATTTTGATTGATCAACAAAAATCGCGGATCGTCAATCGCATTTTGCAAAGCATCTTTATCTTGGTCAAAAGCAATGAGTTTTCCGTTTGTATCCAAGCGTTTAAGAATTTCCCGGGAGTGGCCACCACCGCCAAATGTTACATCCACATAAACGCCGTTTGGCCGGATGTTCAGCCCATCAACAGTTTCAGTCAGCAAAACGGGATTATGATATTCCATTACCATTATTGCTTTTGTTTCCCATTACTTCTTCAGCTAAATCGGCAAAATTACTGGCGGCATCGTCAATAGCTTGTTCGTATTTGTCTTTGTCCCAGATTTCAACAATATTTATTGCTGAAGAGATTACCAATTCCTTATCAATTCCAGCAAAAGACATCAAGTCTTTGGGAATCAACAATCTGCCCGTAGAGTCTAGCTCAACGGTTTTTACACCCGCAGTGAATCTTCTAATAAAATCGTTGTTTTTCCTTTCGAAACGATTTAGTTCGCCCATTTTCAGCATCAGCGCATCCCACTCTTTCATTGGGTAGATTTCCAAACAAGGCTGAAAGACGGCACGCTTCATCACGAAGCCTTCCGCAGCCACATACGCCAATTGCTTTTTTAAAGCTGCCGGCATCATGACGCGTCCCTTTACGTCTGCTTTACATTCGTATGTGCCTATTAGATTGAGCATTGTGGAAATTCCGTGTTTGCAATTTGTTGTTTCAAATATATATAACTTTTACCACATTTTACCACAATCTCCCACTTTGTTGATAAGTTTTACCACTTTCTGCACACCCGATAATGAAATTTTGAAAAAACAAAGGCTTCTTTTAGATAGACCTTATGAAATATTTTTGTTTACTTTTGTCATTCTAAATTGCACCAACCACCGCATGTCCGAAAACTTAAAGAAAGAAGGAAAATTTTCATATTTAGAAATAGGTGAAGGCACTCCAATAATCATTCTGCACGGGCTTATGGGTGGGCTGAGTAATTTTGATGGCGTGGCAAAATTTTTTCCTCCGAAGGGCTATAAAATTCTAATTCCGGAACTGCCCATTTACAAAATGACCCTGTTGCGAACCAACGTAAAAAACTTCGCGAAATACGTTTCACAGTTTATTGACCACTTGGGTTATAAAGAGGTAATTCTTTTGGGAAATTCCCTGGGCGGGCACATTGGCCTGCTCTGCACAAAAATGTATCCTGAAAAAGTAAAGGCATTAGTGATTACCGGAAGTTCGGGTCTTTATGAAAGCGCCATGGGCGAGAGCTACCCAAAACGGGGCGATTACGAATATATAAAGCAAAAAGCTGAAAATGTTTTTTATGATCCCGCCGTTGCCACGAAAGAAATTGTGGACGACGTTTACGCAACGGTAAACGACAGGCACAAACTATTGCGCACACTAGCCATTGCCAAAAGCGCAATAAGGCACAATATGGCAAAGGATCTGCCCAAAATGCATACTCCAACCTGCATTATCTGGGGAAGGAATGACAATGTTACCCCTCCGGAAGTTGCAATAGAATTTGATGAATTATTGCCGGATTCTGAACTTTATTGGATTGATAAATGTGGCCACGCAGCAATGATGGAGCACCCTGATGAATTTAATGAGCTTCTGTATTCTTGGTTGCAGAAACGAGGGTACTATACTTTTTAAGTTTCTGGTTTCTAAAAATTAAGTATTTTTCCACTCAACACTAAATACTCATTACTAAATACTATTAAAAAAGAATGCAAATCAAATCGGCGGAATTTATGATGAGCAACAGCGATGTTGACAAATGTCCGAAGGATCGCATCCCGGAATATGCATTTATTGGCCGTAGTAACGTGGGGAAATCTTCCCTTATAAACATGTTGATGCTGCGAAAAAACTTGGCCAAAACTTCGGGAAGGCCAGGGAAAACGCAACTCATCAATCATTTTCTAATAAATAAAAACTGGTATTTAGTAGATTTGCCGGGTTATGGTTATGCCCGCGTATCAAAAAGCAGTAAGAAAGTTTTTCAGAAATTCATTACCAATTATTTTGAAAAGCGGGAGCAAATGGTTCTAGCCTTTGTTTTGGTTGATTGCCGTCACGAACCCCAACCCATCGATATGGAATTTATGGAATGGATGGGAGAAACAGGAATACCTTTCAATATAATTTTCACAAAAGCAGATAAACTGAAGCCTAAAGCTTTGGAAAGAAACATTAAAGCCTACACTGAAAAAATGTTGGAAACATGGGAGGAAATGCCTTCCTATTTTATTACTTCTGCGAGTGATTCAACGGGCAGGGATGAAGTTCTGAAATATATTGACGAACTAAACAAGTCAATTCAAACCTCATAATTCACAATAATTACCCTCTCTTCAACTCTAGCTTTTCGGCAAAATAATCACAAAAATCACGCATGGTGTCGCTCATTTTATCGTCATTCGTGGCGCGTTGAAAGGTGTCTGCCATCGCGCTTAAGGTTTGATGGAAAAATATTTTCATTTCATCAACCGGCATGTCTTTGGTCCAAAGGTCAATCCGCAGCGATTCCTTTTTTTCACTGTCCCAAACGGAAAGCATCACCGCTTTGGTTTCTTCATTTGAAACACCGCCGTCTTCCGCGGTCCAATGGATGGTTTCGGGAATTTTGTTTTCATCAAGACTTATGTTCAATCTAATTTCAGAAGTATGTTTTATTGCCATTATTTTTTTGGTTTATATTTTGAATTTATAAATATTTCATCAGCATCGGTAACCATCAATTGCTGAACGTCTGCTTCATTATTTTTCATGTAGGACCTCACAATTTTCCATCCCAAATAGCGGCCCAACATGCCTGGGGATTCGTTGTCTATTTCAAGATAGAATTTTGAAAACGGTGCAGGACTTACAAAGCGTGCGCCAAGCTTTGGATCTGTGTTATAAAGCAATTCCTTCTCCACAAAATAGCGCCACATGTATTCTTCGTTTTCCTCGGCCCATTGAAATTCTTCCTCTGTATATCCAATTTTTTCGGCATCGGAAAAAGTTGGAAGCCAAATATCCTTTAAATAAAGTTCTTTTCCGTAATACAAAATCTGCCCCAAAAAGGAGGCTTTGGTAGGCGGTTTAATGTACACCCGTGCATAGGCTTCAGCAACATCGGGGCCAATCTGCGAAGGTTTCATTTCTTTGGAAATGTACTTATCGATCCCTTGGTAAAAATGATGCTCGGATCCCAAATAATTGTCCAGCCCAATCACCAACATTTTTTCCGCAAGAATCACTTTATTCCGATAATCTACGTCTGAAGTTGCTGTAACAACAGTTGGAGTCTGGAATTTTGGGAAGTAGTATTTTATATGTTGAAACAACGGGACCAGCACTTGTTTCAATGTTTCATCCTTCGTAAATGTTTTTGACACTTCAATTTCAAGTTGGTGTTGAAGTGTATCGGTCAATTTTTCAACCCAAATACTATCGTTGTACTGTTCGGGAAAAAATGCTGGGAATTCTGTTTTAAGTTTTGGAAGGTCGGCGGGAGTTGCTTGCGCAAATTCCACATCGAAACGAATCAATTCAAAATCAATGGGAATCTTTTCAATTTCCTTTTCAACCTTGCTTTGGTTATTGCACGAAAAAAAAAGAACACCAAAAAGAAACAAAATGCAATACTTCATTACTGAAAAAATGTTATTGTTGGTTAACGCCATTCCTCTTTATTAATTTTATCTTTAACAACTTTTGGCCACAAAGGTATTATTATTAAAGATTAAAAACACAGAAAATGCAGACCGAAAAAGTTGTAGATCACATTGTAAACTGGTTGAAAAATTATGCTATAAACGCCAAGATGAATGGGTTTGTAATTGGCATTAGTGGGGGCATTGATTCTGCCGTAACCTCAGCTTTATGCGCAAAAACAGGGCTTGATCTTTTATGTGTAGAAATGCCCATACACCAAGCGTCTTCCCAGGTTAGTCGCGCCTATAACCATATAGCATGGCTGAAAGAAAATTTTTCAAGCGTTAAAAAAATTGAGGTAAACCTAACCCCTGTTTTTGATTCATTGATTGCTTCGCTGCCAAAAGTTGAAAATGAGGAAGCCCGTTTTATGTCGCTTGCGAATACACGTGCCCGTTTACGGATGACCACCCTATATTATTTTGCAGCATTGGAAAAATACTTGGTGGCAGGAACCGGTAACAAAGTGGAAGATTTTGGCGTGGGTTTTTATACAAAATATGGTGATGGTGGGGTAGATTTGAGCCCCATAGCAGATTTGATGAAAAGCGAGGTTTACCAAATTGCCCAGCATTTGGGGATAAATAAGGAAATCATTGAAGCCGTGCCAACAGATGGTTTGTGGGGTGATGACCGGAACGATGAAGACCAACTTGGCGCCAGTTACGACGAACTGGAATGGGCTATGAAAATGAAAGAAGAAGGCAAGACCAACACAGATTTTTCAGGTAGGCAACAAGTGGTTTTTGATATCTACAATAGATTGAATAGGGCAAATAAACACAAAATGGTTGCAATTCCTGTTTGTGATATTCCAAAGGAATTAAAGTAATTCTGTTATTTGCCGAATAATTTAACCATTAAACGAAAGGTTTGCTATTCTTCTCCTTTAGATTTTATATATTCAAAATGTAATATTAATATTACCTCATTAAACCTTAATAACTCCCCAGATCTAAAGGTTTTTATAAATTCATGAATCTATAAATACAAGAAGATGAAAAAAATTGTGATTGCAGACCACCATCCCATAACAAGAAAAGGAATCTCGGTTTTGCTCAATAATACAAATGATTATAAAATAGTTGGCAAAGTAGCAAGAGGTTCAGAATTACTGAAATGTTTAGAAAAAGAACGCCCGGACATTTTAATCTTAGAACTTGACATCCCGGAAATCAATGGTTTTCACGCACTGCGAAGCATTCGGGAGGAGTTTCCAAAAACCCGCATTGTTATTTTTTCATCACACCCCGAAGAAATCTATGCCCTGCGCTCCATAAAATCCGGCGCTGCCGGTTATATTCCAAAAACAGCTTCTAAAGAAGTTTTTCTCCAAGCGATTAACCGCATTTCATTGGGCGGAATATTCTTAAACGACCAACTTACCGCAACACTAAACAGTAAATCGGTGAATGACAATTCAATGGCCGGACGCTATAAAAAACTATCTTCCAGAGAAATTGAAGTGCTTAATCTTCTATCAAACGGCAAGCGCAATAAAGACATTGCAACGCTTCTTGAAATAAACGAAAAAACCGTGAGCACCTATAAAACAAGGCTTTTGAAAAAACTACACGTTACAAGTTTGGCTGAATTGATTAACCAGGCCCGAATGTTTCAGTTCAATTAATTAAAGAACCCTATTTAATTTTTCGGAAAGCACCTTTTTAAGATTTATATAATCCACAATTTCCTGAAGGCCGGTTTCCTTTTCTGGATTATCTTCCAGTTTCATTGTTTCGGAAAGTTCATTTATTTTCTGGGAAACCAAATGACGGCGAAGGTTTAAAATAGTTTCGCTCACCATTTGTGCTATGGTCTGTTCTTTTTCCTTCACATAAATTTCCTTGCGCTCCCAATTGTGGAGTATGTACCTTTCCTCTTCCATCAAAATATGGGTGATTGCAGATGCCATTTCCGGGGAAAGTTCGTTGATAAAAGTTTCTGCTTTTGCTTCAGGATTTTGGGTGAAACGGTTTACCACTTCATAATACAAATCTTTGAATTCCTGATTTGTAAACTCTATTTCGTCTTCCTGCAAATCCAAAAATATTTTTTCATAAACGCGCGATTTGTGTATTTCCGGCTTTAGTGAAATTTCTCCTTTTTCGTCCGCTTCTAAAATCAATTCCTCAAATTCCTCTTCCACGTTCCCATAAATCAAAAGCAATTCAATAATTTTTTGTTCCAACTGAAATTGCACATCTATTTTTTCAATCTTTTTTTCTGTGGGAATAACTTCAAAAGCCTCCTGCGGAACAATATCTCTTTTGGCCGAATCCTTTTTTTCTTTCTGAAAAATCTGGGCCAGCGTATTGAAAAGTACCTGTTCCGAAATATCCATGATTCTCGAACATTCCTTTATATAGACTTCGCGCTTTATTACGTCGGGAATTTTGGCGATGCTGTGCACCATATCGTGTATGGTTTCGGCCTTTTTTATGGGATCGTTTTTTGCATCGGAAGCGAGCAGGGAGGCTTTAAAGGTGATGAAATCCTTTGCGTTTTCCTCTAAATAAAGTGTAAGTTCTTCCAACGAATTTTTACGCGAAAAGCTGTCCGGATCCTCGCCCTCGGGGAAGGTGCAGATTTTCACGTTCATTCCCTGTTCCAAAATCAAGTCGATACCGCGGAGCGATGCGCGAAGCCCAGCCGCGTCGCCATCAAAAAGAACGGTTATGTTTTTTGTAAGTCTATTTATAAGCCGAATTTGTTCCGAAGTCAATGCCGTTCCGGAAGACGAAACCACGTTGTGAATACCGGTTTGATGAAATTGGATAACATCGGTATACCCTTCAACCAAATAGCAATTATCCTCTTTCGCGATGCTTTGTTTTGCGTGAAAAATGCCGTAGAGCACTTTGCTTTTGTGGTAAATATCGCTTTCGGGAGAGTTTAGATATTTCGCCGCTTTTTTGTCTGAAGTTAAAATGCGTCCGCCAAAACCAAGCGTGCGGCCACTCATACTTAGGATTGGAAACATTACCCTACCTTTGAAACGGTCGAATTGTTTTTCCTCCTTTACAATTGAAAGCCCTGTCTTTTCAAGAAACTCCAGTTTATATCCTTTTTTGATGGCGTGACTCGTGAACGCATCCCAAGAATCGGGTGAATACCCGAGTTCAAACTTTGTGATGGTTTCATCCGTAAATCCGCGTTCCTTAAAATAGGAAAGGCCGATGGCTTTTCCCTCTTCGGTTTTTAAAAGCGTGTTGTGAAAATATTCTTTCGCGAATTCGCTCACCAGATACAGGCTTTCCTTCTCATTTGCCTGTTCTTTATCTTCTGCGGTTTGTTCGGTTTCCTCTATTTCAATTCCGTATTTTTTTGCCAAAAATTTTATGGCTTCGGGATAGGTAAAATGTTCGTGCTCCATTAAAAAAGCCACGACGTTCCCTCCTTTTCCGCTGCTGAAATCCTTCCAAATCTGCTTTACCGGACTAACCATAAAACTGGGCGAACGCTCATCTGTAAACGGACTTAGGCCTTTGTAGTTGCTTCCCGATTTTTTGAGCTGGACAAAATCGCCAATAACCTCCTCTACGCGGGCGGTTTCAAAAACGTTGTCTATGGTGGTTTTGGAGATCAGATTTTTGGATTTTTGGATCGTTGGAATATTAGATTTTTGAAGTGTAAAAATAGGAATATTAAAAAAAGAAACCTGCAAGTTTTTTTTAATTCCCTACAGGTTGAAAACAAACGAATAATATTTTAAAACCTAATCAACGTCAAAGCGAAGTCCCAGTGAAACATTCCTTTGATCTATCGGGTTGTTTTTGAAAATGGTATTAAGATCATATTTTGCATAGAGCGCAATTCCTTGCCAACCTATATAACCACTTAAACCATAAATGAAACTATTTGTATTGTAATCTTCTTTCAATTTCACCTTTTTATCTTCGCCATCTTCCTCAAATTTCAATTTTTGTCGCGCACCAAGGTTTATACCCGCATAACCGCCCAAACCAACCGTAAGTTGATTTTCGGTGGAATAGCGAAAATAATCATCGTATTCATTCTTTTTGGACGGGCCAAACTCAAAATGGA
>Ga0079224_100015013_pt1 | contig 10835 bp, 10 predicted proteins | sample Stecom2015_FD_80414 | JGI IMG/M metagenome (GOLD analysis project Ga0079224, IMG submission 80414) | Agricultural soil microbial communities from Utah to study Nitrogen management - Steer compost 2015 | ecosystem: Environmental > Terrestrial > Soil > Agricultural land | place: USA: Utah...
CTAGGGTCTCCTCCTCTAATATATCCGTAGCAATCTCTCCTTTTTTTTGGGATTCAGCCATAGTCTTTTCTATTTGTTTAACTTTAAATTGATTTACATTGCTATTAAAGTACGATAATTTTTTGTAAAAAGAAAAAATCCCCACCAGGATATGGTGGGGATTTTCTTTTTGAAGGTTAGTGCTATTCAGCCGTCACACTTCTAAACACGTCTCCAAACCGGGTAAAAGTCTCGTTGGCTACTTCAATAGCCCGCTTTTGGCTGTCGGGGTCTTCACCGTGTTTATTCAATACGTCAACAAATGCACCCCACATTTTACCGGTATTTTCTCCGTAACCGGAAAAGAAAGATGTCCCTTTCGATACACCGTATTTATTCAACATCTGTACAATATACGGACCACCCATAATGGAGCCTTCCAGCACGTACAATGCACTCAATGCCTCTAATGTATTGCTTACCGCCGGTGCTGTTACCGCAGGTAAATCGTTTACATTTCCACCAAGCTCTTCAATATCGGCTTTAATATATGATGAATTGCGACGTTCGGCATAATCAGGCAATACATCCGGTGTGATAAACGGAGCAATCGCTTTTTCTACGGCATGGAAATAAGCGTAGAAATTCTTAAGTACTTCTGCATAATCCGCATCAGATCGAACGGCCTTGAGTTGTCTCACCACCACACCCTCTAGAGTTTGGTGTGCCTCTTTTGTGTTTTCTTTGATATTTTGATTTAGCATCATGTCTGTTCTATTTTATTTTTAAACGGTTATTTACAAAGATTCTTATTTATTACATAGTTTGTATGCTGCATTTCGCTCAATCGTATATGAAAAATGATATTTTTTTATTACCAAGCGGTTTATAATTTGAAATATCTGAATCGAAGTGTATTTTAGCTGGACTAATTTATTATATAGACGTCAACGCACGGCTATTCATGAAGAAGCCTCCTTGGATATATGTTCAGAGGAGGCTTTTACATTATTGCGGCGGATCCGGCGCTTCCACATCGGGTGTTGCACTACTCAGTGTGTTTAGAAAAGCAAGGATGGCCTGTTGTTCGGTAGAGGTCAAGCCCAAGGGACGGATATGCGGAGAGAGCGTTCCATTTATTTTTTGCCTGCCGGCATGGGGCATTCCCCTGTTTAGCAGATCGATAACCTGTGCTAAGGTGGCTATCTCGCCATTGTGCCAGTACGGTGCCGTATTGGCAACATTGCGTAACCCGGGTGTGCGAAATTTTCCTTTGTCGGCTTCTAACCCCGTGGCTTCATGGCGACCATTGTCTAGGCTTCCTCGATAATCGGTTGCATAACCCAGATTATGGTAGTCCAAATCCGTAAAGAACGGCCCGTTGTGGCAATTGATACACTTGGCTTTGGTACGGAAGAGATGCAGGCCTTCGATCTGCTGATCGGTAAGAGCATTGTAGTCTCCAAGTACGAAACGATCGAAGGCGGTCTCGTCACTATGAATACTTTTGGTATACACTTCCAATGCATCCAAGATACGTTCTCTGGTGATGGTGCTGCTGCCATAAGCTGCCTCAAACAAAACTATATAGCCGGGAATCTGCGATAGCCGCCAAGGAATGATGTTCAAGTCACCATCCATCTCAATAGGCGATTCGATGGCTTCCGTAATCTGATCGGTATAAGTCGTTGCCCTGCCGTCATGAAAAAGATGGCCTTTTAAGTGCCAGGCATTTTCCATGGTGGGCGTATTGCGCACCCCACCGCCAAGAGCTACTTTACGGCCATCTGTCCAGAACTTCGCCGGATCGTGGCAGGACGAACAGGAATTTTGGATGCTGCCCATACGCTTCTCAAAAAACAGTGTCTTGCCGAGCTGGAGTATGGTAGAGGCCGGGTTGGTATGCGGGTTGGCGGGCAGCTCTGCCAATTCCCTTTTGATGATACCGTTGTACCACTCCGCCTCCGGCCATTCGGTGATGGTTGTGCTGTATTTCTCCCGGGTGCTACGCGTATCCACAGGCTCCGGATCTGGTTGAGATTCTTCCCCGTCTGTTGTCGGCGGCTTAGAACAAGCTCCAAAAGCAAGTAGTAGCAGGACGCAAAATCCGTAACAGTTTCTCATGCGCTTCAACGGGAGGAATAGCTAGTTCAACAAATCTATTGTATGGTTACCGATTGTGCGAAGACGTTGTATATACTACCTGTTGTTGCTAAAACAAAGTTAGCGGATCCCTTAGCTACATCTGTGGGAATCGTCATCTGTATTTCGGTGGCACTGACAAAGGTCACCTTCGGGTCGAAATTACGCACCGGCGTATTGTTACTGTATTCCATCCGTGCTGTAAAATCCTCCTCCTGATAGAATTTTAATGCTTCCTCTTGCGTGAAGTAAACGGAGAAGGTCTGTCCCGGACTAAGGTTGCTCGGTAGCTTTGTTCTGTCTAACAGTGTAGATAAGATGGGAGCGTTTAAGTGTATCCGTTCCTGGGCCATCAGTGTATATCTGCCCGTTACGACTTTGACTTCGTAATAGCCCGTATCCAGTTCTGTCGTGATCGGGATAAAGGGCCTAATCCTAGAATTGGTTAATTGATTAACTTCCATCAGTTCATATTCCTGATTATCAGCGACTAGGTAAACCTTGGTCCTGTCAGCATCAGGCAGGAAGTAATCACCCGATATGCTAAAAGCAGCATTTATATAAATCTCTGTGCTTGGCAAAGCGTTCAGATACGGAATAGGCTGTCCGCCTTCAGGGCGCAGCGTATAGGTCTTTTTGCTGCCGTCCTGTGCTGTTACGGTATATGTGGTCGCTGCGCTATAAGGCACAGCTTCGCCCGAGGCAGGCGATACAGTTGCTCCTTGTGATACGCTGATGGCGGGACGGATGGTTTCGGGTTCTTCTTCCAAGGGCGTCCAGTAGATGATAATCTCTTCATCTTTTATAACTGCCTGCAGCAGTTCGCCATGCGCATCTTCTATCGTGAAGGTCTCTATTTCGGCATAAGGTAGGTCGGGGTACTCCGTTTTACAGGCGCCAAACAACAAAGCTGTACAACCAACCGCTATGCACATATATATTTTGTATAGTATATTCATGTTTCTGGTTCTCAAAATCGATAATAAGGAAAAGGTTTCCTCGGAGGTCTGCAACGTGCTTCCCTGAGGAAACCCTTACTCCATCTTTACAGTTGGTTCACATTAATGGTAATGGTACCTTGTATGGTTAATGGATTTGGGGTGACAATAGAAGCTGTAGCCGAATCCAAGGTAAATGCCCATACGGTGTTACCACCGTCATTACTGACCAGCATCACCACACCTGGAATCGGAGTTGCTTCTTGATTCTCATAGGTATACCATACATCTTCCCCTACGGCGCCGCTAACGGGGTTTGCATCTTCCCAGTCAGAAGCTACAACCGTACAAATATCAGCACCAGTCAATATTCTTAATTGAGCTCCACTGTTGGCGGCTACGGCAGCATTGACATGCTCGGTAAAGATAAGTTGCCCACTCGGAGTACTGCTCTGTGATGCAGAAGAGCTACCCAATGTCACATACACATCTCCAAAGGACGAAGGATTAGAAGGGCTACCTACATTACCAAGTACACTGTACTGATAGCCACAAGAAACGGCTACCACAGTCGGAGCTAAAGCTGGTGTAGTGGCCGGAATATTATCATCTGCCCGAGATGATACGGTAAACAAGGCCGCCGCTGCAACGGCTAATGTTGATCTAAGAATCTTTTTCATGGTCATTTTGTTTAATTTGATTTATTATTAAAAACTAATTTATTATATAGACATCTCCTTATCGGAGATAAGCACGTGGCTATTTGGGGCTGACATTCATATATGTCGTATTGGAAGTTGCCGGCCAGTCCTTGTACGTAGTTTCAATGATCAGCAACGAGGTCGGCATTCCAACCGGAAAGTCGTCCGGTATTTTTAGGGTAATGCTCTCCATGTCGTATTTCACGATCGGTAAATCATAGACCTTTCCGGTCTCAGTATCCGTTGCCTTGACCGATGTAGGGTCTAATATCAGATACTGTGTCGATGCATTATAAACCACCTCTCCTCCCTGTTGCGCTGCCTTACCAGCCGCATAGTTGATCCTGGGCGCCCGGTATTGAATGTTGACCGGATCCGCCAGTGTCACCTGGTGTCCGAGGAAGGTAATATTTACATCGTGGTAACCGGTATCAATGTCCATCGGGATGGGCAGGTTTGTGATCCGATACCGGTACGGTTCGTCACCGGTAAGCGGAGCAAGGGATGCTCTTCCCTCCCGGGTATTGAGCTGTACTTCTTTTTGCGTATTGCGGGAAGCCAGTGTCAGCTTAACCAGGTTAATATTATTGCTGTAAAAATTACCATGGATATCAGGCAGTATGCCAACAGGATAAGTTGCGGGCTGCGTTGTCGGGTAGCCATAAATACCCCAAACGGCCTCCAGGTCCGGTGTGTTTTGTGGCACAATGATGAGCTGATATGTATTGGTAGATCCATCCGCTGCAACGACCGTATAGGTTTGATTTTCTGTATCGATCGGGATGGGAAGGATTTCCTCCTGTAGCTTGGCGCCGGGAGATACCGTGATATCGGCATCGATCAGTTCCAGACCGAGGTAAAAAGGCACATAGAGTGTGATAGTCCTTTTCTCATTATCGATAGCTCCGTAAAGGCTGATGCCCGCTGGTACATTGTTGACACTGTATTCCATTATTTTATCTTGTGGCAAAGGATCCAACTCTTCTTCCTTGGTGCAGGAAGTGAGTACCAAGCCCAGAAATAGGATACTTAAAAAGGTATATGTTTTATTCATTGTTTTATTTATTTTTTTGTCTGAATTAAGATTTTCACAATCCACTATTCCATTTCAAACTTGGTACTTTCTTTTTTCGCCAGTACGTAATCGAAAGAGAAATAAGGTTTCTCGTCGTTCCTCCTCCAGGTGTCCCGATCTAATTTGTTTTTGTAAATGCTGCGCATTCTAATTTTAGCATAGTTGCCGCGTGCGGTGCGCACAATTACCGTACGCGGCTGCACGGTTTTCTTTTCGCCGTTAGGCAAAGTGATGTCAAGCGGTGTATCGAGCGCGTAGGCAATATGGGCATTGTCATACGCACCGTCGCGTACCCGCGTGCCCCCAAAATCGTACAGATACCAGCCTATGCCATTACCCATGTCGCCGTTGTCATCGGTGCTGATGACATTACGCCCCACCTTGAACTCATTGTCCGCAGGGATATCCACCACCTCATCAAAACTTTTTTCCACGATCATGATTCCTCCTGCGCCAGCCCCCCCAGCACCAAAACTGGGAGAGATTCCACCACCGGTTCCGTTATTTCCTCCTAAATAAGAGCGATAGATGCCGGCAAAAGACAGATCCCAGCGGTTGGTTCTCCGATAGGAAACATCGGCAGGTTTATTTTCCTCCAAGCTAAAATAAATAGGGTCTTGATCGCTATCGGGTGCAGCTCCAGCTGGCAGGTCTTCGCCAAAGTCGCGGACTTCTATCAACCGGTTAAACATCGTTTCCGGTATAATAGGATCAGGATCGGGTTCCGGTGTGGGATCACTTTTACTACAGGCGCTGAAATTCACTATAAACAGTAAAGATAAGGCGGTAATCAGTAATTTTTTCATCTTCATTTTTTTATGGCACTATTATTTAAATTGATTCTAAACAAAGTTAATTCAGCCAATTGATACTTCATGTATGCAAAACGGCAAATCATGTATGCAAAATGTCATTTATTTAAAATCATTCTAAATAAATACACTTACAGAGGACTTATCTTAACACTTCACACTCATCATTCCTAAGTCAACACACATAACTAATAGTCTATTCCGGGCTCGTATCCAGATTCCTGCCACCATCCTGCTGTACATAATAACGGAAGGTATAATAAGGTGCTGGCCAGTTCATATTGGTGACGGCTTCGGGATTGCCTTTATAGGCATTGATGAGCTGCAGCTTGGCGTATTTGCCGTCTGGCAGGCGTATGGCATAGGTACGGTTAGGTAAAGCCTGCATAATATGTGTCTGTAAGCTGTAACGGAACCAGCCAGAAGAATTCTCGGAGGCAGCCCATCCGATTTTGTTGACATCACTGGCATCAAATTCTGCGTCGCTAGGTGCCATGTTAACGGCCTCATAGGGTTGTCGGATCAATACAACAGCGGTATTATTGGTCACGCCACCGTAGCCAGGATTAAATTCATGCTGTGCATTGTTCACATATACCTCTGAATTGTAAGGTCCGGTAAAGGCTATATCCCAATCGGCAGTCTGGAGCCATTGGGCAGAATCATTCGCATTCTTGATCCATATCTGCCGTTTGTCCTTGAAACGGAACAGAAACGTGTAGAAGTCACGCTTTTCCTTACCATCAACTCCATCTCCCATAGCGGCTTCAGTATCCCCGGCTAGATCGTAGATAACGGTGCTTTTACCATCTTCATAAAACGGACGCCAGTCGTCATCCTTACCGCAGGAGGTCAATAATAACGCCAGACAGCCTATGTATATCCACCGTATGTTTCGGCTTATCCGTAAATTCCACATGTCACACATAAAGAGTTTCATTGTATTTTTCACTTCTTTTATTTACTTGCCCCACTACTCCCTCATTATCCGATAACTAAACCCGCCTAATACTACCCTGCCGGGCTGGCCGAGCATGTACCGGCTCGTAAAGTTGAGCACATTATCGGCAACAAGCCGCAGTGTCAATCTTCTGTTCCACAATGCTTTTTCTATCGTTACATTTAATAAAGTATGCTCGAGAACAAATTTATCGCCATCGTCGATAAACTGGTTGCCGTTAGTTTCCTGGAACGGGTACTTGCCGCGGATGTTCGCGCGGACATTTATACTGGTTTGCCAGGGACGACATTCATACAGCATCTTGAGATTCGCCATGTGGCGGGAGCGGTCTTCTATCCCCCAGTAGTCGGAAGTTTCACTTTTCCGATATTCCCCTGTCCGGGCGTTGTTGTACTGGTTGTAGGGATATCTTCCGGCACGGATACTATCCAATACACCCAAATCTTTGGCTATCAAGTATTGATAGCCCACTGATAGTTGCAGATCTGGAGTGGCCTGGTAACTCACGGAAAACTCAGCTCCTTTATTGACCGCCTTTGGCAGGTTGCGGTAGGTATATATTTGGGAAACGGTGGTTCCGGTTCCGACATTGACGGAATTGATCTGGTTGTTGATGCGGTGATAGAACAAAGAAGCTTCGGTTTGAAACTTACGGAAGGGGTTCCACGTGAGCCCGATGTTGTTCGACCAGCTTTTTTCCGCCTGCAGGTTTCCCGCCAGCAGGTTAACCATATAGGTGTTTTTATAGCTTAATTCACCTGCCGCATCTAATCCGTCTATAACTTCTGCCAAGCGATCATTGCCCACCACCAGGTAATTTGCAAAGGGGTTAAAGAATACTTGGTAGCGCATTTTGTAATCGGGCGCTTTAAATCCGGCTCCTGTACCAGCTTTCAATAATAGATTTTCGTTAATATGATATTGCAGACCCAGGCTGGGGCTTACTCGACCTTGATATACATTGGTCTGATCGTAGCGCAGACCGAGTGTTGTTAGCATACGGTCAATGGGTTTCCATTCCGTTTGCAGATAGACAAAAGCCGTTTGGAGTGAGCGCTCGTCGCCCAGATCCTGATTGTCCATGGTCTCCATACTACCTCCTAGTCCGACGGTAAACTTGAGGTCGTTTACTGGACTATAGGCAAATTGCTGCTCGAGACGGTGATTGTACTGACCAAAAGCCTCCTCACCGGCCAATACCCCCTGGTTAAGCCATTGCGCCTGTAGCTCAGTATGGAAGCGGGTAAGGTAATAGCGTGTCATACTCCGAAGACCACTAGCAAAGTTGTGGTCGTAGCTAAGGCCTATATTGATGTCCTGATCTTTCTGTCCGTCTTCCAATGTGAGGTTTTCTGACCATGCATTGTACATTTTGGATTTTCTTGCAGCATAACGCGCTGTGAGAGCTATTGTGCCATCCTTGCTGCTGCGGTAGCGTAGACGTCCTTGAAAACTGTAGTTTTCATAAGGGGGAAACGTGGTACTCCCCGTCATGAGATACCCTTTGTCTGTATTGAATCCGTCGGTGCGGTAGTAATTGCCCGAGACCACCACCGATCCACGTTGGTTTGCCAAAGGTGTTTCGCCTTCTAGCGTAGCATCTACGGTATTCAGTGTTCCGTATAGCAGGGAGGCCTGTGCTTGCGGTGTGATGGCACCATGGCGGGTGATGATATTGATAGCGCCGCCCAATGCATCGCTACCGTATAGACAGGATGAAGCTCCTTTGATAATCTCGATGCGCTCGATATTGGTTACGGAAATACGTGATAAGTCGAAGTTTCCGTTGTTACGGCCCAGCATGGGTTGCCCATCAATGAGCACCATTATATAGTTGCTGCTGAATCCCTGCACCTGTACCCCCACGGCCCGGGAGCCGCCAGAAATATCGTTGACCACGGCAACGCCAGTCTGCTCTTTCATCACCTCATCCAGACGACGGCTCCCCATCAACTCGATTTCGCGCCGTGTAATAATTTTTACGGGCATCGCGGCATTTTGGGCTTTGACCAGGTTATCGACCACCGCCACCTTGCCTAGTACTTCCACCTGCTCTATACTCCTTCCCGCTTGCTCCAACACCACATAAAACGTGCTATCCCTGCCTTCGAGATCCAGTTCCATATCCCGTTGCGTATAGCTTACGTGGCGGACCTGCAGCTGGTAAGTACCTTCGTATAATCTGGAAAACTCAAAATAACCTGCTTTATCCGTATGGTACACCTGATTGTCAGGAAGCAAGATCACTGTAGCCTGCTCAATTGGCTTTTGATGCGGATCGAGGACATATCCCTTCAGTTGACGTTGCTGCGCCAAACCCAGCATAGGGACACACCATAGGATTACAAGGAATATTTTTTTTTGGAAATATCTGGGCACGACGATTAATTATTTAAATTGATTCTAAATAAAAGACAAAAAAAGGGATTTTAGATCGGATTTACTGTATGAAAACTGTCAATTCATGTATGAAATCCGATTTTTTTCTATCATAAAAAAGTCTCAAAAACAATATAAACAAATGAATTACAACATATTGCACAAAATTTAGATTTAGTAAATCGACTATGGTAAAATATCTCTTAATTTGTATTTAGATTGATTATTGAGTTGCTTTGCATCGTGAAACAGAATTAAATGAAGATAATAAATCGAAAAATGAAGCGACAAGGACGCAGAACCTATACACTTCCAGGGTTAACATACCTTATCTTGCTGGCTTGCTCAATTAGCGCGCACCATATCTCTGCTGCGGAGAAACGTATTGTTACGTTGAGCAGTGCCATTACAGAAACTGTCTTTGCACTGGGTTTGGGAAACCATATCGTGGCAACTGACGTAACAAGTATTTCACCGAAGGCTGCCGCAGATTTACCTCGTGTAAGCCAGAACAGAGCAGTGTCTGCTGAAGGGATTATGGCTTTTCAGCCAGATATTGTTCTGGCGCCAGATAAAGATGTTCCGCCTGCGGTCGTACAACATTTGCGTCAATCTGGAGTCAGGTTTATCGCTTTGCGACAAGAATTTTCCGAAAAAGGGGCTTATCGTTTTATACAGGAAATAGCTGATGTGTTGGCCATTCCGGAAAAAGGAAAAGAGGTTGTTCAAAGGACAAAAATGGCAATGGAACGGGTTAGCACGATTGTAGAGGAAGCCACCTCGGGAAAAACAAAGCCCAAAGTGCTTTTCATCTATGCCAGGGGGGCTGGTGCAATGAGCGTATCAGGGAAAGGCAGCAGTTTGGACGGTATAATCGAGCTGGCTGGCGGTAGGAATGCCGTGCAGGAGTTCGCAGATTTCAAGCCTTATACGACTGAAGCCTTAGTCAAGGCCAACCCGGATGTCATTTTAATGTTTGATTTCGGGGTCAGTAGCCTTGGCGGAAAGAAGGCCATACTAAAAATGCCAGGTATGCAGCTTACGGAGGCGGGAAAGCATGAACGTATCCTTGTCATGAACCCTTCCCTATTGGTGAATTTCAGTACCCGTTTGCCGGAGGGAGTAGCCTTATTGCATCGAGAACTGATAGCGTTGTGTGATAAGTAATAAGGAATGACTAAGATAAATTAAAAAGTGCTGAAAAGACAACAGATCATTATAGCAATTTTGGCAGCATTCCTAGTATTGGTCGTTATGCTTTCTTTAGGTTTAGGAGCTTATCATATTCCGGTAGACGATGTGTGGAGGCTTTTGCTGCATAAGATAGGGCTTGTCGAAGATGTAACGGTTGGTTCGTTGGATGACAATGTACTTTTCGTTGTGCGGATGCCGCGCGTCCTATTAGGACTACTAGTCGGCGCTGCTCTTGGTGTGTCGGGAGCGGCCATCCAAGGTATCTTTCGAAACCCCTTGGCGGATCCCGGCTTGATTGGCATTTCGTCCGGCGCTTCGTTGTTTGCAGTCTTGGTAATTGCCTTTGAGAGCTGGCTGTTTCTTGGTCTTTCACAAGTAACGGGGCATTATCTCTTGATTTTTGGGGCCTTTATAGGAGCCGGACTGACGGCTCTACTGGTATATCGTATCTCCCTTAAAGACGGACGTCCCCAGGTTACAACGATGCTATTGGCGGGTATTGCTATTAATGGGCTGGCTGGCGCATTGACCGGATTAATGACATACATGGCTACCGAACAGCAGCTACGCACCATTACCTTCTGGATGTTGGGAAGCCTGGGTGGGGCAACTTGGGAAAGCGTCAGCGCCGTTACACCATTTATCTTATTGCCC
>Ga0079224_100015014_pt1 | contig 10834 bp, 8 predicted proteins | sample Stecom2015_FD_80414 | JGI IMG/M metagenome (GOLD analysis project Ga0079224, IMG submission 80414) | Agricultural soil microbial communities from Utah to study Nitrogen management - Steer compost 2015 | ecosystem: Environmental > Terrestrial > Soil > Agricultural land | place: USA: Utah...
AGGGCCTGCGCCTCGACCTCGGTGGCGGGCCCGGAACGGGGCATGGTCGGTGGACTGGTCGACACTGTTCATCCGCCTCTCGGCGGCTCCGGAATGATTGCAGGGAGCCTCTATACTGGCACGAACGCGAAGCCTGGGCCGACCGGCCCGTCACGACAGGAGACACGACCATGAAGGACGCACTCGCCCGCATGCTGGCATACCACCGTGAGGCGAGGCATTGCCCGGGCGCCCTCGTCCTCGTCGAGCGCGACGGCGTCGAGGCGGCGCGGCTGGTGGCCGGCACGATGCGCGGCGAGGCGGGGTCCGAGCCGATGCGGCCGGACGCCCTGTTCCGGATCGCATCGCTCACGAAGCCGGTGGTCAGCGTGCTCGCACTGACGCTGGTCGACGAGGGGCGGCTCGGCCTCGACGACGCCGTGGCGCGGCACCTGCCGGAGCTCGACGGCATGAGGCTGCTCGACGGTTCGGCACCGGTCCGCGCACCGACGATCCGCGACCTGATGCGCCATACCGCGGGACTGCCCTACGGCGGCGAGACGCGCGACCCGCGGGCGCTCGAGCGCGTCCGCGCCGAGCGCCTCGACGGCCGGCTGCCGCTGCTCGAGCCGGCACGGTTCCTGGAATCGCTCGCGCGGCTGCCGCTGGCCAACCAGCCGGGCGCGTCGTTTCGCTACGGCTTCTCCACCGACGTGCTCGGCCTGGTCGTCGAGCGCATCCTCGGCAAGCGCCTCGGCGACGCGCTCGCCGAACGCGTGTTCGGCCCGCTCGGCATGCGCGACACCGGCTTCAGCGTCCCGGCCGCGGATCTCGACCGCATGCCGCGGGCATTTCCCGAAGACAAGGCCTGGCACAACTTCTTCGACATGTTCGTCCAGGCCGACGAGGCCGGCACACCCATGCACAGTGGTGGCGGGGGTCTCGCTTCGACGATCGACGACTACGCCCGGTTCGCCCGGATGCTGGCGAACGGCGGGGTCGTCGACGGCCGCCGCCTGCTCTCCGAATCGTCCTTCGCGGAGATGACCCGCGACCAGCTCGACGAGGGCGTCGACGGACCGTTCGGCTACACCGGCCCGGGCTTCGGCTTCGGGCTCGGCGTTGCCGTGCGCCAGGACTGGGGCATCGCGGCCTACCCCTGCGCCCGGGGCGAGCTCACCTGGTCGGGCGTGACGGGCACGGCCCTGTTCGTCGACCCGGCGAGCCGCGGCTTCGCGCTCATGTTCAGCTGCAACACGGCCTCGCGCATGATGGCCCGCTTCGAGTTCCGCCGCGCCGTCGGCTGAAGGCGGAGCCTCGCGCGGGCGCTCGCTCAGGCCTCGTCCTCCTCGCGCAGCAGCCGGCGCAGCACCTTGCCCGCGCCCGTCGCGGGCAGGGCGTCGCGGAAACGCACCTCGCGCGGCGCCTTGTAGGTCGCCATGTTCTCGCGCGCCCAGGCGATGATCTCCTCGGCTTCCACCGTCGCGCCCGGCTCCTTGACGACGTACGCGCGGACCACCTCGCCGCGGGTCGGGTCCGGTACGCCGAGGACCGCCGCCTGGCGGATCGCGGGATGGCGGATCAGGATCGTCTCGACTTCCTCGGGGAAGACGCTGTAGCCGGAGACCTTGATCATCTCCTTGAAGCGCCCCACGAAACTGAGGTAGCCGGCCTCGTCGAGCCGGCCCATGTCGCCGGTGTGGACCCAGCCGTCGCGCAGCGTCTTCTCGGTGGCTTCCGGCTTGTTCCAGTAGCCCTTGAAGGAGCCGGGACTGCGCACGATGATCTCGCCCAGCTCGCCCTGGGGCCGATCGAGCCCGGTGTCGGGATCGATGATCCGGATCTCGACGCCGGGCATGGGCCGGCCCTGGGTTCCCCAGCGCACCGCATCGACCGGCATCCAGGTGTCGCAGGTATGCGTTTCGGACAGCCCGTAGGCGAACTCGAACGTGGGGCAGCCGCCGGTGAACTCGGCCCAGCGGCGGGCGAGCGGCTCGGTGAGCGTGATGCCGAAGCTCGTGGCCGGATTGATCCGCAGCGACGACATGTCGAACTTTGCCGCCTCGGGATGCTCCATCACCGCCAGGTTCATCGGCGCCATGCTGTACCACCAGCTGACGCGATGGCGATCGACCGCCTGCAGGACGGCGAGCGGATCGAAGCGATGCATCAGCACGGTGCTGGCGCCGGCGTAGACGGTGACGTCGATGCCCACGAGCATGCCGGCGATGTGGTACATCGGCGCGATCGCCAGCATCACGTCGTCCCGGCGCACGTCGTTGCCGTCGGCCGTAACGGCGGTCTTGAAGAGGGCGTTGCGGTAGGTGAGCATCGCGCCCTTCGGCATCCCGGTGGTGCCCGAGGTGTAGGTCATGAGCGCGACGTCGTCGAGATCGGGCTCGTGAACGGGAGGCGCCACGTCGCGGAAGCCTTCGATGGCCTCGAGAAAGTCGCGCGTGCCCGGCGGTGTGGTCCGGTCGTCGCGGCCGACGCGGAGTTCGTCGGGCAGCGCGATCGGCGGCTCGGGCGGCAGCATGTCGGCATGGCCGGTGACGAACACGTGCTCGAGCGCCGTGTCGCCCCGGACTTCCTCGACGATGGGCGCCAGGTGGCGTGCCGCGACGATGACCTTCGCGCCAAGGTCGTCGAGCTGGTAGCGCAGCTCGTGCGCCTTGAACAGGGGACCACACGGGCCGACGATGCCGCCGATCTTCTGGATGCCGAAGTGCGCGACGATGTACTGCGGGCAGTTGCCCATGTACAGGGCGACCCGGTCGCCGGCGGCGACGCCGAGCGAATGCAGCAGGCTGGCGAAGGCGTCGCTCGCCCGGTCGAGCTCCGCGTAGCTCACCTCGCGGCCGTACCAGATGAAGGCCGGTCGCTCCGGCTGCGTGCGCGCATGGTGGCGGAGGTACTCGTGCAGCGGAAGCTCGCCGTGGCGCCAGGCGGGCAGGGCGTTGGCGTTCGCGTCGGAAATCATCGTGGTCTCGCTCTCCATGGTTCGTCGTTGTTCGCGCGCCTGCCGGGAAGGGGGCAGCCGGCCACCGATGCCCCTCCCGATTGCGGGTTTGCCCGCATTATGACGCTGCGCGAAGCCGGCCTTCGGTAGCATCGATCCGCTGATGCACAGGAGGCCATGGCCCGACCATGGAGATCGAGATCAACGGCTCGCCCGTCGCGGTGCGCGCCGATCCGGCGATGCCCCTGCTCTGGGTGCTGCGCGACATCGTCGGCCTGACGGGCACGAAGTTCGGCTGTGGCACGGGCGCCTGCGGGGCCTGCACCGTGATCGTCGACGGCCTCGCGATGCGCAGCTGCGTCGTGCCGGTCTCCTCGATGGCCGGTCGCAGCGTGTCCACGATCGAGCTGCTCGCCTCGTCGCGGGGCGATGCGAGGACGCGCCGCGTTCTGGAGGCCCTGCGCGAGGCCTGGATCGACGAGCAGGTCGCGCAGTGCGGCTACTGCCAGCCCGGCATGCTCATGGCCGCCCTGGGCCTGCTGCTGGAGGACCCGGCGCCCGACGACGAGGCGATCTCGCGGCGCATGACCGTCCTGTGCCGCTGTGGCACCTACCAGCGGGTCCATGCGGCCATCCTCGCCGCCGCCCGCCGACTCGCCAGGGCGGCGTAGCGATGCCCGGGGCAGCCGCCTCGTCCGTAGCCGCGGCCGCCCGGCCATGAAGCGCCGGCATTTCCTGCTTGGCGCGATCGGCGCGGGGGGTGCGCTCGTCGTCGGCTGGGGCCTGCTCCCGCCGCGGGGCAGGCTGGGCACCGCGGAGCTGCTGCCCCCGTCGGCGGGGCGGATCGCGCTCAACGCCTGGGTGCGGATCGGGGAGGATGGTTCGGCCTCCCTCGTGATGCCCCGGGTCGAGATGGGCCAGGGCGTCCACACGGCCATCCCGATGCTGCTCGCCGAGGAGCTGCGCCTGCCGCTCGAGCGCATCCGCCTCGAGCAGCCGCCACCGCACGCCATCTACGGCAACGTCGCCATGTGGCTCAAGTACCTGCCTTTCCCGCCCGGCGACGGCGCCGCGGGCGAGGAATCGGGGCGGCGCCGCGCCGCCCGATGGCTGATGCTCAAGGTCGGCCGCGAGGTCGGCCTCGACATCACCGCCGCCTCGTCCTCCATCTCCGATTCCTGGCCGGTCGTGCGTATGGCCGGCGCGGTGGCGCGGCAGCTGATCGTCGAGCAGGCGGCGCGCCAGTGGCACGTTCCGGCCGCCCAGTGCGTGCTGGCCTCCGGCATGGTGAGCCATCCGAAGGGATACAGCGCCGGCATGGGCGCGTTCGTCGCGCGCGCCGCGTACAACGTGCCCGAGGCGGAGGTCCGTCCGACGCCGCGGGAGGACTGGCAGGTCATCGGCCGTCCGCTGCCGCGCATGGACCTGCCAGCCAAGACGAACGGCACGGCGCGCTTCGGCATCGACGTGCGCCCGCCCGGGCTGCGCTTCGCCGCGGTGCGCATGGCGCCCGTCCTCGGGGACGATCTCGAGTCGCTCGACGAGGCGGAGACCCTGGCGCGCCCGGGGGTCGAGGCGGTGGTCCGGCTGCCCGCCGAGCGCGGATCGACGGGCGGCTTCGCCGTCGTCGCGAGCGATTCCTGGAGCGCCCGGCGCGCCGCCGACGCCGCCCGACCGCGCTGGCGCGGCGGGGGCGCCCGCTCGGCCTCGTCGGAGGCCGTGCTGGCGCGGCTGCGGGCCGCGGTCGACACGGACGAAGGCTTCGCGGTCCAGTCGCGCGGTGACCTCGAGGCGGCCTTCTCGCAGGCGGCCGCGGTGGTCGAGGCACGCTACGAGGTGCCGTTCCTCGCGCATGCGGCGATGGAGCCGCCCAACGCGACGGCCTGGCTGCGCGACGGCTGGCTGACCGTCTGGGCGCCCACGCAGGCGCCCGGGCCGGCCCTGCGGGCGGCGATCGAGACGAGCGGGCTGCCGTCGCGCAAGGTCGATCTCGAGCGCACGTTCGTGGGCGGCGGCTTCGGCCGCGGCCTGGAGGTCGACATCGTCCGCCACGCCGTGCGCGCCGCCATGGCCGTGCCCGGGCGTCCGGTCCAGGTCCTGTGGTCGCGCGAGCAGGACCTGGCGCACGACTACTACCGGCCCGCGTTCGCCGCCCGCTTCGCGGCGGCGCTCGATCGCGACGGCCGGGTGAGCGGCTGGCGGCTGCGCACCGCCGGCGACTCGGTGGTGCTGAACTGGCTCTCGCGCAACTGGCTCGACGTCGATGCGCCCGTACCGGATACGTCCTCCTCCGAGGGCCTGTTCGACCAGGCCTACGAGGTGCCGGCGCGCCGGGTCGAGCACGTCCGGGTCCGCTCCGACATCCCGGTGGGCAACTGGCGGTCGGTGGGCCACTCGCACAACGCGTTCTTCATCGAGTGCTTCATCGACGAGCTCGCGGAGCGGGCGGGGGTCGATCCGCTGCGCTACCGGCTCGACCTGCTGCGATCCGCGCCCCGCCACCGGGCGGTGCTCGAACTCGCCGCCGAGCGGGCGGGATGGCAGGATCCCGCGCCTCCGGGACGGGCCCGGGGCATCGCCATGCACGAGTGCTACGGCACGATCGTCGCCATGGTGGCGGAGGTCGAGGCGGACGGGAGCCCAGTCCCGCGGGTGCACCGGGTGTGCTGCGCGGTCGATTGCGGCGCTGTCGTCAATCCGGGGATCGTGGCCCAGCAGATGGAGGGCGGCGTGATCTTCGGGCTCTCGGCGGCCCTCCACGGGCGGATCGATGTGGAGGCCGGGGAGGTCGCCCAGCGGGGCTACGGCGAGGCGGGCCTGTTGCGGTTTGCCGAGGCGCCGCTGGTGGAGACGCACATCGTGCAGAGCACCCGGCCGCCAGCGGGAGTCGGCGAACCGGGAGTGCCGCCGATCGCGCCCGCGGTGGCGAATGCCCTCTTTGCCCTGACCGGGCGGCGCGCGCGCCGGCTCCCGCTGTCGATCGCCTGAGCGGGGCGGGGCGCGCCGCGCACGGTCACCTCAGTCGCGGAAGTTCTCGAACGAGAGCGGCAGTTCGCCGACCTTCTCGCGCACGAGGGCGATCGCTTCCTGGAGAACGTCCTTCTTGGCGCCGGAGATCCTGACGCTGTCGCCCTGGATGCTCGCCTGCACCTTGAGCTTGCTGTCCTTGACGAGCTTCACGATGCGCTTGGCGTCCGGGCCGGACACGCCGTTGCGCACGGTCACCAGCTGTTTCACCTTGTCGCCGCCGATCTTCTGGATCTCGCCGAAATCGAGGAAGCGGACGTCGATCTTGCGCCTGGCGCACTTCGAGAGCAGGACGTCGCGGACCTGGGAGGCCTTGAAGTCGTCGTCGGCGAAGATCGTCAGGAGGTTGTCGCCGAGCTCGATCCTTGCATCCGAACCCTTGAAGTCGAAGCGGTTCGAGATTTCCTTGTTCGACTGGTCGACGGCGTTCCGGAGCTCGACGGTATCGGCCTGGCAGACGACATCGAATGAAGGCATGGGTCTCTCCTTGAGCTGGGGCCCGGTCCGGGGTCGCCGGTCGGGCGGCCCCGAGGGCCGGTACGGTGCGCCCTTGTCAGGCGATCCGTTCTGTGGGCTAATCGTGCGCGGCAGTGCAGCCGGCAAGCTCTTATGGCATTCTTCCCATTGCGATGCAACACGACCACACGGAAATGAGCGACGGCTCGCCCAAGCCGGCTGCGCAGGCGGCCGGCAAGACCGGGGGCAAGGGCGGGGGCAAGTCGGCGGGCAAGACCACCGACAGGGTGCAGTTCGCCTGGCTGAACGGCTTTCGTCGCGAGCGCCGACCGATGGAGGTCTTCCTGGTCAACGGGCATCGCATCGCCGGCCGGATCCGGTCCTTCGACCAGCGCGCGATCCTGCTCGAAGGTCCCGGCGGCGACGACATCCTGCTGCTGCACCATGTGATCAGCACCATCCAGCCCGCGCGCGGCCGGGGCGGGCGGCCACCCGCGAAACGCGCGCGACCCGACGCCGACCATCGGCCGCCGCGACAATCCGCGCCACGCCAGCCGCATGGCGGCGAGGCCGAGGACGAGCCGATCGACCGGGTGCCACCGCCGCCACGCAAGCCGACGGTGACGATCGTGCGCAAGCATCGCCGCATCGTGCGCGACGACTGAGCTCAGGCACGGTTCGGCAGTCGCGACGACAAGGGGCGCCATCGGCGCCCCTTGCTCATTCCGTTCGCTCGCGAAGGTCCCGCACGAGGCAGGGCGATCCGACGAACGCGATCAGGCCTTCGACTTGCGGATGGTCGCCTTGCGGGCGCCGGCCTTGGCGGGCGCGGCCCGCCGGGCGGCCTGCCGGGCCCCGATGCGCAGGCGCAGGGCGTTGAGCTTGATGAAGCCCTCGGCATCGGCCTGGTCGTAGGCGCCGGCATCGTCGTCGAAGGTGGCGATGCGGCTGTCGAAGAGCGACTGCGGCGAGCTGCGGCCCACCACGATCACGTTGCCCTTGTAGAGCTTGACGACGACCTTGCCGTTGACCGGCTGCTGGGTGAAGTCGATCAGGCTCTGCAGGGCGAGCCGCTCCGGCGACCACCAGTAGCCGTTGTAGATCATGCTCGCGTAGCGCGGCATGAGGTCGTCCTTCAGGTGGGCGACCTCGCGATCGAGGGTGATCGACTCGATCGCGCGGTGCGCGTGCAGCAGGATCGTGCCGCCCGGCGTCTCGTAGCAGCCGCGGGACTTCATGCCGACGTAACGGTTCTCGACGAGGTCGAGGCGCCCCACGCCATGGCGGCCGCCGAGCCGGTTCAGCTCGGCGAGCAGTTCATGGGCCTTCATGCGCTTGCCGTTGATCGCCACCAGGTCGCCGCGCTCGAAGTCGAGTTCGACGTGCTCCGGCTTGTTGGGCGCCTTCTCGGGCGAGACCGTCCAGCGCCACATGCCCTTCTCGGGGGGCGGTGCCGCGGGATCCTCGAGCACGCCTCCCTCGTAGGAGATGTGCAGGAGATTGGCGTCCATCGAGAACGGCGCCGGCCCCTTGCGCTTCTTGAAGTCGACGGGAATGCCGTGGGCATCGGCATAGGCCACGAGCTTCTCGCGCGAGAGCAGGTCCCATTCGCGCCAGGGGGCGATGATCTTCACCTCGGGCATCAGCGCGTAAGCGCCGAGCTCGAAGCGGACCTGGTCGTTGCCCTTGCCGGTGGCGCCATGCGAGATCGCGTCGGCCTTCTCGCGCCGGGCGATCTCGACCAGCCGCTTGGCGATGAGCGGCCGCGCGATCGACGTGCCGAGGAGGTACTGCCCCTCGTAGAGCGTGTTCGCCCGGAACATCGGGAACACGAAGTCGCGCACGAATTCCTCGCGCAGGTCGTCGATGTAGATGCTGCGCACCCCGGCGGCGGTCGCCTTGGCTCGCGCGGGCTCGAGCTCCTCGCCCTGTCCGATGTCGGCCGTGAAGGTGATCACCTCGCACTCGTAGGTGTCCTGCAGCCATTTCAGGATGACGGAGGTGTCGAGCCCGCCGGAATAGGCGAGGACGACTTTCTTGATCTTGCTCATGGGTGGGCGGTCCGCAAAGGGCGCGACGCGAGGCGGCGCGAGGAGATTCAGCGCCGCATTATAAGGCGGGGCAGGAGCGCGCGTCTCAGGCCGCGGCCGGCAGCTCGATGAAGAAGGTGGCGCCTTCGCCCGGCCTGCTGCGCAGTCCGGCGTGCCCGCCGTGCAGCTCCGCGACGCGGCGCACGATCGCGAGGCCCAGCCCCGAGCTGCCACGCGACTCGCGATGCTTGCTGGTCTGGTAGAAGCGCTCGAAGACGGATTCCTGCTCCTCGAGCGCGACGCCGGGCCCGCTGTCGGTCACCGCGACCCGCGTGCCGGTCGCCGTCTTCATGACCTCGACCGCGACCCGGCCGCCTTCGGGCGTCACGCGCAGGGCGTTGTCGAGCAGGTTGGACAGGGCCCGGTCGAGCAGCGCGGCGTCGACCGGCGCCAGGGGCAGGCCATCGGGATAGTCGACGACGAGCTGCACTCCGCGCGCCTCGGCGCGCGTGGCGAAGCGCTGCACCACATCGTCGGTGAGCTCGCCGATCTGCAGCGGCTCGGCCTGCACGCGAAATTCGGGACTGTCGAGCCTGGCAAGCTCGGCGAGCGCCTCGGTGAGCGTGCGCAGGTACTGCGCATTCTGCAGCGCCCGCTCCTGCAGGCGTTCGGTCGCCTCGGCGTCGAGCACGCCGCGCTTGATGCGGATGGTCTCGAGCTGGCCGAGCAGCGCGGTGAGGGGCGTGCGCAGGTCGTGGGACACGCTTGCGACCATCTCGCGGCGCGCGGCGTCGGTGCGCTTGACCCGCTGGATCTCGATCTTCAGCCGCTCGAACATCTCGCGCAGGGTGCAGCTCAGGCGGCCGATCTCGTCGTTGCGGCCGCAGGTGCGGAAGTCGCATTCGGTGATCTCGGCCTCGAAGCCGGACTTCGTGATCCGGTCGGCCACCCGGGTGAGTCGCGTCAGCGGGCGCGTGATCATGATGACGGTCGCGAGCGTGAGCAGCACGCCGATGGCCAGGGTGAGCAGCCCGACGCGGCCGGCCGTGCGCAGCGCGTAGTCGCGGTACGTCTCGCCGGCCGGTTCGGCGATCCACTTGCGTGGAACGACGTAGAGCCAGCCGCGCTGCACGCCCGCGTCGAGCACCGGCGTGGCGGCGACCAGCCGATGGATGCCGGGACTCTCCGGATCCTCGCCGCTGATCGGCATGGCGGGATCCCGCGCGAGCGACCGGGCCACCGGCGTGACGTCGATCCGGCCCGCGACGCCGGCAGTCGCCCGCCGGTCCGAGCGGGCGAGCACCCGGCCCTCGTTGTCCAGCAGGTACAGGCCGATCTCGGGCGTGTACTGGTTGAACTCGCGGAACTGCCGGGCGAAGCCCCCGGGGTCTGCCTCGTAGGCCTTCCACAGGTCGGGATGCATCGCACCGATCCGGTCGGCGAACCGGCTCGCCCGTTCGTAGTCCGCCTCGGTGTGGTAGCCCGAGATCGCCTGGTACATGATCAGCGCCAGGGCGGCGCCCATGGCGAGCCCGAAGCCGGCGACGAGCGCCACGATGCGGGTGCGAAGCGAGCGCATCAATGCACCGTCCCCCCGTCCGTGAAGCGGTAGCCCACGCCCCTGACGGTCAGGACGTAGCGCGGATTGGCCGGATCCGCCTCGATCTTGTTGCGCAGCCGGTTGATGTGCGTGTTGACGTTGTGCTCGTAGCCCTCGAACGTGGTTCCCCAGACGGCGTCGAGCAGCTGCATCCGGGTGAAGGCCCGGCCCGGATGGCGCGCGAAGTGCTGCAGCAGCTCGAACTCCTTCGCCGTGAGCGAGACCGGGCGCTTGTCGAGCCAGACCTCGCGGCTGGCCGTGTCGATCTCCAGGCTGCCGATGCGCAGGCGCTCGGCCGGGACCCTCAGCTCGGCCGCCTGCATCTCGATCCTTCGCAGCATCGCCTTGACGCGCGCCTGGAGCTCCGGCACCGAGAAGGGCTTGGCCAGGTAGTCGTCCGCGCCGAGTTCCAGCCCCAGGACGCGATCGAGCTCGGTCGAGCGCGCCGTCAGCATCAGCACGGGCACGGTGATGCGCTCGAAGCGAAGGTTGCGGACGATGTCGAATCCGTCGCGACCCGGCAGCATGACGTCGAGGACGACCAGGTCGTAGCGTCCGGTCGCGGCGGCGTCGTAGCCGGCCGGCCCGTCGTGGACCACGTCGACCACATGCCCCAGGTCGCCCAGGTGCAGGGCGATCAGGTCCGCGATGTCGTTCTGGTCCTCGACCACGAGAATGCGTCGTTCCATGGCGCCCAGAATAGCAACAATCGATCGCCGCGGAACCGGCCCCGACGCCCCGGACGAGGCTTGCGGGCCATTCGTTACCAAATCGTTATCCAGC
>Ga0079224_100015015_pt1 | contig 10834 bp, 8 predicted proteins | sample Stecom2015_FD_80414 | JGI IMG/M metagenome (GOLD analysis project Ga0079224, IMG submission 80414) | Agricultural soil microbial communities from Utah to study Nitrogen management - Steer compost 2015 | ecosystem: Environmental > Terrestrial > Soil > Agricultural land | place: USA: Utah...
AAAGCGATGCCGGACCGGGCGCGATCGTACGCCGCGCTCCGGTCCAGCACCTTCCCCTCGAACTCGATACGCCCCGAACTCAGCCGGTGGTGGCCCACGATGGCGCGCATGAGGCTGGTCTTGCCCACGCCGTTGCGGCCGAGCACGCAGGTGATCCTGCCGGCCTCGGCCTCGAGCGACACCCCGCGCAGCGCCTGGGCCGCGCCATAGTGCAGGGTGGCATCGGTCACGTTCAGCATCCTCACCTCCCCAGATAGACCTCGATCACCCGCTCGTCGGCCGCGACGAAGTCGAGCGGACCCTCCGACAGGACGGAACCATCGTGCAGGCAGGTGACCTTGACGCCCAGTTCGCGCACGAAATGCATGTCGTGCTCGACGACGATGACCGAGTGGGTCTTCGCGATGTCCTTGAGCAGCCGCGCCGTCTCCTCCGTTTCCGAATCGGTCATGCCGGCGACCGGCTCGTCCACGAGCAGGAGCTTCGGGTCCTGCGCAAGCAGCATGCCGATCTCCAGCCATTGCTTCTGTCCGTGCGAGAGGTTGGCCGCGAACTCGTGGCGCTTGCCCTCCAGCCGCACGGTGGCGAGGATTTCGTCGATGCGCCCGGCTTCTGCCTTCGAGGTGTCGTGGAAGAGCGCCCGGAAGACCGACCGCGGCCCCTGTAGCGAAAGGACGATGTTGTCCTCGACCGTGTGGCTCTCGAACACCGTCGGCTTCTGGAACTTGCGACCGATGCCCATCATGGCGATGGAGGCCTCATCGTGTTTGGTGAGGTCGATCTCGCCGTCGAAGAAGACCTCGCCCTCGTCGGGCTTCGTCTTGCCGGTGATGATGTCCATCATCGTGGTCTTGCCGGCACCGTTGGGGCCGATGATCGCCCGCATCTCGCCTCGATCAAGCACCAGCGACAGATTGTTGATCGCCCTGAACCCGTCGAACGAGACCGAGACGCCGTCGAGATAGAGGATGGTGTGCGACCTGCTCATGGCTCATTCCGCCGGCTGGGGCCGGGGACCAACTGGCCCGGCGGGCGGCACCGTCGGCGACGAACGCACGATCGAAGGCGTCTCGTCGGCATTGGAAGCGGCGTGCGGTGGCGGCTCTCTCCCGGCAACCGCCCTCGCCTCGCGCCGCTTCGCGCGCCACATGTCGAAGGTGCCGACGATGCCCCTGGGCAGCAGGAGCGTGGTGGCGACGAACAGGCCGCCCAGCACGAACAGCCACATGTCGGGAAGTGCCGCTGTGAACCAGCTCTTGCCGGCATTCACGAGAAGCGCGCCGACGATGGGCCCGACGATCGTGCCGCGCCCGCCAACGGCGGTCCAGATCACCACCTCGATCGAATTGGCGGGGGCGAATTCGCCCGGATTGATGATGCCGACCTGCGGCACGTAGAGCGCGCCAGCAACACCAGCCATGACGGCCGAGACCGTGAAGGCGACCAGCTTGATGTTCTCGGGCCGCCAGCCGATGAAGCGGGTGCGGCTTTCGGCGTCGCGCACCGCGATCATCAGCTTGCCGAGCTTCGATGCGGCGATCGCGGCGACAAGCAGCACACCGAGCGCCAAGGAGATTGCGCTGGCGGCGAACAGTGCCGCCCGGGTGGCGCTCGCCTGCACCGGGAAGCCGAGGATGTCCTTGAAGTCGGTCAATCCGTTGTTGCCGCCGAATCCCATGTCGTTGCGGAAGAAAGCGAGGAGCAGCGCATAGGTCATCGCCTGCGTGATGATGGAGAGATAGACGCCGGTCACGCGGCTGCGGAATGCGAACCAGCCGAACACGAAGGCGAGCAGGCCGGGAACCAGCATCACCATGAGCGCGGCGAACCAGAACTTGTCGAAGCCGTACCAGTACCAGGGCAGCTCCTTCCAGTTCAGGAAGACCATGAAGTCCGGCAGGACCGGGTGGCCATAGACTCCGCGGCTGCCGATCTGCCGCATCAGGTACATGCCCATCGCATAGCCGCCGAGCGAGAAGAATGCGCCGTGGCCGAGCGAAAGGATGCCGCAATGGCCCCAGACGAGATCGAGTGCGAGCGCGAGCAGCGCGAAGCAGAGATATTTCCCGACCAGCGCGACCATGTAGGAGGGGACATGGAACGCGCTGGTCGGCGGCACGGCGAGGTGCAGGATCGGAACCAGCACCGCGACACCGAGCAGGATGAAGGTGGTGATCTGGACGCGGCGGGAGAGACCGCCAGCGAAGAACCGCGCCGAAATCATGCCTCGACCGCCCTTCCCCGCAGCGCGAACAGACCGCGCGGGCGCTTCTGGATGAACAGGATGAGGAGCACCAGCACCAGGATCTTGCCGAGCACGGCTCCGGCATAGGGCTCGAGAAACTTGTTCAGGATGCCGAGCGAGAAGGCGCCGACCAGCGTGCCCCACAGATTGCCGACGCCGCCGAACACCACGACCATGAAGCTGTCGATGATGTAGCCCTGGCCGAGATCGGGCGAGACGTTGTCCACCTGGGAGAGCGCCACGCCCGCCATTCCGGCGATGCCGGAGCCCAGCGCGAAGGTGAGCGCGTCGATCCGCGGCGTGCGGATGCCCATCGAGGAGGCCATGCGCCGGTTCTGGGTGACCGCGCGCATCTGCAGCCCCCAAGGTGTCCGGTTGAGCACGTAAAGCAGCAGCGCGAACACCGCGAGCGCGAAGACGACGATCCACAGCCGGTTCCAGGTGATCGCCATCTGCCCGAGATCGAAGGAGCCGGACATCCACGAAGGATTGCCCACCTCGCGGTTGGTGGGCCCGAAGATGGTGCGCACGGCCTGCTGGAGCACCAGCGAAACGCCCCAGGTCGCAAGCAGCGTCTCCAGCGGGCGCCCGTAGAGGAAGCGGATCAGTCCCCGCTCCATGACCATCCCTACGCCGCCCGCGACCAGGAAGGCGAGCGGCAGGGCGATGGCAAGAGACCAGTCGAACAGTTCGGGATAGGAGGCCCGGATGACGTTCTGCACCACGAAGGTGGTGTAGGCGCCGAGCATCACCATCTCGCCATGCGCCATGTTGATGACTCCCATCACGCCGAACGTGATGGCAAGGCCAATGGCGGCCAGCAGCAGCACCGAGCCGAGCGAGATGCCGTACCAGACGTTCTGCGCGGCGTTCCAAAGGGCCAGCGTGCTCTGGATGTTCGAGATCGCGGCGGTCGCGGCCTCCTTGAGCGCCCCTTCGGCCCGCGCCTGATAGCCAGCCAGCAGCGAGAGCGCGGCACGATCGCCCCGCTCGCCGATGATTGCGATCGCAGCGAGCTTTTCCGCTTCCGGCAGGGCGGAGAACAGAACGGCCGAAGCCCGCGCCTCGATCATGTGTTGCTTCACGGCCGGGATCGCTTCCGCTTCGATCGCGGCATCCAGGGCCTCGATCGCGGTCGGATCGGGGGCGGCGAACATCGTATCGGCGGCCTGTTGCCGAATGGCGGGATTCGGGGAAGCGAGCGTCAGCGTTGCCAGCGCCTCGCGTATGGTGCGCCGCAGCCCGTTGTTCACCTTCACCTTGGTCAGTTCGCCGCCCGCAGCCTGGCCGGCTTCCTCGCCCGTCAGCGGGTCTAGCAGCATGCTCTTGCCCGCCTGCTCGCGGACGATGAAAACCGCCTTGTCCGCCTTGCGGAAGGCGACGTTGCCGTCGGCCAGTGCGGTGAGGACGCGCGCGGCGGCAGGGTCGCCGGTTGCCGAAAGCTCGCGGACGATCTGTTCGGTTTCACGAAAATTCTTGGAAATCGCGAAGTCGGTGATGATGCCGCGCAGGGCCGCTTCGTCCGCCTGGGCATGCGCCGCCGGCGAGACGACGAGCATGAAGATCAGGCCGAGGGCGCGCAGGACATTCATGAGGTGCCGTTCCTTGGCTGCGTCAGGGAGGCTCCGGGCGGGCGCGGGATGCACCCGCCCGGTTCGGTCGCTTGGGAGGAGTGACCGCTAGCTCAGTTGATGCCCTTGCCGCCGCACTTGCCGGTCGCGACGTTGAAGTTTCCGCACGACAGCGGCGCGCGCCAGTCGGCGATGAGATCCTTGGAGTCCGGCAGGTAGTCTGACCACTCGTCGCCGACCACGAGACCGGGGGTCTCCCACACCGTCTCCATCTGGCCGTCGGCCTGGATCTCGCCGATCAGCACCGGCTTGGTGATGTGATGGTTCGGCATCATGGCGGAATATCCGCCCGACAGGTTCGGCACGGACACGCCGACGATGGCGTCGATCACCGCGTCGGGATCGGTGGTACCGGCCTTCTCAACCGCCTTCACCCACATGTTGAAGCCGATGTAGTGGGCCTCCATCGGGTCGTTGGTGACGCGCTTGTCGTCCTTGATGAAGGCCTTCCAGGCGGCGATGAACTCGGCATTCTCGGACGTATCGACGGACTGGAAGTAGTTCCACGCCGTCAGGTGGCCGACCAGCGGCCCCGTATCGATGCCGGCCAACTCCTCCTCACCGACCGAGAAGGCGACGACCGGAATGTCCTCGGCCTTGATGCCCTGGTTGGCGAGCTCCTTGTAGAAGGGCACGTTGGCGTCGCCGTTGATGGTGGAGACCACGGCCGTCTTCTTGCCGGCCGAGCCGAAATTCTTGATGTCGGTCACGATCGTCTGCCAGTCGGAATGCCCGAACGGCGTGTAGTTGATCATGATGTCTTCAGGCGCGACGCCCTTCGACGCGAGATAGGCCTGCAGGATCTTGTTGGTGGTCTGCGGATAGACGTAGTCGGTGCCGGCGAGCACCCAGCGCTCCACGCCCTCCTCGTTCATCAGGTAGTCGACGGCTGGAATGGCCTGCTGGTTCGGCGCGGCCCCCGTGTAGAAGACGTTGCGCTGGCTTTCCTCGCCTTCGTACTGGACCGGATAGAACAGAAGCCCGTTCAGTTCCTCGAACACCGGAAGGACGGATTTGCGCGACACCGAGGTCCAGCAGCCGAAGACGGCCGCCACCTTGTTCACCGCCAGCAGTTCGCGCGCCTTCTCGGCAAACAGCGGCCAGTCGGAGGCCGGGTCGACAACCACTGCCTCCAGCTTCTTGCCTAGCAGGCCGCCCTTCCTGTTCTGCTCCTCGATGAGGAACAGCATCGTGTCCTTCAGCGTCGTCTCCGAGATCGCCATCGTGCCCGAGAGCGAGTGCAGGACGCCGACCTTGATCGTGTCCTCCTGTGCCGCCGCTGGTGTCAGAGCCAGGCCCGCGGCAAGCAGCCCAGCCGACATGGTCGCGATAGTTCCCCTCATGTTTGAAACCTCCGAGGATCGGTTGTTGCACCCGCAGCAATCAGTGCAATCCCTGTGCCAATCCAAAAGCTCGAGGTCCGTGAACCAAAGTTTATATATGGAAACGACGGTTTGCCGTTGTTTTCTCAACCAACGGCCAGGTCCCATGCTCGTGACCAGTGACTTGCCGCTGCGGAAACACTGTGCATGCGCACAAGCGACCGCCCGATTCATAGGCAATGGCAAGGCGTGCCTATCAGATAATCAAGATGCCTTCGCCGCGGACACTTACTCGCTTTCCAGCATGTCCTTGACCACGGTCGCCAGCTGCTTGAGCGAGAACGGCTTTGGCAGGAAGCCGAACCTGGCTTCCGACGGCAGGTTCTTCGCGAACGCGTCCTCGGCGTAGCCGGAGACAAAGATGAACTTGATGTTCGGCTGTAGCAGAAGCAGTTCGCGCAGCAATGTCGGTCCGTCCATCTCCGGCATAACCACGTCGGAAACGACGATGTCGACCTTGCCCTCCAGTTCCTTGAACTTTTCGAGCGCCTCGACGCCGGAGGAGGCCTCGTGAACCGTGTAGCCGCGTGACGCGAGCGCCCGCACGTTGCCCATCCGCACGGCATCCTCATCCTCGACGAGAAGCACGGTGGCGGAGCCGGAAAGATCCTTATGCGCCTCGCGATCCCTGGCCGACGCCGGCTTGTCGCCACTCCCCGCTTCCGCCGCCACCTGCGGCTGCTCCTCCGGCTTGTGGCGCGGCAGGAAGATGCGGAAATTGGCGCCCTTGCCCGGCTCGGACTCGCAGTAGATGAAGCCTCCGGTCTGCTTGACGATGCCGTAGACCATCGACAGGCCGAGCCCCGTCCCCTTGCCGACCTCCTTGGTGGTGAAGAACGGCTCGAATATCTTCTTGAGCACCTCGGGGTCGATGCCGGTGCCGGTGTCCTCGACCTCGACGAGCACATAGTCGCCCGGCGTCATCTCGCGATAACCGAATTCCTTGCTCTCGTCCTCGTCGATGTTGCGCGTGCGAATCGTGAGTTCGCCGCCTTCCGGCATGGCGTCACGCGCGTTCACCGTCAGGTTCACGATGACCTGCTCGAACTGGCCGATGTCCGCCTTGATCGGCCACAGGTCGCGGCCGTGTTCGATCTTGAGCTTGATGTCGTTGCCGACGAGCCGGGCAAGCAGCATGCGCAGATCCGCCAGCACGTCGGTGAGGTTGAGCACTTCCGGCCGCATCGTCTGGCGGCGCGAGAATGCCAGCAGCTGCCGCACGAGCGAGGCGGCGCGGTTGGCGTTCTGCTTGATGTTCATGATGTCGGGGAAGGACGGGTCCGACGGCCTGTGATTGGTGAGCAGCAGGTCCGACGCCATGATGATGGCGGTGAGCACGTTGTTGAAGTCGTGCGCGATGCCTCCCGCGAGCTGCCCGACCGCCTGCATCTTCTGGCTTTGCGCCATCTGGTTTTCGAGCGCCTTCTGCTCGGTCGTGTCGACGACGTACACGATCGCCGCTTCCTCGCCCTCTCCGGCTTCCTCGGTCACTGCGTTGACGTAGACACGCAGGTAGCGTTCCTCGGCGCCCGGCCCGGTGGTCGGCAGCATCGTGTCGATAGGGGCAATGTTGGCCTGCCGGTCGCGGGCGCGCTCCAGTGCGGCCGCCAGCGCGGCGCGGTCACGCTCGTGCACGACGCTGTCGAGCTTCACGCCGCGTTCCACGGCGTCGCTGTCCACCACGGACGAGAAAAGCGACAGGAAGGGCGCATTGGTGCGCAGGATGCGGCCTTCCGCATCCACAGCGGCGATCGCCATTGGGGTCGAATTGAAGAATCGCGTGAACCGGATCTCGGCCGCGCGCAAATCCTCGGTCGCGTCCGCGCCCTGGGTGCGATTGAGCACGATCGTGCGCGTGGGCCCTGCAACGCCCTCGCGGCTGGCCGTCAGCCGATGCATGAAGCGTACCGGCAGGGCCTTCCCGCTCGCCGTTGCGAGATCGAGATCGATCACCACGTCACGCGTCGCTCCCGGCTCGGCCCTGACCGCATGAATGAGCGCCATGCCGTCGCCGGCGACGATGTCCGGCAATCGCACCGAGCCGGGCATGAAGTTGGCGAGGTCGATGCCCAACCACTCGGCGAGTGTGGCATTGATGTAGGTGATGCGCCCGTCCGCGTCGGCCGCGAAGAAGCCGGCCGGCGCATGGTCGAGATGATCGATTGCCTTCTGCAGGTCGAGGAAGAACCGTTCCTGCTCCGCCCGCTCGGCCGAGATGTCCGAAATCTGCCAGGCATGCAGCGGCTGCCGGTAGCCCGGCACCCTGAAGGCGCGGGCGCGCGTCCGGTACCAGCGCGCGCCAGGCTCGTCGCCCGGCTTGATCGACTGCGACAGGCGAAACTCGCCGTCGCCCGTCTTGCCGTCACGCAGCCCCGCGGCCAGGCGATAGATCGTGCCCGACGCCTCGGCATTGTCTGCAAGGAGATCCTCGACCGTCTTGATGTCGAGCGCGGACGTCGCTCCGGTCATCTCGGCATAGGCGGCATTGGCATAGACGACCGACCCCTTCGGGTCGGTGACCAGCAGGCCCTGCCCCATCGAATCGACGAACGCCTTGGCGAGTTCGTCTCCGGCCGAGCGCGGTGAAATCTGGATGAATCCGATTGCCGTGGCGAACAGATAGCCCGTACCGATCATCGCCAGCACGCCGAGCAGGCCGAGCAGGAACTGGTCGCCCAGCCGATCGCGGAACAGCGTGAAGACGACCGCGGCGACGGCCAGCACGATCGTGAAAACGACAAGTCGTGTCACTGGACCGGGGCGCGAGCCCTGATCGACGATGGGCAACTGTTGCAAGCCCGAGCCGGTACGTTTGGCCATGCTCTCCCCTCGCCCGCCTCAGCGAAACAGATCGCCCCCGGCTGCCCCGACCGGCATACATCAAGCCCGCCGAACGCCGCAAGGTGCGGGCCGCATCGGAAGCGCCCGGACCGGCCATAAGCTTGCGGCTGGGCGAGGCAGCGTTTACGTTGCCCGGGGCGCACGGGGAGCATGCAAAAATGCGGGAATGGTTGGAGAACATCGCGGGTCCGGCTTACGCGACGGCCATGCTGTGGACGCTCGGGGCGCTGGCGATGCTGCTGGTCGTCCTGCTGCTGATCAAGATCGTCCGCAACCTGACCTTTGGGACATTCGTCGCCGGCGGCCGCCAGCGCAAGGCGCGGCTTGCGGTGATGGACGCAGCCGCCGTCGACAGCCACCGCCGGCTGGTGCTTGTACGGCGTGATGATGTCGAGCATCTGCTGCTGATCGGCGGGCCGACCGACGTGGTCGTCGAGCAGAACATCCGCCTGGCGGCGCCTGCCCGGCGTCCCGCAGCCGAGGAGCATGGTTTCGAGCCGGCGGCGCAACCTGCCGCCGAACCACCCAGGCCGGTGATGCCGGCGCCCCTCGCAGCGCCAGCTGCCGCCGTCGCTCCGACTGGCAGTCAGGTTGCGCGCCCGCAGCCCGCCGCGGCACCGGCATCACCGCTGCGTGCACCACCTTCGCCGGTCACACCTCGGCCGGCCGCCACGCCTCTGCGGCCAGTCGCGCCGGCGCCGGTCGCGAGGCCGGCGGCGACGGGTCCGGAGCAGGCATCCTCGACTCCCACGGCCGCAAGCCTCGACGATGCCCTGCGGGCAGAACTCGAGCAGACACTGGATGCCACGCCCAAGGCCGAACCGCAGCTGCCGCCCTCGGTCGAGGACGAAATGTCGAAGCTGCTCGGTGAACTGTCGGGGACCAAGCGCTAGCGGCCGGCCCAAGGGCACCGCAAACAAAACGGGCGGCCACCGGGCCGCCTCATTTCACTGTTCGAGGATCGCTGCCAATCAGTCGTCGCGATACACCTTCTCACGGCGCTCGTGGCGCTCCTGCGCCTCAATCGACAGCGTCGCGATCGGCCGCGCATCAAGCCGCTTGAGCGAGATCGGCTCGCCAGTTTCCTCACAATAGCCGTAGGTACCGTCATCCAGCCGCTGCAGCGCGGCATCGATCTTGGCGATCAGCTTGCGCTGCCTGTCGCGGGCGCGCAGTTCAATTGCTCTGTCGGTTTCGGAAGAAGCCCTGTCGGCGAGGTCGGGGTGGTTGGCGTTTTCTTGCTGGAGGATTTCGAGAGTTTCGCGCGCTTCGCGCAGGATTTCAGCCTTCCAGGTCGTCAGTTTTCGCCTGAAGTAGGCCTTCTGACGTTCGTTCATAAACGGCTCGTCTTCGGAAGGCACATAATCGGCATCAACCAGATCGCTCATTCGACTCACCCCACTGGACGACCCGGCGCCTATATATTCGCCGCCCCGAAACGGCACAAGCATTTAGGCTGACGGCTTCACGGTTTTGTTAATGTTGCACCGGCAAGACTGATCCCAGGCTCGGCCAGCAGCGCAAAATTGTGGCAAATCAGAGGATTATGACAAAGTCAGCTGGAACGGAGATTTGACCGGGCGACCGGCCCGCACCGGTTCCGCATTTGCCGAACGGGCTGCGCGCGACTACACCCCCAGGCACCTTCGATAAGGACTGGCCGCGCGCACTCTCATGAGCCTCGTTCTCCTGCTCCGTCATGCCAGGGCCGCCCGGGCCGTGCCCGGCATGGCCGATTTCGACCGCCCGCTCGAACAGCGTGGCCTGTCGGACGCGCGGGCGGCCGGCGAGTGGATGGCGGCGGCCGGATATCGCCCTGATCTCGTCCTGTGTTCCGCAGCGCAACGCACCCGGGAAACCTGGACCTGCATCGAACCCGCCCTCGGCGAACCCCGCGATGGCGTATTCTTCATGCGACAGCTCTTCAACGGGGATGCCGATGCTTACCTCGATGCCATCCGAACGGCGGATGCCGATTCCGTCCTCGTCATCGGCCACAACCCCATGATCGAGCTCACGGCCCGGATGCTGATCGACGAAGCCGGGCTCGGACGCGACGACGGCCCGGCAGCCGGCTTTCCGACATCGGGGCTGGCCGCAATCCGTTTTCCCGGTCCGCTTTCCACGATCAAGGCGAACACCGGCGTGCTGGAGGGCTTTCTCGTCCCTCGCGACTGACACGGGACGGCCCTGTGCAGCGCTCGCTTTGCAGCGGCGCGCGCAGACCCCTATATCGAAGCGCACGACAGCGCGGGGCATGCATTGCCGGCATTGACCACATTCACCGACGAGGCCCGCATCGCCCTCGACACCGTTGTCGAGCGCGCCACCGGCCTGTTCTCGCCGTCGCTGCGATTGGGCGTGAGCGGCCTCTCGAGGGCCGGCAAGACCGTCTTCATCTCGGCGCTGGTCCACAACCTGATCCATGGCGGCCGCCTGCCGCTGTTCGAGGCACAGAAGTCCGGCCGCATCGCCCGCGCCTTCCTCGAGCCGCAGCCCGACGACGCGGTGCCGCGCTTTCAGTACGAGGACCACATCGCCGCGCTGGTCGACAAGCGGGAATGGCCCGAATCGACGCGGGCGATTTCCGAATTGCGGCTGACCATCGAATACGAAGCGGCATCCGCCTGGAACCGGCTGTTCTCGGCCGGACGGCTCTCCGTCGACATCGTCGACTATCCCGGCGAGTGGCTGCTCGACCTGCCGCTGCTCGGCAAATCCTATGCGACGTTCTC
>Ga0079224_100015016_pt1 | contig 10834 bp, 9 predicted proteins | sample Stecom2015_FD_80414 | JGI IMG/M metagenome (GOLD analysis project Ga0079224, IMG submission 80414) | Agricultural soil microbial communities from Utah to study Nitrogen management - Steer compost 2015 | ecosystem: Environmental > Terrestrial > Soil > Agricultural land | place: USA: Utah...
GCCTGGCCGGCCCCGAGGCGTCGGGGACCTGGCCGGTCCGGCACGCGGGGTGGCCGCGCTGAGCGCTCGGTCACGCACGGCGTTCGGTCCCACGCGGCGAAACAGCATGGTTACCAGGAGCAACCACAGAGCAACTGGGGCGAAACGGTCCAGAATCTCCGCGGTGACCTGCGCCTTCTAGCGTCCGGCACGGTGCTGACGGCGGCCCGGTGGCGTCCTGCCGGCCCGCAACGCGTCAGCCCTGTCGACCAGAGAGGGAGAAGGCCGTGGTCACCGAGCAGAGCACACCCGCCGTCACTCGTCGTACCTTCCTGCAGGCCGTCGGCGCCGGTTCGAGCGCCGGCGTCATGTTCGCCACCATGGGGGCCCTGGGGCTGGCGCCGACCGCCGCGGCCCAGCCCCGCCCCGAGTCCTGGGTGCCACCGCGCGGCAGCGACTTCTCGCTGACCGGCCGCTCCGCCAGGAAGGTCGTCGTCGTGGGCGCGGGCCCCGCCGGCCTCGCGACCGCCTACGAGCTGCAGAAGGCCGGGTACCGGGTCACGGTGCTCGAGGCCCGCCACCGCGTCGGCGGGCGCACGCTGACGATCCGCGGCGGCGACGCGGAGACCGACACCGACGGTGTGACGCAGAAGGCCCGGTTCGCCGACGGTGTCTACCTCAACGCCGGTGCGGGCCGCATCGCGCAGTGGATGGTCACCATGGACTACCTCCGCGAGCTGGGCGTGCCCTACGAGGTGTTCACCAACGCGAACGCGGACGCGTACCTCTACAACGAGCGGACGGGCGCCACACCGGGCAACCCGGTCCGCTACCGCACGGCCAAGGCGGACGTCTTCGGCTACACCTCGGAGCTGCTGCACCTGGCCACCGACCAGGGCGCGCTCGACCAGCGCCTCACCGAGGAGGACAAGGAGAACCTGCGCTCGTTCCTGCGCAGCTGGGGCTCGCTGCGCTCGGACGGCACCTACGCCGGCGGCAGCAACCGCGGGTACGCGGTGTACCCGTCGGCGTGGAACGAGCACGGCACGCCCCTGCCCGGGCCCGGCTCGGTCTCGGAGGTGCTCGCCTCACGGACGGGGCAGTACTTCCCGTTCGAGATCAACTGGGAGCAGTCGATGCTCATGTTCCAGCCGAAGGGCGGCATGGACACGACCTACCAGTACATGGTGCGCGCCATCGGCGCCCACAACGTGCACCTCAGCTCCCCCGTGACCGGCGTGCGGACCACCGACCACGGCGTCACCGTCACGTACCAGGAGCATCGCAAGCAGCGGCAGATCACCGCCGACCTCGCCGTCGTCACGGCGCCGGCCGGGCTCATGCGGCAGTGGGACACCAACTGGGGCCCGCAGGTCGACGCGGCGCTGGGCGAGTTCGCCGTCGGCACCCCCGCGGGCAAGATCGGCCTGCAGTACCGGTCGCGGTTCTGGGAGGACGACCACCGCATCTTCGGCGGCATCACCGAGACCGACATGGACCTCGCCCACATCTGGTACCCGTCCTATGGCTACGGCGAGCGCAAGGGCCTGGTGGTCGGCTACTACAACACCGGTGCCAACGCGCGCGCCTACGCGGACCTGGCACCGCGCGAGCGCGAGGCCCGAGCGGTCGCGCAGGGCGTGAAGATCCACGGCGAGAAGTACCGCACCGAGCTGGAGAGCTCGTTCTCGGTGGCCTGGCACAAGGTGCCGTACATCGAGGGCGCGTGGGCCTACCCGAACACCTCGTCGGACGGGTTCCGGCTGCTGCAGCAGGGCGCGGGCAACGTGTACTTCGCCGGCGACTGGATGTCCGAGGTCTCCGCCTGGCAGCACGGCGCGCTGTGGTCGGCGCGGTACGCCGTCCAGGCCCTGCACGAGCGCGTCATGGCGAGCTGACGCACCGGCCGGACACGACGGCGCCCGCCCGCTCCCCGCCGCGTGGCGGACGAGCGGGCGGGCGCCGCCGCCGGGCGGTCAGTGGCCGCTGTAGTTCGGCGCCTCGACCGTCATCTGCACGTCGTGCGGGTGGCTCTCCTTGAGCGAGGCCGACGTGATGCGCACGAACCGGCCGTTGGCCTTCAGCTCGGGCACCGTCCGCGCGCCGGTGTAGAACATCGTCTGGTGCAGGCCGCCGATGAGCTGGTGCGCCACGGTGGCCAGGGGGCCCTTGTACGCGACCTGGCCCTCGATGCCCTCGGGCACGATCTGGTCGTCGCTCGTGACCTCGGCCTGGAAGTACCGGTCCTTGGAGTAGGACTTCTTGCCGCGCGAGGACATGGCGCCCATCGACCCCATGCCGCGGTAGGTCTTGAACTGCTTGCCGTTGACCAGCACCAGGTCGCCCGGGGTCTCCTCGCAGCCCGCGAACAGCGAGCCGAGCATGACGGTGTCGGCGCCTGCCACGAGGGCCTTGCCGATCTCGCCCGAGTGCTTCATGCCGCCGTCGGCGATCACCGGCACGCCGGCCGGCTTGCACGCGAGCGACGCCTCGTACACCGCGGTGATCTGCGGCACGCCGACGCCGGTCACGACGCGGGTCGTGCAGATCGAGCCCGGGCCCACGCCGACCTTCACCGCGTCGGCACCGGCGTCGACGAACGCCTGCGCGCCCTGGCGCGTGGCGACGTTGCCGCCGATGACCTGGACGTCCCGGGTGGCGGGGTCGGTCTTGAGCCGCTTGACCATCTCGATGAGCATGCGCACGTTGCCGTGCGCGGTGTCCGCCACGAGCACGTCCACGCCCGCGTCGATGAGCGCGGTGGCGCGCTCCCACGCGTCACCGAAGTAGCCGATGGCCGCGCCGACCATGAGGCGGCCCTGGGAGTCCTTCGAGGAGTCGGGGAACTGCTCGGACTTGACGAAGTCCTTGACGGTGATGAGCCCGGTGATGCGGCCGTCGCCGTCGACCAGCGGCAGGCGCTCGAGCTTGTGCTTGCGCAGCAGCAGCGTGGCGTCGTCGCGGGAGATGCCCGCGGGGCCGGTGATCAGCGGCTGCGGGGTCATCACCTCGTCGACCTTGGTGGTGGCCCACTCGGCGACCGGCGTGAAGCGCAGGTCGCGGTTGGTGACCATGCCGATGAGCTTGTTGTCGGCGTCGACGACCGGGAAGCCGGAGATCCGGAACTGGCCCGCGAGGGTGTCGAGCTCCTCGAGCGTGGCGTCAGGACCGATCGTGACGGGGTTGGTGATGATGCCGGTCTGCGTCCGCTTGACCAGGTCGACCTGGTAGGCCTGGTCCTCGATGGAGAGGTTGCGGTGCAGCACGCCCAGGCCGCCCTGACGCGCCATGGCGATCGCCATGGCCGACTCGGTGACCGTGTCCATCGCCGCGGACAGCAGCGGGATCTTGAGCGAGATCTCGCGCGTCAGCCGCGAGGTCGTGTCGATGTCCGACGGCGCCAGGTCGGAGTAACCCGGCAGCAGCAGGACGTCGTCGTAGGTGAGTCCGAGGAAACCGAACGGGTCGGCCGGCGAGGTCTGGTCCGTCATGCAGCAAGTCTACGGCGGGTCCGGCGCCCGTCACCGGCCGGCCCGTGGTACGCCACCGAGGCGTGCGTCACCTCGACCTGAGGACGGCGAGCACCTCGTGCAGCAGCCCGGTGAACGACCGCACACGCTGCACCGTCGGGCCGAACGGGAGGTCCGACGCCGCCGCGTCGGCCCGGAGCCCGACGAAGATCGGCAGGTCCGGGTAGCTCTCGTTCACCGCGTGCACCACGTCGAGGTCGGGCTTGTTCTGCGTCGTGGCCAGCACGACCGCCGTCGGGCGGACCATGGTGACGAGCTCGACCGAGCGGTGTGTGCTGGCGGGACCCGTGACGATGCGGGCCATCGACCCCTGGGCGGCCAGCGCCGCGGCCAGCGCGTGCGCGGAGAGCGGGACGACCTCGTCGGGGGCCGCGAAGACGAGCACGATCTTGCGCATGCGGCTCGGGTGGTTGGCCGGCGGGCCGCCCGCCTCGACCACCGCACGCTCGAACTCCTCGGTGTAGTGGCGCAGCGCCCGCAGCGCGGCGGTGGCGAGCACGACCTCCGGCATCTCGCCGGGCCCCGCGAGGACGGTGCGCTCCGAGAGCCGCAGCCAGGCCGGCTCGACGAGGTCGGTCCACCATGCGGCCGGATCCCCGTCGGGGCCCAGCGCGAGCAGGTTGTCGCACGCCGTGCGGCTGTAAGCCAGGGCAGCATCCACCAGCGCGGACACCCTGCCGGACGACGGGGCCGGTGCGCTGACGGACCGTGGTCCGCTCGCGGCGGGCGCCCCGGGCGCCGGTGGCGCGGACGCCGTGGCGCCGCCCGGTAGCGCACGCAGCCGGGCCCGGCCCCGCGGCTCCTGCTCCGGCTCAGCGGCCCGGCTCTCGCGGTCCGCCGCGCCGTCGCCCGGCGCCTCGACCGTGCCGAGGAACTGCTCGGTGAACTCGTCGTCGCCGTCCGCCTCGTGGCCGTGCTCGTCGCCCTCGACCTGCACGGCAGGCAGGGCGGGGGCGGTCCGGGCGGCCGAGGCGAGCTCCGCGTCGTCGGCCTCGACGGCGGCGCGGGCCGCATCGACGGGCGCGACACCCTCGAGCGTGAGGCGGCGCATGACCAGCAGCCGGGCGACGTCGTCCGGCGTGTAGCGGCGGTGCGAGCCGGCGGTCCGCCCCGACGGGCCGAGGCCGTACCGGCGGTCCCAGGTGCGCAGGGTCGCCGGAGCGACCCCGAGGCGCCGGGCGACAGCCGCGACCGCCAACCCGGGGCTGGACGTGCGAGACCCGCCCGAGTTCTGGGCGGGCCGCGAGGAAGTCATGGACTCGATTCTGCCGACCCTGCCCCGTCCGCGCCACTGCGAAAACCGGCGTGCCGCCGATCTCCGTCGAATTCGGTTCAGATCCGAACAAAACCGGTCAGCCATGGCGCGGTTCGGGCGCGAACCGGTCCGCGTCACATCTGGAGCGAATTGCCCCTTGAACAACTTCTGCACAACTTGTAGGTTGTTCGCCATGACGGAGATCTCGAGGCTTCCCGGTCCGGTGATGGAGCTGTGGGAATGGCAGTACCAGGGCGCATGCCGCGACGCGGACGACACCCTGTTCTTCCACCCCGAGGGTGAGCGGGGCTCGACCCGCCGGCGGCGCGCCGAGGCGGCGAAGGCCATCTGCCGCTCCTGCCCCGTGATGATGCAGTGCCGCGAGCAGTCGCTGCGCGTGCGCGAGCCGTACGGCGTGTGGGGCGGGCTCAGCGAGGACGAGCGGTCGGCGATCCTCGCCGGCAAGTCCGTGTCGGCCTGACGCCACCGCACGGACCTGGACAACTTCATGCACCAGCTCTGACGCGGATCGACTCGCGTCGCTGGTCTCCGCCCTGAACGTGTCCCGACGAATCATCCCCAACGAGCCGTCCGGACGCAGAGCAGAGGGCCCCGCACCATCCGGTGCGGGGCCCTCTGCGCCAGACAGGGCGGGGCTGGACTCAGCCCACGACCACGGCGAGGACGTCGCGGGCCGAGAGCACCAGGTACTCCTCGCCCGCGTACTTGACCTCGGTGCCGCCGTACTTGGAGTAGATCACCTTGTCACCGACGGCGACGTCCAGCGGCACACGGTTGCCGTTGTCGTCGATGCGGCCCTGGCCCACGGCCAGGACCTCGCCCTCCTGGGGCTTCTCCTTCGCGGTGTCAGGGATGACCAGGCCGGAAGCGGTCGTGGTCTCGGCCTCGAGAGCCTTGACGACGATCCGGTCCTCGAGCGGCTTGATGGGGACCGACACGTCGGACCTCCTCTTTCGTGAGCGGATCGAAAGATCTGCTTCGGGATGGACTTAAAGGGGCTCGAACGTTCGACGGTCCGCCGTCGTCGCGGGTGCCGGCGGGCACGAACGTCTTCGTCCTCCACGGTGGCTCCCGAGCGGGACCCACCAGCGGTGGACACCCCAAATCTAGGTCGGCACTAGCACTCGGTCAAGGCGAGTGCCAACAGCGTGAGCCTGGTCACTCCGGGCATCCCCGCGCACCCGCCCGGGGCCTGCGGAGACGCCGCCGACACCTCGCGATCTCGCCATCTTCACGAAAAGGTTGGTTCCGGTCACTCGCCATGACCAGCACAAACGTGGAAAGATCTTCCCATGGATGCGGCGATTCTGAGCAAACTCCTCACGCCTGACGGCTGGGCCCTGCTCGGCTCGCTCCCGCCCTACGACGAGCGCCAGGCGATGAAGACCGTGACGTCGCTGCGCGACCGCGGCGTCGCACCGGACCTTGCCGCCGCCGTCGTCACGCAGTCGCGCCTGCGCGCCCGCGCGCGGGCCAAGTTCGGCGACTTCGCGGACGGCATGCTCTTCACCGCGGACGGCCTGGAGCAGGCGACGCGGCTGCTGGTCGCCGCCCTGCACGCCCGACGCTACCTCGCCGCGGGCGTCACCGCGCTGGCCGACCTCACGTGCGGCATCGGCGCCGACTCCCTGGCCTTCGCCGGCACGGGGCTGCGCGTCGTCGCGACCGACCTCGACGAGGCCACCGCCGCCATCGCGAGCTGGAACCTGCGCCACTTCCCCGAGGCCGAGGTGCGGCACGGCGACGGTCTCGCCCTGGACCTGCGCGCCGAGGGCATCGACGGCCTCTACGCCGACCCGGCACGTCGTACCGGTGGCGGGGCGAACGGGCGCAGCCGCCGCATCGTCGACCCGCGCGCGTACGCCCCGCCGCTCGACGCGGTCTGGGCGCTGCGCGAGGCCGTGCCGGCCGTCGGCATCAAGGTCGGCCCGGGCATCGCCCACGAGGGCCTTCCGGACGACGCGGAGACGCAGTGGGTGTCGGTGGACGGCGACGTCGTCGAGGCGGGGCTCTGGTTCGGCCCGCTCGCGCCCGACGGCCCTGGCCGCTCGGCGCTCGTGCTGCGCACCTTCACTGACGAGGACGGCAAGGAGCACCCGCTCAGCCGCACCGTCCGGGGCGACGACGACGCGCCGGAGGTCGGCGCCGTCGGGCAGTACCTCTACGAACCGGACGGCGCGGTCATCCGCGCGGGCCTCGTCGGCCAGGCGGCCGCGGAGCTCGGCGGGCGGCTGGTCGACCCGACCATCGCGTACGTCACCACCGACTCCCCCGCCGACCTGCCGCCGGCCCGACCGGCCGAGCCGGCCGGGGCCGAGGCGCCGATCGCCACCGGCTACCGCGTGCTCGACACGATGCCGTTCGGCCTGAAGCGGCTCAAGGCGTACCTGAGGGAGCGCGGCGTCGGCCGCGTCACGATCAAGAAGCGGGGCACCGCCGTGGTGCCCGAACAACTTCGCAAGCAGCTCGTGCTCACCGGGACCGAGGAGGCGACGATCGTGCTCACACGTGTAGCAGGGAATCAGCAGGTGCTGGTGGTCGAGCCGCTGGGCGGCACGCCCCAGGGCACCGCATGAGCTCGCCGGCCAAGCTCGGGTTCGGCGAGTCCCCGCGGTCGACCGTGGGGATCGAGTGGGAGATCGGCCTCGTCGACCCGGCGAGCGCCGACCTGGCCCAGTCGGCGCCGCGCGTTCTGGAGGCGCTCGCCCGGGACGACGCCGTGGCCCCCGCGGGGGACCCCGGGCACGCCCCGCAGGTGACCGGCGAGTTCATGAAGAACACGATCGAGCTCGTCAGCGGGGTGTGCCGGACGGTCGGCCAGGCGGGTGCGGACCTGCGCCACCTCATGGACCGGGTGCAGGCGGTGACGGACCCGCTGGGTCTTGAGCTCATGGGCGGGGGCACGCACCCGTTCGCGCGCGGCGCCGACCAGGAGGTCGACGACAAGGAGCGCTACGCGCGGATCCTCGACCGCACCGGGATCTGGGGCACGCAGCTCATCATCTGGGGCCTGCACGTCCACGTCGGCATCGAGAGCCGGGACAAGGCGCTGCCCCTCATGAAGGCGATGCTCACGTACTTCCCGCACCTGCAGGCCCTGTCGGCCGGGTCGCCCTACTGGGCGGGCGAGCACACCGGGTACGCGTCGAACCGGTCGCTGCTGTTCCAGCAGCTGCCGAGCTCCGGGCTGCCCGTCGCGTTCGAGACGTGGCAGGAGCTCGAGGCGTACGCAGGCGACCTGCAGCACGTCGGAGCGGTCGAGGGGTTCAACGAGGTGCACTGGGACGTGCGCCCGTCGCCCGCGCTGGGCACGCTCGAGGTCCGGGTGTGCGACGGCCCGACCAACCTCACGGAGGCGCTGCAGCTCTCCGCGCTGGTGCACTGTCTGGTGGAGCACCTGTCCACGCTGCTCGACCAGGGCAGGGACCTGCCCGTGCTGCCGCCCTGGTTCGTGCGGGAGAACAAGTTCCGCTCGGCGCGGTACGGGCTCGACGCCACGATCGTGCTGGACGCCGAGGGCAACCAGGGTCCGGTCACCGACGCGATCGCCAAGCTGCTCGTCGAGCTCGAGCCCGTGGCGCACCGCATCGGCTGCGCGGCCGAGCTGGCGGGCGTGCGCGACATCGTGCGCACGGGCGCGTCCTACCAGCGGCAGCAGGCGGTCGCGGCGGCGCACGACGGCGACCTGACCGCCGTCGTGCGCGCCATGCTCCGGGAGATGCGGGAGGGCTGCCCGCTGCCGCCGGGGTGAGGAGGGTCAGACGATCCGGGCCGCGTCCTCGAAGCTCAGGCGGGGGGCGCGGGGGCGGGTCGTGTCCGCGCCCTCGGCCACGCTGACGTTGATGACGAGGAAGCTCTTCCAGCCGGTGCCGGCGAGGAACTCGGCGTCGATCTCGTCGTAGTTGCCGTGCATCGGGCCGGCCGCGAGGCCGGCGGCGCGCAGGCCGACGATGAAGTAGCCGGCCTGGATCTCGCCGCTCGTGCGCGCGGCCTCCGCCCGCGCGGCGGCGTCGCCCGCGAACATGTCGCGCGCGTCGGGCATGTGCGGCACGAGGACGTCGAGCCGCTCGTGGAAGTCGGTGTCGTAGGCCAGCACGACGGTCACCGGCGCCTTGGCGACGCGCTCCTGGTTGCCCTCCAGCACGCGCTCCACGAGGCGCTGCCGTGCCTCGGGGTCGCGGACGACCAGCAGGCGCAGCGGGCTCGTGTTCATCATGGTCGGACCCCACTTGACGAGGTCGTAGACGGCGGCGAGCTGCTCGTCCGTCACCTCGGCGTCGGCGAAGGTCGTCACGGTCCGCGCCGTGCGGAACAGGCGGTCAGCGGTGGCGTCGTCGATGGCGAGGCCGGGGGCCTCGGTCAGAGTCTCGGTCATGCCGGGGAGAACACCGGGTGCACCGCAAATAATTCACGCTTGAAGTGTGACGTCCGCCACAAAGCGGCACCAGACCGCCCCTCCGGGGGCGACCAACTAGGCTGGAGCCCATGGCAGATCCCCTGGTCCTCGGTATCGAGACCTCCTGCGACGAGACCGGCGTCGCCTTGGTGCGCGGCGACGAGCTGCTGGTCGACGCGGTCGCCAGCTCGATGGAGGAGCACGCCCGCTACGGCGGCATCATCCCCGAGGTCGCCAGCAGGGCCCACCTCGAGGCCATGATCCCCACGATCCAGAAGGCGCTCGGCGAGGCCGACGTCGACCTGTCCGAGGTGGACGCGATCGCCGTGACCGCCGGGCCCGGCCTCGTGGGACCGCTGACCATCGGCGCCTCGGCCGCCAAGGCCCTGTCGATCGGGCTGAACAAGCCGCTGTACGGCGTGAACCATGTGATCGGGCACGCGTGCGTGGACCAGCTCGTCGACGGCCCGCTGCCCGAGCGCGCGATGGCGCTCGTCGTGAGCGGCGGCCACAGCTCGCTGCTGCTGGTCCAGGACATCGCGACCGACGTCGTCGAGCTCGGCTCGACCCTCGACGACGCGGCGGGCGAGGCCTTCGACAAGGTCGGCCGCCTGCTCGGCCTGCCCTACCCGGGTGGCCCCCACATCGACCGCCTCGCCCGCGAGGGCGACCCGACGGCCATCCGCTTCCCCCGCGGTCTCACCGCCGCCAAGGACCAGGCCAGGCACGCCTATGACTTCTCGTTCTCCGGCCTCAAGACGGCGGTGGCCCGCTGGGTCGAGGCCCGCACCGACGCCGGCGAGGAGATCCCGGTCAACGACGTCGCGGCGTCCTTCGCGGAGGCCGTCGCCGACGTGCTGACCGCCAAGACCATCGCGGCCTGCCATCGCAACGGCGTCGACACGCTCGTCATCGGCGGCGGGTTCTCCGCCAACAGCCAGCTCCGCGAGATGGCCGCCAAGCGGTGCGCGGAGGCGGGCATCGACCTGCGCATCCCGCCGATCCGCTACTGCACCGACAACGGCGCGATGATCGCGGCGCTCGGCTCGGCCGTCGTCCGCGCGGGCGTGGCACCGAGCGCGCTCGACATCCCCGTCGACTCGTCCATGCCGCTGACGACCGTCACGGTCTGAGCGGGGGGCACCCCGGGGCGCTCCGCGCTCTACGCTGCCTCCCGTGCCCGACAGAACGCTCGAGAAGCTGGAGCCGGTCCCCGTCATCGAGACCGCCCACCGCCTGCGCGACCGCATCGGCGCGCGGTTCCCCGACCGCGGCATCCACCGGGTCGCGCAGGAGCTCGCGGCCCTCACCGAGCAGGTCGCCGACACATCGGCCGACACCCGCCGCCGCAGCCGCATGGTCCGCGGCGGCGCGCACGGGCTCATCGCCCTCGTCGTGCTGGTGGCCGTGATCGCGTTCGGCTTCGCCGTCGACTCGGCCTTCACCGAGGCGCCCGACAACGGGCTCGACTGGCTCCCGCTCATCGAGAGCGCGGTCAACGACCTCGTGTTCGTCGCCGTCGCCGTCGTCGTGCTGCACTCCCTGCCGCAGCGCGTCCAGCGGTCCGACCTGCTGACCAAGCTCCACCGGCTGCGCTCGCTGGCGCACATCATCGACATGCACCAGCTCACCAAGGAGCCGGAGAGCCTCCGC
>Ga0079224_100015019_pt1 | contig 10833 bp, 4 predicted proteins | sample Stecom2015_FD_80414 | JGI IMG/M metagenome (GOLD analysis project Ga0079224, IMG submission 80414) | Agricultural soil microbial communities from Utah to study Nitrogen management - Steer compost 2015 | ecosystem: Environmental > Terrestrial > Soil > Agricultural land | place: USA: Utah...
ATGACAATCGCATGAAACATCCCGATGCAAAATAGTAAAATTAGACGCTTCGGCGCAAACCGGTAAAAATCTGCGCCCGTCCCTTTTGCTTTTACATACTGCATCGCTAATCCATACCCGAACAGCATAGAAAATAACGGATAGAAGCTGCTTTGCACATAAATATCCAAAAGCTGCTGGAGTACAATATCCTGCACTTCATTAAACCAGCTGCTCAAATCCGCTATATGCGGCATCGGTAAATAAAACCCGAACATATTCACCAATAAAATGCCGAGTAGACTTACCCCGCGCAATATATCCAGTGTTGCAACACGCTCGTTCGTACCTACTGGGCGAAAATCCACCGTCCATCCCCCTAATCTATTTTCACTTCTTGTCCAATACTGTATAAATATAAAATGCGTTCATTTATTTCAATACGCTTAATAGACTGGACAGCATGCTGATAATAGTTTAATTGAATTTGGTACGACTTTGTCATTTTTTGTTTAATTTTCTCAAAATCGTCTAATAAATACTGTTCGATATAATCCGTTTTATAATCTAGAAGCACCCAGTTACCCTGTTCATCTTCAAAAATGCAGTCGATGACACCCTGTACAATTTGGGCATCCCCTTCCTGATCTTTCAAACTAAGTGTAAACGGTTCTTCTCTTAGTACTTGCTTCGCTTTTTTAAAACGCTCCCCGACTTCTGTTTGGAAGAAGGAAAATACTTTTTCCGCTGAAACGGCATCTGCTTCAATTTGCTGCAGCAGCTTGCGATCTACAAGCGATTGGATATAACTTTCCGTCTCTTCAATCGATGTAAACCCTTGCTGCGGGATATGCTGCATAACGGCATGGACAGCTGTACCGACTTCTGTTGAAGAAAGCTTCCGTTCTTTTTTTCCTTTCAGCATAAAGCTTGGTACATCGGTTTTTACGTAGCGCTTCGCTTCCATATTATAAAGCTGCTCCTCTTCCATCCGCTGCAAACTTTCGAGACGTTTTTGCTCAGATACCGATGTTTTTGATTTTTTCGTCACCGCATTTGCATATGGATACGGTGTAGTGAAGCGTTTCGCCAGCAGCTGAACCAGATCTTCATTGACTTCCTGTTCAACCACTTCATGCTCCTCTGTTTCCGCTTCATTGGCAAGCAGGTAATCATAGTTTGGAATGATGCGGACCGTCCATTCTTTCGTTGTTGCCGCTTCATTCGAATAGCCGTAATTGGCAAACAGGAAATCATTATGACGTGCAACAGCCGGACCGACCCAGCTTAAATAGCTGTTCGCTTTGGAACGGATGTATGCAGGGAGCACCGTATCCTCCAGTTCCTGATAAAATGCCCATTCGCCCTTCTGTTTTTCCCAATCTTTAATCGAGCCGACTAAAATAAGCCGTTCTTTTGCACGGGTCATCGCTACGTATAAGACGCGCATTTCCTCAGCCTTCATTTTCGCCAGCTTTTTCTCTTTCACATATAAATGCGGTAAAGAAGTCGAAATGATATTTAAATCCGGATTGACCGATTTTATCGCCAAACCGAAATCCTGATCGAAAATATAGCGGCTGCCTAAGTCCTTCGTATTGAATGTACGGCTCATCCCCGCTACAAATACGACCGGATATTCCAATCCTTTTGATTTATGGATTGTGAGTAATGTGACAACATCGTCCGCTTCACTCGTCGATTTCGCAATTCCCAAATCATCTCCGCGTGAACTCATCCGGTCGATAAAACGCAGGAATCGGAACAATCCGCGGAATGATGATTTTTCATAGCTTAATGCACGGTCATGCAGGGCACGTAAGTTCGCCTGACGCTGCTTGCCGTTCGCCATTGCTCCGACCATTTCGTAATAGTTCGTATCTAAATACACTTGCCATACTAAATCGGCCAATGCCCCGTGACGTGAGAACTGGCGCCATTTCTGATGCATCGTAAAGAACTTATCAAGCTTAGCCTCTGTTTCGATTGGCATGTCACCCGCTGCTTCTTCTTTATACTGCTTTAATGCCTCATAAAAAGGTACTTTCCCGTTAATTAAACGGATTTTCGCCAGTTCGTTTTCCGTTAACCCGATAAACGGTGCACGCAGTACAGAAGCGAGCGGAATATCCTGATACGGATTGTCGATAACTTTTAATGTGTTGATCATAATCATTACTTCAAGCGATTCAAAATAACCGCCATCCGTTTCAGCATAGAGCGGCAGGCCGGCCAATTTGAATTCCTCCGCAAACGTCGTATACCATGTGCGAGAACGCATCAATACGACAATATCGCGGTAGCTGACAGCACGCATCGATTTCGTTTTCGGATTGTACACTTGTCCACCATGATCGACTAAATCACGGATGCGCTGAATAATGTAACGCGCTTCCTGCTGTGCCGCGCTGATGCTTTCTTCCTCGGATCCATCTTCACTTCCCGGAATGATTTGCGCTTTCGAATCGCCTTCCAGTAAAACTAGTTCAATCGGTACTTGCTGCTCATCATAGCTCGCCCCGAATTTCAGTTTTGCCTGATCATCGTATGCAATTTCACCGACTTCTTCGTCCATTATTTGCTCAAACACATAGTTCGTACCTTCAAGCACTTCCGAACGACTACGGAAATTGGCATTCAAGTCAATTTTCATTCCTGTGCCGGACGGATCCTCTTCAAATCGTTTATATTTATCCAGGAAAAGACGTGGCTCTGCAAGACGAAACGCGTAGATGCTTTGCTTCACATCGCCGACCATAAACATATTCCCGTCCTGCTCACCGCCGTTTTTCACAAGCTGCAAAATTGTTTCCTGCAAGAAATTGACATCCTGATACTCATCGACAAGCACTTCTTTGAAACGCTTCTGAAAATTTAATGCCACATCGGAAGGCTGTGGCGGAGTTGACGTGCTTTCTTCATCAGTCAAAATCTCCAATGCATAATGCTCCAAATCCGAAAAATCAAGAAGGCCGCGCTCTTGCTTCGCCTTTTTAAACGCTTCACTGTATTCAATCGTCAGTTTTACGAGCGTTTCCAAAATAGGCTTCGTCGCCGCCATTTCCTGTACATACAACTTCGGATGACGTGCAAAAAATGTTTCCTTCAAATCCGTCAGCATTTCTTTTGCCGTATCACGATGATTTTTCGCTACCGCATAATATTGCTTATCTTCCTCGGTATCCTTTTTCGTCAACGGCTTGATACGTCCGAATTCAACAGCGGGAATCAGCTCATATGCCTGTTCCCATGTGCCTGCCTCCATCGCTTCAAGTACATGCTTAACTCCTGTATATTCCGCTTCAAACAATGCTTTATTTTTTTCTAAAGCAGGTGTAACTGACACAATTTGCAAGCCTTTTTCAAGACGCGTGGCAATTTCTTTCAGGCTTCCGATAATAAACGGGCGCACTTCCTTCGCAATACTCAGCTCATCGATCGGACTTTCCGGATCAATATCGTATTTCTCCGGCAATGCGCGCAGCCATTCATACGGGTTCGGCTGTACACGCGATACTTTGTACATTTCCTGCAGCAGCAGTTCAATCGCCTGGTCACTGCGGTCAGAGGCAAAGCTGTCTACTAATGTGTACAGTTCCTCTTTCGTAAACAAAGTTTCCATATCGCCCCGGTAGGCCTTTTCAAGCACATCCATCAGCACATCATCCTGCAATAACGAAGCTTCCTCTGTACTCGCCAGACGGAAACCGGGGTCCAGATCAATCGTGTATGCATATTCACGGCAGATCGATAAACAGAATGAATGCAGCGTTGAGATTTGCGCCTTGTTCAATAAGCTTAACTGACGGCGCAGAAATTGGTTGCTCGGATTTTGGGCAAGTTCCTTTTCAAGCGCTTCTGCCATACGGTTGCGCATTTCCGCAGCCGAGGCATTTGTAAACGTTACGACGAGCAGCTCATCCACATCAATGCGCTTGTCTTCAGGCGCTAAAATCTTTTGGATGAGTCGCTCGATCAATACCGCTGTTTTTCCTGAACCGGCCGCTGCCGATACTAATATGTCATGACCGGATGCGTAGATGGCTTTCCACTGAACATCTGTCCATTGAACATCACTCGGCTTCGCTGGAATTGTCATCTGCACATACCACCTTTTTAATGTTTTCAAATACTTCCTGTTCCGGCTGTTTCTTGATTTCGTTGAAGCTGTTGCCTGTTTCCGACTGGTCGAACTGGCAAACCGATTTAAAACTGCAATACGTGCAGGCCTTCTGATTGCCTAAGCTGTACGGCTTAATTTCCGTATTACCACGGTAAATCTCATTGCCCGCCTGACGGAATTTATAGTGTACAAATTCCTGCAGGTTTTCCATCTGTTCCTGTTCGATTACTTTTGAGGAACGGCTGTTAAATTCCGGATTCTCTCCGCTTTTAAACGCTGCCGGTACGATAATGGATGTTTTACTCGGCTCGAGTGACTGGTCCATCAGTTGTGCCACTTCCACATCTTTTACCATATAGCCGCTTAACTTGAACTTCTCCTGACGAAGATTTTCCACACGATCATACTGTTCATAATCCTCGGCCGGAATGAGCGGATTGTGCACATGCAGGTAGAACATCCCGGCCGCCTGGACAATGATATTCTCCAGTTCCGATAAATCTTGAATAAACTTCCCTTCGCGTGCGATAATCGGGATGTTTTTCATCGCCACATCTAAATACGTCAACAGCTGCAGAGAAATCCCGTTATATACTTCGGTAAAATCAAGCTTGCGTCCGCTTGATTTATAGTCAATAACACGCAAATACAGATTTTCTGCATCTTTATATGCATCGATCCGGTCGATTTGCCCGCGCACATACATTTTCCGGTTATGTTCCAGATCTATTTTCAGTGCTTCAAGCGGGTTGCGGTCATCCTGTTCCGTATTTTTATCGTCGCGTTTTCCAAACGGTTTTTCATGGGCAATCGCTTTGAACTTCGACAGCTCACTTTGATTAATAAGCGCATAAATTGTACGGGCCACGATTTTCACAAGTTTCGTTTTAATATATTCAAAGCGGTGACTGCTTTTTAAAATACTGTACGAGAAATAATCCGCCAATTTTGAAATGGTTTCATCCGCCTTTTTATAGCATGCTACATATGTCGTAAGCGGAATCGATGGCTCTTTCTCGGATAAAATTGTCCGGATTGCCTCATGGAACAGATCCCCCATTGCAAATGTTTCCAGCTTGAATTCCGTACGCTCCTGCAGTTTCAGTCCATAGGAGACAAAATGTGAATACGGACAGCTGTAAAAGCGTTCAATACGCGACACACTTGCCAAAAAGTCTTCCCCATACAATGCAGTCGCTATGTCTTCCGTCAGCGGTTCAGCTTCATTTGTTGTGTATAAAGGTTTTTCTACGACATTCAGCACATCTTTCCATTGCTGTTCCCGTTCATAAAATGCTTTTAACGCCGCCCATTCTTCGGTAAGCGGACGTTGCTCGTGCTGCGCCTGCTTCATCTGGGTCATCAGGAAGCCGATTGCCGGGGACGGATGCTGTAAATAATTGAGCACATTGTCTTTTTGAAGTTCATCAAGCGGGTCCATCGCAATTTGACGATGTGGCAGTGTACGGACTGTTTTTTCCTCGGGAGTGCCCCGGTTTTCGGTAATCTCGAACATACCGTGCAGGCGGTTAATATAAAGCGATGGAAGCTTGCTTTTACTTTCCTCATCTGCATTTGCATACGTAATATATAAATAGTTTGTTGATGAAGAAATCGCACGGTAAAACAGGAAACTTTCCTGCAGAAGCCTGCTTTTTATACCCGGGGCCAATTCCACATCGATTTTCTCAAATGTTTCACGTTCGTCATCAGACAGCAGTCCTCCCGCTTCCATACGCATTGGGTAAACCCCATCATTAACACCGATGACGAAAATTGCCTTTTTATTGTCAAAACGGGCAAACTCGACAGTCGAAACGGTCACTTCATCCAATGTCGGCGGCACACTTGCAAATTCAAGTGTTTCAAAACCTTCATCCAAAATTTGCGCCACTTCTTCCAACGGCATAATTTTATCGCCGAACATCAGATCAAACTGCTCCAAAATATGAATCCAGCCATTCCAGGCCTGTTCATGCTCCAATGACTGATGGAGTGAATCCGCCTGCTCTTCCTGCTCCTGCATTTTCAGCAGCTTCTTATAAATATCAAGCTGCTCCATAAATTCATACAGCGCCACTACAATTTCACGGCCTGTTTTTTTACCTTTCAGCCGGTTCTGCAATGACAGTACCGGTTTCCGGATCAAGTCACGTACTGATTTCAAAAGCTGCTCATGCTCCAGCTCATCTTCTGTCTGAACCGCATTGACTTTTTCCAGTGATTTAAAACGGCGATAATGCCATACTTCATCTTTCATCCAGCGGTCATGGACAATTCCTTTTGCAATGACGAAGTTTTCCAAAATATCCGCTCTGTCCCGCATTGCGACTAAATTGGAACCATAAGGGAAAAACAGATCGGTCTTGATGCTTCTGAAAACCGGCTCATATTTCCAGTTTGTCGTAATAATCTCCAGTACGGATCGACTAAATTCGATAAGCGGATGGTAAAGCATCGCCCGCTTCTCATTTGAGAAAAACGGAATTTCGTATTGGGTAAAGGTCGTGCCGATAATCGCATCATATACATCCGCCTGGCGGTACATTATCCCTATATCTTTATAACGAAGCCCCTTTTCCAGAACGAGCTGTTTAATTTCCTGGGCAATACCTTGCACTTCCGCGCGCGGGTTTACACCTTCCAATATTTTCGTATGTCCCGTTGATTCGACTGGTGTATCGGTAATTTTGTCGAAGCAATGTTCAATTTGCAGCAAGTCCCGATTTGTCGCACGGTAGTTTACTTCTAAATGAACACGCGGCTCCTCTTCAATATCAATTCCTTTTTCGAATCGCAGCTTTTGCAGTTCATTCTTAATTTTGTCATATGTTACCGCAGCTCTGTAAAATACGGAGCCTTCCAGTAAATCCATTTGCGGATCTTCCATCGGGAGAACAATTGTGACACGCTTTGCATAAATAAGAAGCTCTTTTAAAATGGCAAATTCCTGTCCGTTAAATGAAACAAACCCATCCAAATAGATGTGGGTATTGCGCAGGCTTTCCATTTTCGGAATACGTTCTATTAACAGCGGGAAATAGCCATCGCCATCAATATATTCCGTCCCGATGCGCTCATGCAGCTGCTTTAAAATAATGTTCAGATCATGCAGTTTATGGAGCAATACTTCACTTGCACCGTTTAATTTTAATGATTCGATCAGCGGGTCGATTGTTTCCACATCGATATGATATTGACTGAATTCCTTTAAAATCTGTTCGACTTCTTTCGTAAAACCGGGTTTACCTGCCGCCCGTTTAAATAGTAGGAACTCTTCCTGGTGTTCTTCCAAAATACGTCGCAACAGCATGCGGTACCCTGTGCCGTCAATACGTTCGTGGGCAATACCGCCTTCATTTTGCAGCACAAACCAGGCCAGCCGTTTGAATGTCATGACCTGTGCACGCATCATTCCCTCAATGTCATAATTCGTTGTCAGCTCATATTCCGTTGTAAACGACATTTGGTCAGGAACTAATATAAAAATTGGCTGTCCGAATATATTTGTTTTCAAATCATCGACGATTTCACGGTGAATCAATGTTGTTTTTCCCGTTCCTGCCCGTCCTGTTATAACTCGTAGCGTCACAATTCCCACCTCACTTCTATTTCTTTCTTCTATTATAATATAAGAATGCATGTTCGCGCATTAATTGCAATCATACAAAAAAGCCCTGCCTTTTCACTATTTGTAAAAAGCCAAGACTTATAGTTTTTCATTTATGTTTACGTAACTTTCCTATCTCTCGCAAATCTCTTTCAACACGTTTATTTAAAATGTTTTCTATTAATTTGCCGATTCCCCAAATGATTAAAATAATGACAGCTGAAATAATAAGTTTAACGGGAGAAGTTAAAATATCACGCAGATCACTGCCTAAATAGCTGATTAAAAAGATTAAAATGGGTTTTGAAATAAGGAGTGTCAAAAAATAATATTTCTTTTTAATATTGGATAGACCGGCAACCGTGTTGACAACGACAACAGGTGTGAACGGAAGGCACAGCAGAACAAACAGCGGAGTAAATCCTCTAATATCCACCCAGTTAATCAATTTTTTTACTTGTTTCTGTTCTTTAATCCGGCGGAAGACACGGTAATTTCCAAACATGCGAATCATGAGGAAGAACAAATATGATCCTGCCACCGTTCCAAGCCAGGACAGTAAAAATCCCCAAAATAACCCGTATGCTGCAGCATTGGCAATGATTATTACGAACAGCGGCAATATCGGGATAAATGATTCTAAAAACGTCAATAAAATACCGAAAAACGGCCCTAATAACTTATATTTCTCTACAATTGTTTCTATATTATCGATTGTCAGCCAATCTAACATAACCATTCACCCCTACCAAAAACGATAAAAATTTCTGAAGTTACACAATGCTGTCTAGTACAATTTAATCTTAACATAATTTGTTTATACCCGTTTTAGCCAAAAAAAAGAACCTCGTATTACCGAGATTCTTTTGAAATTAACTTACAACCAATAACCCGATTTTGTGATTATCATCACGATGTACAACATGCTGGGCAAGACGCAATTCGCCTGAATGGTCAAGTACTTCCAAACGACAATGGGCAGCATTGATCTGTAATGCTTTATACAAATCTTCTTCTGTAAAAACATCTTGTCCATTTACACGTTTGATAATTTCACCTGCGGCAAGTCCCATTTTCTCTGCAGGGGAATCCGGTAAAATGCCGGCAATCATAACCCCTTTATCACTGCGTACAACGGCATAACTGTTACGGTCCTCTGAACGACTATAATGAATACCGATAATGGTACGGGAAACTGCCCCTAATGCTAATGCAGCAGCACCTAGTACCGGCAGAAGATAAGCGGCCAATCCGACGATCAGCACAAATTGCCCTACCATAATAATCGAGCGTCCCATTTGCGGATAAACATTCATCGGCAATTTTTGACGCACCATCTGCTGGAAGCCGATAATAAACGGGAAAACAATGATCGAAAACTGTTCAGCTCCAATCGTAAATTGCGGCCAATAAGGTGCAAAATTTTGAATGCCTTCCCCCGGAATAACAGTAAAGACAGGTAAAATCCAAAGCTGTTTACTAAAATAGCCTATCCCGTTTAATCCACGTTTTGTTTTTTCAACAATCGGTGAAGCAAACCGGGCACCATTACGGCGTATTAATATTCCTTCTGCCATCAGCAAAAGTCCTGTCATAATCGGAACGGTCATAACAAGATCGTCCGTAACATTTCTCCCTGCCAATTCAATAGTTCCGATTGTATATGACCAATCCTGCCATTGCATCCAAACGATTCCGCAAAAAGCAACCGCCATTACAATCGCCGGCGATAGTAACTGATACATATAAATGAGCAAACCTGCAAAACTTACAATAAATACAATTGTCAATAATTCGAGTGATACTGTTAAGCCTATTACAAGACTAAATAAGGAAATAATAACGGACAGCATTAAACCCATCGCAAGCATATTTTTCAGCTCGGACCAGCCACCTAGTATCCGTCGGTTAAAATACCTTCGTTCGCGCTTCACTCGGCGATATCCTAAATAAACTGCGGAAATGATGGCGATATAAAACAAAGGATTTATAAAAAATCGGCCAATCCCTTTTAAAATTTCAATCAAAACTGTTCCATCCATATTCTCACCTACCGTACGAATAATTGTACCAAATCCTTTACGGAATGCGTAGTCCCATTTGTACCGGAAATGAAATAAAGGCGTTGTCGAACTTGTATCATTCGACAACGCCTATCTGAATTGACCAAAATAAATTCTAAAGCCAGTTGATTGGAATAGAGAGGAGGCGACTCCACCGGGAAAAGCACGAGCGAGAGACTACAAGCTCGAGCCGTGCCCGGGGAAAGCGTCCGACCCGGAATGGAAATCAACACCCGATTAAGATGGTGAATCCATTATAAAGCATTATTTATAGTAATTTCATAGGTTGATTACTTTCCTAATAGAAACGTCCATCACTCAAACTGATGCATAATATAGCTGATCGCCATCTGCAGCTGCATGTCGTTTACTTTTGACTGTTTGAATGTTTGCAGTTCTTCCGTTAATTCGTGGAAAAAGACTTCATCCATATAGTCTCCTTCCGCAATATCATGCTTATGTCTGAAGTTTGCTACTTCCTGTGCTGTATCCTCATCAAAGAATCCATCAGTCCGGCTGATAGCGTAGCCCAGTTCACTTAAAATACGCTGACTGTAGGCAACTTCTTCACCGTATTCTCCCTCTTCATAGCGCCCTTTCAGTATTTTTGTTTCCATACTGTAAAGAGGATGCTGTGTCACTTCGACATCCGGTTCAATCCCTACATCATGGATCCATTTTTTAGAAGGTGTAAGCCATTTGTTCGTCGATAATTTTACTTCCCCGCCATTTTGAAGATCCCATGTTTGTTGGACCGTTCCTTTACCGAAGCTTGTCACCCCGATAATGACCGAACGTTTCCAGTCCTGCAGGGCACCTGCAAACACTTCACTGGCCGATGCGCTTCCTTCGTTTTGGATAAGCGTTAAAGGCGTGTCACGCAACCAGGTTGCGTAAGGCTGGAACTGTTCCACTTTCTTTGTTTTCAGTGGCTCTGTTACACCGTCATGATTCTGCATATACGCAAAGATTTTTTCTTTTTGTTCGAACATGCTCATCATTTGGGTAACACTATGTAAATAGCCACCTGGATTGTCCCTCACATCAATGATTAAGCC
>Ga0079224_100015020_pt1 | contig 10832 bp, 5 predicted proteins | sample Stecom2015_FD_80414 | JGI IMG/M metagenome (GOLD analysis project Ga0079224, IMG submission 80414) | Agricultural soil microbial communities from Utah to study Nitrogen management - Steer compost 2015 | ecosystem: Environmental > Terrestrial > Soil > Agricultural land | place: USA: Utah...
ACGGTGCCCCCGTGCAGCTCCACGAGGCTGCGCACGATCGCGAGGCCCAGACCGAGACCACCCTTGCCGCGATCGAGCCCCTGCCGGCCCTGCGTGAAGACGTCGAAGACCCGCGGCAGCACGAGCGGCTCGATGCCAATCCCCGTGTCTCGGACCGAGAGGACCACTTCGTCGCCTCGTCGCTCGCCAATCACGGTGATGCGCCCGCCGTTTTCGGTGTACTTGGCCGCGTTCGTGAGCAAGTTGGCGATCACCTGAGTGAGCCGCTCCGGATCCGCGTTCACGAGCAAGCCGCTCGTGGGCACCTCCACCGTGAGCACGTGACTGCGCTGCTCGAAGAGCGGGCTCACGCGCTCGATGGCGCGCGCCGTGGGCTCGCTGAGCTCGAGCGGACGCTTCTTGAGCTCGATCTTTCCCCGCGTCACGCGCGAGATGTCGAGCAGATCGTCGACCAGGCGTACGAGGTGTTGCGCCTGCCGTTCGATGACGTTCCGCTCGCGCTCCAGCGCGTTGCCGCCCCGCATGCGCATCAAGTGCAGCGCCGTGAGGATGGGGGCGAGCGGGTTGCGCAGCTCGTGCCCGAGCATCGCCAAGAACTCGTCCTTCGCGCGCTGCGCGGATTCCGCGGCGTTGCGCAGCTCTTCGAGCTCGGCGTTGTCCCCGCGCTGGGAGAGCGGGCCGTCGGACGCCTCGACCAACGTCGCCCGATCGCGCGCGAGCTGCGCGCCGAAGCCCTCGACGAGCCCGCTCAGAAACGCGCGGTACGCCTCGTCCAGGCGCAGGCGCGGGCTCGTGCCGAAGACGACGGCGCCGGCGGGGCTCGCCATGGGCGAGCGCCGGATTGGCAGCGCGAGCCCCGTGCGAATCGTGCCGAGCTCGCGCGAGCGCTCGTCGGTTTCGAGCAACGCGCCGAACGGCTCGATCTGCTCCGGAACTCCGAGCTCGGCGACGCGCCTCGCGAGCTCGCGCAAGCGGGGCGGATCCGAGCCGCTGCTCCCGAACGGGACCGTGGTCGCCGCGGTGCACACGAGCTCGCGCCCGACGTCGTCCCAGAGGTAGACGGCGAAGAACGGCACGTCTTCCCGATTGCTCGAGAGCACCTGCGCGGCGGCTTCGAGCGTGCCGTTCGCGGCTGCCAACGTCGAAACGAGCCGGCGCAGGGTTCCCGACCGGCGCTCGCTGAGCACGAGCTCCGTCACTTCCGTGACGTGTTGGAAGATCCCGCTCAGGGCTCCGTCGTCGTCCCGCAGCGGGCTCAAGGCAACGGCGAAATACGCCTCCTCCTGGAAGCCGTGGCGCGTGACGGTGAGCGGCACGCGCGTCACGCGCATGGACACGCCCGTGGCGAGAACCTTCTGGATCCAGGGCTCCAGCACCGCGTGCGCTTCGGGCCAGCATTCGCGATAGGGCCTACCGAGACAGCGCGGATCGGATCGCCCGACGAGCGCAGCGAAGCCCTCGTTGTGGATCTGAAGCTGATCGGGGCCCCACAGCAGCACCGCTGCCGTCGGCATTTCGAGGATCAGGTCGACGTAGCTCCGTAAGCTTCGTGGCCAGGATTCGATCGGGCCGAGGCTCGTCCGCGACCAGTCTTTGGATCGCACGAGCACTGCAGCCGCGCTGCGCCCGGCGAGGGACTCTCCGTGCTGAAAAACTGCGCGCGCCATCGCGATCATCCCCAAGCTTCCTTCGGTTCGGGTCGACTCCGCTTACACGGGCGCTCCCACAGCCGCAACTTCCATAATCGCGAGGGTTGACCACTCGAATCGAGCCGTTTTGCGCCGCGTGCAGACTCGCCCTCACAGGGTGGAAACTCGCGGGGCATTCCACCCGTGTTCCGAAAAGGATCGTGTGAAGTTTCGCAGCGTGGCAATCGCCTCACTCTCGATTTCCGATCACCCGGCAAAAGAACGTGGCATCGGTCATCGTCCTTTCGAAAAGCGCGCCACGAAACGAAAGGCGCAAGCACCGGAAAGAACACGGACTTTCGGGTTTTCCGGACGTGAGGACCGAAATCGCGGTCAGGGCGCGAGCTGCAAACGGCGCCGCTTGAGCCGCTCGGGGGCGAGCGGCGTCTCGACGGCGGCATAGCCTCGGCCGTCGGGCGTGTGCCCGAGCGCGCCGAAGGCGCGCCGATAGTCGGCGAAGCGACCACCGGCACGCACCGCGGCGAGCACGGCCTCGCCTTCCGCCATGCAGCCCTGCGAAAGGACGTATTCCACCCAGGCCCAGCGCGCGCTCGTCGCCCGCACGTCGACGCGCCCGCGCAAGCCGCGCCGCAAACGCTCGAGTCGATCCTGAATCACCCCGACACCGGCGTACGGCATGCGGTCGAGCGGCGTGTTGCGCTTGGCGCAAAACGGGGAAATCCCGAGCGCGACGGGAATGATGCGCGACAGCTCCGTGACGAAGCGCACGCACTCGTCGATGTCGGCGTCCGTCTCTCCCGGCAGCCCGACCATCAAGTAGAGCTTGAGGCGCTCCATTCCGTAACGCCGTGCGCGTTCGGCCGCTGCTTCGTAGTGCGGCTCGCGGCCGCGCCGCTCGATGAGATCCCGCAAGCGTTCGCTCGCGCCGTCGAGCGCCGTCGTCAGCGTGCGATAGCCGGCGAGGCGCAAGGCCGCCACGAGCTCCTCCTTGAGCCGATCGGGCCTGAGGCTCGAGAGCCCGACCTCGATGCCGCGCCCGGCGAGCTCCCGCACGATCTCCACGATTTTCGGATGATCGCTGACGGCGGCGCCGACGAGGCCGACGCGACGCGCATCGCTCGGGATGCGCTCGAGCACCACCTCTTTCGGCACGATACGCATGCCGCCGTTGGTGGTGCGTCGCATCACGCAATAAGTGCACCCCCGCGAGCACCCGCGTTCCGCCTCGATCAGGAACATGTTCGACAGCTCGGTGTGCGGTGTGCGGATCGTGCTGAAGGCCGGCAGCAACGCGTCGTCGGCCTTCGCGATGGGCGGCAAGCGATCGCCGTGCACGGCCGGCACGAACACCCCGGGGAGTTGCGCGAGCGCATCGAGCGCCGAAGCGCGGCCGTTGCTCTCGGTGATGGTGCGGAGCGCGGGGATCACGATCGCGTCGGCTTCCCCGATCACGATCGCGTCGGCGAACGGCGCGAGCGGCAGCGGGTTCGAGAACGTGAGCGGTCCGCCGGCGAGGATGAACGGATGCCGCGCATCCCGCTCGCGGGCGAGCGGCGGGATCCCGCTCGCGTCGAGCATCTTGACGAGACCCGCGATCTCGATCTCGTACGCCATGCTCACGGCGAGCACCGGCAGATCGGACAGCTCGGTCTTCCCTTCGTAGGTGACCGGCCGTTCCGTGAGGGCAACGCCCGGCGCGTCGGCCCCGTCCGCCAGGAACACGCGCTCGGCCGCGAAGCCCGGCGCCTCCTGAATCAGCCGGTAGACCCGCTGGTAGCCGAGCGAGCTCATCCCGACCGAGTACGGCGAGGGATAGAGCAGGCCGACGCGAACGGGCGCGCTCTTCTCGATCCGCCCGATTTCGGCGGCGAGGCGCTCTTCCAGGATGCGCCGCGTAGCGTAGCTCGGCACCGCGGGAGTATAGCGAACGGCTGCGCCCAGGCCGGCTTCGCGAGCACGAAAACCGCGGGCGCGACGGCTTTTTGCCTCGCTTTCCCCGGCTCGTGTGGTGCAATCCGGGCTCGACGATGGACGAGCTCGTCCACGACTGGAACGAAGCGCCGGGCGCTCGGAGCGCTCGGCCGCCGGCGGCCGTCCTCGACGACACGCTGCGCGATGGGCTGCAGAACGCGAGCGTGCGCCTGCCCCCGCTCGACACGCGGCTCCTGCTCGTGCGCCGCGCGGCCGAGCTCGGGGTCGAATGCGTGAACCTGGGTCTGCCGGCCGCCTCCGACCTGGCCTTCGAGGAGATCGCCGCGCTCTGTCGCGCGATTCGTGACGAGAAGCTGCCGCTCGCCGTGGCCTGCGCCGGGCGCACGCTGGCTCGCGACATGGAGCCCATCGTGGAGTTGGTGGAGCGCACCGGGCTGCGGGTCGAAGCGCATTGCTTCGTCGGCTCGAGCCCCGTGCGCTTGCTCGCCGAGGGCTGGTCGCCGGACGAGCTCGAGCGCCGGAGCGCCGAAGCGGTCGACGTGGCGGTTCGCGCCGGGCTCGAAGCGGTGTTCGTGACCGAAGACACGACGCGCTCGCGACCGGACTTTCTCGAGCGCCTCTTCGCCTGCGCGCTCGATCACGGAGCGAGCCGCCTCTGTCTCTGTGACACGGTGGGGCACGCGACTCCGGAAGGAGCCACGCGCCTGGTCGAGTTCACGCGTTCGATCGTGGAGCGTGCCGGAACCCGCGCGCGCATCGACTGGCACGGCCACAACGACCGCGGCCTCGGGCTCGCCACCGCGCTCGCGGCGGTGCGCGCCGGCGTCGATCGCGTGCACGCGACGGCGCTCGGTATCGGCGAGCGCGTCGGCAACACACCGCTCGAGCTCCTCGTGGTGAACCTCGCGCTCGAAGGCCGCTGGCCGCACCCGCTCGAGGCGCTCGCCCGTTACGTGGACACCGTGGCGCGCGCGCTCGGCTGGAACATCCCGAAGAATTATCCGGTGTTCGGCGAGAACGCGTTCCGCACCGCGACGGGCGTGCACGCGGCGGCCATCCGCAAGGCGGAGGCGCGCGACCGAAAGCTCGCCGACATCGTCTACAGCAGCGTTCCGTCGGCCTGGTTCGGGCGCGAGCAGGAGATCGCCGTCGGGCCCATGTCCGGTGCCGCCAACGTTCGAGCATGGCTGGAGCGCCACGACGTGCCCGCGGATCCCGAGCTCGTCGCGCACATCGTGCGCGCGGCCAAGCGCTCCGACCACATCTTGTCGGACGCAGAGCTCTCTTTGCTGACGCGGGAGCACACGCTGAAGGAACGCACGGGGCGGACGTAAAAACCGGTGTGACCCCTCTCGGGCAAGAGCCTCCCAGCCTGCGTTCGTTCCGGCTGACCCGCCCCCCCACCAGCCTCTCGGCGCTCGCGCGCAGCCGGCTCCCCGGCGCCCCGAGCTCGCTGCCCAAGCCGCCGGGGCGAGCACGGCTCGGCCTGATCGGTGTCGGGATCCTCGCGCTGGCCGCCGTGGTCGGCCTCGTCACTCGGCTCGAGCGCGAAGAGCCCGAGCTCTCGCTGCTCATCCTGCACGGCGCTCCCGAAATCCGGCGCGCGCCGAACGGCGAGCGCATTCGCTGGCGGCGCCGCGCGACCACCGTCCACATCGATTCCTCGCTCGACCGCTTCGGCCCCGGCGCGAAGCTCGCCGTGCAGAACGCGTTCGGCACGTGGCTCTCGACCGACGCGTACGTTCCGGCGCTCACGTTCGACACGAGTCAGGGCGCGACGCTGACGATGAAGGCCGACGGCAGGAACACCGTGCTCGCCGCGCCGATCACGATCCCGGGGCACGAGAAAGACCTCGCCGTCGCGCTCGTATACTGGGACGAACGCACCGGCGCGATCAGCGAGGCGGACATCGTCGTGAACACGAAGGTTCCGTTCGCCGTGCTCGAGGACGCGACCGACGACGATCGGGACTCCCGGCAGGATCGCGACCGACACGACCACGATCGGGACCGCGATCACGACCACGATCACGACCACCACCACGCGAAGCAGGGCGGGCAGAAGAGCAGCTGCTCGGGCAACTACGACCTGCAGAACGTCCTCACCCACGAAGTCGGGCACTATCTGGGCCTGGGTGAGGACGTCGAAAATCGCCTCGCGACCATGTACTTCAGCAGCGCTCGCTGCGAGACGCACAAACGCACGCTCGACACGAGCGACGAGCAGGCCGCGACGACCTTGTACTCGGCGCCGATCGAAGAGCCCATCGAGCAGGCCTCCGCCGGTTGCAGCGTTTCGGGCTCCCGACCGGGCGAAAGGCCCACCGCGGCGTTCTTGCTTTTGGCGGCGCTCGGCGCGCTCACGCGGCGGCGTTCCGCGAAATCCTGATCACGCCGAGCCCCGAAGGGCTCTGCGTCGCTCGCCCGGGGCGCGTCGGCACTCGACGTCGGCGGTGCCCGGTGCCAGATCGACGGAACAGGGAGCATGGTGTCCGATCTTCCGGAAGCCGCGCGGCCACCGCGTGCCAGGCAGCGCCGCCGCAAAGCGCTCACCCACGTCGGCGGGCGGGTGGAGGTGCACACGCGCGATCCGGAGCTCGCGCGCGTGCTCGTCACCGCGCTCGACGTGCGGCCCGACGAAGAGCGCGTGCTCGCTCACGTGCACGGCTTCCACAGCTATCCCGCGCGCATGCACCCCGACACGGCCGGCGCGCTCGCCCGAGCGCTTTCTCCGGAGCGCGGCACCGTGCTCGATCCGTTCTGCGGCAGTGGCACCGTGCTCGTCGCCGCGCGCGAGCTCGGGCGCGTCGCGCTCGGAAGCGACTTGAATCCGCTCGCGGTGCGGCTCGCGCGGCTCAAGCTCTCGAGCGTCGACGAGGGCTTCGTTCGCGCGCTGAACGCCGCAGCCGAGCGGGTGGCCGAGCACGCGCTCGCGCGCAAGGCCGCCGAGCTCGGGCCCACGCATCCGTACGGCCCGGAAGATCGAGAGCTCTTCGCGCCGCACGTGCTGCTCGAGCTCGACGGGCTGCGCGACGGCATCGACCAGATTGCCGAGCGCGAAATCGCGAGTGCGCTCCGCCTGGTGCTGTCCGCGCTGCTCACGAAAGTGAGCGTGCGCCGCGGCGACTCGAGCGCCGGCGTCACGCCGAAACGCATCGCCGGCGGATTCACGATCCGCTTCTTCGTCAAGAAGACGCGCGAGCTCGGCGAGCGACTCCTCGAGGCGGAGCGGCGGCGCCCGAAACGAGCTCCCGTGGCGCGCGTGGAAATCGCCGACGCGCGCCGCCTCGGGTTCGTGCGCGACCGCTCCGTGGACCTGGTGTTGAGCTCGCCGCCGTACCCCGGCGTGTACGACTACTTCGAGCATCACCGACTGCGGCTCCGCTGGCTGCGCCTCGACGGGCGCGAGCTCCGCCGTTCCGAGATCGGCGCGCGCCGCACGGCGCGCTCGGCCGCGGAGGCCATCGCCGCGTGGGAGCGCGATTTCGGGCGCTGCCTCGCGGAAATGGCGCGCGTGCTCCGACCGAACGGACACGTCGCGCTCCTCCTCGCCGACTCCACGGTCGGCGGACGCGCGCTGCGCGTCGAACGCTGGCTGCCCGAGTTCGCGGCGCGCGCCGACCTCGACGTGGTCGGGCGCGCGGCACAACCGCGGCCGCACTTTCACGCCCCCTCGAGCCGAGCGTTCGCGACGCGGCCGCGTTTCGAACATCTCGTCATCCTGAAACCCGGCAGGTCGAAATGAGCATGGCGAATCGACTGGCGAACGAAACCAGCCCCTATCTGTTGCAGCACGCGAACAATCCGGTCGATTGGTACCCCTGGGGCGAAGAAGCCCTGCGGCGCGCGCGCGAGGAGGACAAACCCATCTTTCTCAGCATCGGGTACGCGGCGTGCCACTGGTGCCACGTGATGGAGCGCGAGTCGTTCGAGAACCCGGAGATCGCCGAGGTGCTCAATCGGCATTTCGTCTCGATCAAGGTCGACCGCGAGGAGCGCCCCGATCTCGACGACGTCTACATGGCGGCGACCGTCGCCCTGAGCGGCAGCGGGGGTTGGCCGATGAGCGTGTTCTTGGCGCCTGACCAGAGGCCGTTCTTCGCGGGCACCTATTTCCCACCCACGGATCGTTGGGGGCGCCCCGGTTTCTCCACCATTCTCAGGCGCATCGCCGATCTGTGGGCGAACGAGCGCACCGCGCTCCTCGAACAGGCCGAGCGCCTGACGGAGCACGTGCGCGATCAGTCCGAGCCGGCCATGCCGCTGCCGATTCCGCCGAGCGCCATCGACGACGCCGTCGAGGCCCTGTCGCGGAGCTACGACGCGCGCCATGGCGGTTTCGGGGAGGCTCCCAAGTTTCCGCCGCACCAGGCGCTCGGGCTCCTGCTCCGCCACTACGCGCGCACCAAGAATCCGCGCTCGCTCGAAATGGCGCGCGGAACGCTCGACGGCATGAAGAACGGCGGCATCTACGATCACGTGGGCGGCGGGTTCGCGCGCTACTCGACCGACGAGCGCTGGCTCGTGCCCCACTTCGAGAAAATGCTGTACGACAACGCGCAGGCCGCCGTCGTGTACCTCGAAGCGTTCCAGGTCACCGGCGACCGCGAGTACGCGCGCGTCGCGCGCGAAACGCTCGACTACGTCGTGCGCGAAATGCAAGGCGCGGAGGGCGGATACTTCTCCGCCACCGACGCGGACAGCGAGGGTGAAGAAGGCAAGTTCTTCGTATTCACTTTCGACGAGATTCAGGAAATCCTCGGGCGCGAGGACGCCGAGGCGTTCTGCCTGTATTACGACGTGACGCCAGAGGGCAATTGGGAGGGCAAGAACGTGCTCAACACGCCGCGCCCGCTCGCGAGCGTCGCCGCGGAGCTCGGTGTCGAGCCGGAACGCCTCGCCGAGCGCTTGGCCGGCGCCCGCGCCGCCGTGTACGCCGCGCGGTCGCACCGCGTGCCCCCGCTGCTCGACGACAAGATCATCACCGCGTGGAACGGGCTCATGATTGCCGCCATGGCCGAGGGCCATCGCGTGCTGCGCGACGCGCGCTACCTCGAATCTGCCGAGCGCGCCGCGAGCTACCTGAGCGAGCACTTGCGCGACGCCGACGGCCGCCTCCTCCGAACGGCGCGCGCCGGGCGCGCCTCGATTCCCGGATTCTTGGAAGACTACGCGTACCTCGCCGACGGGCTGATCACCCTCTACGAGGCCTCCGGGAACGAACGCTGGCTTTCCTGGGCGCTCGATCTCGCCGAGCGCATCGTGCGCGACTTCGGTGAGGGCGACGGAGGCTTCTACGCCACTTCGTCGGCGCACGAGCGCTTGATCACCCGTGTTCGCGAAGGCCACGACGGCGCGCTCCCCGCGGCCAACGCCGTGGCCGCCCGCGCGCTCGTCCGGCTGGCGAGGCACTTCGAGCGTTCCGATCTCGAGGCGCGCGCCGTCAGCGCCTTGCACGCCTACGGCCAGCTCGTGATCCGCGCTCCGCGCGCCTTTCCGACCACGCTCCTGGTGCTCGACTTCTTGCTCCGAGGTCCGATCGAAATCGCGCTCGTCGGACACCCCGGAAAGCCGGACACCGAGGCCTTGGCCGCGGCTCTCGCGCGCCACTTCCTCCCCAATCGCATCCTCGCCCCCGTCGATCCGAGCCGATCCGCCGAGGGGCCACCGCTTGCACGCGGCAAAGGGCTCGTGAACGGCAAAGCGGCCGTGTACGTCTGCAGGAATTTCGTGTGTGGGCGGCCGATCACGGAGCCCGAGGAGCTCGAAGGGGCGATCTTCGGGGTGGGGTGAGCGGGGCGGCGTCGGAGCGTTGCGCGGCGTGCTCGACGCTCCGGCGCACGCCGCACCACAGTGCACGCGCGAGGTGGTGTCGGCGGAGATCCCCGGTGACGCGCGGATCGAGGCCGATACGGAGCGTACCAGCGATGACGTCGAGATGGAGTTGGCCGGCTCGGATGGCCCCAACAAGGAGCGCCGGGCTGCCTCCACTTCGCAGCACACCCACATGGGTGTGCTGCGCTCGCTGAGCAAGCCGGCGCGTTCAGCACCGATGGCGACGGCGCACACCCACGTGGGTGGCACCGGTCCCCATGGGGGAACGAGGCGCCCCGACGGCGAACCAGCCTGCATCGCGCAACACTGCTGCGTTGGGCTCACTTGGCCGAGCACGTCGGCGCGCCCGTTTCGGTGACGTGCGTCGGGCTCCCGATGGCGGCGAAGCTCACTCGACGCCCGTCCCCTGCCCGCGCGTGCGTGCCGGACGCGAAATGCCGAGCCGCCGGGCGAGGTGAAAGAGGTTGCTCCGATCCATGCCGAGCTCACGGGCGGCATCGGCCCAACCGCCGCCATGCCGTTCGAGCGCTTCCATGACGGCTTGCCGCTGGAAGGCAAGCACGCGTTCGCGCAGGGGAAGCGCCGGCTCGGCACGGCGCACGAGGCCCTCCCCGGGCTTCGCATCGACGTCGAGGTGCTCCACGCCGATCACGACGGGCTCGTGGGGCTCGCGCCCGAACGAGGCGCGCAATGCGGCACGACCGACGACGTTCTCGAGCTCGCGCACGTTCCCCGGCCAATCGGCGGCCACGAGCCGTTCGAGCGCCGCGTCCGCGAAGCGAATGGGGCCCGTTCCGAGCCGTCGGCGCGCACCATCGGCGAAGTGCTGCGCGAGCAGCGGGATGTCCTCTCGACGTTCCCGAAGCGCCGGAACGTGGAGCGGAAACGCCGCGAGCCGATGGTACAGGTCGGCGCGGAATCGCCCCCGCTCGATTTCCCGCGGCAAGTCGCGGTTGGTCGCCGCGATCACGCGCACGTCGACGCGGTGCGTGCGGTCGGAGCCCACTCGCTGGATCTCGCCTTGTTGGAGCGCGCGCAAGAGCTTGGGCTGAATGGCGGCCGGCAACTCACCGATCTCGTCGAGGAACAACGTGCCGCCGTTGGCGACCTCGAACTTGCCGGCACGATCGCGCACGGCCCCCGTGAACGCGCCGGCGACGTGCCCGAAGAGCTCGCTCTCCGCGACCGACTCGGGCAGCGCCGCGCAATTGACGTAGATGAGGGGCTCGCTCGCACGCGGGCTCGTTGCATGCACTTGGCGCGCAACGAGCTCCTTGCCGACGCCCGTTTCGCCCGTGATGAGCGTCGCGAGATTCGACTTGGCGACGATGGCGATGTCGCGCAGCAGCCGTTGCAGCGCCGCACTGTTGCCGATGAGCGATCCGCCCATGGCCACGTCGATGCCGCGCTGGAGCT
>Ga0079224_100015021_pt1 | contig 10832 bp, 7 predicted proteins | sample Stecom2015_FD_80414 | JGI IMG/M metagenome (GOLD analysis project Ga0079224, IMG submission 80414) | Agricultural soil microbial communities from Utah to study Nitrogen management - Steer compost 2015 | ecosystem: Environmental > Terrestrial > Soil > Agricultural land | place: USA: Utah...
ACTGCAGCGTCGGTCAGACTGGTTGCTGCGATGATGTTCAGACCACTTTCAGCCAGTACCTTGGCACCCAGCTCGGCATTGTTGCCTTCCAGGCGCACCACTACCGGCACCTTGACGCCCACATCCTTTACTGCACCGATGATGCCTTCGGCAATCATGTCGCAGCGGACGATACCGCCGAAAATGTTGACCAGAACCGCGGCCACATTGCTGTCGGACAGGATGATCTTGAACGCTTCGGTCACGCGCTCCTTGGTGGCGCCGCCGCCTACGTCAAGGAAGTTGGCCGGCTTGCCGCCGTGCAGGTTGACGATGTCCATGGTACCCATGGCCAGACCGGCACCGTTGACCATGCAGCCGATATTGCCGTCCAGGGCCACGTAGTTCAGTTCGAACTTGGCAGCGTGGGCTTCGCGCGGGTCGTCCTGGGACGGGTCGTGCATGGCGCGCAGCTTGGGCTGGCGGTACAGGGCGTTGCCGTCGATGTTGATCTTGGCGTCCAGGCAGTGCAGGTTGCCGTCCTTCTTGATCACCAGCGGGTTCACTTCCAGCAGAGCCAGATCGTAATCGGCGAACAGCTTGCCCAGACCGACGAAGATGTTGGTGAACTGCTTGACCTGGTCGCCTTTCAGGCCCAGCTTGAACGCCAGGTCGCGGCCCTGGTAGGGCTGCGGGCCCACCAGCGGATCGATGGTGGCCTTGAGGATCTTCTCGGGGGTTTCCTCGGCAACCTTCTCGATCTCCACGCCACCTTCGGTGGAGGCCATGAAGACGATGCGACGGGTGGCGCGGTCTACCACCGCACCCAGGTACAGCTCCTGGTCGATGTCAGTACAGGCTTCTACCAGAATGCGGGAAACGGGCTGACCATCGGCATCGGTCTGATAGGTCACCAGACGCTTGCCCAGCCACTGCTCGGCGAACGCCTTGGCATCTTCCCGGCTCTTGACCAGCTTTACGCCGCCAGCCTTGCCGCGACCACCGGCGTGAACCTGGGCCTTGACCACCCACTCGGAGCCGCCAATGGTATCGCAGGCTTCAGCAGCCGCTTCGGGAGTATCGACCGCGATGCCCTTGGAGACAGGAAGGCCGTATTCAGCGAACAGCTGCTTCCCCTGATATTCGTGAAGATTCATTCTCTTGTACCGTTATTCGTATGAGATTCATAACAGTGACGGTACCCGCCACTGCCACCGATCAGGCAGCCGGAAGCATATTCCTGCATACCCGTTCCCCGAGGGGATATTGCTCAGCGCTTCTTCCGGTTGGCGATATGAATCGCCTGACCGTTGACTGCCAGAGCCGCTTCCTTCATCGCCTCGGACATGGTCGGATGCGCGAACACCATCATGCCCAGGTCTTCGGCACTGGTGCCGAACTCCATGGCGATGGCACCCTGCTGCACCAGTTCTGCCGCGCTCGGCCCGATCACGTGCACACCCAGCACACGGTCAGACTTGGCACAGGCGATGATCTTGACGAAACCGGCGGTATCGTGGGCCGCCATGGCACGCCCGCTGGCGGCGAAGGGGAACACGCCGACATTGATTTCGACGCCTTCGGCTTTCAGCTGCTGCTCGTTCTTGCCGACCCAGGCCGCTTCCGGATGGGTATAGATGACCGAGGGGATCAGATCGTAGTTCATCTGAGCCTTGTGACCGGCAATGAGCTCAGCTACTACCACGCCCTCTTCCGAGGCCTTGTGGGCCAGCATCAGACCACGCACCACGTCACCGATCGCATAAACGCCAGGCACCGAGGTGGCGCAGTTGTCGTCGACGAAGACGTAACCACGCTCATCCAGGGTAACGCCGCAGTCGGCTGCCAGCAGGTCGGTGGTGACCGGACGGCGGCCCACCGCCACGATCAGCTTGTCGAACACCACTTCCTGATCGCCCTTGGCATCGGTGTAGCGAACAGTGACTTCCTCACCCTTGACTTCGGTGCCGGTTACCCGGGCACCCAGCTGGATGTTCAGACCCTGCTTGGTGTAGATCTTCATCGCTTCCTTGGCCAGCTGCTCGTCCGCGGCGACCAGGAACTTGTCCAGCGCCTCGATGACGGTCACTTCAGCGCCCAGACGCGACCATACGGAGCCGAGCTCCAGACCGATCACGCCGGCACCGATCACACCCAGGCGCTTGGGCACGGAGGTGAACTCCAGCGCGCCGGTGGAATCGACAATGACCTTCTGGTCAACCGGAGCCGGGGGAATCTCCACCGGACGCGAGCCAGAGGCGAGGATGACGTTCTCCGCAGCCAGCACTTCGCTGCTGCCGTCGGTCTTGGTAACTTCGACCTGCTTACCGGCCAGCAGCTTGCCGTGGCCTTCATATACGGTCACACCATTAGCCTTGAGCAGCCCGGCAACACCGCCGGTCAGGTTCTTGACGATCTGCTCCTTGCGGCCAATCATCGCCGCCACGTCCATCTTCACCTCGCCGGTGCTGATGCCGTGCACGCTGAAGGAATCCTTGGCCTCATGGAATTTCCAGGAGCTGTCCAGCAGCGCCTTGGAGGGTATGCAGCCTACGTTCAGGCAGGTTCCACCGAGAGCCAGCTTGCCATCCTTGCCCTGGTACTTCTCGATACAGGCGGTCTTGAGTCCCAGTTGGGCAGCACGGATGGCGGCAACGTAACCACCGGGCCCGGCACCAATAACGACTACATCGAATTTATCGCTCATAACCCTTCCTCTGTGTTCAGCTGCATCAGTAACAGCTGTTAACCGAAGGCCACCGGGATCGCCGGCGGCCCTCCACTTGATGTGTTTGCGTCTTAGATATCGAGCAGCATGCGCGCCGGATCTTCCAGCAGATCCTTGATGGCGACCAGGAAGCTGACCGCTTCCTTGCCGTCGATCAGACGGTGGTCGTAGGACAGCGCCAGATACATCATCGGCAGGATAACCACCTGACCATCAATGGCCATCGGGCGCTCCTGGATCTTGTGCATGCCCAGAATGGCAGCCTGCGGCGGGTTGACGATCGGCGAGGACAGGAGCGAGCCGAATACGCCACCGTTGGAGATGGTGAAGGTGCCACCGGTCATCTCTTCCATGGACAGCTTGCCGTCGCGGGCCTTGCGGCCATACTCGGCAATGGTGCCTTCGATCTGTGCCAGGCTCATGAATTCGGTGTTGCGCAGTACCGGCACCACCAGACCGCGGTCGCTGGACACGGCAACGCCGATATCCTGGTAACCGTGGTAGACGATATCCTTGCCGTCGATCGAGGCGTTCACTTCGGGGAAGCGCTTCAGGGCTTCGGTAGCGGCCTTGACGAAGAAGGACATGAAGCCCAGACGAACACCGTCGTGCTTCTTCTCGAACAGATCCTTGTACTTCTTGCGCAGGTCCATGATCGGCTTCATGTTGACTTCGTTGTAGGTGGTCAACATGGCCATGCTGGACTGGGCTTCGACCAGGCGCTCGGCGATGCGGGCGCGCAGGCGAGTCATCGGAACGCGCTTCTCGACGCGGTCGCCCTCGCCCAGCGCGACGCTGGAGCTGCTGGCAACGGCCGGCTTGGCGGCTGGAGCGGCAGCCGGGGCCGGAGCGGACTTCTTCGCCTCGATGGCGTTGAGCACGTCTTCCTTGGTGATGCGACCGCCCTTGCCGGTACCCTTGATCTGGGCCGGGTTGAGCCCGTTTTCCTCGGCCAGCTTGCGCGCAGCCGGGTTGACCAGCTGCTCGTCGGCTTCGTCCTGCCCGGCCGCAGGAGCGGCGGCTTCAGCCGTCGGAGCGGCTGCTTCGGCCTTGGGTGCCGCGGCAGCGGTCGCACCTTCGTTCAGGGTGCCCAGCACTTCGGCACTGAGTACTGTCTCGCCTTCGCCCTTGATGATGTCGCCCAGCACACCGTCGGCCTCGGCCAGAACCTCGAGGACCACCTTGTCGGTCTCGATATCGACGATCAGCTCGTCGCGCTTGACTGCGTCACCCGGCTGCTTGTGCCAGGTGGCCACTGTGCCGTCCGCAATCGACTCGGGGAATGTAGGTGCCTTGATTTCAATCGCCATTGTCAATCCTTAAATGATCTGTGTTGTGCAGTGGCTCAAGCGTAGAGCGCGTCCTGCAGGAGTTTCGCCTGTTCTTCTGCATGGACGGAGGGGTAGCCGCCTGCCGGTGCCGCAGATGCCTCCCGTCCAGCGTAGTCGAGATACAAGTTGCTGACGCTGTGCTGCCCGATGACCCGGCGCATGTGATGCTGGCTGCAGTACCAGGCGCCCTGGTTCATGGGCTCTTCCTGACACCAGACCACCTTCTTGACGTTGGTGTAGGGTGCCAGCGCTTCGGCCAGATCCTCCTCGGGGAACGGATAGAGCTGCTCGATGCGGACGATGGCCACATTGTTCAGCTCCTCGGCACGGCGTTTCTCCAGCAGATCGTAATAGACCTTGCCGCTGCACATGATCACGCGGTCCACCTTCTCCGGCTCGATGGCATCGATTTCCGGGATGATGGTCTGGAACGAACCCTCTGCCAGATCTTCCAGACTGGAGACTGCCAGTTTGTGACGCAGCAGGGATTTCGGTGTCAGCACCACCAGCGGCTTGCGCAGGGGGCGGATGACCTGACGGCGCAACAGGTGGTAGATCTGTGCCGGCGTGGTCGGCACGGCGACCTGAATGTTCTGCTCGGCGCACAGCTGCAGGAAGCGCTCCAGACGTGCGGACGAGTGCTCCGGCCCCTGGCCCTCATAGCCGTGCGGCAGCAGCATGGTCAGACCGCACAGCCGGCCCCACTTGTGCTCACCGCTGGTGATGAACTGGTCGATCACCACCTGGGCACCGTTGGCGAAGTCACCGAACTGGGCTTCCCAGATCACCAGTGCATTGGGAGTAGTGGTGGCGTAGCCGTATTCGAACGCCAGCACCGCCTCTTCCGAGAGCAGCGAGTCATAGATATCGAAACGCGGCTGCCCTTCATACAGATTGGCCAGCGGGATGTACGCCCCCTCGCCCTTCTGGTTGTGCAGCACCGCATGACGGTGGGAGAAGGTGCCGCGACCCACGTCCTGACCGGTAATGCGCACCGGATGACCTTCATGCAGCAGCGTGGCATAGGCCATGGTTTCGGCAAAGCCCCAGTTCAGGGCCAGGCCGCCAGCGGCCATCTTGACCCGGTCCTCGATGATCTTCGCTACCTGGCGCTGGACGACCAGCCCATCAGGCAGCTCGGTCAGACGGTTGGCCAGTTCCTGCAATGTCTTCAGGTCGAAGCGGGTATCGTGGCGCGCGGTCCACTTATGCCCCAGGTAAGGTTTCCAGTCGACGAAGGTATTGCTGTCGGGCTCCTTGACCAGGCTCTTGACCACGTGGTCGCCGTTATCCAGCGCGTTGCGGTACTCCTCGACCTGCGCCTGGGCTTCCTCTTCCGTCAGCACGGCGTTTTCGATCAGGCGCTTGGCATAGATCTCGCGGGTGGTCGGATGCTTGTTGATTACCGCGTACATCCGCGGCTGGGTGCCGGATGGCTCATCCGCCTCGTTGTGACCACGACGGCGGTAGCAGACCAGGTCGATGACCACGTCGCGCTTGAACTGCATGCGATAGTCGACAGCCAGCTGGGTGACGAACAGTACCGCTTCCGGATCGTCGCCGTTCACGTGAAAGATCGGCGCCTGGATCATCTTGGCGATGTCGGTGCAGTATTCGGTCGAACGGGCGTCGTCCTGACGGCTGGTGGTGAAGCCGACCTGGTTGTTGACCACGATATGGATGGTGCCACCGGTCTTGTAGGCGCGGGTCTGGGACATCTGGAATGTCTCCATGACCACACCCTGACCGGCAAAGGCCGCGTCACCGTGGATGCTGATCGGCAGCACCTTGTCGCCGGTGGCATCCTTGCGGCGGTCCTGACGGGCGCGCACCGACCCCTCAACCACCGGAGAAACGATTTCCAGGTGGGACGGGTTGAACGACAGCGCCAGGTGGACCTCGCCACCGGAGGTCATCACGTTCGACGAGAAACCCTGATGGTATTTGACGTCACCCGAACCCAGGTCGATGATCTTCTTGCCTTCGAACTCGTCAAACAGGTCGCGGGGATTCTTGCCCAGCGTGTTGACCAGTACGTTCAGACGGCCGCGGTGGGCCATGCCCAGCACGACTTCGTTGACGCCATAGGAGCCGGAACGCTGAATGATCTCGTCCAGCATCGGGATCAGGCTTTCACCGCCCTCGACACCGAAGCGCTTGGTGCCCGGGTACTTGGTACCCAGGTACTTCTCCAGCCCTTCGGCAGCGGTCAGACGCTCCAGCAGGTGGCGACGGCTTTCGGTGGAATGCTGTGGCTTGCCGCGCACGCTCTCCAGGCGCTGCTGGAACCAGCGGCGCTGGGCAGAGTCGACGATATGCATGTACTCGGCGCCGATGGTGCCGCAATAGGTCGACTTCAGCGCTTCGATGATTTCACGGAGGGTAGCTTCTTCCTTGCCGATCTGGAGTTCGGCGGTGCGGAACACCGTGTCCAGGTCAGCCTCGGTAAGACCGTACTCGGCGAGTGTCAGATCAGCGATGGGTTCCCGCTTCCACAGACCGAGGGGGTCGAGGTTGGAAGCCTGGTGGCCACGCATCCGGTAGGCCTGGATCAGACGCAGCACGCCGATCTGTTTCTTGTCACGTTCGCTGCTGACCTGGCCGCCGCTCACTGCCTGAGGACGACGGGGATTCTTTGCGAGCGAAAGAAAATGCTCACGGATTGTGGAATGGGAAATGTCCGAACCGACCCCGTTGATCTGGGGCAGCTTGTCAAAATAGCTGCGCCACTCCGCGGCGACACTGTTCGGATCGTGCAGATAGAGCTCATACAGCTCTTCAACGTAGGAGGCATTCCCACCGGACAGGTGAGATGTACTCCACAGCTGCTGCATTTCGCTGTCTGGCATTCTTGGTCACCCTCTATAAGGGGGACACCACCTGGCGCATAGACCATTAATCGGCAATCGAAATTGCCATCCGTGCAGAACAGTCAGATGGGCTCGCGGCATTGTCCCTGCCAATCGCCCTGCTCTGTCACATTCCGCGAAACCGGAATATTGCCGGCCCCGACAGATAGTTCGGGTGTTACCCGTTGCCCCTGTTGGTTAAGCTTTCTAATACAGATCGCCACTTTGTGGGCGGCGCTCCGAATTCAATTCCTGACTGGCGCCAGATTCAGGCGCCAGTACAGGGTTCTGATCAGCTGTGCTCGATCAGGTTCCACTCTGCAACAGCATGTTGCGGACATGTCCGATGGCCCGGGTCGGGTTGAGACCCTTCGGGCAGACATGCACGCAGTTCATGATGCCGCGGCAGCGGAATACACTGAACGGATCGTCCAGTGCAGCCAGACGGTTCTCGGTTTCGGTGTCACGGCTGTCCGCCAGGAAGCGGTAGGCCTGCAGCAGCGCTGCGGGACCGAGGAACTTGTCCGGGTTCCACCAGAAGGACGGGCAGGAGGTGGAGCAGCAGGCACAGAGAATGCACTCGTACAGCCCATCCAGCTTCGCCCGGTCTTCCGGCGATTGCAGGCGCTCGATAGCCGGCGCCGGCGTGTCGTTCTGCAGATACGGCTGAACCTTCTCGTACTGCTTATAGAAGATGCCCATATCCACCACCAGGTCACGGATGACCGGCAGACCGGGCAACGGACGCAGTACCAGCTTGTTGTTCTTCACCACGCTGGACAGCGGAGTGATACAGGCCAGGCCGTTCTTGCCGTTGATGTTCATGCCGTCGGAGCCGCAGACACCCTCGCGGCAGGCGCGGCGGAAGCCCAGTCCGGCATCCTGCTCCTTGGCCAGCTGCAGAACGTCCAGCACCATCAGGTCCTTGCCTTCGGTGTCGATCTGGAACTCCTGCATGTAAGGAGCCTTGTCGGTCTCGGGGTTATAACGATAGATACTTACGGTCAACATATCGGAGCCCCTTAGTAGGTACGCACTTTAGGTTCGAACGCAGGAACTGTCTTCGGCGAGAAGTTGACGCCCCGCTTGGTCAGCTGCTTGGTCTGCGGGTGGTACATGCTGTGGCACAGCCAGTTCTCGTCATCGCGATCTTCATAGTCTTCGCGAGCGTGCGCACCACGGCTCTCCTTGCGGCCTTCTGCGGCGATGGCGGTTGCCTCGGCCACTTCCAGCAGGTTCTGCAGTTCCAGCGCTTCGATCCGCGCCGTGTTGAAGGCATTGGTCTTGTCGTCGATCTTGACGTTGGCAATGCGCTCGCGCAGGTCTGCCAGCTCCTTGATGCCCTTCTGCATGTATTCGCCGGTACGGAATACACCGAAGTAGTTCTGCATGCAGTTCTGCAGTTCCTTGCGCAGCGGAGCCACATCCTCACCGGTGGTACGGGTATTGATGCCGGAGAGGCGGGACAGGGAGGCCTCGATGTCGGACTCGGAAGCATTGCGGTATTCGATACCTTCCTTCAGAGCGCTTTCCAGGTGCAGGCCGGCCGCACGGCCGAACACGACCAGGTCGAGCAGCGAGTTGCCACCCAGACGGTTGGCACCGTGTACGGATACGCAAGCCACTTCGCCTACGGCGAACAGACCTTCGACGATGCGGTCGTTGCCTTCCAGATCCTGGGCAATGGCCTGACCGTGAATGTTGGTGGCCACGCCGCCCATCATGTAGTGACAGGTCGGCACCACCGGCACCGGCGCGGTGACCGGGTCGACGTGAGCGAAGGTCTTGGACAGCTCACAGATACCCGGCAGGCGGCTGTGCAGCACTTCCTCGCCCAGGTGGTCCAGCTTCAGCATCACGTGGTCGCCTTCCGGGCCACAGCCGTTACCGGCAAGAATTTCCTTGACCATGGAGCGGGCCACAACGTCACGACCTGCAAGGTCCTTGGCGTTGGGAGCATAACGCTCCATGAAGCGCTCACCGTGCTTGTTGATCAGATAGCCACCCTCACCACGGCAGCCTTCGGTAACCAGTACACCGGCGCCGGCGATACCGGTCGGGTGGAACTGCCACATTTCCATGTCCTGCATCGGGATCCCCGCACGCAGGGCCATGCCGACACCGTCACCGGTATTGATCAGGGCGTTGGTGGTGGAGGCGTAGATGCGACCCGCACCGCCGGTGGCCAGCACGGTGGCCTTGGCGCGGATATAGACGGTCTCGCCGGTCTCCAGGCAGATGGCAATCACACCTACCACAGCGCCGTCCTGGTTCTTCACCAGATCAACGGCGTACCACTCATTGAGGAAGGTGGTGTCGTGCTTCACGTTGGCCTGATACAGGGTGTGCAGCAGCGCGTGACCGGTACGGTCGGCAGCGGCACAGGTGCGGGCAGCCTGGCCGCCTTCACCGTAGTTCTTGGACTGACCGCCGAAGGGGCGCTGATAGATGCGGCCCTGCTCGGTACGGGAGAACGGCAGACCCATGTGCTCCAGTTCATAGACCGCTTCCGGACCCACGGAACACATGTACTCGATCGCGTCCTGGTCACCGATGTAGTCGGAACCCTTGACGGTGTCATACATGTGCCAGCGCCAGTCGTCGTTCGGGTCCGCGGAGGCGATGGCACAGGTGATGCCACCCTGGGCGGATACGGTGTGTGAACGGGTCGGGAACACCTTGGTTACAACAGCAGTCTTGTGACCGCCCTGAGCCAGTTGCAGCGCCGCGCGCATACCGGCACCACCACCGCCAACGATGATGGCATCAAAAGTCAGAGTACGAATATTGGACATTATTTAAAGACCCCAGAGAACCTGCACACCCCAGACGAACAGCACGAACATCGCCAGACCGCATACAACCTGGAACAGGAAGCGCAGTACAGTGGCAGCCTTGCCGAAGGCCATGGGGGTAAGGTAGTCGGTGGAAATGGTCCACATGCCGACCCAGGAATGCACTGCGAGCGCGACCAGCGTCAGCAGGCTGAAGATGCGCATGGCGTTGTTGGCGAACAGCGCAGTCCAGTCATCGTAGGTCAGACCCGGATTCAGCAGCAGGTAGCCCAGCAGGAAGACGGTGTAGGCTGCCAGCAGAACGGCAGACACGCGCTGCGCCATCCAGTCATACAGGCCGCTACGCGACAGGTTGGTGACGTTGGTTACCATATCCACACTCCCAGCAGAACAATCAGAACGACGGCGATGACAATCAGAATCTTGGCACCCAGCCGACCGCCTTCCAGACTCTCACCCAGACCCGCGTCCATCAGCAGGTGACGGATGCCGGCCACCAGGTGATACAGAAGTGCGGACAACACACCCCAGAGCACGAATTTGGCGAACGGATTTTGCAGACAGGCCTTTACTTGCTCGAAACCACTTTCGGAACTCAGTGACGTGTCCAGCATCCAAAGCAGACCTGCGATGGCGATGAACAGAATGACTCCCGAAATGCGGTGAGCAATAGACGTATAGGCTGTGACAGGAAGTTTGATTGTCCTGAGATCCAGGTTGACAGGTCTTTTGCTATTCACGGCTATATTTACCACTCGTTACCCTTTGGGAAGGGCTGGATTATAGGAAGGTGCTTGACGCACCCTAATGACGCGCGGCACAGCTCCACGATAGAAGCCGAATGGGTCATTTTGCCGGTCATGGAGTATAGTGACTTGGCCGTCTGATTACAACGCGCGAAAACCCCCACATCCGCATGCCAGGCGTTTCCCACCTACCCCACTGCGTCAAAAGCGCGCATCCCGTTTTGTCAATGAAACCATTGAATAAACCCAATTGAGAAACTCTATCCGTAGAATTGACAAACGGGTTTTTGACCTTATAGTGATGCGGGCCCTGCGTGGGGGGTCACACTTTCGATACAGCAAAACAGGAGGCCATCAATGGCTGACAAAAAAGCGCAGTTGATCATCGAGGGCGCTGCCCCCAT
>Ga0079224_100015024_pt1 | contig 10830 bp, 10 predicted proteins | sample Stecom2015_FD_80414 | JGI IMG/M metagenome (GOLD analysis project Ga0079224, IMG submission 80414) | Agricultural soil microbial communities from Utah to study Nitrogen management - Steer compost 2015 | ecosystem: Environmental > Terrestrial > Soil > Agricultural land | place: USA: Utah...
GGAACAACTCCTGAATCCGCGCGTCTACACCCGGGTCATTGACGATACGGAGTATAATGGGATGGTAATAACTGACACGCTGCATGCTACGCCAAGAGATTATGCCGCAGGGGATACGGTCGCTGTTTTCCTTTCCAATATCCAGGAGTCTTATTACGACTTTATCAAGTTGAGGTTGGATAACCGGATGGGGTTCGTCGAATTTGTCAGCGAACCGGCCAACTATCCGTCCAATGTTGAAGGGGGAAGGGGCTTTTTCAACTTATACATACCCGACATACGGGTGTTTGTTGTCGAATAGCCGGATTTTCAAGGGCCTGTACGACCAAAGTAGCGAAATCGATTTTTTATTAGGGACAATCGGTACCAGCAAATATTCTTTGCCGTTTGCCAAACCTTTTCTGTTCTGATCGTATAATTAGAAAATTTTGGCCCTCGGTTGCCTAGTATATGAAGAGACTTATCTGCGTAATCGGGCTGATCAGCCTGATGACTGCCGGCCTGAACGCTCAGGATACCCCTTATGTTATCCTGGTATCTTTCGACGGCTTCCGGCACGACTACGTAGCCAACTATGATCTGCCTAATTTTCAGGCGTTTTTGAAGCGGGGAAGCCAGGCCAAAGGGCTCCTTCCGTCGTTTCCATCAAAGACCTTCCCCAACCATTATTCACTTGTGACCGGGCTCTATCCGGGAAATCACGGATTGGTAAACAACGAATTCTTTGACCCTGACCGCCGGGAGTACTATTCCATGGAAATCGTAGAAAGGCTTCGCGACCCTTATTACTACGGAGGAACACCCCTTTGGAAGCTGGCGCGAGCGCATAACATCAAGACGGCATCTTACTTTTGGATAGGATCCGAAATCCCCGACGAGGGGCAGCATCCGGATTACTATCTTTCATACGATGAGGAAGTGCCCTTTCGCGAACGCGTCGACCAGGTACTTGCATGGCTGCGGCTTCCGGAGCAAGAACGCCCGCGTTTCATCACCTTGTATTTTTCCTCACCGGATCATGAGGCCCACCTTCACGGACCCAACAGCCGCGAAGTGGTGTCTGCCCTGAAGGACGTGGACGCCATGCTGGGCAGGTTGATGGATGGCCTCGACGCAACCGGACTGCCGGTAAACGTTATTCTGGTGTCGGATCATGGTCTTAAAGAACTTGAGTTCAGGAACGAGACATTCATCTTTCTCGATGAGATCGTGGACCGAGGTAATCCTGCAGTGGTTTCCGTAAATGCAGGATCTCAGGTTCATTTCTATTTGCGCGACGCAGCCCAAAGGGATTCCCTTGCCAACGTCCTTCGGGCCAGCGCGACAACGTATGACGTTGTTCTGCCTGCAGACTTTCCCCGGCGCTGGAATTTTGCGCACAAGCGTTCCGGCGATCTCCTGCTTGTGGCACATCCCGGACATTACTTCCGTGACGGAGATCGAAGTAGTTATATGAAGAAGCGCAAATACGCGGAGAAGTTCGGAGTCCATGGCTACGATCCGGATGTCGAACCGGATATGATGGGCATCTTCTATGCATGTGGCCCGAACATCCGTCCCGGGGTAACCCTTCCCGCGTTTCGTAACGTACACGTGTATCCGCTGGTGGCACGCATCCTGGGCATGGAGACGCCTGCTATCGATGGCAAGTTTCGCGTTCTAAAGCGCATTTACAGGGAGGCCGTTAGCGAGAAGCGTCCGGCAGGGTCAGCATCTCGATAACCTCGGCCTGGGAAGGGAACTCCTCCAGAAGACGACGGCGTTCGGCCAATTCAAAGTCAGTAAAATCGAAGCCAGGAGCGACTGTACATCCACACAGGCAATAGCTGTCGGGCTCGACAACCTTTGCACCAAACCACGTACCTGCAGGCACAACAATCTGAAGGCGTTCACCCGCATCAGGACGCCCTCCAAGATAAGTTACGGTGGCGGATGGATCGGCAAGCTGGTAGAGGGCCAGGCGTCCGCCGTAATAGAAATGCCATATCTCATCCGACTTGATCCGGTGAAACAGAGATCGGTCGGACGAGCGGAGGAGGAAGAAAATGGCAGTCGAGAAACTCCGCGGCGAGCTGAAGCGAAGCGGCAAACCCTCCGCTGGAACTTGTTCCTTTGACCGGTACGTTTCGCGATAAAAGCCGCCTTCAGGGTGGGGCTTTAACCCCAGGTGTTCAATCCAATAGTCTGCTGTGTACATGTTGTCCTCAAAAACACTAAAAAGCGAAAAACTTCTGTATAAAAAAGGTCTGATTGCTTACTTTTGCCCTCCGCCGGTCGACTGCCCGGTGATTTTGACTCCGTAGCTCAGTTGGTAGAGCAGCTGACTCTTAATCAGCGGGTCGAGAGTTCGAGTCTCTCCGGGGTCACGGAACAGTGTGTCACTCTGTCTTCCGGGGTGTTAGCTCAGCTGGTTCAGAGCGCTTGCTTGACAGGCAAGAGGTCACTGGTTCGAACCCAGTACATCCCACAAAATCATTCATTTGCAGGAATGACCACCCCTTTGGATGTCGCCATCCGCTGAATTTCCGCATTGCCTTGCCATCTTTTTCTCGTAAATTCTGGTATAGATCAGGAAACGTCTATGTCCAGCGGGATGTATTTGTGTCGATTTGCCGGGGTGATCCTGATCCTCTTTTGCACCCTCGTCTCCGGCGCTCAGAATTTTCCAGCCGGCTTTGGCCGCGTGCTGGTGGGGGGCAACATAAACTCACCGACAGCCCTTGCGTTTTTGCCCGACGGACGCATTTTTGTCTGTGAACAAACAGGCGCAGTCCGGGTAATCAAAGACGGCGCAGTGCTCACCGAACCGTTTCTCCAAGTCGCTGTGTCGGCCACCGGTGAACGGGGACTCCTCGGAATTGCAATCGACCCCAATTTTGAGAACAACGGCTACGTGTATGTTTATTACACGGTAGCTTCAGCACCCTTGCACAACCGTATCAGTCGCTTCACAGCAGATGGCGACGTGGCGGCACCCGGCAGCGAAATCCTGGTGCTCCGTCTTGACAATCTCTCAACCGCTACAAACCATAACGGCGGGGCTATGCACTTTGGATTGGACGGAAAGTTGTATGTGGCCGTGGGAGAAAATGCACGCGGGGATAACGCCCAGAACCTGGATACCTACCATGGCAAATTTTTGAGAATAAACGCCGACGGCAGCGTGCCGGAAGGCAATCCGTTTGCTGAAGGTAGTGCGCAGAAGCAGCGCGTATGGGCATACGGGCTGCGAAATCCGTACACCTTTGCCATCCACCCGGAAAGCGGACGGATCATAGTGAATGATGTGGGCCAAAACACGTGGGAGGAAATAAACGATGCTACAACGTCAGGACAAAATTTTGGATGGCCGGTGGAGGAGGGCATGCCTGACGGCCCGGGCACTTCACCGCCCTTGCTGGTTTATAGTCATGGAAGCGGAGATGGCAAGGGATGCGCCGTAACGGGAGGGACGTTCTTTAGTGCCACGACTACCGATTATCCCGGTACCTACTACGGAAAGTACTTTTACCAAGACTACTGCAACGGTTGGATCAACTTTATGGATCCCAATCAACAGACTCCCCAGGCTCAACCGTTCGCCACCAATCTGGGCAACTTTTGTCTGGGCCTCACAACGGGTCCGGATGGAAACCTCTACTACTTGAGCCGGCCTGACAAAGCGTTATACAAGATTATCTACCAGCAATCCACCCCGCCTTTTATAACACATGATGCCGTCTCCGTATCTGTGACGGAAGGCGACGATGCGATATTCGAGGTAAAAGCCCTCGGGTCGGCGCCATTGCAGTATGCCTGGTACAAGGATGACGCTCTCATTGCCAATGCCACGGATCCTGTGCTTGTTCTGGAGGATGTCCAACCGGAAGATGCCGGCACATACAAAGTTGTAGTGAGCAATCTATTGGGATCGGCAGAAGGAACCGGTGCAAAACTGGAGGTTGCCGGATTGAACGACTTACCGATGGCCAGCATTACGGCACCGGTGACAGGGAGCAGCTACGCCGCAGGCGAAACGATATCGTTCTCAGGAACGGGAACGGATGAGGAAGATGGCGAACTGCCCGCCGATGTCTTTGAATGGAACGTAACGTTTCACCACGGGACGAACACAGATGCCGTATTGACAACTGCAGGCGTGCGGGAAGGTTCGTTCGTGGTGCCGGACGATGGGGAAGCCGCAACGGATGTATGGTACCGCATCGTACTGACAGTTTCGGATACAGACGGGCTGGAGCACCACGACACGGTAAGCATCGTGCCCCGTACGTCAACCCTGCACCTGGGGACAATGCCAGCCGGTCTTCAGTTGGTGCTGGACGGCGAGGTGTTTGACACGCCGGTATCCGTGCTTAGCGTGGAAGGACTGAAACGAACCCTTGATGTAGTTACCCCGCAGACAATAGGCGAAACCACTTATGAGTTCGACCATTGGACACACGGTGGAGAGGCATTCCAGGTTTTGCAAACGCCTCCGGACGACACGACCCTCACGGCTGTGTTTTCCGTTGTAGTCGGAGTTGACGGTGACCACCTTTACAAAACGGCAGCTGTGCCCAACCCGGTGACAAAGGGAGTGCATACCGTTAACGTGAAAGTGCCGTCGGAATGGCCGCAAGGTGTCACGATTTCTATAGTCGACATGCTCTCGAGAGAATTGACACGCGTGTCGCGCACATTGGTTGCAGGACAGAACACGCTTGCCGTGCCGGTGGACCACCTCGCGGACGGAATGTACAGTATGACGCTCCAGTCGGAAAAACGCCGCATAACAATACGGCTATTGGTGGCGCGCTAACTTTTTCCTTATTTCTTTCCCTCAGGTAAAGCGAATTTCAATTTCACTTTGCCTTTCCCCCTTACAGGCTGGTCGTTGCGTTTGGTGGGTTTCCAGCGTGGGCCTTCGCGAATCAGGCGAATTACCTCCTCGTCACATCCATATCCCAAGCCCCGGACCACCCGAAAATCGGTGAGGTCGCCGGTAGGCTCGATGGTAAACTGTACAGTAACCCTGCCTTCGATGTTGTTTTCCAGGGCAACGCGCGGGTATTTCATATTCGTTTCGAGGTAGCGCCGGAAGGCCCTTTTCCCACCCTCGGGCTCGGCGGGTTCCCACTTTATCTCTTCAAACCCGCGTTCGGTTTCTTCGCCGTAACCGACGACAACCACTTCACTTAGCGCCGAAATGTCGGGCCCCATCTTGACATCCAGAGTAGCGGTGTCCGCTTCACCCCCGGGCACGGCAGCCTCGACGGAGTTGAGGCCAACAAATGAAAAAACAAGAGCTTGCGCCGTCGGGGAGACACTGATCTCGTAATAGCCATTGAGGTCAGTAACTGTACCAGCAGGAGCGCCACTTACCATAACGTTCACTCCTGGAAGGGGCATGCCATCTTCTGCATCAGTGACGCGGCCCTTTACGATTCGGCCTTCCGCGGTTCGGCCATCAGTCTCTGCACGTGCACGAAGAGAACGCGCACCTTGCGGAGGTTCAATCTTTACTGCGCCAGGTGCTGTCTCCTGTGTTTGCGCCAAGGCCGGTTCAGCAGATGGGTCTTCCGCTTCCAGGGGAGCGATTTCTTCTTCCTGGGTCCGTTTCAGGATGACTTGCTCTTCACCCGGCACATCGCGTTCACTGTTCGCAGAGATTTGCGGCGCCTCATCCCGTGCAACTCCTGGAGCTTCCGCACGGGTATCGTAAGGCTCTTGTTCGTCATCGGCAGGAGCTGGTTGGGATAACGTAGTATCCGCAGCCGGAGGCTGTTGCTGCAATTCGGATTGAGAGGGCGCGTTGAGGGCGATCGGGGTATTCACTCCTTCCCGGCTGGACAAATAGAAAATCATCGCAGCCGAAACGCCGACCACCAGCACGGCTGCCGCCGCCTGATAGTACCATCGTATGCCTCCTGACGTTTTGGTTTTTTCGGAAACCCTTTGCTTGAGTGCTTTTACATCGGAGGAAAATTGCGCAGGCGAAATGGCAGACCCACCCTCCAGCGCGTCGGCCAGGAAAGGATCTTCCAGCGCCTTCTTTTCCAGGGCGTGCATCTCGTCGGGCGTCATATCGCCTCGCAGATAGCGTTCAATATCGTCCCTGTGATCACTCATTTTGCTCGAGGCAATTTTTCAGGTTCCGCTTTCCGTTTTGAATGTGACTTTTCACCTGGTTGAATTCAAATCCCGTAACCTCGCTGATCTGCCGGTAGGATTTCTGCTGCAGAAAGAACAGTCGAACACATTGTTGTTGTTCCTGATTCAATCGCTCCAGGCATCTTTCCAATTTAACAAGATTCTCCTCCAGTTCCTGTCCATCCTCTGGATGCTCAGACAGCGCCGATTCCATAACGAGTGTGTCGGTTATCTCGATATTCTGCCCTTTTCTGGCCCTGAGTTGCATGAGGCAATGGTTGCGCGTGGTCGTGTAAAGCCAGCTTTTAAACCACGTCACTTCATGGGTACGCAATGTTTGAGTCAGCTTCTCAAACACCTGCATTACGGCGTCCTGGCTTTCGTCCCGGTCTTTCAGGTACTTGAGGCACACCCCGTAGACCAGCGTCAGATACCTCCCGAAGAGGACGCCGAGAACTTCCATATTCCCGGATTCCTTGTAACGCCGGACCAGTTCGATATCCGACATTTCATCATGTGATCGGGAGGCAAGCATTCCCGAAAATTAAGAAAATACATCCATTGGCGCGTTTTGGACGGCATGTCGGGATTTTTTTATGGAAATGGTAGGTGCGTCGCATCACAGGGGTAACCAAATTCTTCAGACTATGAAATCAAGGATTGTTATGATGGTAATGCTCGCTCTTGTGATGGCGGCATTTCATCCGGCTCCGGAACGGATGATAACGGGAGTTATAACAGACGTTTCTACCGGTCATCCGCTGCCGGGCGTTGCCGTAGTGCTAAAAGGTACATCGCGAAGCACGCAGAGCGACGGCGCTGGAATGTACCAGATATCTGTCCCCAATGAAGGCGGCAAACTCGTCTTCACTTATATAGGGTTTGTTGCACAGGAGGTCACAATCCGCACAAGCGACCGAATCGATGTCAAGATGATGACTGACGCCCCGATGTTGAATGAGGTGGTTGTGACAGGGTACGCAGTGGAACAAAAGGTCTCTGCCTTGGCTGGCGCGGTCAGCATAGTGGGTCGACGTGCTTCCCGACGCGAAATGGAACAGCAGGGACCGTGGAACACAGAAGAGTATGATGGGATAAATGAGAATATTTTTCACAGCGCTCTTCGCAAACCTTTGTCTACTTTTTCAATCGACGTAGATGCGGCATCATACAGCAATATCCGACGTTTCATCAACAATGGACAACGTCCTCCAAAAGACGCCGTGCGGATCGAAGAGATGATCAACTATTTCGAATACGACTATCCACAACCTGCGGGTGAGCACCCATTCGAAATTATCACGGAGATTTCACGGGCACCGTGGAACGAGGAACATAAGCTGATGCACATCGGACTTCAGGGCAAGCGCATTCCCACGGAACATCTTCCGCCGTCGAACCTGGTCTTTCTGCTGGATGTATCCGGTTCGATGAATGCACCTAACAAACTTCCCTTGCTGAAAGCGTCGTTCCGGCTGCTTACAGACCAGTTGCGTGAGCAGGATCGCGTAGCCATTGTCGTGTACGCTGGCGCTGCAGGTGTGGTGCTCAATGCTACCCCGGGCAGTGAAAAGCGTACGATCCTCGACGCCCTGGAACGCCTTGAAGCTGGTGGCTCTACTGCGGGAGGGGCAGGTCTGCGGCTTGCCTACCAGATCGCCAAAGAGAATTTTAAGGAAGGCGGCAACAACCGGATCGTCTTAGCCACTGATGGCGATTTCAATGTCGGCGAGTCAAGCAATGCGGCAATGGAACGTCTTGTCGAAGAGCAGCGTGAAGAAGGTATTTATCTTTCGGTACTTGGATTTGGTATGGGCAACTACAAGGACTCGAAAATGGAAATCCTTGCCGATAAGGGCAACGGCAACTATGCGTACATCGACAACATCCAGGAAGCACAAAAAGTATTGGTGAGTGAATTTGGGGGAACATTATTCACCATTGCCCGGGATGTTAAGCTACAGGTAGAGTTTAATCCGGCAAAGGTCAAAGCGTATCGTCTCATCGGATATGAGAACCGGTTGCTCCGTGATGAGGACTTCAACGACGATCGGAAAGATGCGGGTGACCTGGGCTCCGGTCATACAGTGACCGCGTTGTATGAGATCATACCGGCAGGGTCCAAAAGCAAGTTTTCACCTGTTGATAAGTTGAAGTATCAAAAGACAGTGGTGGATCCTGACGCTGCCCGCTCGCGCGAACTGATGACGATTAAGTTCCGTTACAAAGCGCCTACAGGAGGGGCCAGCAAGCTTATTGTCCATGCGCTTAGGGATGACGACAGGTCGTTAGAATCGACGTCAAATAACTACCGATGGTCAGCAGCTGTGGCCGCTTTCGGCATGTTGCTGCGGGACTCGGAGTTCGTGGGCGACTTCGACTATGACGATGTGCTGGCCCTGGCCGAAGGGGCACGGGGTGCCGACGAAAAGCGATATCGGGCCGGATTCATCGATATGGTCCGTTCCTTTGGGCTTATGGCAAAACGATAAAAACAAAAAGGGGCGGGTGGTTGATTCCGCCCCTTTCGTTTTTTTAAGGCAGGCACCCTTTTTGAGAGCGTACAAAACTTCCGGCGGAGACCGGTTTCAGCGTTTTTTTGACTATTTTTGCCACTTATGGAAGAGACGGCGAAGCAGCAGTATACCGAGAGCGAGAAGACCCGCATTTTCGAGGAAGAGTTCATGCCGCATATAAACTCAATGTACAACTTTGCCTATCGGCTAACTCTGGATGAAGATGATGCGAAGGACCTGCTTCAGGATACCTACCTGAAAGCCTTTCGGTTTATTGATTCATTTCAGCAAGGAACTAATGCAAAAGCCTGGCTGTTTCGAATTTTGAAAAACAGCTTCATCAACGACTACCGGAAGCGGAGTAAGGAACCCTCTAAGGTAGATTACCAGGAGGTAGAAAATTATTACAATTCCGAAGACGTTGATCGTCAGATCACTCCCGATTTGCGTGTTGAAACATTGCAGGACATGATCGGGGATGAGATTTCGAATGCCTTGAATTCGCTTGACGTCGATTTCAGAACCGTGATTATCTTGTGCGACCTGGAAGGTTTCAAGTATGACGAAATGGCTAAGATCCTCGACATTCCAATTGGTACGGTGCGCAGCAGGCTGCATCGGGCCAGGAACCTGCTTAAGGAAAAACTTAGTGAGTACGCAAAGAAAATGGGTTATAAAAACGCCTGACCACCTATGAGTCATCCAGAACAAAGCGAGCAAATGCGCGCCGCAAAAGGCAATTGTTTAGAAATGCTTCGCCTGATTCTCGACGGAGAGGCTTCGGAAGAAGAACGAAAAAATTTTTTCGACAAACATCTCGAAACGTGCATGCCGTGCTACAAGACCTATCACCTCGAAATGGCAATTCGGGATTTACTGAAGTCGAAGTGCGGTAAACACGAAGCTCCCGCTGAGCTCATTGAAAACATCAAACGAATGATCGGCACGGTCCGCTGATGGCAGGAAAGGCGATCATTTTTTCGGCTCCTTCCGGTTCCGGCAAGACAACTATAGTAAAGCATCTGCTGGCGAATAATCCGGATCTCGGATTTTCTATCTCAGCATCGACCCGCGACAAGAGAGGAAGAACCGAAGTTGATGGCAAAGATTACTACTTCCTTACACCGGAAGAGTTCAAGCGGAAGATCGACAACGATGAGTTCATTGAATGGGAGGAAGTATACTCCGGCAATTTCTACGGAACTCTGAAATCGGAAATCGAACGCATCTGGAAGGAGGGAAAGAACGTCGTATTTGATGTGGACGTACGCGGTGGACTAAACCTCAAGCGTTACTTTGGCGACCGCGCGCTGGCAGTTTTTGTCAGCGTACCATCTCTCGAGGTACTTCAAACACGACTCAACGAGCGCGGCACCGAAACGGAGGAAAGCCTCTCACGCCGCATGTACAAGGCAAAGTTTGAAACCACCTTCAAGGATCAGTTCGACGTTGTCCTTCTCAATGAGGACCTCGACAAGGCCCTTGCGGAAGCGCAGCGACTGTACGACGAATTCAAAAAGAAGGAAATACCCCTTCCCCGATAGCCACCCGCGCGACCGTCATGGACCAAACTTCCCGGATCGGCTTGTTCTTCGGATCGTTCAACCCCATCCACATCGGGCACCTCATCATCGCTAACATTATGGTGGAAACCACTGACCTCGACAAGGTATGGTTCGTTGTTTCACCCCAGAATCCTTTTAAACCTGCCAGAGGCTTGCTTCACGAGTTCGATCGTTACGATATGGTAAAGGCAGCGGTCGCCGATAACTACAAGCTGGACGTGACCGACATAGAATTCCACCTTCCCAAGCCGAGTTATACCATTCATACACTCCTGCATCTTTCCCAGCGCCATCCTTCACGACAATTCAAGGTCATCATCGGGAGCGACAACCTGGAAAGTTTTGTCCGATGGAAGAGCCATGAAAGAATTCTCGAAGACTATGGCCTCTACGTATACCCCAGACCTGGCGCACAACCTTCACCGCTCAGTTCGCATCCCAACGTCAGAACCATAGGCGCGCCGCTGCTCAACATCTCCGCTACCTTCATCCGCGATTGTATCCGAAAAGGATGGTCCGTCCGATACCTGGTCCCCGATCCCGTCGAGGTGATGATTAGAGCGAAGCAGTTTTATCGCTAAAGCCATTCTCCCAATACTCATATTCATTTCACTCACTCA
>Ga0079224_100015025_pt1 | contig 10829 bp, 7 predicted proteins | sample Stecom2015_FD_80414 | JGI IMG/M metagenome (GOLD analysis project Ga0079224, IMG submission 80414) | Agricultural soil microbial communities from Utah to study Nitrogen management - Steer compost 2015 | ecosystem: Environmental > Terrestrial > Soil > Agricultural land | place: USA: Utah...
CCCCACCTGCGGTGAGGATATGCCTCGGTTACACCACCTTGGCACCTCGCCCACGCAGTCGGGAAGGACTGTGAGGGAGGAGGAGTGGAAATTTAAAAGTGAAAAGTCAAAAATGAAAATTTCCATTCTTCCTCCCTCAATCTGGTTTTCTGAACAACGAACTATCAAAGGGCAGTGGGCAAACGGCAGTTTACCCAGACTGAGATTTTTACATTAAATAATATAAATTGTCAATGTCAAGTGCCCTTTTGACACGACCAAACCACCCCGACGAATCGGGGTGGTCCTGGTCTTTGGATCATTGGTCAGAATGCTACGCTCAGAGACATGTAGAACTCGATATCGCCGGAGGAATCGATGTCCCGGCGGACCGTCCCCACACCGATCGTGTCCGGAGCGATGATCATGCGGAAGGAATAGTTGCTGATGTATCCCACCCGCATGTTGAGCATGAGGTTCCAAACCCGCAGACGGGCTCCTCCACCGATGACGCCGAGGGACTCTTCTGCCTGGACCTCATCAGTGTCATCGTTCCACTTGCCACCACGCACGTAGGCGTAGCCGTCGATCTGAGTGAGCCAGCTCTTGGCGACGTCATTGACGTAGCGTCCTCCCAGTTCGATGTGTCCCTCCAGGCGGGCGATTTCTTCACTGTTGATGGTGAAGTCTCCGCTTCCTGCGATGAAGGGACCAAACAATGCGTCTGCGAAGCGGTAGGAAATATCGAACTCCACCCGGTTGACCCAGAGCAGGTCTTCCTCAAACCACTTGCGGGAGGCGATGCCCGTCATGTAGGCGCCTTGATAGGCAAAACTTCCGCTGCGCGAGATCACTCTGATGCCAGTCATGGCACTCGTTTGGTTGCGATTGAGGACCTTCGTTGTCGCGAGCGGATTGAGCAGGGTGAAGCCGATGTTCTCATTGCTGTGGGTGCCGGCGCGAATGCGAAAGACGTTGTCTTGCGAGCGCCCCTCATAGGTAAGGCGGGACAGGAAGTACCAGTCCTGGGTCGTCGAACTACTGACTCTGCCGCTCAGTTCAAGCTTGAGGTAGAGCACTCCAGCTTCGTTTTCGAAGCGTTCACCCGTATTGTTGACGACGACGCCAGCTTGAGTGGTCTCACCGGCCATATTGTTGTAAAGCATGATTCCTCCGCCGAATTCGGCGGCGATCCGCCAGGGATCGAGGAAGCGGTACTGCTCCGTGGGATCATGCCAGGCCTGGTCGGGGTTGAGGATACCAGCCTGAGGAAAGCCTTGAGAAGGAGGCGCTGGTGCCGCTTCGGTTTCCTGATCGAGGGTGATGGCCGTTTGCTGGGCGAAGCACTTTCCACAGCAGATGACCATGAACAGAAGAAAGAACAGAATTCGCTGAGACATGTGAACACTCCTGGTAGAGGGTTAGTTTGGTAGCTGACCAAGATGTCAAAGGCCGGCAGTTTTCGAAAAAACTGCGAATCGTTAATTATCCGTGATGGTGTGACAAAAGTAAAGGGAATGAGGGAGGGTTTGTAGGGTGAGTACGGATTGTAGGGTACGTAGGAGAAAATTCTGATTGTTTTCGTTTGGTTTTTTTGTAGAATTTTTAGGTCTTTTTTTTCGTATGGCGGAAGCGAAGTACAAAAAATATTTTAATGAGATGTTTGAGCAGCACCGCGAGCGGTTCATGCATTTTATGCTGCTCAATAATGCTTACGGTCAGGATAAGACGGCATTGAAAGGACAATTTGATGAAGAAGGAAAAAAGATTAAGGCCATTGTTTTGGACTGGGAGGACCGGCTTTGCCGGAAGATAGAAGGAGGTGATAATGCTTCGTATTCGGCAAAACTCGGGGAAAAGTTTCAGGAAGAAGTCTTGAAATATTTCCCGTACTTTCATGAGATCGGGGTGGCGATCAAAAAGATTTTCTAGTGAAGAGAGTTCCTCAGCTTTTTTCCTTTTTGCAAGAGGGCTTTTTTTGTGGGTTCAGTTCTCTTTGTTAGACTGCAGCTAAGTATATTCGGCACATGATGAAGTGGATTTGGAGAGGGTTCTTTATTATCCTGGTGGTTTTTCTGGGAATTGGCTTATATAAGTCATTTATGAGCATTCCCCGTCTGCTTTTAGGGAACGTTCTTTGGAGGTCCAATGATTCTTTTCAGCTTGAGGTGGAGATGCTCGACCCGGTGGAAGGTCTTATTGCGGCCCGCAGCGGCTTTCAGTTTTTGAAAGTTGTGGACCAGGAGACGGTTTTGGATGGCGCATCGTATCCGCTTTCCTTTGAATTTTGTCTTTTGGGAGCCTATGAGACGCAACCGCTTTTTTCTTTTGACTGCCAGTCCAGAAAGTTTTTAAGCGCTCAAGAGTTGCCTCCTCTCATGAACTTCGAGAGATCATTTTACCTCCCGAATACGGCCCGGGATTTTTCTTTTCAATCCCGTTTTCTGCTTCGCAATAGCGCGGGAGTGATCCTCTCCCAGGCCGAAAGTCGTCTCCAGGAAATCACTTGGACACCCGAGGCGAGGGTACGCCTCATGGACGGGAGCTATCCGGCAGAGAACGAAATGATCATTGCCCAGGAAGTTGTCTTTGCCGAGTCACGTTTTTTTGATACGGATTTCTTTTATAATGATCAGCAAACCAGTCATCGCTTGGTTGTAAGGCCTCCTTTAGATCTGACCTTTCGCGTTTCTGATACTCCACCGTCCCTTTTTCAATGGGTCTTGACGATCCCTCCTCAGGAGGAAGGTCTGAAACTCTGCGCGCAGGTACGCTCGAGTGTGTCGCAGTGTTATTTCCTTCAAGGTTCCGTTCTACGAATGCCTGAAAATCAGTGTGGCAATGGAGTGGTCGAGGCTGGAGAGGAGTGCGACGATGCCAATCAGGACGACCTGGATGCTTGTACGCGGCAATGTGTCGTGAATTATCATCAGGCGGCTGAAACGATTTATCCGATACCGATAGCGGTCCTCGAGCCTTTGGCTGATGGCACTTTTTCTGTTTTTGCCGTGTTGGAGGTGCCTGAAGGGAGCTTCTCTGCTCGTTCACGTTCGTTTTTCATTCGGATGATTTCCGACCGGGGAACGATTGTTTCCCAACAAGCCATTGATGGTTTGCCATTTCTTCAATCCATCCTCCCTGCGGAATCTGTCGCAACGGTAGAGTTTTATGAAAAGAAAGGCGAATCCGAGTCCGTCTTTCATACCAGCTTGCTGAGCACGATTGATGGAACTGCCCTCGTACAAGAGGTGAAGCCTGCTGCTGATGTGTCACCTTCGGAAGGATCTTCTTTGGGGTCTTTAGAAGCGCTCCAGGTGAAGTGGATGGGATCTCCGAGTACTTCGCTCGATGAGTCGCGACGACAGGCGGTGGATGTGGGCGGAGCGAGGCATTTTCAGACCCGGGTGGTCGTGCAGTCGACTTTTTCTGAAGAGGTAAAGGTATATGTCCAGCTGGTGGATGAAGCTGTTTCTTTCACTCATACCTTGCCTCCGCAAGCGTTAGAGGAAATACCGATCAGTATTCCTGGTTTCAGCTATGGTGATCATCGCCTGGTCGTTTATGCGATCTTCCCAGATGGTCAAAAGACCGCGGACGTTTTGCTGCCCTTTGAGTACTTGCCGGCTTCGGCTCTGGAACGTTTCAGCCTTCCTTGGCAAGGTTTGGCGATCGTCGTCCTTTGTTTGTTGGGATTTGCTTACGGAACGTTTCGGGTGCTCTTTCTCATGAGACGAGATCCGACTGTTTAGTCCCAGCCGAGGATTTGTTTTTGCAACCACCGTTCCCACCAGTTGAGTTCGGCCGGTTGTTTTTGCGCGATAAAGCTTTTTTTGAAGAGAAGAGGGACCCCTGCCGGAGTCTCTTTTGTGATGATGTTCATGACTTGTTGTAGCATTTGCAGACGTTTGACGGAGTTGAGCTCAATGCGGGAACGCTGGATGAGATCGTCGGCTACGGCATTGGCGTAGTACTTGTTGAAAGGGGATTCTGAGTCGATCAGAGCGTCGAGAAATGGGCCCGCATCACCGAGGTCAAAGTCCAAGGGGAAGAGCGACAGATCAGCATTTTTTTGCTGAAGAATGGTTTCGTAGTCTTGGGCTGGGACTTCGCTGACGATGATGGTGATCCCTGCTCTTTCGAGTTCTTGTTGGATAATTTTGGCAACGGTCCGTTCACTGCTGGGATACTGGAACGTCAGGGTCATCGCACTTTCTCCGCGCTTTCGCAGTCCGGAGTTGAGGATATCCATCGGCTCGCGCGGGTCGATTTCCAGTTTCCGCTCCGGATCGTAGCCATTTACTCCCGGCGGTGCGAATTGGTTGGCGAGTTGTCCATACTGAAAATAGCTCGTTTGTAAAATACGAGGACTTTGTAAGATTTTTGTGAGAGCGGTTACGATCTCCGGTTCTTTCAGGAAGTAACTGTTTCGGTCGAGCATGAGGACCAGGCTTTCCGTATTTATTTTCGGCATGATCTGATAGCCGTTTTGCAGCAGGGCGGGCCAAAGAGTCGTCGCCGGCTCGTCGAAGACGTCGATTTTTTGTGAGCTGATGAGATCTTTGAGGCCTTGTTCGTTTTCTGAGCGGATCACGGTGCGATATTGAGGCGTATTTTTGAGGAAGGGAAGTTCGTAGTATTGCTCATTTTTCGCCATGCGGGTTGCATTGGGGAATTCTTCCAGGAGAAGATACTCCTGAGCTGATGAGCTGCCCACAGCTTGCAGGTCGAATGGGACTTTGCTCAGTTTTTGCGGCAGGAGTGGGTCGGGATATTGCGTGACGAATTGAAGCTTGCTGGGATTGACGCTCACGATGTTTTTGAGAGACGCCAGGTAAGGCCGGTCGGAGGAATTGTTTCGGATTTTCTGTTGTATTTGCTGCAGGACTGAGTCGGCCGGAGTGTCAGGACGCAAGACGAATTCCCAGATATGAGGACTGATATTGCTCCAGCTGGTACTCAGACCGGGAACGAGTTCCAAATCTTCGTTTTGACGGACGAGGGTGGGGTACATGGTGGCTGCTCCGGAGTTTTTCAGGATGACCAGTTCCTGACCGGGGATCTGTAAAAGTCCCTGATGAAAGAACATGGTGAGAGTGCTGATGAGAAGGCAATAAGAAATGAAGAGTCCTTCCGTGAATAATAAGATCAGGCTGAGGACTTTGGCCCAGCGGCTTTGATGGGCGAAGGTTTTGCCAATGATGATGACGGAGATGACCAGGATAATGAGCATTACCAAGGTCACCGCGTTGCGGTTGGCCTTCCAAAAAATTCCGAAGGAACTCGGGAAATCTTTTTCGTCTTTGAGGCGAAAGGATATTACTTGTTGAGTAGAAGCTGTTTCCAGACCGGGGTTCAGGACGTTTGCTTCCGCTTCGCTCGCCAGAATGAGCAGATGGCTATCTTGGTCCTTTTCAAGTTTTGTGACGGTTTCTTCGAATGAAAAGGTCCCTGTTTCACTCGAAAAAGATTGTTGTTTCTGTTCAAATGCCGGCAGGAGTACGGAATATAAGCGGATGTTTCGCTGGTCGTGGCCATAAACTTCTCCGTTGATGCGGATGGTGAGTGGCGCTTCGTTGGTGGTGTAGACTTCTAAAAAGCGGGTTTGAAGGGTCTTCAGCGGTTGATTGTTTTCGAAGAATTGGACTTCGTTGAGCAGGATCGCCAGAGGTGGCTGTGCTGGTTGATCGGCAGCGGCTATGGCCGGAACGCGGTAAAAAGGCACGACACTCATGCTGGTGGGCAAGCCCAGAGAGAGCCTCAAGTCGGAAATAAGCGTCGTGACTAAATAGAGTTGCCCTGTCATGGTTTCCGGCAAGGGCCGTACCAGAATGTTAAATTGCAGGTCTTCGCCTGTTTCTGCTTCTCCCAGAGTATAGACTTCCTGTCGGTCGTTGACGAGAAAGGCCCACACCTCTTGGCCTGCTTTTTTGGTATTCCCGGAGACGAGTTCCAGCTGGGTAAGGGTCGTGCGTGGCTCGATATTCTTTATGGATATTTCAGGGGCTTCAGTGGATACTTCCGTCAGCAGTTGGAGTTTGTCATAGCTTTCGTCTTCCAGGGTGAGCACGGGCAAAACCGTCGCTGTTGATTGCGGTAAGGGTAGCGTCACGGCAGAATTTGCCGCAACGAACTGAGTCCCTCCAGACATGATCAGGAGGCTCATGAGGAATCCGGTGAAGGAGAATTTTCTTTTCAAGTGGAGCTTTGGTTGATTTTCACTGTAGCAAAATCAATCTTTGAGCTGAATCAGAACTCGAAAGGGAGATCATATTTGATAGGAGTGACAATAGAATTTCCTTTTTCTTTTTTAGAAAGATTTTTTGTCACAGTTTTTGAGAGAGGTCGTTATATGGAGTGCAATAAAAAGCTATGGATCAAAAATCCCTTACAGATCAGCTTCAAAAATTGTTTTCGTCTCACCATGCCCCATCCATGTCCTCATGGAAGATGAAAGCTCGAAAGGCGCAGCTTTTACAGCAGATCCAAAAAATGGAAGTGGAGCGGACCGAAGAGCTGATGATGTCCCGACTGCAGAAGTTTTATAAAGGATACAATGAGCTACAAAAATCTACTGTAAAGCAGATGGTCCTGAACCAAATCCGTCAGGAGGACATGGTGTCTGCTACCGATTCATTGCTGGCGCAGCTTCTGCTGTTCTCGCGAAAAGGATTGGCGATGTCATTTGCTTTTTTATTGGTCTTCACGACTTTTTTGGGACCTTTTCAGACCTTGAAGCCCCTGCGCATGGTAGAGCTCAGTCAGGCTGCTTACCTGGAATGCAGCGGCAAGGTCTACCTCAATGGAGAGCTTTGTAGCACGGAGTCTCTCACCCAGGTGGACCCCGGTGACGCTATCCGCACGGATATGAATAGTCTCGCAACCCTTTTCTATTCTGATTACACCGTCGTCCGTCTCAATGATTCTACCTGGGCTTCGCTGGACCCTCTCGACCGTTCCCAGATCCATCTGGTGCAAGGAAATGTCTGGCTCCATTCACCAGGCGAGGCTGGTCAAGACCCTTTTAGGGTCGGCACATCCGTTCTTCGAGCGAAGGTTCCCCAGGGAGCTGCGGGAGTTTCCGCCCGAGGTACGACCACTCAGCTTTTCACCACGACAGCCGCGGTGGAAGTCCAGATCGACAATGCTCCCGGGACGACTGAACTGATGACCCTTGCTCCCGATAAGCAGCTGACGATTCGCAAGACGACTGCAAAGGCACGTATCAAGGAATCTCCCCTCGGTGATACCGCTCCGGAGTGGGTCCAGAACAATCGCTTGAAGGATGAAAAGTACATAGAGTTGGTTAAACAAAAGACCTTTGAAAGCACTTTGGCCGGTGCTGGCCGCCTCCCTGGAAACTTCCAGGACTACCTGCAGAAAATCACCCAGTCTGCCCGCACGGTATTGACCTGGGACCAGCAGGCACGCCTTCATCGCCAGTTGACTGAATTAGATGAACTTTTCTCTGAATCTTTGGTGCTTCTGGAGAAAGGAGATATCACCACAGCTGAGTCAACTTTTAAAGCGTATCAGCAAAAATTTACTTCTCTTCTCGCACAAAAATCTGATATGATACGCCTTGAAATTTCAGCAGCTGAAACTGAATCTTTTGGCCAACTGCTGAGGTATCACGCTCGTCTGGTGTCGCCTTACTCTCCGGAAGATTCACAGTATCTTTTGAAGCAAGCGATCGAGCAGGTCGCGCTGGAATTCACCCTCACTCGAGGCAATGAAGATGCGCGAAAAGTAGTCGTGGAAGCGGCTACCAACAAGCTCTTGCTGGCTCACCATTCTCTCGAGCAGGCAAATGCCAATCTGGCTGAAGAGATCCTTCTCGAGACGGCGGAATTCGTTTCCAAAGTCCTTCCGATCGTCCCTCTGGTGATCGATACCTCTGATATCACGGTTCTCAATACGCTTTCTGCCAAGTCTGAACAGTTAGCTCCTCTCGCGCGCGATATCAAGCGTATGAAGGTAGAACAGCTTCGCTCCTTAACACCCCAAAACCAAATCCCGCTTGTCGTTGGCAATTACGTTGCCGGGACGGCCTACAAGCCATTAGATGCCACTCAGGCTCTCCTGCCTGATGGAATGGTCAAGGTCGTTGGACAGGCTGTCAAAGAAGAAGATTCTCTTTAACGGCTACCCGCTGACAGGTGCATGCACCTGTCGACGAGTGCCGATAAACAGAAATGTGAAACCAATACCCATCGTTCGCAAAAAATATAAAAATTTTCTTTCTCCTTTGCTGGTCCATCGGATTCTGTGTTGCTTTTCGACCAAAATGCACCTGATGAAAATGGTTTAAATAGCCACCCCTCGATAGTACTTCTGATTATAAACCCCTTCGCTTTTCCGGCGATTGATCATCAGTCTTGTGCTTGTTTGAGAGCACTCTGCTGATCTCTGATCGTAGGAAAGGGCGAGGGGGTTATTCTTTATGTTCGGACTTGTCACGTTCGTTTGCCACGGCAAGGGCGCAACCAAAGCATTCCCGGACGTGTTCTATTTCTTTGGCCAGTTCAGGATAGTCGATCCGCATCACGGTCAGTGCGTCGGTGAGGTTCAGGTGTTCATGATCGGTGAAAACCCCTGGATGAAGGCTTACCTCATGTCCCAGAGCGGCGTTATTACAGCCTGGCGGGATTTGATAGCCGCGCACGAGTTCGTCTTCGCATTCTTGGCATTGCGCTTTCATCACGTGCTGGATCATTCGCTCGATGAAGCGCAGAAACTTTTCGACGTCGTCTTCAAAGTGTTCGGATACTTCGTGAAAGGCGCTACTGTAACCGCAGTGTTCCGTTGGTTGTGGTGAGATTTCGCGAGGGTATTGTTTTTTCCCCATAGTGTTGTGTAGGAGCTTTTTATTGTAGGCAGATTTCTCTTTCGGTCAATACCCTCTGCTTTGATTGCGTTTTGAGGGTATTTCTTTAGTATGAACCCTGAAAGGAGGTGGCCTTTGGGGACCTGCTACGTGTTCTGGATCTAGCACCATCAAGTAACGTTGCTAGTTCGATCCCTCCGTGTGGTCGATAGAGGTTTTACCTTCGGGCAGCAGAAAAACATTGGGACGCTGTGCACGGTAACGTCCTGTTTTTGGCTTAATTAAATGCTAAGTCTACTTCTTCAAAAAGACAATTTTTTTAAATTTTTGTATATTTTGTACAAAAAGTACTATTCATTCTTTTTCTTTAGATAATCTTTGAACTTTTCTTCTAATAACTTTTTTGTGTTCTTATCGAGTTTTAATTTCTTCTCTTTTCCTAGTAGTTTATTTTTCATCTTCTTTATGAGTTTCTGTTTGAACTCTTCATCATTGATGCGTTTTTCTGCAATACCTTCTGGGGAGAATTTAAACGACTCCATTTTTGCTATGAGTTCTTGAGCGACTTCTTCAGTAATCTGTCCGCTTCCACTTTCTGTTGAACTCATCAAATCAAACAGCTCTTGAGAAGTGGTAATAATTTTTGTCAGATTTTTCTGATGTTTTTTCATATTCGTCATTTGTTAAAATAGGCAATATCCTTCGCCCCTCCAGAAGCAGATTGCCACGTCGTCCCGCCTCATTCCTCCTCGACTCCTCGCAATGACAGCTGCGGTTATTCGCTCAAGATCTGAACGCCGGCTTCTCGGACTTGCTCCTCAGGCATAGGCGATGGCGCGCCGAACATCAGGTCCTTCGCCTTTTGGTCTTTCGGGAAGGCGATCACTTCACGGATATTCGGTTCGTCGCAGAAGAGCATCAGGATGCGGTCAAGGCCGAGGGCGATTCCGCCATGTGGTGGGGCGCCGAACTCGAAAGCTTTGAGGATGTGGCCGAAACGGCGTTCGGTGTCTTCATCGCTGACCTTGAGGATTTCGAAGATTCGTTTTTGTAGATCCCGTTCGTGGATACGGACAGAGCCACCGCCGATTTCATAGCCGTTCAAAACGATGTCATGAGAAGCAGCCAAGGCTTTCATCGGATCATTGAATACGAAGTCTTCATGGCCTTTCATTGGTCGGGTGAACGGATGGTGCGTCGCTCCGATTTCTCCGCTTTCTTTGGACATTTCAAACATTGGCGCGTTGAGTACCCAGCAGTAAGCGAGTTGGTCTTTTGGAATCATTCCTTCTTCTTCGGCGATTCGTTTGCGGAGTGCTCCCATAGACTCGCAGGCGACATTCCAATCATCAGCAGCAAAGAAGACGACGTCTCCTTTCTTCGCGCCCACTTGTTTCGTAATTTTTTCCACCATTTCATCGCCGAGGAATTTGGTGATCGGAGCTTTTGGTCCCTCTTCGGTGTACATGATGTAAGCGAGTCCTTTTGCTCCATGTTCTTTCACGAAGTCGGTGAGCTTGGTTTCGAAGTAGGAACGAGGTTTTTCAGCATAGTTAGGGACGCGGAGCGCTTTTACGCAGGCCGCGGAATTGAACACTTTAAATTCCGATTGTTTGGCGAGTTCGGTAACGTCCTGCAGTTCCATTTCGAAGCGGATGTCGGGCTTGTCGGAGCCGTAACGATTCATCGCTTCTTCATAGCTAAAGCGTGGGAAGGGGGTCTTCAGGATTTTTTTGTGAGATTGGTGGGATTTCGAAAGCTCGATCAAGAGGGTTTCGATCAGTTCGAGGATGTCCTCCTGTTCGACGAAGCTCATTTCCAAGTCGAGCTGGGTAAACTCCGGCTGACGGTCGCCACGCTGGTCTTCATCGCGGAAGCAGCGGGCGATCTGGAAGTAGCGGTCGTAACCGGCAACCATGAGCAGTTGTTTCATCTGCTGAGGAGACTGCGGGAGCACATAAAAATTTCCGTGGTAGAGACGAGAGGGGACGAGGTATTCTCGTGAACCTTCCGGGGTTCCTTTGAC
>Ga0079224_100015026_pt1 | contig 10828 bp, 10 predicted proteins | sample Stecom2015_FD_80414 | JGI IMG/M metagenome (GOLD analysis project Ga0079224, IMG submission 80414) | Agricultural soil microbial communities from Utah to study Nitrogen management - Steer compost 2015 | ecosystem: Environmental > Terrestrial > Soil > Agricultural land | place: USA: Utah...
AGGAGGAAGAATGATGAAACAAACAACAGATTTTTTGAAAATGAAACAAAAAAAGGAACCAATTGTCATGTTAACAGCCTATGATTATCCATCCGCAAAGCTTGCTGAAGAAGCAGGGGTTGATATGATCCTTGTAGGTGATTCTCTTGGAATGGTTGTATTAGGCTATGATTCTACTATTCCTGTAACGGTAGATGATATGATCCATCATACAAAAGCTGTGAAACGCGGTGCAAAGGATACGTTTATTGTAACCGATTTGCCATTTATGTCTTATCATGTTTCGCGTTCACAAGCCTTATCAAATGCAGCTCGTATCATGCAGGAATCGGGAGCACACGCTGTTAAAATTGAAGGGGCAAAAGATGTTATATATACGATCTCCTCTTTAACCGAAGCGGGAATTCCTGTCGTCGGACACTTAGGACTAACCCCTCAGGCTGTTGGCGTTTTAGGCGGATATAAGGTGCAGGGAAAGGACGCTGAAAGTGCTAGACAGCTAATTGAAGATTCGAAGAAGGTAGAAGCGGCTGGAGCCATTGCTCTTGTTTTAGAATGTGTTCCAAAACAATTGGGTGAAGAAGTTACAAAGAGCATTTCCATCCCAACAATTGGAATCGGAGCAGGTAACCATACGGATGGACAGGTTCTTGTCTTCCATGATGTCATTACATTTGGTGTGGACCGTGTACCAAAGTTTGTAAAACAATACACTTCAGTGAATGAGCCAATTTTAAATGGATTATCTAATTATGTGGCTGAGGTTAAAGCTCGTTCATTCCCTGAGGAAAAGCATACATTTACGATGAAAGAAGAAGAACTTGCAGGTCTTTATGGGGGAAAATAATAGCATGAGGATTATTACAACGATTAAGGAAATGCAGCAATATATCAAATCTATAAAAAACGAAGGAAAAACAGTCGGATTCGTACCAACAATGGGATATCTTCATGAAGGACATTTGACTTTAATGAAAAAGGCGAGAAATGAGAATGATGTTTTAGCCGTAAGTATTTTTGTCAATCCATTACAATTTGGTCCAAATGAAGATTTTGATTCTTATCCTCGAGATTTTGAAAGAGATCGTGGTCTCGCAGAAACAAACGGAGTGGATATATTATTTTACCCAAGTACTGAGGAAATGTATCCAACTGAAATGTCGCTAACTGCTAATGTTCAGGCAAGAATAGATGTGTTATGCGGTAGAAAGCGAAATGGTCATTTTGATGGAGTAGCGACCGTTCTTGTCAAACTATTTAATATCGTACAGCCTGACCGTGCTTACTTTGGACTAAAGGATGCTCAACAGGTCGCTATCGTGGATGGACTAATTACTGATTTTAATTTCCCAATCACACTTGTACCTGTGGAGATTGTTCGAGAAGAGGACGGACTTGCGAAAAGTTCACGTAATGTTAATTTAACGGACGCTGAACGTGTTGAAGCACCTAGATTATATGAAAGCCTTCTACTAGCAAAACGTGAAATTGACAATGGCGAACGTAATCCCAAGGTGATTGAAGAATTAATTAAAAATCATATTACAGTTCATACGTCTGGGAAGATCGATTATGTAGAAATATACAGTTATCCTGAACTAGACGTGTTGCAAACATTATCAGGTAAGATCATCATTGCGATCGCTGTCAAGTTTACAAAAGTTAGACTTATTGATAATATTACTTTTATCGTTTAATACTTTTTGGAAAAATTATTATTGGAAATCATACAGAACTCAAGGGGGACCATCATGTTCCGTACAATGATGAATGCAAAAATCCACAGAGCTCGAGTTACAGAAGCGAACTTAAACTATGTAGGGAGTATTACGATTGATAAAGATATTTTAGACGCAGTCGGAATGGTCGCTAATGAAAAAGTTCAAATTGTAAATAATAACAATGGGGCTCGTCTTGAAACATATATTATCCCTGGTGAAAGAGGAAGCGGTGTTTTTTGTTTAAATGGTGCTGCTGCTCGTCTTGTCCAAGAAGGGGATGTCATAATTGTCATATCATATGCGATTGTACCTGAGGAAAAACTTGCAGAACACAAGCCAAGGGTTGCAATCATGAACGAATATAATCAAATTAAAGAATTAATCCAGGAAGAACCAGCTGCTACTGTACTATAAAGATAAGCGGAAGGTGCCGCTAATCGGCAACAAGGATAAGTTATTTGCTGATTGAAGGAACATTTTGCCTTCCAAAGCGATTAGCTTAGACCAAAAGAGCCGATGGCGACATCGAAGACTATGTAAAAACGCCCCCAAATTGGGGGCGTTTGTGTTAGGAGGTACACCAAATGAAGAAGCGCTATGTCGTAGTAGACTTAGAAACAACAGGGAACTCTCCAAAAAAGGGCGATAAAATCATACAGTTTGCAGCTGTTGTTATTGAAGATGGGGAAATAGTAGAAAGATTTGCAACCTTTGTAAATCCAAAACAGGAAATACCTGTTTTTATTGAACAATTCACAAGTATATCCAATGAAGTCGTTGCAAATGCCCCAGATTTTTCAATGGTGGCTCCTGAAATTATATCAATGTTTAAGGATTCGTATTTCGTTGCTCACAATGTACCTTTTGATTATTCCTTTTTACAAGAGGAGCTTGCTAGTTGTGGGTTTGAGAATTTTCATTGTCTCACCATTGATACTGTTGAATTATCACGTGTGATGCTACCTGTTGCTGACAGTTACAAATTAGGACAGTTAGCTGAAACGTTATCGTTAACACATGAAAATCCACACCAAGCTGATAGTGATGCGGAAGTGACAGCAGAAATTCTCTTGAAAATTTTACATAAAATAGAGCAATTACCGCTTGTTACGATTCAAAAGCTATATTCATTGTCAAATTACTTTAAGAGTGATATTCGTGATATTTTGCAGGAGATAATCGATGAAAAATCGACCAGAGCAATTAGGGAATCAACTTTTGATATCTATCGAGGTCTTGCACTTCGCAAACACTTTAAACAAGGGGAAAAGAAACCGCAAAAAAGCAATTCTTATACAGAAGCTTTTCACCAAATGATTCGCGAGGCTTCATTTCGTCAAGGTCAGCTTGAAATGGTGCAGACCATTCTTCATGCACTTGAAACAAACCAGCATGCCCTCATTGAGGCGGGTACTGGAATAGGGAAATCAATGGCCTATTTACTTCCTGCTATCTATATTTCAAAAACAAAGGGACGCTGTTTGATAAGCACGAATACTATACAGCTTCAACAGCAGTTACTAGAAAGAGATGTCGCGAAAATTCGAGAAATGCTTTCATTCGATTTTGAAGTTGCTCTTTTAAAAGGGAGAGGAAATTATCTTTCCTTAAGGAAGTTTGAACAGATTCTTTATGAGGAAACGGATAACTATGATGAAGTATTAACAAAAGCACAAATTTTAGTATGGTTAACAGAGACAGAGACAGGGGATATTGATGAGATTAACTTACCATCTGGTGGCAAGCTTTTATGGGAACGTGTGAAAAGTACGTATAATCATCCCGAATATGAAGATACCATTTGGGAATCTCGATGCTTTTATGAGAAAGCAAGGATGAAGGCTCAAAAAGCTGATATTTTAATTATTAATCATTCATTATTATTACAGGATTTATACCATAACTTTGAAATTCTACCATCGTATGATTATTTAATTATAGATGAAGCCCATCATTTTGAAGCTTTAGCCAAACGGCAAGGTGGACAACATATTCATTATTTAACCATTCACTCTGTTTTTACGAGGATTGGGCTCCTTGAGACGAATGAATTACTTGCAAAATCATCAGAATTAATGAAACGTATTGGATTTAATGCTGATACTTTTATACGTGTAAATCAAATTCTGAAGGACATGAAGGCGACGATTAGTGACTTTTTCAAAATGATTCGCAGTCATGTTCTGGCGAAACAGAAACCCAATAACCTAACAAATCGGGTTCAATATTTATATCATGCGAAACATGAATCAAGCGTCTATTGGCAGGAAGCATATGAGCAACTGACAAAATGCAACATTTTAATTAAAGAGCTTAAAAATATAGTTCAATACCAAAAGGATTTTATTATCCAACATAAGTCTTTATTGACCCCAATACAGCTTGGTTTATGTAATGATTACAGTTTAGGTATCGATTTGTTAGTAGAAAAATGTTCAATGCTAGAGGACTTTTTAAAAGTTGAGGATACAGAAAATAATATTACATGGATTGAAATTGATCCGAAAGGGCCTGTTAACTCAGCAACACTTTTTGCAGAACCGATGGACGTTTCTGAATTTTTAGCAGATCAATTTTTCACTTATAAAAAAAGTGTGATTATGACTTCAGCAACTTTAACGGTAGATGATACATTTACCTATATGATTCACAAAGTAGGTTTAAATGACTTTCAACCCATTACACTACATATACCTTCGCCATTTAATTTTGAACAGCAAGCTGCAATGATGGTTCCAACAGATGTTCCACTCATTCACTCAGTTTCAGATGATGAATTTGTAGATACGATCGCTGACCGAATTTCTGAGATAGCAGTAAGGACAAACGGCCGAATGCTGGTTTTATTTACTTCTAATGAAATGCTACAAAAAACATATATGAAATTAAAGAATATGTCGAAACTCGAGGAATTTGTATTAATTGCACAAAGTATAAGTGGGGGTAGTCGGGCCAAATTAACAAAGAATTTTCAAGCGTTTGAAAAGGCAATTCTTTTAGGCACGAGTAGTTTCTGGGAAGGGGTAGATATCCCTGGCAAGGATTTAACTGCTCTTGTAATTGTAAGGCTCCCATTTACACCTCCAAATGATCCGATTTTTGCTATTAGGACGAAAGAAATTGAAGAAAAGGGAGGAGACTCCTTTAGAGAGTTGTCTTTACCAGAGGCTATAATCCGATTTAAGCAAGGGATAGGAAGACTTATACGCTCGGACAGTGATAAAGGAATTATCTTTATTTTAGATCGCAGAATTATGACAAAATATTATGGCAAAAAATTTATTCGGTCCGTCCCTAGAATGCAATTTTATCATCAGCCTCTTAGCCAATTATTAGAAAAGCTTGATGAATGGTTGTAACATGAAAAAAGACCTGTCAACAAGACAGGTTTAGGCATGGGATAGGAGTTTAATTTTTATTCAAAAACTATATTGTGAATGGTAATACACCTGTTATAATGATGTAAGGTAACGTAGACAACTTCAGATGAATGTTGTAGTACTAGTAGTATTGTTAACCGTAATAGATAATCGTATGAATAGTAAAATTTGTGATGAATGAAGGGAGCGCAATTAGTTGGAAAGTAAGATAGAAGTTCTATCAACTGTAAAAATTCAAAATACACCTGATTTATATAAAATTGTTGATTTATTAAATCGAACCTTAAAACAAGAGGACCTCATGTTTGGGCTTGCGCTTGATCGTGATGATCAAAATAAAGCGGTTTTTACCATTTATCGCACGTAAAGTAGTTGATATTAATGAAAAAATGGATAATCGGGATAGTCATTCTTTTACTAATAGTTGTCATATGGGGAGGAATTAGCCTTTATCAATCGGCCTTAGAGCCGTTAAACGATGCCCAAGCTAGAGGAAATAAAATTGCGCTTGAAAAGACACCCATCCAAACAATTGAAGACAGTTATACATATTTTGGAACAAATGCATATCAAGTCGTTATTGGAAAAAATGATAAAGGGCAAAAAATGATTGCTTGGATTCCTGAAAAAAAAGGGAAAATTGTTACACGTTTTGAACGTGAGGGGATTACTGAGAACGAAGCACTCGATATCTTAAAACGTGAGCGGAATCCACAAGAAATACGTTCCGTAAAACTGGGGATCGAAGATAATATTCCTATTTGGGAAATTATTTATATAGGTAGTGACAATCGTCTGACCTACCATAAGCTGTATTTTGAAACTGGCAAATATCGGAATTCAATCAAACCATAAAATGTGAGGGGAAAATCATGAAATTAGCAAACAGAGTAGCAGCATTAACACCTTCTTCAACACTGGCCATTACAGCAAAAGCTAAAGAATTGAAAGCTGCAGGCCATGATGTAATTGGACTCGGTGCAGGTGAACCAGACTTTAATACACCTGACCATATCATCGAAGCTGCTGTAAATGCCATGAAAGAAGGGCATACTAAGTATACTCCTTCTGCTGGTCTACCTGCTTTAAAACAAGCAATTTGTGATAAACTTTTAGCTGATCAACAATTAGAATATAAACCAAATGAAGTAATAGTTGGAACTGGAGCAAAATTTGTATTATATGCATTGTTCCAAGTGCTTCTGAATAAAGGTGATGAAGTTCTTATTCCAACTCCATACTGGGTAAGTTATCCAGAGCAAGTAAAACTTGCTGAAGGAGTACCAGTATATGTAGAAGGAAAAGAAGAGAACCAATTTAAGGTGACTGTTGAACAGTTAGAAGCAGCAATTACAGATCGAACTGTGGCATTAATTATCAATTCACCTAGCAACCCAACTGGTATGCTTTATTCTAAGGAAGAATTGCAAGCAATTGGTGAGTTATGTGTGAAACACGATATTTGGATTGTGTCAGATGAAATTTATGAAAAGCTTGTTTATTTTGGAGCTTCACATGTTTCAATTGCACAAGTAAGCGAAGATGTAAAAGCAAAAACAATCATTATCAATGGACTTTCTAAATCTCACTCTATGACAGGTTGGAGAATTGGCTATGCAGCGGGGCCATTTGAAGTTATTAAAAGCATGACTGATCTTTCTAGCCATAGTATTTCAAATCCAACTTCAATTGCACAATATGCGGCTCTTGCGGCATATGAAGGGTCACAGGAGCCTGTCGAAACGATGAGACAGGCATTTGAAAAGCGTTTGGATGTCATTTATGACAAGTTGATAAAGGTACCTGGGATTTCATGCATTAAGCCACAAGGTGCATTCTATTTATTCCCTAATGCAAAAAAATGCGCAGAGCTAACTGGTTTTGAAAATGTGGATGATTTTGCTAAGGCGTTATTAGAGGAAGCACTTGTTGCAATTGTACCTGGTTCTGGGTTTGGTGCTCCAGAAAATATTCGCTTATCTTATGCAACATCATTAGAACAATTAGAAGAAGCGATTGAACGAATTCATAAATTTGTACAGGAAAAGATGTAATAAATAGTTTTAAAAGGGCGATTCCATTGGTATTAGAACCAAATGGGATCGTCCTTATGCTTTTCTTGCTTCATGATAACAAGAAATGTATAATGAAGTAGGATTTATACATACATAAGGTTTTACGGTTTTGGAGGGAAAATTGTGAAAACAACTATTTCAGAGGTTAATAAATATGTTGGTGAAGAGGTAAAAATCGGTGCTTGGTTAGCGAATAAACGCTCAAGTGGTAAAATTGCCTTTTTACAACTTCGTGATGGGACAGGCTTCATTCAAGGAGTCGTTGTGAAAGCGGAAGTGGATGAAGAGGTCTTCAAAAAAGCGAAATCAATTACACAAGAAACATCCTTATATGTAACAGGTGTCGTAAGAGAAGATGAAAGATCACCCTTTGGTTATGAACTTACAGTTACAAATATAGACATTATTCATGAGGCTGTCGACTATCCGATTACACCAAAAGAACATGGAACGGAATTTTTAATGGATCACCGCCATTTATGGCTTCGTTCAAAAAGACAGCATGCGGTTATGAAAATCCGTAATGAAATTATCAGAGCAACCTATGAATTTTTCAATAATCATGGATTTACAAAGGTTGACCCGCCGATCTTAACAGGAAGCGCTCCGGAAGGAACAACTGAACTATTTCACACTAAATACTTTGATGAAGATGCATTTCTCTCTCAAAGTGGACAGTTATATATGGAAGCTGCCGCAATGGCATTAGGGAAAGTATTTTCCTTTGGGCCAACATTCCGTGCAGAAAAGTCTAAGACTAGACGTCATTTAATTGAATTTTGGATGATTGAGCCAGAAATGGCATTTTATGAACATGAAGACAGCTTAAAAGTTCAAGAGGAATATGTTTCTCATCTTGTACAATCTGTATTGAAAAACTGTCAATTAGAATTAAAAACATTAGGTCGAGACATATCTAAATTAGAGAATGTAAAGGCGCCATTCCCTCGTATTACTTATGATGATGCGGTTAAGTTTTTACATGAAAAAGGTTTCGATGATATTCAGTGGGGTGATGACTTCGGTGCTCCACATGAAACTGCAATTGCAGAAAGTTTTGATAAGCCTGTCTTTATTACAAACTATCCAAAAGATATCAAACCGTTTTACATGCAACCAGCACCTGACCGTGATGATGTTGTTTTATGTGCTGACTTAATTGCTCCAGAAGGCTACGGTGAAATCATAGGTGGTTCAGAGAGAATTCATGATTATGACTTGTTAAAGCAACAACTTGAAGCACATGGTTTAACGAGTGGTGCATATGAGTGGTATTTAGATTTATGTAAATACGGTTCTGTTCCACATTCAGGATTTGGATTAGGACTAGAAAGAACAGTAGCATGGATTAGCGGCGTTGAACACGTTCGCGAAACAATCCCATTCCCACGTCTTTTAAACCGCCTATATCCATAAAAAAATGTAAGGAACCTTCCATGTTTAGGGGAGGTTCTCTTTTTATTGTTAATAAATAAGCCATTCAGTCCTCATCAGATTAAATGGCATTCTACCTAAGCAAATCAGTAAGATCAAAGACAGATATCTACACGGAACGTTTTATAAAACTGCATGAAATGGAATTCGACCAGCGTGAAACGTATACGTGCATTTTCGAAGATGAATGTCGTTGACACTTGCCACAGTACGTGACAATAGTTAGAAATATTACTCCTCAATTTCTTTGAGATCAAACCAAATATTTCTTTCTTATTGCTAATCGTCATCTCATGATATACTAGAGGATGGAGAGGTGTTAATACATGAAAATGGATAACTTAATTGATTTATTCGAGCAAGGTAGTATTTCAATTCCGAAAATGTTAATGTCCTCGTATCGACATCTACAGTTAAACGAAGAGGAAATGATGGTACTTTTTCATATCCTAACTTTTATGGATAGTGGAAACTTCTTTCCTACACCAATTGAAATATCAAATCGCATGACAATTACCGAAGAAAAATGTATGGAAATTCTACGTCAACTAATACAACGTGGGTATTTAGAAATAAAAGAAGGTAGCGATGAAAACCGCCTTATCTATGAAAAGTATTCCTTACGACCATTATGGGATAAAATGCTCAAACATGTGATTCAACAAAATATGAATGAACAAAAAGAAGTCGAAGAACAACAGGAAAAAGATTTATATACAATCTTTGAACAAGAATTTGGACGACCTCTTTCACCATTTGAGTGTGAATCTTTAGCGATGTGGCTCGACCAAGATCATCATGATCCTTCTATTATTAAAGCCGCACTGCGCGAATCTGTCATGTCTGGAAAACTTAATTTCCGTTATATTGATCGAATTCTATTCGAATGGAAAAAGAATGGCATCCGCACAATTGCTCAAGCCCAGAATCATTCCCAAAAGTTTCGTCAATACCAACAAAAAAACAAGCAATCAGAGCAAACTCAGCAAGGGAATTACAAACGAACCATTCCATTTTATAATTGGTTAGAGAGTTAAGGTAAAAGAAAAAAATTAGGTGATAAAAAATGTTAAACAAACAGCAAATTCGATTTTGTCTCGATACAATGGGGGAGATGTTCCCAGATGCTCATTGTGAATTAAATCATAAAAACCCATTTGAACTTGTCATTGCGGTTGCTTTATCTGCACAATGTACTGATGTACTAGTAAATAAAGTTACAGCGTCTTTATTTGAAAAATATAAGACACCTGAAGATTATTTAGCAGTTTCCCTTGAAGAGCTACAAAATGATATTCGGTCCATTGGTCTTTATCGAAATAAAGCGAAAAATATTCGTAAATTATGCCAAATGTTAATCGAAGACTACGGCGGTATCCTCCCTGAAGACCGTGATGAATTAACGAAATTACCTGGAGTAGGGAGAAAAACAGCAAATGTAGTCGTCTCAGTTGCTTTTGGGATTCCTGCGATAGCAGTGGATACACATGTGGAAAGGGTTAGCAAAAGATTAGGAATTTGTCGTTGGAAAGACTCCGTACTTGAAGTTGAAAAAACGTTAATGAAAAAGGTCCCAAAAGAAGAATGGTCTGTTACCCATCATCGCATGATATTCTTTGGAAGGTATCATTGTAAGGCTCAAAATCCACAGTGTGAGATATGTCCGCTATTAGAGGTTTGTAGAGAAGGGAAAAAACGAATGAAGGGGAAGGAAAAGGTTGGATAACATTCAAGAAAAACGCATTTCAAACGTAATAGAAAATTGGGATGCACGAAAAGACAACCTTACACACCTTTTTCAAAATCGAGAAAAAGCAGAAATAATAAATTTAATGAAAGATGCCATTGATGATTTCTATAACTTCTTGTTTTTAATGAATGGTAAACAGGTTCCAGCTGATAGGGAAAAACAAGAATTTCTTGCGAGGCTTGACTATAAGCCCATTAATCTTGAGGAACGACTACAGTTTGTTTTAAATAAGCCTCATCAATATCATTCTTTTGTTCAATTAAATGTGCTATATCTTGAGTTATTAAAACTTTACGCAAAAACGAAAATAATGAAGAATAAAAAATAACGCACAGTTCAAATATGTGATATGCTCCCCTTAAAGTAGACAGGTTAAAAAATAAAAATCTGCTTATTTTAGGGGGAGTATTTTTATGTCCAAAAGAGCACGTTCTTTAGAAGAAAAGTTTAAGGTAATCAAAGCCTTAG
>Ga0079224_100015027_pt1 | contig 10828 bp, 11 predicted proteins | sample Stecom2015_FD_80414 | JGI IMG/M metagenome (GOLD analysis project Ga0079224, IMG submission 80414) | Agricultural soil microbial communities from Utah to study Nitrogen management - Steer compost 2015 | ecosystem: Environmental > Terrestrial > Soil > Agricultural land | place: USA: Utah...
CTCGGGTAGCACGGCACCACCCTGGTCTCGCCGGGCCCGTCCCCGTCGGGGGACGCCGGCGGAAGGGTGACGTGGATGCGGTCGGCGTGCGGGTTGACCGCGTAGACCGGCCCGGCGAACCCGTACCCGATGATCGCGCGGAGCACCTCGTGCCCCACGCCGCCGGGGCGGCGGCCGGCGCCGACCACCGCCACGGACCTGGGGGCGAGCAGCGGCCGCAGCGACGCCCGTTCGGCGGCGCGGTCGCGCGCGTCGACGTCGGCGATGGCCGCCTCGTCAACGGTGGTGGGCATGCTCACCTCCACCACCCCGTCCCCGACCCGGGAGGTGGTGGTGGCGGCCAGACCGTCGGCCACCCGCAGCATCCGGAAGTTGGCGGCCAGCACCTCACCGTAGAGCCGGTGGATGCCGTGGGCCCGGGCGAACCTGGCGAGGTGTTCCAGCAGCAGCGTGCCGATCCCGCGACCCTGGTGGCGGTCGTCGACGAACACCGCGAACTCGGCTTCCGGCTCCTCCGGTCCGCGGCGCTCGTACGAGGCCACGCCGACCAGCTCGCCGCCGAGCTCCGCCGCGATGGTCGCGTGCACCGGTGACAGGGGCCGGGTCAGGCGCTCCACCTCGGCGGCCAGCAGCCGTCGGTTGGGCGCGGAGAAGAACCGCAGGCGCAGGCTCCCGGCCGACCCGCGCTGGAACAGCGCCTCGATCGCGCCGGTGTCCTCCGCCGTGACCGTCCGGATCCGGACGATCGCTCCGTCCGCGGTGAGCGCGTCGACAGCGGGTACGTGCACGACAGCTTGGGTGGTCACCCTTCCAGGGTCGCCCCTGACACCCCCGGGCGTCACGGCCAGAGGTCACCGAGGATGGGGACCGGCGGACCCGTCTCACGGCACGGTCGGGACCGGCGGCCCCACGGCCGGGCCAGGCCCGGCCCGGGGCCCGCCGGTCCCACGGGCCGGCCCCGGGCCGGGCCACTCGGCCCGCCCGCCCGGGGTCGCGTCACCCGCGGTCGGGACCGGCGGCCGCCGCGGCCACCTCACCCCCGGTCGGCACCAGCCGGCGCTCGTCCACGCGGGGCGGGACGACCAGGACCGGGCAGTGGGCGTGGTGCACCAGCGCCTGGCTGATCGAGCCGAGCAGCAGACCCAGGAACCCGCCACGCCCCCGCGAGCCGACCACCACGACCGCGGCCTGCTTGCTCGCCTCCACCATGCCGTCGGCGGCGTCCGCGCCGTAGCGGATCTCGGTGCTCACCTGGACCTCGGGGTGGGCCTGCGCGGCCTGTCCGGCCGCCTCGTCGAGCAGCTCCTGCGCCCGGGTCCGGTCCGCCTCGGCGGCGCCGACGCCGGCGTGGACCAGGATCAGCTTCCGGCCCCGCCGGGCCGCCTCCCCGGCGGCGTACCGGACCGCCCGCAGGCTCCCGGCCGAGCCGTCCACCCCCGCGATCACCGGCGCGTCCGGGCGTGTCGCCGGCGGGATCGGCGGCCGTACCACCAGGACGGGGCAGCGGGCATGGGCGACCACGTGGGCGCTCACGGAGCCCAGCAGCATGCCCGAGAACCCGCCCAGGCCGCGCGAGCCCACCACGAGCAGGCTGGCGTCCGTGGACTCGGCGAGGAGGGCCGCCGCGGCGCCGCCGAGGACCTGCTTGGCGGTGACCGTCAGGCCCGGGTAGGTGGTGCGCAGGTGGGCGGCCAGGTCGCTGAGGAAGCCCTCACCCTCCTCCGGCGCCGGCGGCGGGGTGAGGTCGTACGGCGTGAGCACCGCCGCCCCGTAGCTGCCCGGATGCAGGTACCCGTGGACGAGCTGCAGCGGCACCCCCAGGGCGACGGCCGCGACCGCGGCGTGTTCGGCCGCGATGAGACTGGGCGGGGAGCCGTCCACCCCCGCGACGACCGGTCGTTCGTTCATCTCTCTCTCCTCCTTCGGCGGTGGTGGTAGGGGACGCGGCTTACGGGCTGAGCAGGGCGTCGAGGGTGGCGAACCCGTACCCTTCGGCACGCAGGCCCGCGATCACGCCCGGCAGGGCCTGGGCGTCAAGCATGGAGCCGTCGGTCGGGTGGGAGCCGACGTGCATGAGCACGATCTGTCCCGGCCTCGCGGTGTCGAGCACCCGGGCGGTGACCGAGGCGACGCTGCGACCTCCGCTGGTGCCCTGCCAGCCGAGCGTGTCGACGGTCCACCGCACCGGTACGTATCCCAGGTCGTTGAGGACCGCGATGGTGCGGGCGTCCCGGTCGCCGTACGGGAAGCGGAACCAGGGCCGCGGCTCGGTGCCGAAGTCGCGCCGCAGCGCGCGTTCGGTGGCGCGGACCTCGTCGTGGACCTGGCCGGCGGACAGGGACGTGAAGTGGGGATGGGTGGTCGAGTGGTTGCCGACCCGGTGGCCGGCGTCCACGATCGACCGCGTCGCGGCCGGGAACGACTCGATGAACGTGCCGGTGAGGAAGAAGGTGCCGGGCACGCCCTCGGCGCGCAGCGTGGCGAGGATCGACGCCACCGCGTCGGTGTTCGCGCCGGCGTCGAAGGTCAGCGCCACCACCTTCCGGTCGGTGGGCATGACCTCCAGGTCCAGGCCGGCCAGGTGCGGCGGCACCGCCGGGGCCGGGGGCGGCCCGGGCGGTCGGCGCGACGGTACGGGCGGGGAGGGGAGCCCGGTCGGCGGTGGGGCGACCGGTGGCGAGCTGGGCGGACCCGGGGTCACCGGGTGGGACGTGGCCGGCGGTGTGGGTTCGGCCCGGGGCGGCCCCTCGCCTCGGCAGGCGGGCACGGCGACGAGCAGGAGCGCCACCAGGGGCGCCAGCGCGGCGGCACCGGTTCGCAGGTTCATGGCCGGCTCCTTCGTTCCCTCAAGTCTCCGGTGGCGGCCGGTACGGCGACAGGGCCGACCAGCACGTCGGGCGGGGACCTCGGGCCTACGCGAGCAGCAGCGCCGCCACCGCGAGGTAGATGAGCAGGGAGAGAAGGTCCTGGACGACCGTGGCGAGCGGGCCGGAGCCGAACGCCGGGTCGCGGCCGAGGCGGTGCAGCAGCCACGGCAACCCGAGCGCGATCACCGTGGCGACGCTGCTGGCGGCCGCGACCGCCAGCGCCACCGCGGCCGCGACCGTGGCGTCGCCCCAGACCAGGGTGATGACCGGCAGTGCCACCGCCGCGAGCAGCACCCCCAGCAACAGGCCGGTCAGGGTCTCCCGGCCGGCGATCCGGCCGATGCCGACGCCCACCGACAGCCCGCGGATGGCCAGGACCTCGGTCTGCGTGCCGATCGCGTCGGCCAGGTAGACGATCCCGGGAACGAAGAAGGCAATGAGGACCAGCTCGTCCAGCTGCCGCTCGAACGCGTTCATCAGGCCCGCGGAGACCATCGCCCCGAGCAGGCCCAGCGCGAGCCAGGGCAGCCGGTGCCAGATCCGCCGCGGGACGCTCTCCACCGTGGTGGCCCGGGCGGCGGTAGCGGTGTGGAGGACCCCGCCCAGCCGGGCCAGGTCCTCCTGGTGCTCCTCCAGCAGCACCCCCAGCAGGTGCCCGGTGGGGACGAGTCCCCGGAAGCGGCCGTCGGTGTCCACGACGGCCAGGCCGGGCTGCCCGTGCCGGGCCGCCTGCCAGGCCGCCTGTTCCTGGTCGGTGTCGGGCGCGACCGTGACCGGCCGGGGATCCATGACCTGCCCGACGGTGGCCGACGGTGGCGCGGCCAGCAGCGCCTCGATGGTCGCCAGCCCCACCAGGAGGTCGTCGCGGGCGCAGACCGCCACCACCGCCGCACTGTCGAACCGCACGCCGCGGAGGCGGGCGAGGACGTCGTCCACCGGCTCACCGGGTGCGGCCACCGGCACCCGCGTGGAGGCGTGGTCGGCGGCGGTCCGCAGCCGCGGCCCGGCGTCCGGGCCGCCGGTGGGCGCGGTACGGTCGGCGGCAGGTTCGCTCATCCACCTGGCATACCCCGATCCCGGGGGAGGTGTATCCGGAACGGGTCGCGGTCCGGTGTCGACCTGCGGTGGGAGCCGGGCTCGCGACCGAGCCGTCCTGCCCGGCCGACCGGCGCACCGCCGGGCCGCTCCGCCGCGGCGGGGGGTCGCTCACCGGCGAGGATCCGGCTGCTGTCCCGGGGTGCCCGGCGGGGCCGGGCCGGCAATGGTCCGGGCGGACCGGCCGGCACCCAGCCCCCAGCTGACGATCCGGGTGGGGCGGATACGGATCATCGGTCGCGGTCGCTCCACCGCCTCCGCCCACCCGCGGATCTCGATCCCCCGGGGTCGCCACGGCGGCTGGACGTCGTCGATGACGATGGCCGCCCGCGGGTGGCGGGCGACGTCGCGGAACTTCTTGGTGGCGGCGAACTCGCGGCCGGTGACCTCCACCGTGTCCCCGTCGGGGCCGAGGCTCCACCCGACCGGCGTGACGTGCGGCGTGCCGTCGGGTCCGAGTGTGGCGAGCCGTCCCAGCAACCGCTCCGACCGCAGGTAGGCCAGCTCGGCCTCGGTGAAGACGGTCATGATGGCCGCCTCGGGGAGGCGCCGGCGGCGCGGCGCAGGCCCGGGACCAGCACGGCCGCGACGGTGAGGTGCATGAGGGCCAGGTAGGTGCGGGCCGCCGTACCGGTATCGGCGGTGGCGACCGGGGCGAAGGACGCGGCGAGGACGCCCAGGGCGAGCGCGGTCCAGGCGCCACGGGCGCGCCGGGTCAGCCGGCGCAGCGCCGCGAGTGCTCCCCAACCGGCCAGCGAGGCGGTGAGCGCGGTGCCGAGCACGGCCGGCAGCCCGATCACCATCGTGGACCCGCCGCCCAGGGTGACCTCCAGGTCGGTGCCGGTCGCCCGCGCGAGCAGCCACACGGCGGCGGGTGCGAGCGTCGCGCCCGCCAGCACCGTCGCGGTCCGGAGTGGGCGGGCGGTCCGACCGGACGTGGACCGGTCGGTCGTGGTGGTGGTCATGGCCGAGCTCCTTCCGAGAGCAGTTCACACGGTGTGTAGTTCCGTAACATACACACCATGTGAAGTCCCGGCAAGCGTAAACTGCACATTACGTGAAGAAGTTGAGGAGCTGTGATGGACGTCATCGCCCAGCCGCAGAACGCCCGGAGCCGCCGGACGAGCGAAGCCCTCATCCGGGCCGCCCGGCAGCTGATCGAGCAGGAGGGGTTCGCGGCGCTGACCATGTCGGCGGTGGCGGAGCGGGCCGGGGTGTCCCGACGCGCCGTGTACCTGCACTACCCGTCCCGCGCCCACCTGCTCGCCGCGCTCTACCGCGACCTCGGTCAGTCCGAGGACCTCGCCTCCTCGCTGCAGGCGGTGTGGGACAGCCCGGACGCGTCCGCGGCGCTCACCGAGTGGGCTGAGCACATCGCCCGGTCGCATCCCCGCATCCTCGGGATCATCCGGGCGGTCGAACGGGACCGCCACCGTGACCGGGACGCCGCCGCGCTGTGGGACACCGCCCAGGGCAACTGGCTCAAGGGCAGCCGGCGGCTCATGGGCTGGCTTGCGGACGAGGGACTCCTGGCCAGCGGGCTGACCGTCGAGACCGCCGCCGACCTGATGTGGGCGCTGATGTCGATCGACGTGCTCGACCGGCTGCTCAACGAACGGAGGTGGAGCCGCCGCCGGGTGGCCGACCACCTCGCCAGGTTGTTCCGCGCGGTGTTCCTCCGCCCCGACGCAGGGTGAGCCTCACCGTCCGGCGCCGCCGGCCCGACGCACCGCCTCCGCGAGCGCCTCGGGGCTGCGCCCGACCAGCGCCCCGCCGTCGTCGAGCAGCAGGATCGGTCGCTGGATGAGCTCCGGTGACTCCACCATCGCCGCCAGCCACCGCCCGACCGCCGCCTCGTCCCGCGGCCAGTCCGCCATGCCCCGGCGCTGCGCCGCCGGCTCGTGCAACCGGCAGATGTCCCACGGCTGGGCGCCGAGGCGGCGCAGCACCTCCGCCAGCTCCTCCACGGTGGGTGGATCGTCCAGGTAGGAGCGCAGCCGGTAGGGCACACGGGCGGCGTCGAGCGTCTCCCGCGCGGCGGCGCACTTGGAGCACGCCGGGTTGTTCCACACATCCATGAGTCGATCATCTCAGCCGGGTCGGGTATGCGCCGACGACGTCAGATCCTGAGCCCGGTCCGCCTCCGGGCACCGCCGGGAGGGTGCCCACGCCCGGCACCGTTCCGAGGACCCTCCGGAGGCAGACCACGTGACCATTTCGCGTGCCCGCCGCGCCACCGTGCGCGGGCTGGCTCGACGTCTCGACGCGTACGCGCTTCTAGACGACTTCATCTTATCTACCCCTTCTAGACCCTGCGCTGTTCGCCGAGACCCTGTCGGCGGGGCATCTCTCGACCCTGTCCGTCATCCGGTCGGTGACGGGCATCCTCGTGGAGGCGCCTTCCGGCACACTCGCCGACCTGCTGTCCCGGCGCGCGCTGCTGGTGGTCGCGCTCCTGCTCACCGCCGTCGGTTACGCACTGTGGACGTACACGCCCTCGTACCTCGCCCTCGCCGCCGGCTTCGTGCCGTGGGGTACCGAAAGCGCGCTGCGGGACGGGGCCAGAAAGGCGCCGGGTCTACGAGGAGCTGGACCGGCTGGGCGCCGCGGGGAGCGGCACCCGAGGAGGCGCCTAGGTGCCGCGGGGGAAGGCACGGATCAGGGTTCGGGGATGGGGTTCGGCGATGACGGAAGAACATACCAGGACTCTGACTTGCTACCCGATCCCTTGGAGCGGACATGCTGAGTAGCCCGGGCGCTAAGGCTCCACGTCATCGGGTAGAAGCAGCGCTGGGCGGACCTGCGCACGTGGAGGCCTCGGCCGGCGGCGGGTCACCGCCGGCCGGCGGCGGCTCCGGCCCGGGTCGGCCGGGTACCGGCGGCCCGGGACGGAGCCCGCCCGGTCTCCCGTACCGGCGCCAGCAGCAGGGCCGCGAGCGCCACCTCGGCGGCGGTGAGGGCCGCCGCGCCGGGCAGGGGAAGGTGGGCGTACGGCGGGGCGCCCACAACCGCGCCGACCGCCCACACGACCGGCCCGAGCCCCGCGACCGCCGCCCCCGAGCCGCGCACCAGTCGGCCCGCACCGGTGTGGACGGCGACCGCCAGCAGCCCGAACGCCGCGCCGGCGAGCACGTGGTAGATCCCGCGCGTGGTCGACTGTGGCCACTCCACGAGCGCCGCGGCGAGGTGGCCCAGCTCCACCGCCACGGCCAGCGCGGCGGCCACCACCGGCGGTGCGGCCGGCCGGGCCGGGAGCGGCCGCCGCCGGCGCGGGACCTTCGGCGCGGACCGGCCCTCCAGCCGGGCGGTGTACGACCGGGCGGTGGCGGTGCGGCGGCGGTTGCTCATACGACTTCCAGGTTGGCCATCATGCCGGCGTCGGCGTGCTCGAGGTTGTGGCAGTGGAACACGTACTTGCCGCGGTAGCCGGCGAAGGTGACGGCGAGCCGGACCCCGCCCTGCGGCACGAAGATGGTGTCCTTCAGGCCGGCGTCCTGCGGGAGCGGCGGACCCCCGTCCCGGCTGATCACCCGGAAGTGCGCCAGGTGGAGGTGGACCGGATGGTCGGGGTCGGCGGTGATGTCCCAGACCTCGGTGGAGTCCAGCGCCACCTCCGCGTCGATGCGAGCGCCGTCGAACTCCCGGAAGTTGATCATCCCGGGCAGGCCGGTGCCCTCCGGGCCGCTGAAGAAACTGAAGGTGCGGTCGGCGAAGGTGCGCACCGGCCCGGCCGGGGGCAGGTCGCCGTCGAGCAGGGCGGGGACGCGGGCGTCGTCCCGCGCCCGCCTCGCCACGTCGAAGCGCATGAGGTGGCTGGTCGGGCCGATCTCGCCGAGGTTGCGCAGGTGGACGGAGGCGCCGGGCGGGTACGCGGAGAAGTCGACCAGGATGTCGTACCGCTCCCCGGGGCTGACGAGGATGTCGTCGTGCCGGACGGGCCGGTGGAGCAGGCCCAGGTCGCTGCCGATCTGGACGAGCCCGCCGCCGCCGGGCGGGGGCGGGTCCAGGTGGAGCCGGTAGCGGCGGGCGTTGCTGGCGTTGACGACCCGCAGCCGGTACAGCGCGGCGTCCACCTCGCAGTACGGCCACGCCACGCCGTTGACGGTGACCGTGTCGCCCAGCATGCCGCTGTGGTGGTACGCCAGGTCGACACCGGGATGGCGCAGCTGCGGGTCGACGGCGGGGTAGAACAGCGTACCGTCCTCGTTGAACGCCCGGTCGGCGATCATCAACGGCAGCTCGCGCTCCCCGCGGGGCAGCGGCAGGCTGTCCTCGAGGTCGTCGCGGATGAACCAGAAGCCGGCCAGGCCACGGTACTGCTGCGGGCCGCTGAAGCTCATCCGGTGGTCGTGGTACCACAGGGCGGTCGCGCGCTGGTCGTTCGGGTAGACGTAGGTGCGGGTGCCGGTGACCACGCCGCCCACGGCGTACGCGGCGTCGGCGGCGACCATCGGGTCGGACGCCCAGTCACCCCCGGCGGGGAGGACGAAGTCGGACGGGTAGCCGTCGTGTTCCGCGGCCACCACCGCGCCGTGCAGGTGCACCACGGTCGGTACGGGCAGCTCGTTGTGGTGGGTGACGACGACCCGCCGGCCCCGCCGGGTCTCGATCGTCGGCCCGGGAAAGGTGCCTTCGTACCCCCAGATCGGGGTCTCCACGTCGGGGAGGATGCGTTGCACGCCCGGCCGCTGGTGGATCTCATAGCGGTCGGTGTCGCCGTCGGTGGACACCGGCCGCAGCACCTCGGGGACCGGCAGCGGGACGGTGTAGGCGCCGGCGGGTGCCGCAGCGGCCGACGGGGGCGGCGTCGGCCCCGCGCCCGGGAGCGTGCCGCCGACGCCGCGGCGGCTGGCCAGCCCGGCGGTCGCTCCGGGCAGGGCGACCCCCAGCACGGCGGCCGCGCTCCACCGTAGAACGTCCCGACGCGACGCCACCGGACCTCCTCATCCGGTGACATCCTCGCCTACATCGATGGATAGCGCAACGGCGGGCCGGACCCGGATCGGGTGGACGACCGGGGGCGGACCGGGTCAGGCGCGTCGGCGGAGCAGCATCCCGCGCACGTACGCCGCCTGGCCGGCGTGCGCGATGTCGTCGTCGGCGATACTGACCAGCCTCACGCCGAGCGTCACCGGCGGGTCCCAGCGCTCGTCGACCACGCGGTCCAGGTCGCCGGGCGTCAGCCCCTGCAGGAACTCGCGGGTACGGGCCCACGTGGCGTCGAAGTAGCCGAGCAGGACCTCGGGGCCGTCCGGCCGGACCGACTCCATCTGGGAGCGGGTGTGCCCGTACCCGGTGTCCGCCGGGTCGGGGTCACGTCCGAAGCGGGTGGCCCAGCCGTCGGCGGTCCAGACCTGGTCGACGTCCATCAGGTCGGCGATCTGAGCGTCCTGGACCCGGGTCAGGTGCCACACCAGCCAGCCGATCGTGTTGCAGCCGGGCTCCGGGGACGTCGCCAGCTCCTCGGCGCTCAGCCCCCGGACCGCCGCGTGCACCTGCTCCGGGATCCGCCCGTAGAGGTCCGTGAGGACCGCTGCGACATCCATCGCCACCTCCGTCGCGTCGGGCACCGCTCACCGACCGCGTGGCCGGGGCGCCGGTCGGCACCGCCGTCGCGGCCGTGCCTCCAGTCTGCGTCCTGTGCCCGCCGCGCGGGACGCGGTCGCGGGATCCGGGCCCGGCCGGCGGCGTCGCCCACGCGGACGGCGGCCGCGCCCGGCCGCCGTCCGCCCGGCGGCTCAGCCGGAGCCCGGCGTCGCGGCCGCGCCGTCCCCGGTCCCTTCCCGCCTCGGTGCCGGCGGGCGGTAGATGTCCGGTTCGAGATAGATCATCCGCGCGGTGGGCACGGCCGCCCGTACCCTGGCCTCCGCGGCGTCGATGGCGCCGGCGATGTCCGCGCCCTCGTCGTCGCCGTCGACGGCGATCTTCGCCGCAACCAGCAGCTCCTCCGGCCCGAGGTGGACGGTGCGCAGGTGGATGACCCGCTGGACGCCCGCGGTCTCCAGCAGCGCCCGCTCGATGGCCGCCACCTGGTGCGGCAGCGCGGCCTCTCCGATGAGCAGGCTCTTGACCTCGGTGGCGAGGACCACCGCGATCACCACCAGCAGCAGCCCGATGGCGAGCGTCCCGATGCCGTCGAAGACCGGGTTGCCGGTCAGGACGGTCAGGCCGACGCCGAACAGCGCGAACACGAGGCCCACCAGGGCGCCGCTGTCCTCCAGCAGGATCACCGGCAGCTCCGGCGCCCGGGCGTGCCGGATGAACCCCCACCAGGACTGGCCGCCGCGGACCTTGTTGGCCTCGCGGATCGCCGTGCGCATGGCCGCGCTCTCCATCGTGATGGCGACGGCGAGGACCGCCAGCGCGACCGCCGGGGACGTCAGCTCCTCCGGATGGGTGAGCTTGTGGTAGCCCTCGTACAGCGCGTACAGCCCGCCGAGGGTGAACAGGACGACCGCCACCAGGAACGCGTAGATGTATCGCTCCCGCGCGTAGCCGAACGGGTGCAGCTGCGAGGGCGCCCGCCGCGCCCGCGCGCCGCCGACCAGCAGCAGCACCTGGTTGCCCGAGTCGGCCACCGAGTGGACGCCCTCGGCCAGCATCGACGCCGAGCCGGTGATCGCCGCCGCGACGAACTTGCTGGCCGCGATCCCGAGGTTGGCTCCCAGCGCGACCACCACCGCCCTGGTGCCGCCGTCAGCCGCCACCCGTTCCTCCTGCCGCCACGTGCCGCTGCTCCCGTACGCCCCGGACCCGCCTGTACGCCCGGACCCGCCCGTACGCCCGGACCCGCGCCCCGCCCGGACCCGCCGTGGCGAAGGTACCGCGACGCGGCCACCGGCCGGGGGCGGCGGTCCGCCGCGCTC
>Ga0079224_100015028_pt1 | contig 10828 bp, 10 predicted proteins | sample Stecom2015_FD_80414 | JGI IMG/M metagenome (GOLD analysis project Ga0079224, IMG submission 80414) | Agricultural soil microbial communities from Utah to study Nitrogen management - Steer compost 2015 | ecosystem: Environmental > Terrestrial > Soil > Agricultural land | place: USA: Utah...
CCGCGTAGATCCGGCCCTCGTTGTCCATCGAGACCGAGCCCGCACCGCGAGTATTCGCCAGCACGACGTACTCGGTGCCGTCGGGGCCGAGCTTGCGGATCGTGTCGGTCTGCTCCTGCGCGAAGATCACGCCGCCGTCCGGCGTGCCGACGATGCCGTCCGCCGTCTCGAAGTCGGCCCAGACGATCTGCCAGCGCGCTCCGGCCGCGACGACGCCGGGGATCGCCGTGATCGTCACCTCGCGCTCGCCCGGAAGCGGCGGCTGCGCAGCCGCGGGCGCCGTGACGCAGACCGCAAGTAAAAGAGCAAAAATCACGCTCAAGACGTTGTTCTTCATATCGTTCCCCCGTCGGCTGGGCGGTCCCCTCGACGCCCCGACAGTCTAAGCGGCGGTCCGCCACAATTCATCATTTTCCGGCGACCGGGCCGCCACGATCGGCGCCGATGCTGTCGGCACGCAGGAGTGATCCAGGGAGCGAAGCCGATGGACAAGCGCTTGATCGATGTCTTCGTTGCAACGTGCGGGCTGCTCGCCGCGGCGCCCGTGATGCTCTTGATCGCCGCCGCGATCACGATCGACGACGGCGGGCCGGCGCTGTTCGTGCAGACGCGCATCGGCCGGGACCGCAAGCCGTTCCGGATCTACAAGTTCCGCACGATGCGCGACGGCTGGATCACCGGCATCGGACACTGGCTGCGCGCGACCGGCCTGGACGAGCTGCCGCAGCTCTGGAACGTGCTGCGGGGCGACATGAGCCTGATCGGCCCTCGACCGCTGACCGGCGCGGACATCGCCCGCCTCGGCTGGGACGGACCGGCGCACGACGTCCGCTTCCGCGTCCCGCCCGGAATCGTCGGCCTCGCCCAGCTCCATGCCGGACGCGGCGCGCGGCTGACACGCTTTCTCGACGCGCACTACGTCGAGCGCCGCACCGCTGCGCTCGACGCCGGCATCCTCGTCGTATCGGCGGCGATCGCGCTGCTCGGCAAACGGCGCGTCCGCGGCTGGCTCCGCGCCCGGCGGCGGGCTCGGAGGCTCGCGGCCGCCCCGTTCGGCGCGCAGGCCGCGCCGGCGTGGCGCGGTCAGCCGGTGTCGGCGGGCGCCCGAACCGGCTGACCGCGGAGCCCCGCCCGGCTCGAGAATTCCCGGGCTCGGAGCGAGTCAAGAATTCCCTAGGCCGCATAGACCTCAGGCTTTCGGCATAACCCCGTATGGTAGAGTTTCTGGGCCGTGCCGAGACCGGAAAACCGGGCTCGAGCCCGTCGCCGCGCAGACTACCGGGGGGTTTGCAGATGTCGAAAGTCACGTCCATCGTGCTCGCCACGTTCCTCGCGGCCCCTGCGCTCGTCGGCGCGCAAACCGCGGAAGAGCGCCGCGAGCGGCTCGCGAACATGATTCCGGCGCACCCGGAGTACTTGGGCGCGCTCGCGCCGGAAAACCTGAACAAGGAACGGCCGGCGCCGCCGTTCAACCTGACCGGCACGTGGTTCGTCGACTTGAGCGAGGGCTTCGCCAACTTCCGGTTCGGCCCACCGTATCCCGAGTTCATCGGCCAAACCAAGGAAGACTTCGAGTACGGCCAGCAGATGGCGCGCGAGCGCCGGCCGTGGCGGGACGCGATCGGCCAGTGCTTCCCCGCCGGCATCCCGATGATCATGACGCGCGTCTGGCCGATCATGATGGTCCAGCTGCCGACCGTGATCATCATGGTCTCGAACTTCAACAACGAGTTCCGGCAGATCTTTCTGGACGGCCGGCCCTGGTCCGATCCCGACACCGTCATCTACACCTACAACGGCGAGTCGCACGGCCGGTGGGAAGGCGACACGCTCGTCGTCGAGACGCGCTACATCGAGACGCACAACCACTACATCGACAGCGGCATCCCGATCTCGGAGGACTTCCGCGTGGTCGAGCGGATGCGGCTGCTCGAGGACGGCGAGGTGCTGGAGATCGAGTACATCATGACGGACCCGAACGGCTGGGTCGGAGAGTGGCGCAACACGAAGCGCTGGCTGCGCGTCGATCATACGGACATCGGTCAGGTCGACTGCTTGCCGGACCTGAACGACAACATCCCGAGCGTGCAGGCCGGTCGGGCCGGGCTCGAAGACTAGGACGAGGAACGCATCATATGAAGCTTACGATTCGCAGGCTCGCGCTCGCAGCCGCGACGGCCGCCGCGGCCGCATTGGGCATGCTGCCGGCCGGCGCTCACCACTCGACCGCCGCGTTCGACTCCGGGACCGTCGTGAAGATCGAGGGGACGATCACGCAGTTCCGTTGGATCAACCCGCATGCGTCGATCAAGATCGACGGCGATGCGAGCGGCGATTATCCCGACGGGCTGTGGACGGTCGAGATGACCGCCCCGAACGTGCTGATCAACCAGGGCTGGAAGCGCAACTCCGTGCAACCGGGCGACAAGGTCACGATGTTCGTCAATCCGCTGCGGAACCCGGTCCCGCTGAACGACGGCAGCCAAGGCGGGCTCTACGTCGGCGTGATCCTGAAGGACGGCAGCACGCTCGGCCGCACCGACGGCGGCGGCGCGGGCACGGACGATTGACGGCCTAGCTACCTGAAGAGTTGCGGCTGGAAGAGTCGCGGCTGGACAGCCGCTCCTACAGGCGGGCGGGCCGTGCGTGTAGGAGCGACTGTCGAGCCGCGACCGACCTCGCAGTCCGCCACGCCCGTTCAGCGGGCGCGAAACGCCTCGTCGCCGCTCTGGAGCAGCTCTTCGAAGCGGACGAGATCCTCGTTGCTCTCGATGCACTCGTACTCGCGGATCCGCTCGTCCGGGCGCAGCCGAAAGATTTCGCGCAGCGTCCACGGCTTCGTGAACACGACGGGATCCTCCATCGTCGCCTCGTAGACGATCGTGTCGAACGAGTCCCGCGTGTAGCGCTCCGTCACGCGGAGCGCCTCGCTGTGCACCGTGCCGACGCCTTGGAGCCACGTCTTGTCGTTGAATCCGCGCACGTCGACGACGAAGGTATCGCCTTCCCAGCGGCCGATCGATTCGCCGAGATACGTCGGCTCCATGTCCGGCGGATGCGGCCGGCCGTCGGTCGGAATGATCCGGAACGCATGGTGAATCTCGTAGAGGATGATCGTGCGGTCCGGAAGCTGCACGATCTCGAACGGCAGCGGCCGGAATTGGATCCGCGGCACGCCGGTCAGCAGGCAGCGCGCCATCGGGTCGTCGATTCCCTGCCGCGCGAGGTGCTCCTGGCGGCGCGCCTCCGCCTCGGGCTTATACGGCGGCGGCTCGTTCGGCGGCAACGCGCGGCCGGCCGCTTCGTCGGCGGCGCGCGCAGCGGCATACGCCTCCTCGCCCTCGAAGAGCAGGACCGCGCCGGTCGCAATCCAGACGCCCGAAAGATCCGGCTTGCCGTCGGCCGTGCGCGGGACCTCGTCGTTCGCGGCGATGGCTTGCGCGCGCAGCACCTGCGGGCTCGCGAGGACCGCCGCGAACGAGAGCGCTGCGAGCGGGCGCCGAGCCGTCTGCCACCGAGTCATGTCAGCGCCCGCCGGTGCCGGCCGGCGGCCCGGCCGCGAGCGTGCGACCGTCCGCGAGCGTGACCCGGCGCGCGGCGCCGAGATTCGGCTCCGTCCGCGCGTGCCAGCCCTCGACCGTGATCGCGTCGCCGGGCTTCAGCGTGACGTCGCGCTGCCAACCCTGGCGCACGAGCATGTTCGGCGGATAGCCCTCGAACCGCCAACGCGTGACCGCGCCGTCGTCGCCCTCGACGTCGATCGAGAAATGGATGTGGGGGTTGGTCCATTCGACGTCGGCGACCTTCCCGCTCAGCTTGAGCGGACGCTCGCCGTCGAAGATCGCCGCGAACGAGTGGTGGCCGCTGGCGGTCCCCGCTCCGAGCATCCCCGCCACCGCCGCGAGCATCAGGTATCGCCGCATCGCCCCGCCTCCCCGGCTTTGGGAGCTCGATTATGGTGAGGCCGAAAAACGCGCAGCAAGGAATGATGCCGATAACCGGAGGTCGCACGCTGGCCTTCGGCCCTTGTCATTTGCGCCGCGCCGCGCCACCCTCGTGCGGCCACCGTCAACGCTCGGCGAGTCATGCGCAAGGCGCTGATCCTGATACACCGCTACCTCGGCATCCCGATGAGCGTGCTGTTCGTCGTCTGGTTCGTCTCGGGCGTCGTGATGATGTACACGGGCGGCATGCCGCAGCTCTCCGCGGCCGCGCGGCTCGAGCGGCTGCCGGCCCTCGAGCTCGACGCCGTGCGGCTTTCGCCGCGGGACGCGGCGCTCGCCGCGGGTATCGGCACGGAGCCCGGCAGCGCGCTGCTCGTGACCGTGCTCGGCCGGCCCGCCTATCGCTTCGGCGGCGGCCCGTTCGCGATCACGGTATTCGCGGACGACGGCACGGAGCTGCCCGAGCTCGACGCGCCCGCGGCCCGCAAGGCCGCAGCGCAGTTCTTGGGCGTCGACGAGTCGCTCGTCCGCTACGAGCGACTCGTCGAGGCACCCGATCAATGGACGCTCTTGCTCCAGCGGCAGCTGCCGCTGCACAAGCTCAGCGTGGCCGACGGTGCGCGCACGGAGGCGTACGTCGCGCCGTACACCGGCGAGACCGTCCTCGTCACGACGGCCGCGCAGCGCGCGCTCGCGTGGCTCGGCACGATTCCGCACTGGTTCTACTTCACGCCGCTCAGAACGAATCAGCCGCTCTGGTATTGGACCATCGTCTGGGCGTCCGTGGCCGGCGCCGTGCTCGCGGCGATCGGACTCGTGCTCGCAGTCACGCAGTTCCGCAGGACGCGGCCGTTCCGGCTATCGGCGTCGATTCCGTATCGCGGCCCGCTTCGCTGGCATTACATCACCGGCGCGATCTTCGGCGCGTTCGCGCTGACCTGGGTCGTAAGCGGGCTGCTTTCGCTCGAGCCGTTCGAGTGGACGAGAGCCAGAGGCCTCGAGCTGCCGCGCGACACGCTGTCGGGCGGCGAGCTCGACCTCGAGCGGTATCCGCCGCTCGATGCGGCCGCGCTCGCGGCGGCGATCGACGGCCGTGCGGCGAAGGAGATCGAGCTGCGGCGAATCCAGGACGAGCCCTACTACCTCGTTCGCCACTTGGAGCCCGCGGCTGCCGACGGCAGGCGCGAAGGGCTCCATCAGCCGTATCGGGTCGCCCGGCCTGGCGCGGCCGCGCCGCTGCTGATCGACGCGCGCACGCTCCGCGTGCGCGAGCAGCCGTTCTCGCCGGAATCGATCCTCGCGCGGATCGCGAGCGCCGCTCCGGATGCGGCGATCACGGAGCACGCGGTGCTCGACGACTACGACGCGTACTACTACTCGCGCGGCCGGCAGGCGCCGCTACCGGTGCTGCGCGCGAAGCTCGACGATCCGCTCGAGACCTGGGTCTACGTCGATCTCGCGACGAGCACGATCGTCGCTCAGCCGCATCGGCTGAACCGCCTCGAGCGTTGGCTCTTCAACGGCCTCCACAGCCTCGACTTCGCGTTCTGGTACGACCGGCGGCCGCTCTGGGACATCGGCATGATCCTGCTCTCTGCGGGCGCGCTCGCGACGAGCGGCATCGGCCTGTATCTCGGCGTGAAGCGTGTGAAGCGCGACCTCTCGCGGCTGCTCGGGATCGGCGGGCGGCGCCGAGTGACGCGGCGCTCCGCGGTCGAGGCCGACGGCTGACCGGATCGGCGCGCGCGAGGCTCGCGGCGCCGCCCTTCAGGAAAACGTCCGCGAGCCGTGCGGCTCGCCGGACCGCCTCGCCGCGTGCAGTCTCGCGGCGAGCCGCGTGCGGGTGGTGACGCCGAGCTTCGCGAAGATCGAGCGCATGTGGTTCTCGACCGTCCGCACGCTGATGCCGAGGCGCGCGGCGATCTCCTTGTTCGTCAGCCCCGCGGCGACCGCATCGGCGACCTCGAGCTCGCGCGGGCTCAAGCAACCGCCCCCGTCCGCGCCCGCACACGGCGTCTCCTGCCGATCGAGGTTGGCCGCCTTCGCGTGCAGGCACGCCGCAAGCACCCGGGCCTTCGCGCGCTCGAGCTCTCGAAACGCGGGCGCGCGCGCCGGGCGATGGAAATCGAACAGCAGCGTCCGGCCGCTCGAATCCTGAAAGCAGAATCCCACGTGATGGAAGAAGTCGTTCGGGAGCAGAAACTCGTTTCGATAGCGAACGAACTCCGCCGAGAACCGGCGCCGCTCCTCGGCCGACGCCCGCTCAGCCGTCCACTCCCCGGGGCGCCCCTCGTCGGGAAACACCGGCTCCGCGAGCCGCTGCCGGAGCAACCGCCGCGCCGGATCGAGCCGGCAGTAGCGCGACAGATAGGCGTCGTCCACCGACTGCGGGATTCCGAGGCTGACGACGGCCTCCGGGACCACGGCGCCGTCTGCGATCGACAGCACCCTGAAGGACGCCGTCTCGGCGCGAAGACAGGCAGCAACCGGCGCGAGTAGATCCGCGACGAGGTCCGCCGGGCGCGGCGAGAAACGGACGGCGGCGCAAAGCTTCGCGAGGTGCTCGAGCTCCTGCACCACGTTCGTCATCGAGGCCTCCTGCAAGCAGGCGCCGGGCGGCGATGCCGCCCACGGCGACCGTTCGATCTCATTGCATCGGCGCATGCCCGAGCGCAATAGCGTAAAACACCCAGTGCGCCGTGCCGACGCTCCGGCAGCTCCGCCGTCGGGCTCGACCGCGCGTTCGGCCCGCGCGTCCGGCTCAGCCCGGCGTCCCGCCGAACGCCTCGTCCCGCCCGCGCCGGACGAACTCGCGCACGCGCTCCCCGAGCGCCGCCATCTCCTCCGCATGGTTGACCACGAGCGCGCCCGCCATACGCACCGGATCGCCGAAGAAGAAGCGCTCGTAGAGCACCTGTCGCGAGCCGAATGCCGAGAGCGCGGTGTCCCAGGCGAGCCGGAACAGCGGCACGCGGTCGAACGCCTCGGCGCGCGCGGCCTGGTAGTACCGCCGGACGTCCTCGGCGAGCGGCCCCTTCAAGTCCTGCTCGGTCGGCATCGCGACCAGCCCGCTCGCGCCGATCTGCTGGATGATCTCGACCATTCGCGGATAGAGCCGCGGGAACAAGTTGCGCGCCGCATCGAGCGGGCTCCACGCCGGCCGCAGCACGCCCCACTCGTCGAGCGCCGCATCGGCCTCCGCCGCCCGCAGCAAGGCCTTCATCGTCTCGAGGTTCACCCAGATCTCGGCGAGCTTCTCCTGGACGTGCTGGAAGCGCTCGACCGCGATCGCGTCGACGAGCAGATACGCGAGCCCAAGCAGGAACTCCGTCTTCGCGATGTTCTTCACGACCACCTGATGCGCCATGTGCACGACCGCGCCGGTGCGTGCCTGTGCCCGATTGCAGCGCTCGACGTCCCGATACAGGAACACGCGCTCCCACGGCACGAGCACGTCGTCGAAGATCACGACGGCGTCCATCTCTTCGAAGCGCGATCCGAGCGGATGATCGAAATGCGAGCGGCCGTGGTCGACGCTCTCGCGGCAGAGCAGCTTCAGGCCGGGTGCGTCGCTCGGAATGCCGAAGCCGAACGCGTACGGCGCGTCCTCCTCCGAGCTCTTCAGCACCGTGGACGGCAGCACGAGCAGCTCGTCCGCGACCGGCAGCGTCGCGAGCATCCGGCAACCCCGGATCACGATGCCGGCAGCCGACTCGCTCTTCACGCGCGCGGCGAGAAACGGATCCGCTTGCCCCGCCGCGCCGGCCGCGCGGTTCGCCTGCGGCGGGATCAGCGTGTGCGTGAGGGAAAGATCGTGCTCGCGGAGATACTCGTAGTAGCGGACGACGTTCTCCCCGAAGCGCGGATCCGCCTCGGCGAAGAACGCGGCCGCCGACGCGTAGGCCGTCACGACGCGATTCAGATAGTCGGGCGAGCGGCCCATCATCCCGCAGGTGTGGTCAGCCCAAAGCTTCATCGCGCGGCCGAGGTCGCGAAGCTCGTCGGCCGTCTGCACGATCTGGAACGAGCGGCCCACGTTGCGGCCGCTCGTCGGCGACTCGTGCAACGCGAGCGGCGCGTGCCGCCACTGCAAGTCGTAGAGCTCCGCGAGCGAAGTTACGCCGCCGCGGAACGCCGGGTGCTCGGTCGGGTCGGCGACCCGCTCGCCGCGGTACCAGAGCGCAGGGGGCCGCTCCCGCAGCCGCTGCAGAACCTGCTCGCCGCGCCGGGCGCCGCCCCCGTGACGGGCGTCGAGATCGCTCGCCTCCACCATCGCCCGATCGATTCTCGCACGGTCCTTGCGCAGCGACGAAGTCTCCGCGAGCCCCGGCGGCGGCGCAGAGACCGCGGGCCCCGCTACCGGAACGATCGGCCGTACGCGCGCCGGGATCGGCCGCGGCGTAACCGCCCGGTCAGTAGCTTTCGCCCCGTAGCGCCTGCTCCCACAGCCCCGCCGTGCAGTCGTACTCGAGGAACTCTTCTTCCGGGATGCGCTGGTAGTACATCGTGCTGCGTTGCGGCTCCTCGTAGAGCGCCGGATCCGTCACCGTCATCTCGAAAACGAGGACGTCGTCGCTGTCGGACTCCTCGGGAAAGCCGTTCCGCTCGACGCCGAGCTCCGCGCGGCTCGCGCGATACACTCGTTCCTCGATCCGCGTGTTCTCCGTGCGCGGCCACGAGCGCATCAGGTACTCGCCGAGCAAGCGGGTCTCGATCACGAGCGTCTCGCCCTCCCAGCGGCCGATCGAGTAGCCCATTCGGGAAGGCGGATAGTCCTCCGGGAAGGTGCGGCCGTCCAAGTAGATCCGCCGGACCTGCATCTCGAGCTCGGCGAGCATCGTCAGCCGGTTCGGCGTCTGAATGATCTCGATCGGATAGCTCACCATCGAGGTCATCGTCGCCGGCATGCCGGGCGGAACGCAGTAAGCGCCGGGCTCGACGTAGTCGTCGCCGAACTGGGCGAAGAAGGCCTCGACGCGTCGCGCGCCCTCCTCGGTCAGCGCCGCGGCCTGCCCGGGGCCGAATTGCGGAACGCTCGCGTAAGCCTGCCAGACCCCGGAGAAATCGGGCTCGTCGGCTGCCGCGGTGGAATGCGCGTGCGCGACCGCGGTGAAGATCAACGCCGCGCCGGCCAGCCGTCGCACTCGGACCCGTCTCATCGCACTTCCTCCCCCTGCGTCACCGCCGTCTGCGCCGCGGAGGCGCGCCGGACGCGAGACGAAGAATAGCAGACGGCCGTCGAGCCGATTCGATGCGGCGCGAAGATCCGCCACGCCCTCGGCATCGCCCGCCGGCCGCCGCGCCGCCCGCCGGCGGAGAGCGCCGTCAGCGGGGCGGCGGGTTGTTGCGGGTCAAGTACGCGGCGAGCGCGTCGAGCTCCTCGTCGCTGATCTCGGTCTTGCGGAACTGCGGCATGAACGAGACGCCCTGCCGCACGATCGTCTTGATGAACGCCGGGACGAGGTCGGTGCGCTCGTCGAGCACGGCCGGGATATCGGAGCCCCGATACTTCAGCGCGAGCTGATGCGTGCCCGGCAACGCGTCGAAGCCGGGTAGACCGACGCCCGGACCGTGGCACGGCGCGCACCAGTACGCGTAGATCTCCCTGCCCCGCTCGATCGCGGCCGCATGCTCCGCGCGGTCCTGCGTGAGCGCGACGCCGGCAGCGCAGCACGCGGCCGCGGCGGCGGCGAGATACGCCTTCGTCATCCGTTCGCCTCCCGAATGTGCCGCGGCCAGATGCCGCCGCGCCCCGCCGCGATGATCCCGTTCGGGTCGACCGCGTCCTTGATCGTCTCGCAGAAACGCCTGAGCGCGTGGTCGTTGAACGAGTACGCGTCCATCACGAAATCGACGCCGAACGGCGGCGACCGATACTCGCCCCAACCGTTCTCCGCCGCGATCTGCGCGAGCCGCCGAAAGGCTTCGCGGGAACGCCGATTGATCTCCGGATTCAGTCGGCTCACCGGCAGGCTCGTGATCATGATGAACGCGCGCGGATGCCAGCACGCCGGAGTCGGGAACAGATCGTTGTACGGCAGCCCCGCTTCCCGATACGCCTGCCCTAGCTTCCTGCCCGCGTCGAGCAGCGCCTCGCCCGTCCGCGGGATCATCGGCGAGAAGTAGAACTGGCCACCGTCGGCGTTGTCCGGATTCTGCTCCGTTCGGCCGCCCGCGATCGAGAAGATCGCCATGTTCGGCACGCCGATGTCGACGAGACGGTGCACCCGGTGCACGTCCGCTTCCTGCTCGGCGGTCAGCGGGAAGCGGTACAGCACGCCGTCCTCGAAACGCGCGCCCGGAATCGCAGCGCCGATCCGTTCCTGCGCGTATTCCCAGGTGCCGGCGATCGTCTTCTCGGGACCGTAGAACCTGAGCTCCACGGCCCACGACGGAATGCCTTTCGAGGTTGCGAACCGGTCGAGCGCCTCGTCGCTCGGTCCGCCCGGCGTCTCGAGCAGTGCCCGTAGCTCCGGCTCCCGCGCGCGGGCCTGGCCGAGCGGGCTGCGAAACCCCGGCATGCCGATCAGCCCTTGGTTCTCGAGGTGATTGACGTGGTGGACGAGCGGCACGATGTCCCTGCGCCGCGGCACCGAGACGATGCCGGTGCGATACGCCTCGGGCTCGGGCATCAGCCAAAAGCCCATCTTCGTCACGATCCCGTAGTTCGCCTGTCCGAAGAGCCCCGCGACGTACGGTCCGAACCCGTATTTGTAGTCGGCCCAGGACGCATCGTTCGCGAGCGCCGCCATGCCGGTGCGCATCAGCTCGCCGTTCGGCAGCACGACCTCCATGCCGCAGTGGCTGCCGAAGTGATCGCGGTAATGCCCGTAGGTGTAGCCGACGCCGTGATCGAGCGCATTGCCGACCAGGCTGCCCCAGCC
>Ga0079224_100015029_pt1 | contig 10827 bp, 6 predicted proteins | sample Stecom2015_FD_80414 | JGI IMG/M metagenome (GOLD analysis project Ga0079224, IMG submission 80414) | Agricultural soil microbial communities from Utah to study Nitrogen management - Steer compost 2015 | ecosystem: Environmental > Terrestrial > Soil > Agricultural land | place: USA: Utah...
AACCAGGCTCTTCTTGTTGCGATTGTAGGTCATGAAGAAGGCCGTCTCGCCGCCGAGCTTGGCCGCACCGTAGAACCGGGTGTCGTCGCCACCGGCGGGGCTTTCTACCTTTACGACCTCCGCGCCGAGATCCCCCAGGGTCATCGTGCAGAGCGGGCCGGCGATGACCCGGGTGAAGTCGAGGACGCGGATACCCTCGAGCGCGAGAGGTTTCTGACCGGAAGCGGCGCTGGTCATGGGGCGGCGAGTCTCCTTGTGTCGGCTATTCGGCTGCCGTCTTGCGCCGTTCGGCATAGCGCATCAGGCAATCGTCGGCTTCCGGAACGAGGGGGGTGAAGTCGCGGTTGGCGATCCAGCCGGGACGCTTGAAGCGCCGGATGGCGTTGTCGCACCGGTTCAGAGAGAGATAAAAAATCCAGCGCGACCAAGGGCTGAGGTTCGAGCCCGAAGCGTGAACGATGTTGCCGTGGAAGAGGAGGACTGAGCCCGCGGGCCCCTTCGGCGCCACGATGCCGCCTTCCTCCACCAGACGCGTGATCGTGGGATTGTCGATCGTCCACAGCGGGTAGCTGGTGGTGGTGACGTCGTGGCCCGCTTCGAGCCGGCCGCCTTTGTGGCTGCCCGGGATGAACATGAGCGGGCCATTGAACTCGTTGGCCTCGACGAGAAAGAGGGCGATGTTCATCGCATTCGGCGCCGGCATCTCGTCGTCGTTCCACCAGGTGGCGTAATCCTGATGCCACTGCCACACGGCACCGTCGAATGCTGCCTTCGCGTTGATCTTGAACTGGTGCATATAAAGCTCGGAAGAGCCGAGGATTTGCATCCCCGGTTCGAGCAGTCGCGGATGGCGCGAGAGCAGCCCGAAGGCTTCGTTCCAGGTCTGGACATGAAATGCGGAGCGCGGGGCGTCGGTGCCTTTCTCGCGCACGACCTCTTGGCGCTCCTGGGCGAGAATGCCGGGAACCTCGGCATCGAGAACGTCGATCTCCGTCGCCGAGAAAAGGCCGGGAAGGAATAGGTAGCCGTCGCGATCGAACGCCGCCAGTTGCTCAGCCGATAACCGCATGGCTTCTCTCCCTGGTGTGCCCGTGTGGTCTATGTGCCGGTGGCTCCCGTTTTGCGGAGCGCTTCGATGTCGTCGCGGCCGTAGCCGAGCCAGTCGGCCAGAACCTCGTCCGTATGCTCACCGAGGGCGGGTGCTGCAGTGGCGTCGCGGAGCGGCGTGGCGGAGAGATGGATCGGCCCCCGCACGTCGGGTAGAGGAGGCCCGGCGGTACGTTTCGCTTCACGGACGATGCCTCGCCCCTTCACCTCTGCGGACGCCATGGCTTCCTCGATCGTCCGCAGCGGCCCGACCGGGACGTTTACCGCACGGATACGCTGGATCCAGCCGTCGCGCGTGTCCGTCGCGAAGATCTCCTCGAGCAGGGCGGTCAGACGGTCACGATTCTGCGCCCGAAGCGTACCGGTCGCGAACTGAGGATCGTCGAACAGATCGCGACGCTCCAGCACCTCCAGCACGAGCCGCCGCCATGCGCGCTCGTTACCGACGGTAAGGAAGAACGGGCCGTCGGAAGCGTGAAACACGCCGAGGGGATGCGTCACGAAGCTGCCGTTGCCGACCCGCGTCGGGCATTCGCCGCTCACCATGTACTCCATGCTGGCGTGCATGGTCATCGAGAAGCCGGTATCGAACAACGGCACCTCGATGAACTGCCCTCGACCCGTGCGCTTGCGCGCGAACAGCGCGGCGAGCACGGCTTGCGCGGCGGTCATGCCGGTGGTGACGTCGATCATCGGCACACCGGTCCGCATCGGCTCGCCGTCCGGATAGCCCGTCATCGACATGAACCCGCTCTCCGCCTGAACGACCGGATCGTAGCCGGCGCGCGCGGCGAACGGTCCGTCGCGCCCGTAGGCCGAGATGGACAGGTAGATCAGATCGGGCCGTTCAGCGGCAAGAGACGCATAGTCGAGGCCGTAGCGAGCCATCAGCCCGGTGCGGAAATTCTCGATGACGATATCCGCCCGATCGATCAATTCGCGCGCGGTCCTGAGACCCTCCGCGACGTTCAGATCGAGTGCGATGCCGCGCTTGTTGCGGTTGTAGCAGAGAAAGGCCGGGGAGAAGCCGTCGATCTCGGGCGGGCGGTACCCTCGCGTATCGTCGCCGCCGACCGGATGCTCGATCTTCACTACGTCCGCGCCCATGTCAGCGAGTGTCATGGCGCAGACCGGCCCCGCGATCACGCGGGAGAAGTCGGCGACCCGGATGCCCTCGAGCGGTGCTCCCATTCAACTCTCCCCAATCTTCACGGCACCCGCCGCCGACAATGCCTCGATCTCGTCCTCAGCGAAGCCGAATTCGCGCAAGACTTGCCCCGTATGCTGGCCGAGCAGGGGCGGAGTATCCGGCTCGGCGAGCGGCGTGCCCGACATTCTGATCGGCGAAGCGACAACCTCGAACTGGCCGATGGTCGGATGCGTCACCTCGCGAACCATGCCGCGATATCGCACCTCCGGCGCGTGCAGCGCCTCGCCGATACTGCGGACCGATCCGGCGGGAACACCGGCCTTGCGGAACTTCTCGATCCAGTTGGCGCGCGTGTCCTGACGGAAGATGTCGGACAGGAGTTTGCGCGTCTCCTGACGGTGCGCGAGACGGCCGTCGTTGGTGGCGAAGCGCGGATCGTCGAGGAGATCCGGGCGCTCCAGCACATGGTGGCACATGCGCTCCCACTGGCGCTGGTTGCCGATGACGAGCGTGATGAGACCGTCCGCCGCGTCGATCGGACCGAACGGCTCGAGGAACGGGTGTCGGTTGCCATGGCGCTGCGGCTCCTCACCGAGGAGCAGGTAATGCTGCGCGAGATTTGCTGTCACGCCGACGGCCGAATCGACAAGGGCGAGGTCGATGAACTGGCCCTTTCCATCCCGGTCGCGCGCACGGAGCGCCGCGAGGATGGCCTGGGTCGCGAACATGCCGGTGAAGATATCGGCGAAGGAGATGCTGGTGCGCATCGGCTCTCCGTCGGGCTCTCCGGTAACCGACATGAGCCCGCTCTCCGCCTGCGCGACCGGATCGTAGCCGGCTACCAACCGCAGCGGACTGTCGTGGCCGTATCCGGAGATCGAGCAATAGATCAAGCGAGGATTGACGGCGGCGAGGGCGGCGTAGTCGAGGCCCTGACGCGCCATCACATCCGGTCTGAAGTTCTCGATCAGGATGTCCACATCACGAGCGAGGCGCCGGATGATCTCTCGGCCCTCGGGCTTGCTGAAGTCGACGGCCAGGCTTCGCTTGTTGCGATTGACGAAGAGGAAGTAGGGGGCTTCTCCCTTCAATTCGGGGCGTCGATCGAAGGCGCGTGTGTCGTCGCCGCCGTTCGGGTTCTCGACCTTGATGACCTCGGCGCCGAGGTCCGCGAGGTTCAGCGAGCACCAGGGTCCGGCCAGCACGCGCGTGAAGTCCAGCACGCGAATGCCGGCCAGCGGCGGCGGCCGAACCTCGCTGTCAGTTCCTGCCATGGCACAATGACTCGTCTGCGTCGCGCGGCACCCATTGCCGATCGCGAATGGCAGAATACCGGGGGAGGCGTGCTTGTCTACCGCCCGCTCGGCGGCGATGGTTCGCCGCCCCGCTGAGGCTGCTACGGGACGGCGGCGCGCCGCACCTCTTCCGGTGCCGGGTTCCTAAGTGCGGCCCACTCCCGGACCTTTCCGAGCAGCACGGCTGCGGTCACCGGTTTCGGGATGTAGTCATCCATCCCGGCGGCAATGCAGCGTTCGCGGTCGCCAGCCATGACGTCGGCGGTCATGGCGATGACAGGCAACCGGCTAATCGGCTGCGGGAGGGCCCGGATGCGACGAGTCGCCTCTAGGCCGTCCATCTCCGGCATGCGCACATCCATGACGACAAGGTCGTAGGGGCGGTTCTTAACAGCGTCGATCGCCTCGAGGCCATTCGCGACGATATCCACCCGGTGCCCTTCCTGTTTCAGGATGGCGAGCGCCAGCATCTGGTTGATCTTGTTGTCTTCTGCCAGGAGGATTCGCGCCTGCGGCAGACCCGATGCCGAGGCCGCGCGTTTCGTCGCTACCGGAGCGTTCGCCGGTGTCACCGGGAGGAAGCCCGCAAGGCGCTCCGCCAGATGGAGCTGCCGAACCGGCTTGGGTAGGCAGACATCGAAACCGAGCTCTGCCGCGGTCGCGTCGTTTGCGATCAGGCCGGCCGACGAGCACAAGATCAATCTGGCGCCGGACGCCAGATCGCGGCGCCGGATCTCGGCGGCGAGGGCGGGGCCGTCCATGTCCGGCATCAGGTGATCGATGATCAGGATCTCGAACGGCGCGTTGGCCCGGTCGGCCCGCACCAGCATGTCGAGCGCCTGGACGGCATCCTCGGCAACCGCGGGCATCAGGCCGAGGGACGAGAGCTGCTTCCGCAGCACGCAGCGATTGATCCCGTTGTCGTCGACGACCAGAACGCGGCGGCCGCGGAAATCGTGGGTGCCGTGCCAGCGGGGCTGGACGGGATGGTCCTCTGCCTCGGCGAGGGTCACGGTGAAGGTGAAGGTGCTGCCTTCTCCGGGAGTGCTTTCGACGCCAATCTCGCCTCCCATCGCTTCAATGAGCCGCTTCGAGATCGCCAGTCCCAACCCGGTGCCGCCATAGCGGCGCGTCGTCGAGCCGTCTGCCTGGGTGAACCGGCGAAACAGTTTCGCCTGATCCGCCTCGCTTATGCCTATGCCGGTGTCGCGAATGTCGATCCGGATCTCCGTGCCCTCGCGGCTTGCGTTCTCGGCAGAGACAGACACGGATACGCCACCATGGTGCGTGAACTTGACGGCGTTGCCGACCAGGTTGTGCAGCACCTGGCGTAGACGACCGTGGTCGCCGCGCAGGTAAACCGGGACATTCGGGGCGAAGTATGAGCCGAGTTCGACCCCTTTGGCGTGCGCGGTCGGGGCGGTGACGTCGAGCACGCTGTCCACCAGTTCGGTCAGATCGAAGTCGGAAGCTTCGAGCTCGAGACGGCCGGCCTCGATCTTCGAGAAATCGAGGATGTCGTTCAGGATCGAGAGGAGGGCCTCGCCCGACTCCACGATCATTTCGGCATAGTGTCGCTGCGGCTCTTCGAGGTGCGAATCCAGCAACAGTCCCGCCATACCGAGAACCCCGTTCAGCGGCGTCCGGATCTCGTGGCTCATGGTCGCAAGAAAGCCCGATTTCGCCCGGTTCGCAGCCTCCGCCGCTTCTTTCGCCTCCACCAACGCACGCTCGACTTCCTTCCGCTGCGTCACGTCGCGGAGCATCGCCGAGAACAATCGATCGTCCCCGTGCGCGATCTCGGCGATCGACATCTCCACCGTGATCCCGGTCCCGTCGGCCCTTGTGCCGTGGATGTCGCGGATCGTCGCAAACTCCGGGGAGGATCCGGCGTCAATCTCGCGCACCGCGGCAAGTGCCTCTGGCGCGATTTCCTCGATGCTGCGGCCGACGAGCTCGGACATGGCCCGCCCCGCCATCCGGGCAGCGGCGGGATTGCCGACCTGGATCGTACCATTACCGTCGAAGACCAGAACCGCTTCCGGCGTGCGCTCCATCACCGACCGGAACAGCTGTTCACTTCGCCGGCGCATAAGGTCCGCCGCTTCGAGCCTGCTGTCGACGAGCGCAGCCGCGAGGATGAGAGCCAGGATCACCGTGCTGGCGAGCCCGATGGCGAGCGCGAGCATGCCGCTGCCGATGGCGTCGGCCGCGATATGCGGCCCCGGGTCCGGCAGGAAGTTCGTGGCCGACATGCCGGTGTAGTGCATCAGGGTCACGGATAGGCCCATGACGAGCGCGCCGACCACCCGCCAGAGCGGGCGCGGCATGTTCGCTCTGCGGCTGTCGCCGTTTCCACGCCAGGTTCTCAGGGCGACGATCGAGAGGCCGACGGCGACGACGAGCGAAAGCACGAACGTCGCGGGATCGTAATAGATGGTGGCCGGCATCCGCATGGCCGCCATCCCGCTGTAATGCATCAGACCGATGCCGGCGCCCAACACCGTGCCGGCCAGGAGGAGCCGCAATCGGCCGAGGCGGGTAGCGCTCGACAGGTGGAATGCGATACCGCTCGCAAGGACGGCGAAGAGGCCGGAAATCGCGGTGAGGGGCAGGTCGAACCGCACGGTGACGGGCAGCCGGACCGCCAGCATGCCGATGAAGTGCATCGACCAGATTCCGCAGCCCATTGCCGTGCCGGCGGCGACCAGCCATGCCAGGCGAACCCCCGTCGAGCGGGCGGCAGCGGTTCTGTGCTTCAGGTGGAATGCGCAATAGGAGGCAAACGCGGCCATGGCATACGACAGGCCGACGAGAAGTAGGTCGTGCTCATAGGGCAGACAGAGCTCCGAAGGGAACTCGCCCCAGGTAAACCAGCCGGCCATCGGCGCTCCTCTTCAGGCCGGATTCCTGCGACATTGGACTCGCCCGACCGAGACCACGCGAGACTGCTGGAGGCTGGTGAAGATCGGCTTAACTAACAGAGCGCAACGGCCGCCGGCGCTGCTGACCGGGCGAGCCGACGCCGACCGATAGCCGAGTTGTCACGGAGCATGCCGGGCGGTATCACAGGCCCATGACCACGTCCCGCGAGGAGAAGAGCCGATGGTGTCCACGAGCGCAGATTCCGCCACCGGCGCCGTGACGATGGAGCTGGGCGAGACCTATCCTGAGATTCGGGAGGCCGTGCGCAAGCTCTGCGCGGATTTCCCGGGTGAATACTGGCGGGAAGCGGACCGGGAGCGGAAGTATCCGACCGAGTTCGTCGAGGCGCTGACCAAGTCCGGGTTCCTCGCCGTGCTGATCCCCGAGGAGTTCGGCGGTGCCGGCCTGCCGATATCCGCCGGCAAGGCGATCCTCGAAGAGATTCATCGCTCCGGCTGCAATGGTGCCGCCTGCCACGCCCAGATGTACACGATGGGCACCGTGCTCCGGCACGGCTCGCCCGAGCAGAAGCGGCAGTACCTGCCGAAGATCGCGTCGGGCGAGCTGCGCCTGCAGGCCTTCGGCGTCAGCGAGCCGACCAGCGGCACCGACACCCTCAGCCTCCGGACAAACGCCGTGCGTGAGGGCGACCACTATGTGGTGAACGGTCAGAAGATCTGGACCTCGCGCGCGCAGTATTCCGACCTGATGCTGCTGCTCGCCCGCACGACGCCGCGCGACCGGGTGCAGAAGCGCACCGACGGGCTGTCGGTCTTCCTCGTGGACATGCGCGAGGTGATCGGCAAGGGCATGGATATCCGGCCGATCCGGACAATGGTGAACCACAACACCACCGAGATCTTCTTCGACAACATGAAGATCCCCGCCTCGAGCCTGATCGGCGAGGAGGGCAAGGGCTTTCGCTACATCCTCGACGGCATGAATGCCGAGCGCATCCTGATCTCCGGCGAGAGCCTTGGAGATGCCGGCTGGTTCATCGCCAAGGCGAGCGAGTACGCGATCGAGCGCAAGGTCTTCGGCCGACCGATCGGCCAGAACCAGGGCATCCAGTTCCCGATCGCGGAATGCTACGCCGCGACGGAAGCGGCGGCACTCATGTCCGCGAAGGCGGCGGCCCTTTTCGAAGCCGGCGAGCCCTGCGGCGCCGAGGCTAACATGGCGAAGTACTTGGCCGGCGAAGCGGCCTGGAAGGCGGCCGACGTCTGCATGCAGACGTTCGGCGGTTTCGGCTTTGCCGAGGAGTACGACGTGGAGCGCAAGTTCCGCGAGGCGCGCCTGTTCCGTACGGCTCCGATCTCCTCCAACCTCATCCTCGCCTACATCGGCGAGCACGTGCTAGGGATGCCTCGCTCCTACTGAGGATCCTCGCCCCGCCGCGTTTACGCGCGGGCGGCGGCGGCACGGCGGCGATCGCCGAGGAACGCCATCAAGACGGTGATCGTCATGAAGCCGGCGGCGGCGCCGAACAGCCAGCGCGGTTCGCCCTGGTCGAGGATCCAGCCGAACAGCATCGGCCCGACCGCCCCGCCGATGTTGAATCCGGTCGAGACGATGCCGAAGACGCGGCCCGCCGCTCCCGGCGGCGCCGCGGCACGCACCAGCATGTCTCGAGACGGCGCGATCAATCCCGAGAAGAACCCGGCGGCACCCAGGACGGGGACGATGAGCAGCGTCGGTAGCGGCAGCGTCGCGACCGAGAGAACCAGAACCGCGGAGACGCTGAAGCTGGCGGCCGCCACATCCCCGTGACGAGTGGTCCTGTCGGCGAGCCAGCCGCCGACCAGCACGCCGATCGCCGTGCAGGCCAAGAAGGCGGTCAGCGCCATGCTCGCGGTGGCGAGTTCGATCCCGTAGCCGTCGACCAGCGCCGAGACCGAGAAATTGTTGATGCCTCCGGTCGAGAGGCTGAGGAGCATGAAGAAGAACGTCAGGCCGAGCACGGCCGGCGTGATGACCGATGTCGACCTGCTCGTTCCGGCAGTGGGCGCCTGCGCGGAGGCCGCTGCCGGCTGGGGCGGTGCTGCGATCGCGAGGGCGCCCGCTGCCACCAGGCCGACGGCCCCGGCGAACATCAACGCCGCCTCCAGGCCAGCGGTCTGTGCGATCAGCAGAAGCACGGGCGGCGCGATGGCCCCGCCGAGGAAGCCGGAGAAGGTGTGGATGGAGAAGGCGCGGCCGACCCGCTGTTGGCCGATTCCCGCCGACAGGATGGCATAGTCGCAGGGGTGATAGACACTATTCGCCAACCCCGCCAGCGCGGCCGCACACAAGAGCCAGGCGTAAGAGGGAAAGAGGCCGAGCGATGTGAAGGCGAGCCCGCCGAGGCAAAGGCCGGCGATCAGCACGCGCCGTGGCCCGATTCGGTCCGCCAGAAATCCCATCGGCGCTTGCGTCAGGCCGGAGACGACGTTGAAAACCGTGAGCGCGAGGCCGAGCTCGACGAATCCTACGCCGAGCTTGTCCCGCAGCAGCGGCAGCAGCGGCGGCAGCACCAGGATGTGGAAATGGCTGACGAGATGCGCGGTCGAGATCAGCGCGAGCGTGCGGCGCTCGGCTCGGCGCTGGTCTTGCTCCGGGGTCGTGGGACTGGTCTTCGAGACCGCGATCGTCATGCTCGGAAGTATCCTCTCCGTCGAAGAGAACCGGAGCCTAGCGGGTTTTGTTCGCGTCGGCCATCTGGCAGCGCGAGCGCCGATGGCTCATCCCGCCGTTGACAGTCGCCTCGATCTGCGTCTGACATGAGTCATGGCGGCGTCAGACCGCCGACCGACATGGGGGAACGCACGAGTGACTGGACCGATCGAGCGCCGAAGTCGGAGCGGCCGCTCTCTAAATCTGCCTGAAGTGGATGCATTGCCCGGTCATCGACCCGGTGCGCGATGATCGAAGCACTCGCGACTGCGTTCGTCAGCATCTTCACCGGCGCCAATCCGCTGTATCTGCTTCTGGGCATCCTTCTCGGGATAGCGGTCGGCATCTTTCCGGGGTTGGGCGGAACGGCAGGAATCTCCCTGCTGCTGCCGTTCGTCTATGGCATGGATCCGGTGCCCGCGCTGGCGATGATGGTGGGCCTGCTCGCGGTCATCTCGACGTCCGATACCTTCACCTCGGTGATGATGGGCGTTCCCGGCTCTGCCGGCTCGCAGGCCACGGTCATGGACGGCTTTCCGCTCGCCAAGCAGGGGCAGGCCGCGCGAGCGCTGAGTGCAGCGTTCTCGGCATCGCTGATCGGCGGCCTGTTCGGGGCCGTTGTGTTGAGCGGCTTCATTCTCATGGCGAGGCCGATCGTCCTGTCCTTCGGATCCGCCGAGCTGTTCATGCTCGCCCTGCTCGGGCTCAGCATGGTCGGCGTGCTCTCCGGCACCAGCCTGCTCAAGGGTTTGGCCGCCTCGGCTCTCGGGCTCCTGATCGGCTCGATCGGGCCGGCTCCGGCCACCGGCGAGTACCGGATGGAGTTCGGCACCGAATACTTGCTGGACAAGCTTCCGATCGTGGTCGTCGCCCTAGGAATCTTCGCAGTACCGGAAATCATCGATCTGGTGCGCAAGGAAGGCTCGATCGCAAAGTCGGCCTCCTCCATCGGGCAGGGCTGGCTGCAAGGACTGAAGGACACGATCCGTTACCGCTGGATCGTGCTGCGCGGCTCGATCATCGGGGTGATCGTCGGTGCAATTCCCGGCCTCGGCGGATCGGTCGTCGACTGGATCGCCTACGGCAACATCGTGCAGACGACGAAGGATCGCGAGAACTTCGGTAAGGGCGACATCCGCGGCGTTATCGCCCCCGAATCGGCGAACAACGCCAAGGAAGGGGGAGCACTGGTCCCGACCCTGCTGTTCGGCATTCCGGGATCCGGGGGCACGGCGGTCTTCCTCGGCGGCCTAATCCTGATCGGGGTGCAGCCCGGAATCAGGATGATCCAGACCCAGCTCGACCTGGTCTACACGATCATTTGGTCGCTCGCGCTCGCGAACGTGATCGGAGCGGGGCTCTGTGTGCTGATCGCCAAGCCGGTCGCCCGCATCACCGAGCTGCGCTACGTCTACATAGCGCCCTTCATGATCATGGTCATCTTCTTCGCCGCGTTTCAGTCGACGCGGGCGTGGGGGGACATGCTGACCATGTTCGCGCTCGGCATCCTCGCCACGTACATGAAGCGGTTCGGCTGGCCGCGGCCGCCGCTCCTCATCGGCTACGTTCTCGCCGGAGGGGCCGAGACCTACCTCTATCAGGCCGTACAGTTCTATGGATGGGCGTGGTGGGAGCGGCCGATCGTGCTCATCATCGCCGCCGTGATCGCGATCTCGGTGTTTTTCGCCATCCTCTTCC
>Ga0079224_100015030_pt1 | contig 10826 bp, 8 predicted proteins | sample Stecom2015_FD_80414 | JGI IMG/M metagenome (GOLD analysis project Ga0079224, IMG submission 80414) | Agricultural soil microbial communities from Utah to study Nitrogen management - Steer compost 2015 | ecosystem: Environmental > Terrestrial > Soil > Agricultural land | place: USA: Utah...
ACCACCCGTCCGGATACGCCCGGCACTTCACGGCCGGCGGGACGCTGGCCACCGACGGGGATGAGCCGGAGTCGATCGGAGAGGAGGAGCCGCCGGAGCCGCCGGCGGGGTTCCGGGCGCAGAGGACGTGGTGCACGGTCACCGGCGACTCCGCGATCAACACCACGGATGACCGGGACAGCGGGCAGGGGGACGAGTGGCAGGCGCCGACGGAGGGCAGCACGCTCGTCGCGTTGGTGGCGGTCACGGGGGAGGAGCATGACCCGGCGATCTCGGGGTGGGCGCGACGTGCGCTGACGCAGCACCGCGGGCAGACCCACGCCGTGTTCACCAAGGACGCCGAGGGCGACGAGAGCACGGTGGAGGCGTCGTGGTCGGAGTCCGCGAACGCCGTGATGGTCGTCGTTGAGCTGGACGGGGTGCCGCCGCTGGTGTCCGTGGACACCGTCGGGGCGGACGCCGGCGCGCTCACCGCGGACGCCGTGTCGATCACCAACCCGCAGGACGCCTATTTGTTGGGCTTCGGGTCCGTCGGTGCGCTGCTCACGGACCACACGTGGTCGGTGCTGCAGGACGTCGGGTCGGTGCAGGCGCCGGCCGGGGTGACCCCGGACCCGGACACGGAGGACCCGTTCGGCGAGCAGCACGGCATGGACCTCGACCCCGACAACTACGACCACGTGATCGAGGGGACGGGGAACTGGAACGAGGCGGTCATCGACGAGGGGTCCCCGACCGACGCCGACGGCGTCCTGTCCTTCCTCGCATCGAACGCGGGTGACTCGATCTGGTGGCAGGGGCACTTCCGCGGCATCACGCTCGGCGGCACGTGGGAGGGCACCACGTTCCAGGGTGCGCCGGAGAGCATGGGCGGCTGTGTCATGTCCGGCGCCAGGGACATCACGAACGCCAGCTGGACGCACGTCCCCGCATCCGGCGGCAACCCCGAGTATTGGGTCACCACGGTGTCGTTCGTCAGGGGCGCGAACTTCGTGACGATCGGCGGGAACGTCCAGGCCGGAGCCGCCGTCGCCCAGGGGCTGCCCGAGCAGGTGTATATCGACGACGTCCCGTGCCTGATGGTCGACTCCACCAACCCGGGCGGCGCCATGCGCGCCTCCATCGGCTATGCCGGCGGGCCCGGGCATGGGGGACCGCACACGGTGCGGATCGGCACCAACCCCGCCACCGTCACCTCGATCGAGCTCGCCACCTATCTGGACGACTCGGGCAACAGCTACGACTTGATCTCCGGTGACGGGAACGGTGCGCCGGGTGGGACGATGAACCTGGTGACCGTCGAGAAGTGGGCGACGCCGCCGTTCCGGTCGGCGATCGGCGGGCTGTTCGCGGACAACAACCTTCTGGCCGACGCCACCTTCCGCTATCTCACGGTGCGGCAGTCGTCGGCGATCGGTGTGAACTGCGGGCCCGGCGTGACGTTCGACCACTGCCTGGTCGAGTGGTGCGGGCAGGCGTGCATCCGCGGCGATCACAACCTCGCCGGCGTCACCACCGCACCCGACCCCACCGCCGGCGTCACCTACACCAACTGCCACATCCGGTATGGCGGCTGGCGGCACTTCCGCACCGGCACCGACCACGGGCTGAGCAAGATCCTCACCTGCGGCGCCGTCCGCATCGAGAACAACCTGTTCGAGCTGTCATTCGCTCGCGGCCTGTGGGGCGACTTCGTCCGCAACCCCGACTCGGTCATCGTCCGTTCCAACCTTGTCCGGGACTGCGCGACGACCTCGTTCCACTGGGAGATCTCCGACACCACGTCGCCGTCGGCGCGGCACATGCTGGAGTCCAACGACTTCCAGCCCCCCACCCTGCAGGTGCCCGACCCGTTCTACATGGGGCCGGAGAACCAGCTGGCCGGCGGGAACGTCGGGTCGACCGTCATCCTGTCCAACTCCCGGCGGTTGACGTTCCGGCTCAACCGGGTCGGCGCCCGCCCGAACAAGCCGGCGTTGATGATCGCCGCGGACCTGTTCAACGGCAACCCCCGCACGCCGGGCGCGATCAGCAACACGGTGGACCAGAACGTGTTCTGGCGGAACAGCTGGGACGGCACGTCGTCGGCGGCGGTGATCCTGCTGCGGCTCAACGGCGGCACGTTCTCCGACGCCAGCTTCGGGGAGACGGTCGGGAACCGGTATCACGGCGCGATCACCGCTGGGCAGGCGCAGTGGCGGGAGACCGCCACCCCCCAGTCGATGACGTTCGCACAGTTCCAGGACTTCACCGCCTCCGGCTACGGCAGTTTCGAGTTCGAGACGGGCCCGGACGCCGCCGTCGGTCTGCCGCTGCCGGCGCCGCTGCCGACCGGCGCCGCGGCGTACACGCCGAAGTTCGCGGGGGTGTTCTGAGATGGCGTTCCCGCAGGTCGTCGCCGTCGGCACGCCGCACGAGTCCACGTCGGCCGGCACGTCCAAGAGCGTGCAGGTGCCGGCGCACGAGGCCGGCGACCGGCTGATCATGATCTCGTGCTGGGACGGCAACCCCACCTGCAGCCCGGCGGCGGTCGACGGGGACTCGTGGACCGAGATCGTCGATGAGGTCGGTGCCCGGCAGATGGACCAGGTCGCCGACGGCCGCCTGTTCGTCCACGAGATCGTCGCGCGGTCGACGGCGCAGGAGTCGCCGGGCAACATCACCGTCACGCTGGGGGACTCCGAGATCGGCGCCGCGGTCGTGCTGGTGGTCCGCGGCGCGCACGCCACGGATGCGATGGAGGCGACGGCCACCGGGTCGACGGTGAACAGCATCGCACCGGACCCCGATGAGCTGGTGGCGTCGTGGGGACTGGAGGACAACCTGTGGCTCGCCGTCGTCGGCTACAACGACGGCAGCCGCACCGTCACCGCGTTCCCGTCCGGCTATTCGGGGACCGCGAACTATCGCGCGGACGCGAGCACAGGCGCCGGGTTCGGCTACGGACTCCGCGAATCCGCCGCCGCCAGCGAGGACCCAGGGGCGTTCGGGCTGTCCGCGAACCTCCCGCACGTCCACGCCACCCTCGTCATCCGCCCCGCCGACTCCGGGTCCGGCGAACCCACCCCGACCGCGCAGATCACCGCAGCGGTCGGCGAACTCGAAGTCCCCGCCACGGGGATGTACACGCCGTCGCTGGCCAAGGTCCCGGACGCCGCCGGGATCCTGTCGCTGCTGACGTTCCAGTCCACCGACGACCCCGGCGACCCGGGGGATCCGGGGCAGCAGCCGACCGACCCGATCCGACAGTGGCGGTTCACCGAGGGCACCGGCGTCACGGTGGCGGACGAATCGGACATCGGGGATGACCTGACGATCTCGGGGACCGGCGGGCAGTGGGTCACCCGCAGCGACCCCGGCATCGGCGCCACGGCGTACCGGTTCAACGCCGCCGGTGACGGCCGCGCCGAAGCGCTCATCACAGGCGGTGACCTGTGGCCCGGCATCGAATACACCATCGCCGTCTACGCCACGCTGCCCGCTGTGCTGTCGGATGGGTTCCTGCTGCACGCGTCCGCCGGCGAGACCACCACGATGGGGCCGTTCGACCCCGCCATCTTCGACCCCGGCATCTTCCACACCGAACCGGCGTCCGGCGAGTCCGGCGCACACATCGCCGCCACCGGCGACGGGACGCTGCGCGCCGGCCACTCCAACTCGGGGCAGAACGACGGCGAGGTCGCCGCCGAACCCGGCCACACCGCCGGCGCGTTGCACTGGTGGGTCACCACCGCCACCGACATCGGCGACGGGCAGGTCCGCGTCCGCCTCTACCGCCACACCCCCGGCGGCGGCGGCCCCGTGCTGCTCGCCGCGGCGGACCGGCCCGCCCTGGACGCCGCCGTCGACCGCATCGCCATCGCCAACCGGCACGGCGGCGGCGCCGGCATCGACACCGACGTCGCCGCGGCCATCCTCTGGGCGCGCCCCCTGTCCACCAGCGAGATCGCCGCGCTCGGCGTCACCGACACCAACACCCCGCCCGTCGCCGACGCCGGCGAAAACGTCGTCGTCCGCGAAGGCGGCGCCGTCGTCATCGCCGGCTCCGCCGCCGACGCCGAGACCCCCGACGACCTCACCTTCTCCTGGACCGTGCTCGACGCCGGCGGCACCACCTTGACGGACGGCGACCTCATCGGCGCCGACACGCCCACCGTCTCGTTCACCGCCCCGGCGGTGACCGAAGCCGGCGCGGTCATCGTCCTGCAGCTGGAGGTCACCGACCCCGGGGCGCTGTCGGACACCGACACCGTGCAGGTCACCGTCCAGCCCGCGCCGGAGGCGCAGTTCCCCGGCGGCGCCACCCTCGACGTCACCGTCGAGCTGCTCCTCGACGACGTGTGGACCGACATCACCGAGTGGGTCGACGTCGACGAGGGCATCCAGATCGTCCGAGGCCGCCACGACTGGGCGTCGCAGGTCGACCCCGCCGAGTGCCGCCTGTCGCTGCTGAACGAGGACGGCCGCTTCTCCCCACGCAACCCGTTCTCCCCCTACTACGGGATGCTCGGTCGGAACACACAGATCAGGGTGTCCGTCACCCGCGCGTCCACCTACCCCCGCTTCTGGGGTGAAGTGTCGGAGTGGCCGCAGACGTGGGACGCGTCCGGGCAGGACGTGCTCGCGCCGATCGTCGCCGCCGGGATCCTGCGGCGCATCGGCAAGTCCAACCCCACCGTCCAGTCGGTGCTGCGCCGGGAGATCCCCAAGACGCTGCCGGGCCTGGTCGCCTACTGGCCGATGGAGGACCGCACCGGACCCGCCAAGCTGGCGTCGGCGCTGCCCGACGTCGACCCCATGCGGCTGCACTCCGACGCCCGCCCGGACCTCGCCGCCTACGACGGGTTCGACGCCTCCGCGCCCCTGCCGGTCCTCAACGACGCGGACTACCGCGGCTACGTCCCCTGGTATCCCGTCGAGTCCGGCGAGTCGGTGATCCAGTGGGGGTTCGCGCTCCACGTCGACGAGGGCGGGTCGGAGTCGGGGCAGACGATCATCCACCTGGAGACCACCGGGCTGGCGTGCCAGTGGGAGATCCGCTACGAGGCCGCCGACTCCGGCGGCGCGTTGCAGCTGCGGGTCCGGGACCAGAACAACGACGAGATCTACAACTCCGGTGACCTGCACCGGAACATCAACGGCGACGACTGCTGGATCACCGTGCGGCTGCGCCGCGACGAGCCGAACCAGCGGATCCGCTGGACCGTCCACAAGCTCGAACCCGGGCAGGTCGAGGGCACGGACTTCTCCGGCAACGTCGGCGGCAACCTCGGGCTGGGCCGAGCATCCAAGGTGGTCGTGAACTACACCGGCGGCCACCAGTCCGTGGCCGTCGGGCATGTGACGGTGCAGTCGCGGTCTTCGAGCTTCCAACGGATGGCCGGGCCCCTGTCCGCCTACCAGGGGGAGAAGGCGGGCCGGCGGATCCAACGGCTGTGCGAGGAGCACGAGATCCCGTTCTCTGCGATCGGGAACCTCAACGACACCGAGCCGATGGGGCCGCAGCGGGTCGGGTCGCTGCTGGAGCTGCTCGAGGAGGCCGCGGCCACCGACGGTGGGATGCTGCTGGACGCCCGCAACCAGTTCGCGCTCGGCTACCGCACGCGGGCGAGCCTGTACAACCAGGGCCCGGAGGTCGCGTTCGACTACCGCGCCGGGCAGCTGTCCGTCCCGTTGGAGCCGGTCGACGACGACCAGGAGATCCGCAACGACGTCACCGCCACCGGCCCGCTGGGGTCGGCCCGCGCCGTCGTGCGCGACGGGCCGCTGTCCACCCGCAACCCTCCGCGCGGCGTCGGCGTCTACGAGGACCTCGTCACGGTGAACTGCATGCCGGGCCGGTTCTCCGACCACGCCTACTGGCGCGCGCACCTCGGCACCGCGGACGAAGCGCGGTATCCCACGATCAACGTGGAGATGGCCAACCCCAACATCGCGTCGGACCCGCAGCTCACCCATGCGCTCATGGCGGTCAACGTCGGCGACCGCATGACCATCGACAACCTCCCCGCCTTCGTCCCCCCATCCCGCCTCGGGATCGTGTCGCAGATCGTCCAGGGGTGGCGGGAGATCATCTCGGCGTTCGCGCACGACATCGAGTTCAACTGCACCCCCGAGACGCCGTGGCGGGTCGGCGTGTGGGACACCGACCGCTACGACACCGCCGGCTCCCAGCTCGCCGTCGACGCCGCGCAGGGGGCGGGGACACTGTCGGTCACCACCACGCTGGGGCCGCGGTGGACGACGAACACCGGCGACGTGCCGTTCGACATCGAGGTCGCCGGCATCCGCGTCACCGTCCTGGGTGTGCTCGGCACCGGGGCGACGCAGACGTTCGTCGTCGACTCGGCCACCGTGACCAAGGCGTTGCCGTCCGGCGCGGAGGTGCGGCTGGCCGACCCCGCCATCCGCGCACTGTGACGAGGAGGAGAAGACGATGCCTGACGCAACTGCTGGGAGCCGAGTCAAGGCGCTGGACTGGCCACCCACCGTCTATGCGCAGGACAACACCAACATCTCCGGCATCAGCTCGGACGACTACACCACCGGCGGACATCCGTTGGTGGCGGTGACGTTCACGGCGAACACGTTCGGGAAGATCCTGCTGACCGTCGGCGGCTGCGGCCGCGGGGACGGGCAGGACACCCGCCTCGACCTGGCGCCGCAGATCTTCCTCGGCACCAACGCGTCCGGCGAGGAGATCCTCGCGCCGGCGGTATTCAACCGGGGGTTGACGTTCCCGGAGGGCAACGTCTACGTCTGCCACAGCCGCACCACGCGCCTTCAGGGCCTGGAGCCGGGGGCGACCTATTTCGCCCGCTTGGTGCACAAGAAGGTCGGGAACACCACCGGCGACTTCGCGCGCCGCGAGCTCGTCATCACCCCCACCAGCTGAGGAGCCACCGATGCTGCACGCCACCCTGACCGAAGCGGTCGACGACGGCACCTCCGACGTCTCCGCCGACGAGTGGAACGAGGCGCACATCACCCCGGTGACAGAGGTGTCTGGCACCAGCCACACCGTCGCGTCGACCGACGCCGGGTGCACGCTGCGGTGCACCAGCTCGTCGGCGACCACCGTCGATGTGGAGAACCTCACCGTCGGGCAGGCCGTCAACATCCTGCAGGCCGGCACCGGCGCCGTCACCATCGCCGCCGGCGACGGCTGGACGCTGGTGTCCCGCGGGTCGGTGTTCGACCTCGCCGGCCAGTGGGCCGTCGCCACCGTGCTGTGCGACGACGCGAACCACGCCGTCCTCATGGGAGACCTCGAGTGATGCTGCTCGCCTCGGCCTCCTCGGCGCGCCGGAGAGCATCGGTCGTGAACTACGGCCCGCGGGTCACGCCCGGCGTCGCCGGCGCCGTGAACAACCCCGACATGGGCGGCCGCAACGAGGTCCGCCTGTCGTCGGGCACCTACAGCCACTACGAGCTCCCAGCGAACTCGTTCGTGCTGCCGGAGATCGGCGCCAGCGTCACGCTGGCCGGTGAGATCTTCGAGGACGACGGCGCCGGCTCCGTGATCTACGGCTGCACCCTGGACGCCGGGGGCGACCCGTGGGCCGCCGCGTTCATCGACGCCGGGAACATCACCATCGCCCAGTGCGACATCACCGGCGCCGCCGACAACGACACCATCCGCATCTCCCGCCCCAACTGCCACATCATCGGCTGCCTCTTCGACGGCGTCACCTCCGGGCAGCACTCCGTGCTGTTCTTCACCGGCGGGTCCGGCAGCGTGCGGGACTGCCAGTTCGACGGCACCCCCGGCGAGGACCACATCCAGTGCGCGGACATCGCCGGCGACGTCCTCATCGAGCACTGCTCGTTCACCGACGAGTCCAACGAGGACGCCGTAGACACCAAACCCGCGTCGGGACTCGGCAAGGTCACGGTCCGCGGCTGCGACTTCACCGCCGGCGGGTCCGGGTCGGAGTCGATCCTGTGCCTGAACTTCGGGGACGTGTGGCGGGACTGCCGGTTCGGCAACGGCACCATCTCCAGCATCGGCACCCACCAGGTCGCCGGCGTCTGGGCCGAGGTGTTCAACTGCGTCTTCTCCCCCGGCTCCGAGCTGCGGCTGCGGCTGGGCACGGGGTCGCAGATCCACCACAACACGTTCGACGGCGCCACCATCACGCTCGGGACGCAGGACTCCCCCGGCGATGACTTCCCGACCGCGGCGTGGTTCCACCACAACGTCTTCGAGGACCTCACCATCGACGTGTCCAACGCGAACTCCACGACGGTGACGAACGACAACACCTACGTCGGCTCGACCACCGGCACGTTCCCGTCCGGCAACCAGTGAGGAGCACGACCCTTGGACAGTGATCTGGTGACGGTGACGATGCCCTACTGGGGCGTCGGCGCCGACGTCCGCCGCGCCGTCGACTCCATCCTGGGGCAGACGCATCGGAACGTGCAGCTGGTCGTCGTCAACGACCACGACGTCGACGACCCACCCTGGCCCTACCTGGCCGACATCACCGACCCCAGGTTGATCCGGTTCGACCTGCGGGAGAACCGCGGACGCTACTTCGTCGACCAGGTCATCTTCGAAGCCACCCAGCCGGCGTGGTGGGCGTTGCAGGACCCCGACGACGCGGCCTTCCCGAGACGCTTCGAGATCATGCTCGAACGCGCGCAGGGCAAGGGGATGGCGGTGGCGCCGCGCGTCGAATACTGGCCGGGCGGGAAGACGGTGCACACGGCTGGGAAGGCCGCGTTCGGCCGCCGCCCGGAGCCGAACCGCATGGTCCACATCGAAGGCTACGGGAGCGCGGTGATCTCGGGCGAGCGGGTCGCCGCCGCCGGCGGGTTCCACGCCGACGTCCGCATCAGCTACGACAGTTATCTCATGAACGCCTGCGTCGCCCAGGGCGGCGTCGGCATGCATCCGGAGCCGCTGCAGCACAAGTACCGCCTCAACCCCAACAGCCTGACGCAGGCACCGGCGACGCGGCTGGGGTCACCGGAACGGATCCGCGTCCGCGCGCTGCTCGAGCAGATGTGGATCCGCGCCTGGCAGCGGTGGCAGCAGGGGCTCGAGATCGCGTCGGTCGTCCGCGATGCCGTCTCCGAGGAGACCCGCGAGGCCGCCAGCCGCTACGCGGCCGAGCTCGCCGCGGTCATCGCCGCGCAGCAGGCGGAGGTGAGCGGGTGACGCGGCTGCTGATCACCGGCACCGGACGGTGCGGCACCACCTGGATGCAAGCCTGCATGGCCGCCACCGGCATCCCTACCCGCGGCGAGGTCCGACCCAAGCCGTTCGACAACAACCGCGGCTCCTGGTTGATCGAGGTGTCGTGGCGGTGCGGGCCGTTCACCCCCTGGCCCGACACCTACGTCGCCCACCTGGTGCGCCATCCGCTCGACACCATCCGCTCGCGGGTGGACCGCGGCACCTTCGAGCGTCCGCCCGGGACACCGCTGCGCCGGCTGGCCGAGCAGCACGTCCCCGCGATGACCGGTACCACGTCGCCGGTGGAGCGGGCGGCGCTGCACTGGGTCGGGTGGAACCGGCTGATCGCGGCGGACGAACGGATCCGCCTCGAGGACGTCACCGTCGACACCGTGAACCGTCTCGCCGCGATCGTCGACCCGACGGTGGCCAAGCTGGACGGGTTGCCGGCGAACCGGTGGCGGACCGGCATCGATGACGCCGACCGGTGGCAACGCTCCCCCGATCTCACGTGGGACCAGGTGGCGCACATCCCCGGGCTGATCGACCTCGCCGCCGAGTACGGGTACTCCCCGGACGACGGCCGATGAGGGTGTCGGTGGCGGTGATGGCGCACCACTGCCGCTCACACCTCGTCGCCGACCTCCTAGTGCGCCTCGACCGCCGACCCGTCCCGGTGGCGTGGGACCTGCAGGCCGCATCCATCCACCGGGAACAGCGCTGGCGGAATGGACGGACCGCATGGGAGCTCCACGACCCCGCAGCGGACTGGCACCTCGTCATCCAGGACGACGCGGTCCCCGCACCCGACCTGGTGGCCGCGTTGGAGTGCCACATCCTCGACCGCGTACCGGACCGGACGGTCATCAGCTTGTACACCCCGTCCGCTCCCCCCGGCCAGCACCGGTATGCGGCGACGCTGGCCGCGGCCGACGAGCATGGGGCGTCGTGGATCCAACGCCCCGCCCTCCAGGGCGTCGCCGTCGCCGTCCCCGTCCCAGCGATCGACGCGATGCTCCGCGCCGGAGACCGCCGGCCGACCAAGCCGTATGACAAGCGGATCGGCGACCACTTCGACTCGATCGGGTGGCGGATCTGGTCCGCGCACCCGTCGCTGGTCGACCACCGCCGCCCGGATGTGGCGCCGTCGCTGGTCGGCCACGACCGCCCCGACCGCATCAGGGTCGCCCATCGCATGCACGCCGGGTCCGCGTTGGACTGGCGGCCGGATGGGCCGGTGGTGGCGGCGGGGTCAGTCCTTGCTGTGGCGGCGCTGCCACCACGCCACGATGCGTGACCGCCACCACCACGGCGACCCACCGATGTGACCGTCCGGCGGCAACTCGCCGTCGTCCGACAGGATGCCCCGCTCCCGCCACCGCCGCGGCGTCTGCGCCGCGACGCCGAGAATGGCCGGCAGGTCCGACAACCCCACCGGCCAATCCCGCTGCATCTGCTCGGTCACGACCCCGCCTCGTTCATGGCCGCGGTCAGCTCGTCGAACAGACCGTCGACGCGGCCGAGTTCGGTCCACTTGACGCCGTCGGCGGTGCCCGGGGCGGGCAGGTCGACCGAGACGGTGTTCATGGGGTCGCACCAGGCGCGGCCCTCGTCGGGGACGTCGAAGGGGTCGCCGTCGGCG